>JAABUZ0100005586.1_pt1 | contig 16389 bp, 12 predicted proteins | sample 5562091 | NCBI WGS metagenome assembly JAABUZ01 (sample SAMN12813069, study PRJNA571459) | rock metagenome | isolation source: Antarctica rocks | place: Antarctica: Victoria Land, Linnaeus Terrace sud | collected 2015-12-21
TGAGCCAAAAATACATTTCTCTGGGAAATCCTACCTTTTTTTGTGCCTAAAGTATCATAGGTGCGCTCCACCTACTGAGATTTCATCTCTTCGTACTGCCCGAACTCACTTTTTCGCGTTGCTCCCGACGCGGATGACTCCGCCGTCATTACTCCTGGGCAAATTATGACTAGATTACCGCATTTGTGATTACCTGACTATTAACATTATCAGTTTCAATTTTATACTATAAGAGGTTGCAGCAATGCTGCAAGCAAGCTGAAGGCTGAAAGATAAAACTTAATAACTTCCAATTCATAATTCAACATATTTAAAACAATAATCAGAGGTTGTAAAGTATGCTACAAAATGACTTGGGGTTAAAGTTTATTGTTGCTGCTGTTAATGAAATTCGCTTTTCAGCGTAATAAATTTAGTGAGGTAGGACCCATTGTTTGGGCACTTCAAGCGAACAGTTTTGTTGGCAACCCCATCCCTAATGCTGGGGCTGCTTCCTGTAGCCGCAGAAGCGGCAGTCTTTTCTCTGCAATCTGCAACTATTAGTGACATCCATGCCGCCTATAGCGCTGGTGCCTTAAATTGTACTAAATTGACACAACTGTACCTCAACCGAATCGCAGCATATAACAAGTCAGGACCGGGGCTAAATGCGGTTGTAGCCGTCAACCCCGACGCACTGAAGGACGCGTCGAAGGAAGATGCACAGTTGAGCCAAGGTATTGTCCCTGGTCCGCTGTATGGCGTGCCAGTGTTGATCAAGGACTCATATAACGTTAAGGGTTTGCCAACAACCAATGGTGTCGGGGCGTTTAAATCGCTCATCGCCACGGAAGATGCATTCCCGGTTAAGCAGCTCCGGGCAACTGGAGCCATCATCCTGGGTAAGGCAAACATGAGTACCTGGGCCGAATCTTATGACGGCATCAGCGAGTCGTATGGGTCAGTCCTTAATCCTTACGCGCCGAATCGCACGACAGGTGGTTCCAGTAGTGGACCAGGTTCTGCGGAGACGGATTAATTCTAGCCATATTTACGCCCTTCAAGTCCAAATTACCTCTGGGAATAGGATACTTTTCCGGAATACCTCAGCGTATCCTGTGATTACGAAAGGAAATCCTACCACCGTTCAGGTGAGCGTCGATCCGGTGAAATAGCCCAGTAGTCAGTAGTCAGTAGAGGAAATTTTGTGCGTATACTGGGAAATTTATCAATAGCTATAGCTGGAGCCGCTGTTATTACAGTGGGAATTTTTGGTAAGGCACAAGCGGCTGGTTTCGATTTTTTGTATTCCTTTGGCAGCCCAGGTAGGGAGCCCGGTCAGTTTTTCTCTCCGGTTTCCCCCGTAGTAGACAGTGGCAATGTTTATGTGGCTGACGATCAAAATGATCGTGTCCAAAAATTTAACAGCAGCGGTACTCTTCTTTCCACCTTGGGCGATCCTGGTGGTGCGCCGGAACAGTTCATCCCAGATGCATTAGCCATAGACAACCAAACTGGGAATATCTTTGTCAATGACTATAACAACAGTCTTGTTGACGTGTTTAGCAACAGCGGTGGATTTCTCTATTCCTTTAATTCTGTGCAAGCAGGTGGCTTAGCTATAGATGGGGGAAAAGTTTATTTGTCTGATAATTCGAACAACAAGATCAATATGTACGACACCAATGGAAATCTTCTTTCTTCCTTTGGTAGTTCTGGCAATGGTGCCGGGCAGCTTAGTTCCCCGGGAGGGTTGGCTGTGGGCAAGTCGGGGAATGTTTATGTAGCAGATGTTAACAATAGTCGGATCGATGTGTTCGACAGCAGCAACCGTTTTCTTTCCTCCTTTGGTAGTGCTGGTGATGGTCCAGGGCAGTTTAATTTTCCATTTGGTGTGAGTTTAGATCCGGCTGAGAATGTTTATGTGGCTGATAGCTTTAACAACCGAATTCAGGTGTTTGACAGCAGTGGTAATTTTCTGACTGACTTTGGGAGTTTGGGTAGTAACCCCGGGCAGTTTGTGACGCCCGAAGGTGTGGCAGTAGATAGCCTGTCGGGAAATGTCTATGTTGCTGATTCTGGCAACGGTCGCATCGAAGTGTTTAATTCCGGTACTCCAGTCCCGGAACCTTCTGAAAATGCAGGTCTAATAATGGCAAGTGTTTTCGGTGTTGGCTTTATACTGAAGCATAAACTCAAGCAGGGTTGTTCTTAGAAGGGCAAGGGACACGACGGTAATATTCGCTACGAATTTGTCATCACAAGTGCCGTAGTGTGAAGCACAATTCACACAATTTGCCAACTCACTTAAGACAAGCTTACTCACCGAGCGCTTAACCATGACTACTAAAGTAGAAGCCAAACAAAGTGATTCTGGCCTCCGGTCAGAATGTCTTCCCTTCTGGGAAGTCCTAGCTCAATCTATCGCTAACATTGCACCCACTGCGACGCCAACCGTAAATTTGGCGTTGGTGTATGCCAGTTCCGGGAACGGAACCTGGTTAGCGTACATAATTGCAACCATTGGGCTAGTGTTTGTTAGTATCAACATTAACCAATTCGCCAGCCGCTCTGCCTCTCCAGGCTCAATATACTCTTACGTTGCTAAGGGTCTTGGTGCCACGGCTGGTGTTTTCTGTGGCTGGGCGCTTGTCCTGGCTTATGTATTTACAGCGATGTCCGTCTTGTCGGCCTTTGCCAACTATGGGGAAGTCTTGTTCGGCTTGATTGGACTGAAGATTTCCCCAATTTTTCTGTTTGCCATCTGCGCTGGGCTTGCCTGGTATGTTGCCTACAGCGACATCCAGGTATCAGCTGTGATGATGCTGGTCATAGAGGCAGCGTCTGTTAGTTTAATTCTCATCCTGTGCATAATAGTCTGGTTCCACAAGGGTTTTGCGCTCGACACCGCCCAACTTACCCTACAAGGAGCGACCCCAAAGGGTATCGCCCAGGGACTTGTCCTCGGTGTTTTCTGCTTTGTTGGCTTTGAAAGTGCTACGGCATTGGGCGATGAGGCAAAAAATCCACTTCGTACTATTCCCACTTCCGTTGTTTTAAGCACTGTACTGGGGGGTTTATTCTTCATTTTCACGACTTTAATTATGGTGCTTGGCTTTAGCGGTGCTTCAACGCCCCTTGACAAAAGTGATGCACCCCTAAGTTTCCTGGCGAATCTTGCCGGAGTGGGATTTTTGGGACTAATCATTACTATTGGCGCCATGGTTAGCTTCTTCGCCTGCACCCTCGCCAGCATCAATGCTGGAGCGAGGGTTTTCTTCACCATGGCTCGTCATCGTCTCTTTCACCCTTCCCTTGGTCGTGCCCATCAGTCAAATCAAACGCCTCACGTTGCTGTCACTATGACAACACTTTTCGCGTTCCTGATACCAGCTTCTATGTCAATGTTTGGCATTAAGCCTCTGGACATTCTGGCATACCTGGCAACCATTGCCACCTACGGATTTCTGCTGGCGTACATTCTGGTTGCGATCGCTGCTCCGGTTTACCTACACCGGCTAGGACAACTACGTCCACTTGATGTCTTGAGCGCAGTTTTAGCTGTTGTGTTCATGATAATTCCTATTGTTGGTAGTATAGGGATTCCAGGGAAGAACAGTGTATTCCCGGTTCCAGAGCCTCCCTACAATGTGTTCCCCTACCTATTCTTGATGTATCTCGTTGTCGGTGGTGGATGGTTCTTAATGCTTCGCCTTCATTCTCCAGAAATTATTGAGGACATGAAGCGCGATATTGAAGCCATTCATATAAAATTTGGCGACACCAGAAAGATTTAATCATCGCACGGACGTTTACTTGGCTAAACGAACAGTCTAGTTTTTAGCCCTTTAACCCCAGAGTCAGCCTGAAAGCAAAAGGCACAATTCTATCAGGGTTGTCACTCCCTAAGTCGCCTTGAAACTAGGCACAATCAAGCTTATGCTGACTCTGTGTTTTCTAAACAGCAGCGTTATAATGTGGACTAAATAATGGTTTTGTAACAAATTTAACTAATTAACTCGCTCAAACTGAGTATTCTAAAAATAAGCATTTTTCCTAAAAAAGCATTAACAAGCATTTTAAACGTGCCTAACCAGAATTGTTCAGGCGCAGGAAATGGAATGTTACGGATTGTTTAATCACAAAAATTATGACTACTAGCCAGGAATTGCCTAAAACATCTACCAAGTCAAGCCGAATTCAACATCCTCTTGAACCACTAAGTGCAGAAGAAGTTACTGCTGCTGTCGCCATCATCAGGGCTGAGCGTAACCTGGATGAGCGGATTCGGTTCCCAATGGTCGTACTCAACGAACCTCCCAAGAGCGTCGTTCTCAACTTCAAGGATGGTGACGAAATTGAGCGAGAGGCTTTTGTAATCATCCTTAACAATGCAACTGGGGCAACTTATGAGGCCATCGTGTCACTCACCGCAAAAGCTGTAAAATCGTGGCAGCACATCCCTGATGTACAGCCCTCAATCATGCTCGATGAGTTTGGTGAGTGTGAAGCTGTCGTGAAGGCAAACCCCGAATTCCAGGAAGCGCTTAAGAAACGGGGCATTACCAATGCTGATCTCGTAATGGTTGACCCGTGGTCTGCTGGCAACTATGCCATCGAAGACGAAAAAGGGCGGCGGCTGTCAAGAACTCTGTGTTGGGTTCGGTCTAGCCCGACCGACAACGGCTATGCCCGACCGATTGAAGGTGTGATTGCTGTAGTTGACTTAAATAGCATGGAAGTCCTCAAGGTTGAGGACTACGGTGTAGTACCCTTGCCTCCGAATCCAGGCAACTACGCTACAGAGTTTATCCCCAAGTTCCGCACTGATCTCAAGCCCCTAAATATTGTCCAGCCTGAAGGCCCGAGCTTTGAGGTTCAAGGCCACTTTGTCCGCTGGCAGAAGTGGCAGTTTCGCATTGGGTTTACCCCCCGAGAGGGTCTTGTACTCTACACCGTTGGGTATGAGGACCAGGGACAGGTACGTCCTATTCTCTATCGAGCATCGCTATCAGATATGGTCGTGCCGTATGGTGACCCCAGACCGCAACATTATCGCAAAAACGCTTTTGATGTTGGTGAGTATGGCGTTGGCACCCTGGCTAACTCTCTAACGCTTGGGTGTGATTGTCTAGGAGAGATTTACTACTTCGATGCGGTCATGACCAATAGTCGCGGCTTCGTTGTTACCATCAAGAACGCAGTGTGCATGCATGAGGAGGATTATGGCATCCTCTGGAAACACGTGGACTGGCGGACAGACCATACTGAAGTACGGCGATCGCGACGCCTGGTTGTATCTTTCATTGCCACGGTTGGCAATTACGAATACGGATTTTTCTGGTACTTCTACCAAGATGGAACGATCCAGTATGAGATCAAACTGACTGGCATCGTCAACACGGCGGCCTCTGCACCGGGGGAGACACCGAAGTATGGAACGCTAATTGCCCCCCAGTTAAACGCCCTGATTCATCAGCACTTCTTCAATGTTCGCCTAGATATGAGTGTTGACGGTGAGAATAACTCGGTCTACGAGGTGAATACGGAAGCTGAACCACTCGGTCCAGACAACCCCTATGGCAATGCCTTCTTTGCCAAGTCTACCCTGCTAGCAAAAGAGTCCGAGGCACAACGAATCATCAATCCACTTTCAGGCCGCTATTGGAAAGTGGTCAATCCATCAGTTCTCAACAGCCTTGGGCAACCAGTTGGGTACAAACTTGTGCCGGGTGATAACATTCTGCCGTTTGCTCATCCAGACTCTAGCCTGCTCAAGCGTGCTGGCTTTATGACCAAGCATCTATGGGTAACACCCTATCAGCCGGATGAACAGTTTGCAGCAGGTAACTACCCGAACCAGCATCCCGGTGACGAAGGGCTTCCTAGATGGACGCAGGCTAACCGCGCGCTCGAAAACACTGATGTTGTAGTGTGGTACACCTTTGCACAACATCATATACCCCGACCAGAGGACTGGCCTGTGATGCCAACGTCGTATATCGGGTTCATGCTGAAACCAGTGGGCTTTTTCGATGCTAACCCAGCTATTGACGTACCTCCTTCTGAATCAAAGCACAAGGCTTGCCACAGCTGTTAATCAGGCAAGAGGGTAGTGTTTTAGATTTGTTGTTTTGCCTTAAATTGATGGGGAGTATTACCTGTATCTGCCCTCTAAGAGGCTTCGCCAACACGAACATTGGCGAGTTCTCAGTGACCATTTCTAAATTGGAGCAGCTACCAACTCTCTAATGTTGGTGAAGAACAGTGCTTTGATCGCTTGCCTGAACTGCACTATTGCCCACACCTAATTGTCCCAATTCCTGCCCACTGCTTTGCTTAATATCTGTGGCGTTGATGCCACCACTGTATGGGTAGTATGGATTGGAGTTACCTTGCTTTATAGTTCCGCTTTGAACACTACCTTGGACAGAAGTATTGCCCCAGCCTGATTTTAAAGATCCCTGGAAGTTATTTTGTCCAAGATGTGCAGCGTTGACTCCACTACCAAATGCAGGCTGTTGTTGCGATCCGATGCCGCTTTGAACGCTCCCGTTAACAGAACTGTTGCCGCCACCTATTTGTGTAGTAGATTGACCAGATGACTGATCAATAGATGCTGCATTCTGGACTCGGGCTGGAGTTGAAACAAGCCCGAAAGCGGCAGTAATAGCGAGTTTCATTCAATATGCTTTTCTTTATTTCTTTTGCCATCAATGTAGCAGAGAGCATTGTCCAGAGACTTCTTGGCTCGTCTCTCTGCTCAACCGAGGCATAAAAAGCATCCATATCCACATGGATTATTTTCTTGACAGCACCCATACTGGGAAATAGTTAATTAGCAGCGGCACAAGTATTCTTGAGCAGTTCCTCTCAACAATCCTTTTGGAAAAACCACTCAAAAGCTATATTATAGAACAAATGTACTAATAGGCTGGTAAGATATCTGGTACGCTCGACCGTAATTTCTGTACAATCAAGTTTCTGTTTGGAATTGTAGCTCAACAAGGCAACTTCGTCATTCGACAGCATCAATGCAAACCGAGCGCATCCCACCCTGGGACTTTCGCCCAGTGGGTTCTTGAGACTCTGTTGCAAATGCTCACCGAGACGCTAGTAGTGTGAAATTAATACATTGGGCTATCCTAAAGCAGCCAAGTTTTCTTTCTGTATTGAAGAAGGTCGTTTACAACGTTTTGCTAAAGCTTTAATACACTTCTCCCTAGTCTGTAAATTAAGGCTGATAATTTAGAATTTTTCCTAGAAAGGGATGATGTCCTTTGGAAGGGGAGGGGTGCTGGCAGGGGGACGACGAAGCCTTGTTGCCTGTTCGTATGCATAAGCGAATTTAATCAGAGTGGGTTCACTAAAAGCTGTACCGAGGAATGTAATGCCGACTGGGCTACCACTCTTCGTGTACCCAGCCGGAACTATGACGCTAGGATATCCTGCCCTAGCACCAATGTCGGCTCCGTAATCTTCAGGGAACAGAAGGGCATCTAGCTGGAATTGGGTCATCACGGCGTCAATGCCATTGGTTTTGGCAAGCAGTAAGTCTGTGGCTCTGGCTTGAAAGTACTGTGCCTCTGTAAGAGTGCCACTTGTTGCCTCTGATTGCTCTAGAATATCCTGCCCATACTTCAGGGCTTGCTCGGGGTGCGCGTTGTTAAAGGCAATGATGTCCTTAAGAGAATGCACGGGAGCATTAAAGCCGAGACTAGCCAGGTAGGCGTTCAAGTCGTGTTTAAACTCGTAGATGAGTACGTCGATCCCATCAGATTCGAGTTCTTGTGCCGTTGCTATAGGTGTTGAATCGATAATCTCAGCTTCAAGACTTCCTATCTTTTTGATCGCCGCCTCCACGAGGCTGTCTTCCTCTGGCGACAAAAATTGGTAGTAGAAGCGGGGAATACCGATCCTGGCACCTTTGAGGCCGTTCGGGTCGAGAAATTGTGTGTAGTCGGTGTAGAATTTGCCCTTGCTAGCATTTGTCGCCGGGTCACTCGGCTCCACGCCAGTGATGGCACCTAGTAAAATTGCAGCGTCTGTCACACTACGAGCCATGGGACCGGCTGTGTCTTGACTGTGAGCAATGGGAATGATTCCATCACGGCTGACCAGACCCACAGTAGGTTTAATTCCCACCAGTGAGTTCTGGTTGGAAGGGTTGAGAATAGACCCATCTGTCTCAGTTCCAATCGCCACTGTAATCAAGGAAGCTGCTACCGCTGCCCCTGAGCCAGCGCTAGAGCCGCCCACTTCCAGTTGGCCAGGATTGTAAGGGTTAAGAACTTGACCGCCGAGGGAGCTATAGCCACTGGGCATGTGGCTCGACACAAAATTGGCAAACTCCGTCAGGTTGGCCTTCCCTAAAATAATTGCTCCTTGGTCACGAAGTTTGTTGGTGATAAACGCATCATCTGGCGGAATCGACCCTTGAAGTGCGAGTGAACCAGCCGTCGTGGGTTCGTCAGCAGTGTCTATGTTGTCTTTCAGGAGTATGGGAATACCAAACAAGAGACCTCTAGGACCTCTAAAAGCGCGTTCGCGGTCTAGGTCTTCTGCTATTTGTAGCGCATTGGGGTTGATATCCCGAATAGCGTTGATATTAGGTCCTCGTTGATCGTACGCCTCAATCCGATTCAAGTACAGTTGAACCAATTCCTTGGAGGTTATTAAACGAAACTGTAGGGCCGCTTGAATTTCGGGGATTGTTGCCTCTAATAAATTGAATTTACGATGGGGATGCCGTAGCCAAAAGAGGTTTGTTTTTGCAGTTGCCGGTTCTTCTAGGAAGTTTAAACTCTTCGTTGCAGCGTAAACCAAACCGGCAGACGCAGCAACCGTCTTTATGAAATCTCTTCTCTTCACACCTACTCCTCAAATATCTGTTTTTAAAAGGATGCAAAAAATCAACATTCTTCTGTTGCGAAACCAGTGGACTTGCAACTGGGCTGCTACCAAGACATTTGCAAAATATAGTCAATCCACCTGAAAAACTGTAGCTAAACTTACAGTTTATTTAATAGACAACGAGAGTAGAGTGCAAAAGTCAAACGAATTCGGAATTGTGAAGCGCGGAATTCGGAATTACAATCAGTGGGGGCCTTACCCAGTGCACGCAATTGTTGACCACTGAATCAAAGATTCAGTGGGGGCTTGTACCCGATTCAATTCCGAATTCAGAATGACGTATTCCGAATTGTTGTGGTCACGTACTCTTCACGACTGGCATTAGCTGGCGGAATCTTCGTTGCCTGAAGGGGCAAGGTTGGCATCACCAACACATCATACTCTCGCAACGCCTGGTTGTAGGCACTTTGCAAGACTCGCCCCAAGTTCTGAGCCTTGGCATAGTAGCGACCGTGGTATTTATCCTGCATGTATTGACCAGTTAACGCCACTAACTTAGTCGTCTCTGATAATTCATCAGCTTTCAGTCTTCCAGCCTCGGGCGTAGACATCCAGTAAACTAGTGGTGTAGTGCCCTTTTTTGTCGCTAACCTAATTCCAAAGTCGTCACTCCAAAAATTCGCTCGATCTCGATATTAGGTAGGTTGCCATAATACATTCGCGCACAGGTAAACACAGATTGCATTGTATAGCGACGAGAAAGAAAATGAATTGCTGGATTGATATCGGGGATGTCGATAAACGTAGGCTGTGAGAAAGCATGGTGTGTCAAGGCTTGAAGCAGACATTCCGCAATATCTGGATTATCAGCAAATAACGGTCCAATTTTAAAGCCCTGACGGCATGGACGTAGCACTCCATAGCCGACCAAGTGATCCTGTTCCACCACACCATAAGCAGCTCCACTGTTAATTCTGAGCCAAGCTTCTAGAAACCGAGTCCGACGTGCCGGAAACAACGTTGCGTCGTAGTGAACCACTGCTTCAAACGGCAGCGTTGCCAAGGGAAAAACACCCGATGGAATGCCATCCGACGAAGCAGGCTGATAAACATGACGAATATGGCGATAGGCACAGACAAATCCGGCTTGGCAATAGGTTGTTTCTCGCTCGACGACACCATCCAAGCCAATACTGGGCTGAACTCCATCCAGTCTGGTGGTTAATTGCTGCCAAGCGGTCTGCCATAACTGAAGCCCATACCCTCGTCCGCGCCATTCGGGTTTGACAATGTACAGCCCAATAAATCCAAACGTCGCATCGTAACAAACGGCAGAAATGCAACCAATCGGTTCTCCGTCAAGTTCTGCTTTTAAAAATCCGGTTGGATCGGCGGCGTAGAAAGTAGACGCATCGTTCAACCCCGGATTCCAGCCTTCTTTTGCTGCCCAGTCGAGGGCAAGCTGCACGTCAGGGAGAGTCATTTGCTGAATGGTCAACAGAGGAGTCATGGGTTCACGCACGGGTAATCCACACGATAGACCATTAGTATAGATTATCGACTAAATTGCAAAAGCTGGTTCCCGCCTTACTACCATCTGCCGCGATCGCGCTCCAGGTCGTAAATGACTTTCTCAACATACTATCTGGCGAGCAACTTCTTTAGTTCAGACGTAAGTCTTCCAACTTCGTTATGAAGCCAGAGTAAATGCTAGCTGGCGAGCAACTCTTTGATGCTGTCGTCAATGAATTTGGTATCAACAGAATTCATACCCCCTCCAGCAAAATGACCCCAAACCGACTTAATGACACGGAGTTCTGCATTCGGCATGAACTTGACCTCATATTCGTTATCTTCTGGAGGAAAATAAAGGTCCATCTCAGCAGGCATAACCATTGCCCTAGCCTTAATTGCTCCCAAAGCTTTCTCAAAGTTGCCCTCAAAGCCAGGAGTGTTACTAATATTACCGTTTTGCCATGTCCACAGCATCGTTAAAAGATTATTAGCATCCTTACGCAGGAAAAACCCTTCCCAGAAAGCAATCAGAAAGTCCTCTAGGTTGGAGTAACCATACTGTAGATAAACCTTTTCCCGGTAAAATGCTTGAGAAAGCCCCCATCCTGCATATACTCGCCCCACTGCTCGTAAGCCTATGGCGGGTTGCTCGTCGTACCAGCCATGCTTCCATGCTGCGTCTGCTTGCAGTGCTGCTTTCACGCCCTCAAGAAAAACAATATTATGAAGGCTAGTCTTGGCGGAACCACAGAAGGGAAGAATACGCTCAACCATTTCTGGATAACTAACAGCCCACTGATAAGTCTGTCCCGCTCCCATCGACCAACCCACTACCAACGCAATTTGTTCGATTCCAAATTCCTTGGTGACAAGATGGTGTTGTGCACGAACTTGATCGTAGAAAGTAATATTGGGGAACCGAGCCTGATTGTATGGTTGTGGCGTGTTGCTAGGTGACGAAGATAGCCCGTTGCCAATCATGTTGGGAATGATGATGAAATATTTTTGCGGATCGAGAGCCATTCCCTCACCGATTAGCCACTCATTGTCATAATGCTGACCGGAATACCAAGTTGGATAGACAATCGAATTACTTTTATCGGTGTTAAGTGTGCCGTAGGTTTTGTACGCTAGCTTGGCATCTCGTAGCGTAGCTCCAGATTGTAAAACAAAGTCTTTTAGTTCAAATATTTTATAGTCAAGCATTCTGGGGCTATCTCCTTATATTTTCTGCTTGCAACTTATACCGAGTTGCGTTCTGTCGTAAGGAATCAATTGAGGGGGTGATGGGGAGACTTGTACATCAAGACTGTTTGGATGTAGTTCTTTCCCCCCCTCTCCCTCTCTCCCTCTCTCCCCCTCTCCCCGGGAGGCTCTGCTTCAGTGACTAATCATCCAAGGTCGCCCACCAGCATGACTTTGAAGCCTAGGGGTTTTGGGTTCTTGGTCGCGCTTAACTAGCTGAGGTTCTGGATTTTCCCTCTTGAGCCGCAATGAACTAGACAACACAGCCGGGGGAGAGAATATTCGTTTTGCAGTTGACTGACAGGATGGACAATAGGCAGGATTGCTGGACTCTGCCATTATTCGCCATTGATCGAAGGGACCGCAGCGATCGCATCGAAATTCGTAAAGGGGCATAGTATTATACCAAGCTAGACAGGAAGAATATTCTGGCCGAAGATCTCTGTGGGAATTGCGAGCGTACAGCAGGCATTGGGAATATCTACAATACCGCTGACTCTACCTTCAACCGGAGCACAACTCAGTAAGAGATAAGCTTGTTCGCCTGTGTAGCCAAACTTCTTCAGATACTCGATCGCGTTTAAACATGCCCGTCGATAGGCAATATGGACATCCAGATAGTATTGCTTTCCGGTAAACTCATCAACAGAGATGCCTTCAAACACCAGGTATTCTGAATAGCGGGGTTCTACAGGACCGGGCTTGAAAATCGGATTAATCATACCGTACTTCTCAACTCCGCCCTTAATCAGTTCAACATGCAGATCGATGTAGCCTGCCATCTCAATCGCACCACAGAACGAGATTTCCCCGTCTCCTTGGGAAAAGTGAATATCTCCCATCGATAACTTTGCGCCTTCTACATAGACAGGGAAGTAGATCCGTGTGCCCTTTGACAGGTTCTTGATATCGCAGTTACCACCATGTTCGCGGGGAGGAATAGTACGGGCAGCCTCGGCAGCGACGCGCTCGTATTCTGAAGATGGCAGTTGACCTAAAATCGCATTCTTAGGGTTTGGCAGGGCTGCTAGAACTGGCTGATCCCCTGAGAGTCCTGCACCATAAGTGCGTCGCTCTGGATTAGTTGCAACCAGTTCCCCTTCTCGCTGATTCCACTTTGCCAAGAGTTCGTGAGATGGAGCACAACCAATTAAGCCAGGATGGGTGATGCCAGCAAATCGCACGCCCGGAATATGTCTAGAAGAGGTGTAAATCCCTTGAAGATCCCAGATTGCCTTGGCAGGATTGGGATAATGGTCGGTGAGAAAGCCACCACCATTTTCCTTAGCAAAAATTCCTGTGAAGCCCCACTCGTCATTCTGGAGGGCACCAATATCGAGCAGATCGACAACCAGAATATCTCCCGGTTGAGCACCATTAACCCAAATTGGTCCGCTCAGGACATGCACTGCTGTCAGATCGACATCACGGATGTCATCAGAACTATCATTGTTCTTGATTTGCCCATCAGTCCAGTCCTTACATTCGATCCGAAAAACTGTACCAGGCTCGACCGAGACAACTGCAGGAATATCAGGATGCCAACGGTTGTGTCCTGGCAATTCCTGTTGATCCATTGTTTTGGTTAGGTCTATTTTGAACAATGTCTTTGGCATAATTTTCTCCTCAATCTAAAGTGTTGAAAGCCAGAACGAGTTTTGGCTAACACATGTACAAGTTAAACATTTATCCAGCCAAATTTTAGAATGTTGATTAATGCCAGTACAAAGTACAGGCAAGTTGCAGCACGCTGCTCTACTTTTTTATAAAGCAGTACCTGCGTACTCAATACCTTCTAGTGCTATTCAGCGCTTCTAGAAAGAGTACCTTGTGTAGTATGGACAGATAATAAGGGGTAAGGCAGGGTTATTTTGTATTTATTTTTACACTTACCTATTAATTGGTTAACTATTTCCGTGGAGGCTCTTTATGGATTCCAGGGCTCTGAAGCGGAGGTGGTAGGTCAAGTCGAGCGCATCTCGTTGATTTCAACCCAGTCCCCTACTGCCCCCTTGCCCCCTGCTAATCTTTTTCCTTGGTATGATATGCGTAGATCAAATGAGATACAGTAGGCGGTGCATCGCCAATGTGGAAGGCAAGGGCGCGCTCTTCAACTGCTCGATCTGCAACGGTCACACGCTCATGCTGGCGTAGGTGTTCTAGCCAGGATTCAACAACGAAAGTCTCAACGTAGCGACTTGAGTTAGCTGTGTCGTTGAACAAGCCCCAACGAATTGCGCCATCACGCCGACGAACACGACGCAACTCGTGCATTACCAGTGCGAAGTCGCGCGATCGCACGGGGTCAATGTGGTACTCGACTGTGATCAGTACCGGTCCGTCTTCTGGGCGCAACTCGATGACCACAGAGGGTTCAGGCCAGTGCAAAGATGGTGTCAAATCCAAATTTTCAACTGCTGTTAACCGATAACGCACAGCAGCTGTAAGTCCCACAATCAGCCCTATCGCTGCAATCAAGAGTGCAGTTGGGTTTCCTAGATGCTCAGCGACTGTGCCCCACACTGCACTTCCAACTGCAATGCCTCCCTGGAATACTAGCTGATAAATACCGAGCGCACGGGAGAGCACCCATGATGGAGCGGTTGTCTGTGCCGCCACATTTAAGCTGGACATGATCGCCATCCACGAGACTCCGCCTGCCACCAGCGCGATGCATAGTAAACCAAGATTGTGGAAATAGGCTAGTGCTAATGTGGCTAAAGCAAACACAACTGTGGCGATCGCCACCAGTTGATCTACCGAAAACCGCTGCCGCACTTTTGGCAGGAACGCCGCTCCGATCACTGCACCCAAGCCCAAACACCCTAGCAGCACGCCATACCCGAATGAACCAAGTTGGAGCTGCTGCCGTGCTACAAGCGGCAGGAGTGCCCATAAAGCACTGCCACAGCTAATAAAGACACCAACCCGCACCAGTACTGCATCGAGTGCAGGCGCATAGTGTACGTATCGCAGTCCCGCTCGGATTGCTCCAACCATCCGCTCAGTTGGCAACGCGTTATGGCGATGCAATCGATTCCAGCGGTAGAGAACGATGATCACGCCAACGAACGACGCGGCATTGAGCAGAAACACAGATGCTGGTCCTGCCGCAGCGACGGCGAAGCCACCCAGGGCAGGACCGACCGCGCGGGCAATGTTGAACCCGACACTGTTCAATGCCACACCTGCTGGCAGTTCAGCCCGAGACACCAGTTCCGGCGTAATCGCTTGCCAAGCTGGGGCGTTCATCGCTGATCCCAAGCCAAGGGCGAAAGTAAGAATTAGCAGTAGCCAAGGTGTGGTTGCACCCAAGAGTGTTAGTAAACCAAGCGCGCCAGCTGCAACGAGCATCCAACCTTGCCAGAACAGAAGTAACCGGCGACGGTCAATAATATCGGCAAGTGCTCCTGCGGGCAGTCCGACCAGAAAAACTGGCAGACTCGTTGCTGTTTGCATCAGCGCCACCATGAGCGGCGACGGTGTGAGTGAGGTCATCAGCCACGTACCCCCGACATTCTGCATCCATGTGCCGATATTTGATGCTACAGCCGCAATCCAAAGTGTCCGAAAAAGTGGTTGCCGTAGTGGACTCCATGCCGATGTGTTCATTAGCGAAACGTGTTATTTGAGTTATGATTGCTTAGTATTAGTTAGGATAAACTCAGTAAGTCCCAGGAGCAGTAGACCTTTAGAGCCGATGACTTTTCAACTTGAATGTCCAGCTTGCCGCCATCTACTCTACTTCCCTGGCTTCGACGAGTGTGACGAAGATTTTTTAGAGAGCATTTGCGCAAATTGCAAGTACAAGTATGCTCTCATCCATACAGACGTGTCGAGCTTTGCCTCCAGTGTGGAAGTCTTACAAACCAATAAACATAGAAAGCAAGCTGAATACAGGCGAATCTACCAACTACGGCTATTAAAGGCAGATAAGACGATTCAATCGCTTCGGTTCTCTACTCCCGGAAAGGAAGAGAAGCTATCGGCTTTACTGGGTGATGAACTGCTTCTGTTGTACGTAATGCGAGGTCAGGCACTTGAAGAACTGATTTCAATCAAAAATTATACCACAGGCATGACTTGCTTACTCCTAGCTCCGGGTGCTAAGGCAAGAAAGGCAGGAATTGGAACTGGTGTAGCTACCCTCGTAGGTGGTTTCCTGCTGGCAGCTTTCGTCAACATTCCAATCAACAAAATCTTTTTGGCAACTGTAATTCCCCCTGCCGTCGGAGTGGGGGTTTACACCACCAGGCTCAAAGATCCCAGAACTAGGGAGAGGAAAGAACTAGCGCGGCTAGGCTGCGAGCAGCGATTGCTGTTGCAGAAGTTTGAGTTAGAACAGCGCACTCAAGATTTGCGCCAAGAGCTTGAGAGTAATTGGCGGATGATTGATCGTTTGAAGAATCTGCGGCGCAAGATGCTGAATGCAAAAGAGGAACTGTATGCAAATCGGATCGAAACTGTTTCTAAAGGAATCAACCTTCTCGAAAAACAACTTGACCTAACTCAGAGCTTGATTACGGGTTACACCCAAGTCATAGACATTATGGCAATCGAGTACGAGACTTCGAGGTTAGCAGAGCAGCTGCCGGAGGATATTGATGCGAAAATTCTGGGCAAGCTAGACGAGCTGAAAAACCTTGAGTCAGAGAAAGAACAGTTGAGTTTACTAATTAACCCGGAAAAGCTGCTATAGCGTTTCCTAATCTACTGAGGTACAGTAACAACAGTGAGTAAACCAGTTTTGAATATCTTTTAAAGACACTTTATTAAAAGCTTCTTCAATTGCTTTTG
>JAABUZ0100005587.1_pt1 | contig 16387 bp, 10 predicted proteins | sample 5562091 | NCBI WGS metagenome assembly JAABUZ01 (sample SAMN12813069, study PRJNA571459) | rock metagenome | isolation source: Antarctica rocks | place: Antarctica: Victoria Land, Linnaeus Terrace sud | collected 2015-12-21
TTACTATTGGTCGATGTCTCGCCTTTTCAGCAGGGGCATCCACGGTTTCTGGATGTCGAATCAACTGGTCGGCTGACGCAACGGCAACTAAAGATAGACGGCAGCAACAGGCTAAGCAAACGCGTGACGTTAACCGCTAATTATGTGTTTAACAAAGCCAGCAGTGATACTGACGGCACAAAACAACCCGCCGCGCAGCCCAATGCCCTGGCGGAGGAGTTTGGGCGCTCGGTCAAGGATATTCGTCATAACTTTACCTTGACAGGCTCCATTGACGCGCCTTGGGGCCTGCGCTTGAGCCCGTTCGTGGTAGCCTCCTCTGGCCACCCTTTTAACATCATCACTGGTCTTTACCAGGACGGAGACATACCGGTCACGGAAAGACCAGTCTTTGCGAGAGATCCGACCCAACCCGATGTGATTCTGACCCGCTTTGGAGCGTTCAGCCTCAATCCCTCCGCCAGCGGCGCATTCATCCCCCGTAACTACGGAGAGGGACCGGCCTTCTTTTCCGCCAGTTTCCGGCTCAGCAAAACGTTTGCTTTTGGTGAACCATCCACGAGTAATAAAGCGGTCAGCGATACTTCCTCCGGGAGCAATGAGCACCGTTACAGCTTTGTAGTTTCAATGCAAGTCATCAACGTAACGAATCACCTCAATCCAGGCGTTCCCGAGGGCAGTCTCAGTTCATCTCAATTTGGACAGGCTAGTTCTCTTGCGCCGGGCTTCAACTTTGGCGGCGGCGATGCCGTGGTTAATAAGCAGCCGCAAAGCAATCGCCGGATCGAGGTTCAGGTCCGTTTCACGTTTTGAATTTGCCTGCGCTTTACTCCTCGCGGGCCTCTCTACAACTGCTACGGGCTACAATGCGTGAAAAGCATGCCGCGAACACTTCTGCTCATTTGGGTTGCTCTTGCCGGATCATTACTGGCTGACAAGCGTCCGCTAAACCACGGAGATTACGACGGCTGGCGGCATATCCAGAACCAGCAATTATCCGCTGACGGCCGTTACCTGGCCTACGCGGTTTTCCCGCAACAAGGCGATGGAGAAGTTGTCATCCGCGATCTGAAGAAGGCGCAAGAGATCCGCCAGCCCGCGGGCGAACTGCCGCCCCCGCCTCCACCGAATTACGCCACCCAAACGGAAGAAGTTCCTCCGCCGCCTCCCGGCATTGCCATCAAGTTTTCGTCCGACAGCCAGGAAGTGGCGTTCCTGACCTTTGCTCCGCACGCCGAGGTGGAAAAAGCAAAACGGGAGAAGCGCAAGCCGCAGGACATGCCGAAGGGTGATCTCGTGGTTATGAACCTGAACAGCCGCGCCGTTTTCCGCACACCGCGAGTGACGAGTTTTCAGTTGCCGACAAAGAGCGCTGCTTACCTCGCCTATCTACAGGTTCCTGAAAAGGCTGCTACGGACAAATCCCCGGAACCGTCGGCTTCGGCCGCGGAGAATGGCGGGACCGATGCGAGTCCATCGCCGCGCTCGAGCAAAGCGCAAAGCGGAGACTTGGTGTTGCGCAATCTGCAAACAGGAACGGAACGGCGTTTTCCCGATGCCGGCGAGTACACCTTGACACGAAACGGATCTCTCCTCGTCTATGCCGCAACAGCCAAAAAGCCCGAAGAGAGCGGTGTCTACTGCCTGCACACGGACAGCGTATCCGATCCCGCAGCCTTGCTGAACGGGCGTGGCAAATACGAAAAGCTCGGCTGGGACGAGGAGCAAACCCGGCTGGCTTTTGTGAGCGATCACGACGATTCCGCTTCCCGCCAGCCCTTGTTCAAGTTATACACCTGGGATGGCAAGATGCCAACCGCCGCCGAGATTGTTTCCGTGCAAACCCCTGACTTTCCGCGGGACTGGATCATTTCCGATAAGGCAAACATCACCATCGCCAAAGGCGGCAGCCGCGTTTTCTTCGGGACAACTCCGAAGCCCGCGCCGCCAACGCCTCCCGACACCCGGCCCGCCGACGAACGTGTTTCGGTTGATCTCTGGTCCTGGAAAGACGACCATGTCCAGCCCATGCAGAAGGTGCGCGCCGCCGTGGAGCGTTCCCGCAGTTATCGCGCCCTGTACGACATGAAGAGCCGGAAGTTCGTCCGGCTAGGTGATCCCGCCATGTACGAAGTGGCGCCTGCGGAAGATGGGTCGTATGCCCTGGGCGGCGATGATCGCGAGTACCGCAAAATGGAGGAATACGACCAGCACTTCGAAGATACGTATCTGATTGACACGGGCACCGGAAGCAAGAAACTCATCGCTAAAAAGCGCCCCGGCCGTATCGCTTGGTCGCCGGATTCGCGGCACGCTATTTACTTTGACGGCAAGGACTGGATGCTGCTCTCCGCGCCTGACGGCAGCCTGAAAAACCTTACGGGGCAGCTCGGAGTTGCCTTTGGCCGCGAATTGTATGACGAGCCGGGCCAGCCGCCCGCCGTCGGTCCGGCCATTTGGACCAAGGACGGCCGCTACGCTTTGGTCAGCGACAACTACGATGTCTGGCGCTTTCCCGTGGATGGCGGTTCGCCGGTGAACATAACGCAATCGTTTGGAAGCAAAAACCGTATTGCTTTTCGCATCGTTCGCTTCGAGCGGGATGATCCCGCCGACCGCTTTCTCGATGCATCCAAGCCTTTGCTGTTACGCGCGGAAAACCAGGATACGCGCGACTCCGGTTTTTATCGAACGGCTGTGGATGCAAAAACACCGCCCGCCAAGCTCATCATGACGGCTAAGAACTTTGCTCCGGCCATTAAAGCCCGCGACGCGGATGTATACGTCACGGCGCAATCGACTTTCAGCGAATACCCGGATTTGCGCGTTACGGACGGAACTTTCGCCAAGCTGGACAAAGTGACAGACTTGGGCTCACAGCTGAAAGATATTTCGTGGGGAACGGCGGAACTCATCCATTTCAAGAGCGCCGATGGCGTTCCCCTCCAAGGAACTCTTTATAAGCCGGGGAACTTCGATCCCCAAAAGAAATATCCGCTGATCGTCTACATCTATGAGCGCCTGACGCAAAACCTGAACAATTTCATCGAGCCAAGACCGACCAATGTCATCAACCCGAGTTACTACGCCAGCAACGGATATCTAGTGCTGGAGCCGGACATTGCTTATAAGGTGGGTTATCCCGGACAGAGCGCTTTAGACTGCGTTTTGCCGGCCGTGCAGGAAGTGGTGGATCGCGGCTTTGTGAATGAGAAGGCGATTGGCATCCAAGGCCACAGTTGGGGCGGCTATCAGATCGCTTATATGGTGACGCGCACCCATCGTTTTCGCGCGGCCGCGCCGGGCGCTCCGGTAGCCAACATGATCAGCGCCTACGACGGTATTCGCTGGGGACCGGGCCTGCCGCGCCAGTTCCAATACGAGCACACGCAAAGCCGCATCGGCGGAACCATTTGGGATTACCCGCTGCGCTATATCGAGAACTCCCCGATCTTTATGGCGGACCGTGTCACTACGCCTCTGCTGATGATTCACAATGACGCTGACGATGCGGTGCCGTGGTACCAGGGAATTGAATACTACCTCGCTTTGCGCCGCTTGAACAAAGAAGTCTACCTGTTCAGTTACAACGGCGAGCCGCACAATCTCCGGCGGCGGCCCAACCAGAAAGACTACACCGTCCGACTGCAACAATTCTTCGATTACTACCTGAAAGGCGCGCCGGAGCCGGACTGGATGGAGCACGGCATACCGTTTATCGACAAAGCGGGCGTAACCGCCACGGATTCGGACGAGCAGTAGCGGGGAACTCAGCGATAAGCCCCGGAACGGTGCCGCACGCCGAAAATGCGCATGGTATTACTTTCAAACGAGAACAAGACACGATAGTCGCCGATTCGGAGCCGGAGAGACCCGGCCATGTCTCCCTGTAGTGTAGTAACATCGCCGATTCCCGAACGTGCCAAACGGAGAACACCTTCAAAGATGCGCATAGCTGTTGGCCGGTCCAACGCACGAACATCGGCCTTGGCTTCCTCAAGCCATTCAATTTGGTATGTCGGCACTATTAGCTGGGAGGGAAATCTTCTGACTTACATCCAAAATCAGCCAGCACTTTGTCCATTGAAATACCCTTGCCGCCATGCTGTGCGAACCATTCCTGTCCATGATGAAAGCGTTGGTGATCCTCTTCTGTAGCAGGCTCATCATCCGGTAGAGCAGCCATGACTGCTCGTGCTAGGGGATTAGTCATAACTTCGAGTAGATGAATAACAGCAGCAAGCTGACTATCATCAAGTCGGCTCAGAAGTTCCACAGCATGCGTTTTGCCATTAATCGTCTGCATCGCTCTTTGCGGTACACTCCAGCATAACGTTAGTGTAACGTCCATGGAGAGCTTCGCGCCTGAACCAGTGCCGGTCGCCTTACTTCTCGGCGGTCTGGCCGTAATCGCCGTTGCGCGCCGTCGTGTGATGTGACATTCTTGAGCCAATGAAAGACGCAAGCAGCTCATTGACAAAGCCTAAGTGTTGCCGTGTCGTTCTGTTGTTTTCTCTGCTGCTTGCCTTTTGCTGTCTTCTAACCAATTCAGACTCTAAACTTCACTCATCTTCCCAGCAACAGCAGTATCACTACCGGGCTGAGCGCTCCGCACGACGTGTGCCGATTCGCTCGGAGGCGCGCTATTGCCGTCCGGCCCAAACATTTTGTGTGCCGCTGGCGAACGACCCTGAGTTATCCATTCCGAGCGGGCGCGTCGAGAATCCCGTTCGTGTTGTCGTCTTCCGGCCCCTGTTTCAACGGCCTCCTCCGTCTCTTTTCTCCTAAAAGCTGTACTGATTGAAAGGCTTTTGGGAAACAGACAGGATCAGTGTGTCTGACTGTGCCCGGTGATGGAAAATGATCTGGAGAAAACATGTTTTTCCAAGCGCAAGCTGCGCACGCTGCTGCTTAGTTTCACGCTCATTTTGGGAGCACTCGGCGGCATGCCGATGAGACCAGAAGAAATTGAGGAACTAATGAGCACTATGAACCAAACGAAAACCGTCCACGTCGTTACGGAAGAGTCGGAAGGAGAGAAGTTGCCGAACAGCTATTTGATTAAGGCCTCTTTACCGAGCTTCTGTCGCCGCAGTTGGAGCAGCTTCGCGTATTGCTGCTGCAAGCGGGCATTTGTCGGATAGGCGGCGGCTACTTCCTGGAAATTTGCGGCGGCTTCTTCTATTTGGCCTATCTTGAGCAGCGCCAGCGCCAGATTGTAGCGGGCATTCACGTAATCGGGTTGTGCTTGGAGGGCAAGCCGGAACTGTTCAATTGCCGCCGCCAACTGCCCGGTGTTTTGCAGCGCCGCGCCGAGCATATCGTGAGCTTCGGGGCGGTTACTGTCCAGGCTGGTCGCTGCCCGAAGCTCCGTAATTGCCCCTTGCGCGTCAAGGCGGGAGAGCAGCAATGCGCCGAGATTCAGATGCGCTTCAAAATTGTCAGGGTCCTTGACGAGACGGCGCCGCATAAGGGCTTCCTGAATCGGGCGGCGACGGTCACCCGGACCACGGGGCAGAATTTGCAGCCAGAGATGACTCATCTTATCGCTCGCTTCATTGCCGGCGCGGACCCACCGCGCCGTGGAATTGCTGTAATGGAAGCGCATGGAAATCACGGCGCCTTTCGGCAGGAACACCGGCGCGCGATAACGATAAACGGCCTGCCAGTTCAGATCCCAACGCGGAATGCGGATCAGCCATTGCCGGGTTCCGTTGGGCAGAGTCGCATATGCTTCGAGCTGCCTGCCCAGGTAGTGCGCGTGCGGATAAATAGCCAGCAGGTCCACGTCTTCGGGTAGCTGAAAGTTATCGCTCACCGCAAAGTCGCGCGCACTGGGAGGAATGTTCAGCGCGGTCGGCTTCCAACTGAAGAAGCAGGGGGGATTTCATCGGCGGCTTGTCGGTGAAATAGAGAGCAATGCTCGGCGCAACTTGTTCCAGCTTGCCGGAAGGCTGCAAATGCGTGTTCAAGACCAGAAGATTGCCCGGATCGAGACGCCAGGAGAAGCCATCTGGCTCGGAGTACGGAAGAGAACTAGGTTTCCAGAAAAGAAAGTGACTATCGGGATCAAGCGGGTTCCGAGTGACCGTAAGGTCCATGCCGGGAAATCCGCCGCTGGAATTGTTCGCGAGGCGTCGGGTTGATCCTGCCCGGTCAATAATAAGGTTGGCGTGGTGAACGAGGCGGCTGTTACCGGGTCGGATCTCGATGGCGCGAACATAGCGGCGCTCCTTCAGGTCAGGCCGGAAAACAAAATTCCAGAACACATCGAGGCCGGAAGCTCCAAGAGCAAAGGGCTGAGCGGCTGAAAGCACCAAGTCTGGAGAGCCTAATTGCCAACAGCTGGCATAAGAGGGTGGCGCGGGTGTTTCGGGGGCGGGACCTTCCGGCGCTCCGGCGTTCACCCACTCGGAAATAGCGCGGATCTGCGTTTCCGTTAAGCGGCGTTCGTCTTCAAAGCTGCCGTAACCTTCATGCGGCGGCCAAGGCGGCATGTAGCGGCTCTTGGTGACTGCCGCAATTTGACGAGCGTGTTTTTATTACGTCAGAGTAGGTGAGCAGTGAAAACGGTCCAGTTCCGCCTTCGTGGTGGCAGACGGCGCAGTTTCCATAAATAATAGGCGCGATCTCACGCGCAAAGGTGGGCGGGGTATCCGGCTGAAAGCAGAAAGCATGACTCCCCCAAAGAGTGAAAAGGAGCAGGCTGATCTTCACTCGATATCCGTCAGCGAACAGCCGATAGCTCGCGTTTCCGAAGGCAGCACCGGCTTGCCCTGGAGGGTGCGGGCAATCGCCTCTTCCAAGTCATGTGTTTGGGGGCCGCCCGGTCGAGACCGACCAATAGCAACATAGCGGTCGTCAATGCGACCGTGATAGGTGAGCCTGCCTGTTTTGTCGAACACCGCCGCTTCCGGGGCCACGGTAGCGTGAGCCAGCGCCGCTAATTGATGATGAGGATCAAAAAGGGCCGTGCCTGGGAATTGATACTGCTCTATGTGTTTCTCAACGGACGGCGGGCGCTCCGCCGGATCGGGGTAGACCAGCCAAAAAGCTACCGGCGCTTTTCTGTATTCAGTTGCAATCCTCTGAAGTTCCGGAGCGTAGCGGTTGGTAATCGGGCAGTCTGTCCGCACAAACAGGAAAACTCGCGCGCGGCCGTCCAACGAAAAGGGATCGATCCACTGGTCGTGAAGATCACGAAATTTCCGATGGTCCGGAAATCCCAAAGCCAAAACGGCGACGGCCAGAAAAGCCGGGAAAAGGGACCGAAACATGAAGGGCTTAAAAGATGAAGTTAAGTCCGCCGCGGATGGCGCGGGGAGCTTGCACCATCAACAGATGGCGGCCGCCGCCGGTGTCGAAAGGAAGGTATCCTTGCGCCAGCAAATTGCGAAGATCAGCCGTGAGTTCAAGCCTGCCGGGAAGACCCAGGAATGACGGTATAGGCTGACGAAAATAAATATTCAAGCCCGGCGCAAGGTAGGTGTTTTGCGTGGCGAATACATGACGGGGAATGATGGCGCCGCTATCGGCCCAGCCGTAATCGGCCGTAATCTGCGTTCCCAAAGTGGGGATGACTGCTTTTATGTTTACGGCTGCAAGATTTCGATTTCTGCCGACAAGAAAGTCTGTGTCGCCAAGCTTACCCGTTAAACTAGCCGAGTCTGCCGTAAAGCCGCCCATGCGCCCATAGGCCAAAGTCGCATGAACGTGATCGCCCAACTTCTGATTTACGGAAGCAATATATCCCGTCCGCCGATAGCTGCCGATGTTATAGGTGGAAGTTTTCGAAACATTGTCGGATAGAAGATCCTGCGAGTCCAGGACCGAGGTGTTTCCGGCAACATTGATACGCCCGTTCGTCACGTCTTCGTAAAACGCGCTCAGCGCATAGGCGCGGGTACGGAAAGTCTTGTTATAGCCGATTTCAAGATTTTGCGTGCGCTGCAATTCCAGTTGTCCGTTCCTGCTGGAAATCTGTGGAAGCCGGGCCAAGGTGTTCACGGCGACGGCAAGATCCTCATCCGAAAGGTCGAGATCTGTTTTAACTGCCGAGCGTCCGTGCTTCGCCAGCTCATCCGGACGACCGCCGTCGCTGTAAGCCGCGATCCACTGCCCTCCTTTCCCGGTGTCAACCGTTAGCCGGGCAAAGGGACTGATGCGGTTTTTGTGCTGAAGATACTCGACCGACTCTCCGGTCACTCCATACTCAAGGTGGATATGGTCCACGGGATCTGCCGTATTGTAGATACTGAGCGACATGGCACGCAGCACGGCGGAACCCGTCAAGGCGGGATTAGGCGAAACATTCTGCGATGCCAGCATCGGGGAACCAACACCGCCAACCTGGGCAAGACTCAAAGTAATCTCCGGCGGACGTCCTAAAAGACTGTCATCGTTTCTGCTGTAAATCACTCCAAATGCCACCGCCGGTGGACCGAACGCGGCGTTTTCACCGAGGCTGCCGCTTACCTGAAGCTGATTCTTGCCGAGAAAATTGGTCGAAAGCGCAAAGCCGGTACCCATGTCGCCGGAAGAGGAATCAGCATCGGCCAAACCTCCATCACCACCTGAAACCGACAACATGGCGTGAGTCTCGGAGAAAAGGTGCGGGTGAAGCGCTCCATGGCCGCTTTGCTCCTCCCATTCAACCGGAAGATAGCGGTTGATCGGGCGTGTTGCCGAAGAGGAGCGGAGAACCCATTTCCAATCGTCCGACATGGCCGCGTTCGGAAGGACATAGCTGACTTCCATTTTGCTGAACAAGGTCGCTAAGTGTATCTGAAGAACACTGTCCAACCCGGCTTTGACGGCGATTTTCTCGCGTGAAACAGGAAGAAAGCTGGATAGCGAGGCCTGAACGGAATAAAGATCAACCGGAACCGAGGCAAAAGCAAAACGGCCTTCGGAGTCGCTGCTGGTCCTGGCAATAAGCTGGTGATATTTGTTGAAAAGTTGAATCGCGGCACCCATTTGCGGAGTGCTAGCGGCATCAGCTACCGAGCCGAGCAGATTGCCTGTCACGGGAAGAGACAGATCCGCGCCGTAGCCTGGACCCGCCATTATCAGCAGGACGGAGGCAAGCGTTATTCCACTTAAATAATTGCTCGCGGAACTCGCTTTCAACATGCCCTTTCGCGTTTTCGAATAATAATCGAGCTGTTACGATGTTACCGTAAACTGCGCTGAAGGCGTAAGACTCTGATTTTTTAATTTATCCGTTACCTTCAGTTTTAACGTATATTTACCCGGCACCAGCGATTTCAAAGGAAGCTTTTTTTCCACCGTCACCAGGAAGGCAGAGGCATTCGGAATAGCGCCTAAATCCTCTGTTTGGCTGAGCACGGTTTGATTACTGGCATTTACCACGTCGTACGTAATCGTGCCTTCGGGCTTCTTGGTTTTATCATCCATGCCGAAGTTATAGAACTCGGTATAGATGCCCATGGTTTCGCCTTGCTTGAAGTTATCGCCGACGCGGGGCCGAACCTTGGAACTGCGAATGACAAAGGGGCCGCCGCCGATGCTCTTGGTCGGTACGCGCTCTAGCTGGTCAGCCAAAATAACGCTGCTCGATCCAAGTTGATCCTCATCGTAATGCGGGACCGTGATCGCCATTTCGAAGCTGTTCATCGTGTTGCCCACCACATCTTTCGCCACCACGTTCAGGCGGTATGTGCCGGGAGCGAGCGGGATAGTTTTCGAATAAAGCTGCGAGCCGTTCATTGCCTGTTGCAGCATTTCGGCGGGTATTTCGGAAGTAACGGTATCTTCAAACCAATTCACCGGACGCCGGGTTAAGGAAGTGATACGGCCATACAGGTTGATAGTTGCTTTTGAAACCTTATCTTTTGTGGAGTAGTTCAAGTCATTGTTCTTGAACAGCAGCGTCAGATTGGTCAGAACCGTGGAGTCAGTGACGCGGATGTAATCGGCGCGTGCCTGCATCGGCAACGTGTTGTAACGAATATTGGAACTGACTGCCGCTTCCAAATCCTTGAACTTAATCGCCGGAGCTTTTTGCAGCTTGGCGAACTGTTCCAAACGGGTAAACTCATTCATGCTTTCCGGCAAAGGCTGAGTCCCGGTTCCCAGGTGCGTGCCGTCGGAGCGGGTGAAACGCTGCGTTTTATCCGACATGCCCATCTGTTCCGACAACGTCAGGCCCGCGCCTGGCACCATCAGCAAAGCATCTTTCTCCGACGGATCCATGGTCATCTTGTACTCGCCGCTCATGGTGGTATCGACAAACTCGATGTTCACGTTCGTGCCGATGCCGTCGAGGTAGCGGTAACGCCAGTCCTCAAAGGGATAAGTAGAGGTTTGGCCGCCGCCTTCCTCATAGGGCCGCTGGTAACTGCCGCCCGAGGGATGCGAATCAGTCTCGTCAGGCGCGCCGTACTTGATGTAAATCATGCCGCGATCGGTTTTCCAGCCGGGAATACCGGACGCGTAATGATCGTTGGCGTACGCAATACGGCGGTAATGCTCTTCCTTGTATTCGTTTTCCTCCGTGTCCGGGGTCGGGTCGCGACGCAGCCAGAATTGTTCAACAAACGACTGACGCTCCTCGTCCGTGTGAAATCCCTTAAACGCCTTCCTTTCTTCATCCGTGATGATGTAGACGACATCTTCGTTCATCCACTTTTTCCAGGGACCAGCCAGTTCTTTCTCCAGTGCCTTTTGCTTGCGCGCCAACTGCTTCTTGGTTAAAGGCTTGGCAACTGTTTCATTCGCGGCGCTATCGGAGCTTGCCTTGTTTTGCGCGGACGATCCCGTGGCCAGAACCAGAGCTGCTGATAAGCCAAGGAGAGAACACGGGCGGAAGGCAGGAAAGTACTTCATAAGGAACAATCACCTTTGTGAGCTGCGGGGTACAACATCTAGTCTAAGTGCGTTTACTTACAACGTCAACGCCCGTGACGAATACTATGCTGATAAGGTTTCAAATACTGGCTAAAGGTTAGCTCCCGCAGCGGAAGTCGCGGAAATTTCCAAATTTGATACAGCAATCTGTAGATAAGTTCCAGAAATGAAGAGGCGTAAATCGAAAATTCTGAAAATGGGAAGCTTGAGTTGTTCATTTTCAACGGCATACAGAGCACGAGAGAATGGTTCCTGACGTGCTTCGCCTGTTTCGTGTAACCTGAATTGCGCCTAAAATTTATAGTTACCCAGGTGATTCGTGAGCGAGACTAGAAATCAATTTGCGGGCACTCTCCTGCTGATCGGAACAGTAGCGGCTGTTATTTGCGCCGTACTGAGCTTTCAGCACCTGCGAAGCTTTCGGCTCAAAGAAGATGGAGTGACCTGGGTTGGCGCGAAAACGGCGGACGGTGGAACTAAAGTTATCGCGGCGCATATTGCGCCGGGCAGCGCGGGCTATAACGCCGGTATCCGTCTTGACGATCAGCTTCTAAAAATCAGGAATTTCGAGATTCATTCAGAACTGGATGTGCCGCGGGCGCTTTGGCAGATTTCTCCGCTCTCGCCCACCTCATACACGCTACGCCGGAACAATATTGATTTTCAAAAAGACAAAATCTTCATTGAAGAAGCTCCGCGCGATTCAGCCCTTTACTATCAGTTTGGCGTCGGAGCGGCTTATCTGGCGATCGGACTATTTGTCTATTTCCGCCGGACGAGCGCGGCGAAGTCGCTGCATTTCTTTGTTCTGTGCCTGCTTTCGTTTATCGGCTCCACCTTTCATTACTCGGGCAAGCTCAATACGTTTGACGAGGCAATGTACTGGGGAAACCTGATCGCTACTCTTTTTGCTCCGGCGATTTTTCTTCAGTTTTGCCTGACCTTTCCCATGATTCCCGGGCTTTTACGGACTCGCAGGACGAATCTGCTGCTGTACTTGCCTTCGGTGTTGATTGTGTTGTTTTTTGCGGCTCTCGCGGAAGGCTTGGTGAAGTTCGCGACGCCGCTGCTGGAGCTGCGTTGGACCCTGGATCGCCTCTCCCTGGGATACGCGCTTCTGTTGTACTTTGCCGGCGCGCTTGTATTGAGCTATGACTGTTCACGCGCGGAAGACCCGATTGTCCGGCGTCAGCTCAAGTATTTGCGGAACGGCGCGTTGGTGGGGCTGGCGCCCTTCACTGTCCTGTACGCGCTGCCCTATGTCTTTGGCGCGGTGCCGTCGCATGTCATGAACTTGAGCATTCTGTCCATGGGCCTGATTCCCTTGACGTGGGCATATGCGATTACGCGCTATCGCCTGATGGATGTTGACATTATCTTCCAGCAGGGCTACGTTTACACGCTTGCCACGCTTGCCGTGATCGGCACGTTCTACGGCGTCATGTTCGTGGTCTTCAACACGCAGACGATTCCGCCTCCGGCCTTTGTCGTTCTGCTGGCCTTCGCGACATTTATTTTTCAGCCTATCCGGCAATGGGTGCAGGAGAAGCTGGATCGCTGGATCTTTTACCGCGACCGGTATGACGCCCGGCTGACGCTGATCGAGTTTGCCCGCGAGCTGAGTTCCGAGACCGACCAGGATGCCATGCTCGCGAAGGTGTCCGACCGGCTGAAGAGAACACTGTCGATCCAGCGCATCGGGTTCTTTTTGCGCGACGAGGCAACGGGACAGTTCTTTCTGCATTCCGTGACAAAGAAGGCGGGACGGTTTTCCGGAAAGCCCTTAGCGCATGAGCTGGATCTGACTTTTCTTCAGCACTCGCTGGAGGAGCAGCATTCATTCCGGCAGGATTATCTCTTCTTTGAACGTCCCAAGCACCTGCATGACATTGTTTTCAAGCAATGGCCGCAGCCGGTGCGGGACACGATTGCCGAGCTGGATTTTACCTACTATATGGCCTGCCGTTCCCGCGGCAAGACTTTGGCCTTTTTCGGCGTGAGCCGCACGACCGAAGGCGATTTTCTGTCGCACGATGATGTTGATCTGATGGTGACTTTGTCCAACTACGTTGCCATCGCGATTGAAAACTCCAACCTGTATAGCTCCCTGCAGCAGAAGGCGGACGAGTACGAGCGTTTAAAAGAGTTTAGCGAAAATATCGTGGAGTCGATCAATGTGGGAGTTCTTGCTGTCGGCCTGGATGACCGCGTGGAAAGCTGGAATAGCCAGATTGAAAAACTGACCGGAATTACGCGCCTGCAAGCCCTTGGCAAACCGCTGAAGGAATTATTTCCGCCGGAACTGGCGCAAAAGTTCGACGAAGCGCGCGGTCGGCAGGGCGTACAGAATTTCTACAAGGTTCCCTTGCAGACGCGCGAGGAAACGGGAAGAGAAAAGCCGGAGCCGCCGCGCAATGGTTACGGCGGCTTGGAACTGGCGAGGAGCGAGCGTTCCCCTCGCGAATCCATTGTGAATCTTGCTGTCGCTCCGCTGGTTTCCAGAGATTCCAACCAGATTGGAAGATTGATTATTTTTGATGATATTACCGATCGGGCTGAGTTGGAAAAACGGCTGATGCAAGCCGACAAGCTCAGTTCCATCGGCTTGCTGGCGGCCGGGGTAGCGCATGAGGTGAACACTCCTTTGGCCGTGATCTCGACCTATGCGCAGATGCTGACCAAGCAGGTCTCCGGTGACGATCAAAAATCGAAACTGCTGGAGAAAATCGCCAAGCAGACCTTCCGGGCAAGTGAAATCGTCAACTCTCTTCTGAACTTCTCCCGGACTTCGCCGACCGAGTTCGTGGAACTTGACCTGAATCGTGTTGTTCGTGAAACGGGAAATCTGGTGGAACATCAGTTTGAGAAGGCCGGCGTGGCCATGCGGCTGGCTCTTGCCGAAAACCTGCCGGTGATCCGAGGAAATTCGGGCAAATTGCAGCAGGTGTTTCTGAACTTGTTCATCAATGCGCGGGACGCCATGGTGGGCGGCGGAACGTTGGATGTCCGGACCTGGGCGGAGGGCAGTTTCGCGCACGTCGAAGTGTCTGATACCGGGCAGGGAATACCGCCTGAATTCGTTTCCCGCATCTACGATCCCTTTTTTACGACCAAGGGGCCGAAAAAGGGAACGGGGCTTGGTCTCTCCATTACTTATGGCATTGTGCAGGAACACAACGGCGTGATCGAGGTTGACAGCACGCCGGGCCACGGCACGCGCTTCCGCTTGGAGTTTCCGAGCATGACCACGCGGCCCTTACGTTCAGTGGACCCCCGGCGCGAAGTGCTTTCCGCGTAAGAGCGCCGTTCCATCCCGAGCGTGTCTGATACAACGGCTGTAGTGAGTTCCGCCTTCTCTAACGTTTTGCCGACTGACCGTCTTGGTCCTCCCCCCCAACGCCGTATCCTTGTTATCGACGACGAGGTTGACATCCGTGAAAGCCTGGAGCTTCTGCTCACGGGCGAAAACTACCAGGTAGATTTGGCTGAAAATGCCACCACCGGCTTGCAACGGTTTGAGTCCGGGAATTACGATCTGGTTCTGCTTGACTTGATGATGCCCGACCGGTCCGGCCTGGAGGTGCTGGCCGACGTGCGCCAACGCAACACGGAGACGCCGATCTTCATGCTGACAGCGTACGGCTCCGTGGAAGTCGCGGTCCGCGCCCTGAAAGCGGGCGCGAATGATTACTTTGCCAAGCCCTGGGACAACGAAAAGCTGCTGATCGAGATTGACCGAATGATCTCGAAAGGCAACCTGGAGCGCGAGAATACGCAGCTCAAGCGGGCCTTAAAGCAGCGCTACGCGTTTCCCAATATTGTCGGGAAAAGCGAGCGCATGTTGCGCCTGCTCGATCAAGTGGCGCAAGTCGCTCCCAGCCGCGCCACCATTCTGATTACGGGTGAGACGGGTACGGGCAAGGAGTTGATCGCCAAGGCGCTTCATGCTCATTCCACGCGGGCCGATCAGGTTTTCGTGCCGGTGAACAGCGGCTCATTGCCTACCGAACTCCTGGAATCGCTTTTGTTCGGGCACGTCAAAGGCTCGTTTACCAGCGCGAGCACGAACCACAAAGGCTATTTCGAGACCGCGAATCGAGGAACGATCTTTTTTGACGAGATTGGCACCATCGGCCCGGAGATCCAGGTCAAATTGCTGCGCGTGCTTCAGGATCGCGAGTTCATGCCGCTGGGCTCCAACGAAACGGTGCGCGTGGATGTGCGCATCGTGGCCGCCACCAATGCTGATTTGCGCAAGCTGGTGGAAGAAGGAAAATTCCGCGAGGATTTGTACTACCGGCTGAATGTGATTAACCTGAATCTGCCGCCGCTGCGCGAGCGCAAGGAGGATATTCCGCTGCTGGTTGATCACTTTTTCACGCGCTTTTGCCGCGAGAATGGGAAGTTTCTTCACAGTGACGGACGTTCGATGCTGAGTTTCGAGCCGGACGCCATGCAGATTTTGATGGAGCATAACTGGCCGGGTAATATACGCGAATTGGAGAACGCGGTGGAGCGGGCCGTTGTGCTCACTACCTCCACTTCCGTGCCCGCGCATGTGCTGCCCGATCAATTGCAGCAGGCAAGCGGCCTGAAAATTTCGCGTGATCAAAACGGCATGCTTCCGCCGGATGCGTCGTTCTTTGAAATGGTGGCGGATTTCGAGCGCCGGAAAATTATCGAAGCGTTGAGGGCGGCGAACCACAGCCAGACGGAAGCGGCTGAAATGCTCCGACTGCCTTTATCGACGCTCAATCAGAAAATCAAGCGGTTGAACATCGATCCGAAGCGCCGGGGCGACAATCAGGAAAGCTGATGACGACTGCGCTACTCTCCATCAGTAGGGCCCTATGAAAAATTTCTTTCCCCTGGCGGCGCTCACCCCCGCGTTTCTCTTGCTCGTCGCTCCGGCGGGATACCCGCAAGGATCGTCGCCGCAGAGCACGCCGGCGCCGGACGGAACGCAGGCTGTCACGAGCTTGGCGAAGCTGCAAACACAATTGGCAAAGGACGAGAAAACCTTGCAGGACTGGGCTAACCTCCATCGTTACCGGAACGACAACTCTCAACTCGCTATTCCAGAGGCCGGACAGGATCGCGTCGTGTTTATGGGCGATTCGATTACGGACGCCTGGGGACGGAGCCTGGGCACGTTTTTCCCCGGCAAGCCTTATGTGAATCGTGGCATCAGCGGGCAGACAACCCCGCAGATGCTGATTCGTTTCAGGCCGGATGTGATCGCTTTGAAGCCAAAAGTCGTGGTGATTTTGGCGGGAACCAATGACATCGCCGGAAACACCGGTCCGGCAACCATCGAAGAGATCGAGGGCAATCTGGAGTCCATGGCGCAGTTAGCGATGGCCAGTAACATCAAAGTCGTGCTGGCTTCGGTGATGCCGGTGTGCGATTACATCAAACCGCAGACGGACCGTCGGCCGCCTGAAAAGATCGTGACTTTGAACGCGTGGATCAAAGATTATTGCACGCGAAATCGCTTGGTGTACCTCGATTACTACTC
>JAABUZ0100005589.1_pt1 | contig 16380 bp, 13 predicted proteins | sample 5562091 | NCBI WGS metagenome assembly JAABUZ01 (sample SAMN12813069, study PRJNA571459) | rock metagenome | isolation source: Antarctica rocks | place: Antarctica: Victoria Land, Linnaeus Terrace sud | collected 2015-12-21
TGGCCGGGTTTGACCTCTATGTCGAACAGCGATGTAGAACCTGTCGGAGTATGTAGGGCTCGAGTGGATTCCTCTGTAACACCAGGGCATGACCGCCGGAAAGCTGGATGGCACGCATGGGCAGACTGGTCGAGCCTCCACCGACCAGATCTGCCATGCCGCCATCCCAGGCAACCAGTCCGTCACGCACAACGAGTTCTATGACACTCCCGCTGGAGAGGGCATGATATCGGTAACGCTGCCACCAGAACGTATGATGGCCAGACACCCGGCGCGATAGATCGACCACGAGGAGCTGCCCGCCGGCGTTAGCGTCGTAGCCGTGGAGGAACACCAGATCGTTTCCCCACAGCCCAGGCTCGAAACTGCTTCCCCGCCGAAATGGGCTCTGGGTGAGCGTCGCGAGACGATGACGTGCCAGGTCGTATAGCTGCAGATCGATGAGATGGTTCGGACAGTGCTGATGCGTGCATGCGAAGGTGGTATCCCGCTCCCACACGACACGCGATCCGAAAATCGTTGCGTTGGCATATGTTTCGTGCGAGCCCGGTTTTGGGATCGCAAGCATCGTGGTGCGGTGGCTCGCCAGGTCGTACAGCACAATGTGCTCGGTCACCGGGCCTCCAGGGCGGAGAGAATACGAGGTCTGAGTCCAGACGACGCGTCCCCCAGCGACGTCGAAGTCTGGCAAGGCGCGCATCGAAGCACTGGGACCGGCGGACGCATTGTTTGCCTGATCGAGCACAATGTGCTGCCCGCTCTGCACGTTGCCGACCCAGAGCTTCCAGTCAACTGGGCCAGGCAACGCCTGCTCATCCACGACACCCACCAACCAAGGCCAGGAGAGCTGCCAGCGCTGAAGGACGCCGAAAGGCGGGTAGGCGCCGGGCTTGATCGGGCGGAACTGAGGTGAACCGGCGACCGCTAGCGCCATCGTAATCGGCTCAGGCCCGACTGGCTGATAGGTTCGCTCATGGACCATTACCACCCGTTCGCCACTCACTGCCAGCGGCCACCAACCCAACGAAGGCCGTGATTGCGGAATCGTCCAGGAAGAGAGCGTGAGCGGGCGGTGAGCACACGTGGCGCTGCTCTTCGCGGGTTGAGCGTGCGCCGGCCTGCCGACTAGGAGACAGAATGCTGCCACTACGGCTGCAAGTACCCGCTTGTTATCGGGGGCAGCGTGCTGCTTCATGTTCCTCCTCGCCTATGGGCTCCCCACGGACTCATCGCGAGTCCGTCCATAGTTCATAACGCGGCAGATGCAGTCGGGGTAACAGTCCAATTGAAAGCCGTGCTTGCCCGCGACCGGACGCTCGCCCGAGTAGACAAAGAGCGACCCAAGCCAAATGCATTCCGCATCACGCACCACACGCATGAACGAGCGCAACACGGCGCTGATCAAGCTTACCGCGTGTAGTCAGCCGGATCAGCCACCACGCGATAGTCCGCCTCGGTCATGAATTGACACCAGAGTGACATGCCACGCCCGTTGAGCCGGCATACGAGCCACATCCGGCAGAGAGTCTCCTTACAAAAAAACCGCCAGCCCGGGCAAAGCCCGGTCAGGACATTCCTGTGCTACTACTCTGGACCGTAGTGGTGATGGCTATTGGCGCCCGGCGATTTCGATGGCAGTGACGCAGCAAGCCATAGATCCAGGGCTATAATATAGCACCGTGAACTGACAAGTCCTCTGCACCGACGAAGTACAGGCATGGTTAGACGCGCTATCGAAAGACCAGCGGGACGCTTTCTTTGCGCGGGTTACTCTGCTGCAACAGCACGGGCCGAACCTCGGGCAACCAGTAGTGGACACGGTGAAGGGATCGGCGTACCAAAACATGAAGGAGTTGCGGTTGAGCAAGAGCGGGTCGCTTCGCGTGCTGTTCATCTTCGATCCGTTGAGGCGAGCAATTATTCTCCTCGGCGGAGACAAGACGGGCCAGTGGCAAGAGTGGTACCGGATCGCAATTCCGGCAGCCGATGCACTGTATGCGAGCTATCTCAGCAATCTACGCAAGGAGGGACGGATCCCATGAAACTCCACAATTTCGAGGACCTAGCTCGAGAGGCTATGAGCGACCCGGCACGTCGGGCCAACATCGAGCGGCACCGCCGGGAGGCCATCGCCGAAATTGTCGAATATACGCTCGGTGAACTCCGCAAGCACCATCATATGACACAGACCGAACTGGCGGAGGCGCTCGGGATCACGCAGCCGACTATCTCCTCGGTTGAGCATGCCGGCAATGTCGAACTTTCCACCCTACGGTCCTACATCCAAGCACTGGGCGGGACGATGGAAGTCGCGGCGGTGTTCGGCGATGAACGCTTCCCTCTGGCGCTGGACTGAACAGGCGTGCCACAGCGTCCACTCGTGGTACGCTCACGGTGTCCGGCCCGAGCATGGATCTTGCGACTGCGCGAGCCAGGACCATTCATTCCCCCGCATCTGGAGAATCGCATGAACGTATTCCGATCCCATCCGGGATCCACACTGGCAAGAAGCTTGCTGCTGGCCGGCGCCGGCTGCCTGACCATGCACGGCACGGGTGCAAACGCGGCGCCCGTGGCCCACGCCGCTCGTGCCGCGACCGCGCAGGCGCTGGTCCTTTCGGCCGCCGAGGTCCATACCGTGACGGGGGCGACCTTCCGAATGACGGGGACCTCGGTCACCGACGCGGAGGTATCGATGGGGGAACATGTACCCACGGCGACGGTGCGCCGCTATCGCATCGATGGCTATTCCTCGAGCTTTCGTCGCGGCGCTAGCCGGGGGGTGATATCCGTGACCGATTCGATTGGGCGCTACCGCTCACTGGCTGGAGCGCGCTGGCAGTTCGGCGTGCTGAAACGGCTCAATCCGCCGCCGCCGCACAGTACGGTGCTGCGACTCGTTGGGCTGGGCGATCAAGCCAGCGCCTACATCGTGGCGTCTCCCTATCTGGGCGCGGTTGCCATCATTTTTCGCCGAGGCCACTATACCGGCCGGGTGAACGTCGAGCAGATCGGCGGAAAGCCGATCGCCGCGGCGCTCCGGTTGGGGCATATTCTGGACGCACACCTGCGGGGAGCTGGGTAGGCTGATCTTCACGAAGAGATATATGGAGTTTGCGTGGGCAGGGGACGGTCGGTGCACTTGGGAGTTCGGGGCGCCCCAACGACCGGGAAAGTGTCACGTGATCTGGCGTAGGATCGGGTCACATCGGATCTATGGCGAGCCGTAGGCAGCGCTACGCGGTCTTCCGTCGCGCCTCGAACGCTCGGTCCAATTCAACCTCGTCCTCATAGAACTCTCCGCTGGGTTGGAGCACTTCAGGACGCGAATGGTACGAAGCGAGGACCTGGCTCTTGTCCAGGTTGAGATCTATTTCGTCAATAATCGGCACAAGGTAGCCATTCGCCAGCCAGGTTCTCACGGTATCCTCAAGCAAGCAATACAGCTCGCGTGCGCATTCATGCGTGTCGGCGCCATAGGCAATGACCCCGGGAAGCTCGGGAATAGTTGCGACCAGCGTTCCATCCTCGAGTGAGTCCACCAGCGCATGCCCAAGGGCGGCAAAGATGTAGGCTTCAACGATTGTGATCACGGGCACAGCATCCCTTCCTTCCACCAGTATAGGCACGTCTGACAGGTACGTCAGAATCTCGTAGCGGTAGTATTCAGCAGTCTTGTCGCATTAGCAAGAGCCAAAGGAACTCTCCATTATCTCGGTGACCGGTAGTCGATGGTTGCCACCGGCTGATTGTGATACCCCGCCCCGGCGTGCCACTCGCTGGGGCGGGGTATCACGGTTGCTATTCAGTGATGCCGGCCTCCCACCAATCTCAGGATCGGACCACAGGCGGCGCCGGCGTCGCGCTGAAGGGCGCCGTGGCATACACCAGCTCGCGCACTCGCTTCGGGCCTCGACCGTAGCCGGCCACATAGTCGCCGATCTTCAACCCGGCCTCGGCCGCGGCTCGATCCAGGGGGTGGTACCGCACGATTGGGGCAAGCTGCAGTTGGACCGCTCCAGTTGCGGTGGTCACGCTCAGCGCAGACCCCGTCAGCGCGGTCAGCTGGCCGCTGGCGATCAGCCGCCCGACCTGAGGCTTGCTCGTGCCGGCGCCGGCACCCTGGCCCTGGGTCGGTTCGATCAGGGTGGTGATGGGGCCAGGTGGGAGCAGCATTGGCGTGCGTGGCTTCTGGGTAAAGTCGAAGTCCTTTATCAGATTGCCCAAGGTCTTCAGGTTCTCCCGGACGACCGATCGGGAGTCGGGCCGGCCGTCGGTCTTCGGATCGAGGCGCTGCCCGCTCATAAAGTCGTCCTCGATGAACTTGAGGTAGGCGTCATGGCTCAGCGTCTGGTGATCGATATAGCCTTTTCGGGCATAGGGGCTGATGACCATGGCGGGAACCCGCAGTCCATAGCCCAGGGTATCGACGGCCGGCGGTACCACGTGGTCGTAGAAGCCGCCCCAGTCGTCCCAGGTCAGAAAGATCGCGGTGCTGTTCCAGTCCTTGCTGCGCATGATGGTGTTGATGAGCGTGGTGACGTAGGCCTGCCCCTGGCTCACCAGTGCCGGCGGGTGCTCGCTATCCGCGATGTCTGGAATGACCCACGAGACATTGGGTAAGCTGCCCGCATTGGCCGCTTGGTAGAAGTTGGCCAGGTTCTGGACGTTGTCGAGCTGGTTGTCCTGGTGGACATCGACCGAGCCAGGTAGGGTGTTCCAGATCAGCGGAACGCCACTGCCGCCGAAACCCTGGGTCCCGGCGCCGTGGTCCAGATAGTAGCCCCAGCTGACACCGTGCTGCTGCAGCAGCGACGTGATGTCGGTCCAGGCGAAGGGCGTGGGGTTCTTGGCGCTCCGCTGCATCGGGCTCTGGATGGCGTCGGCGCAGCTCATGGGGTCGGTGGAGGCGCATTTCGCACTCCATCCAGAGACCATAAAGAGATGCTGCGGGAAACTCCAGGACGCCACCGGCTCGAACATGTGATCCTGTAGCACGAAATTGTTGGCGTATGTCCAGTAGTTGGGTATGTCGGACTTGCTGTGGTAGGCCATGACATCCGGCACAGTTCCGGTCGTTTTATTGACGCACACCGGATTCGCCGGGTCGGCGCATCCCTTCTTCCCGGCCAGAGCGACGTTGACGAAGCCATCCATGGCGCCGCCGTTAATGTCCCCGCTGGCGGCGGCGGCGACATGCGGTCCGCCGCCGTTGAGGTCGTGATGGTCGAGATAGGGGCGCACGCAGCTGGTCGAACGCGGGTCCGGCACACACGCCACCGGCTGCCCGTTTTTCATCGGTATGCCGTCGGCGTGCGGGTAGGTGCCGAAGTAGGTGTCGAAGGAGCGATTCTCCTGCATGATAATGACCACATGCTTGATCTTGTGAATGCCGCTGCCGGCGGCCAGCGCCGGGTCCTTGGCCGAACTATACGGATTGCTCGCCTCGCTGTAGCCGAGACCAGCGACCAGCGCCAGTACCACCGACGCCACCACCATGAACGCTGCCAGTCGTCTCATCTGCTCTCTCCATCCGTGTCATATGTCTGATTCGAGACTAGCAATCAAAGATTGCCGTTCTCTGTCGCGCACATGAACTTTTCCCGCGAGGGGCACGGCGTCAGAGAAGGGAAGGGATACTCGACACAGGTCAGAGAACGTGAGAACTACTCGGGCCACTGCTGATGGAGGAGGGCGCTACCAGGCCCAGTGCGGCCATGGACATCGAGCCCATGGCCGCTTGGGAGCGTCCTAGCGGGGCCGGACGACCTCGATCTGGCCGTAGCTACCATCTTGACCGTTGACGTGGGGGCCTGAGCTCGCTAAAGCACGGCCCCCCACGTCGTGTGAATTACTTGCGCTTCTTTACCGTGAACTGGATGGACCGAACGTTGGTTACTGTGCCGATGGTGATCGTTACTCTGGCAGTGAGATGCCCGACAAACTTCTTTTTAACAAACGTGCCCGCCGAATAAAAGTAGGGCGTTCGATCGCTCAGCGTGTCCGGTTTCATGTCCGCATGGGCCAGGGTCTTTCCAGCCTTGATGAAGTCGATCACGGCTGAGGGGGTTAGGCCCGTGGCATTGGTCGCCACGTACGTCGCCACGAACAAGCCGCCTTCCTTGAGTTTCAGTACCGACGTCAGCTTCACCTTGCCCTTCACCTTGTGGTAGAGGCCGATCCCGTTGATAGAGAGCGTGGGCTGCTGTGCTACGGCTGGGGCGGCGCTACAGGCCGCCGTGAGCGCCGAGACGGCCGCATGGCTGACGGTGGTAAACTCTCCGGTGGGACCATTCAGTGCCCCTTGATTGGCATCGATTGTTGCTTTGGGGCCAAGCATCTCGATTTCAGCCGTGCAATTGCCGATGGCAAAGGTGCGATAGACAAGCTCGGCAGGAACAGTAGCGGTGTTGACGCCCTCAAAGAGAAGACACTCTGTCGGATACGTGAATCCGACGACGCTCGTGCAGGCCCTCGGCGCTCGCTGTCCCGTCCCGATATAGCTCCGGGAGTCTTCCACCGCTGCCGTGGCTGCAGCCGCACTGGGAAAAACACTCGCCAGATAATTCATGTCCACGACGCCGCCATCGGGCGCTGTCCAGTACGCATCCGTATACCATCCGGTGGTGCGGCCCAGAGCGTCGAAGCTTTTTGTGTGGTTAGCATCCTCACTGTGGGCATGAGCAGTGGCGTTGTCGGCGACCTGATTGGTTTTGAACGGCGGTGGCGCCGGCGCGAAGGCGCTGTCCGGGAGGCGAAGACTGTCCGCGGTCTGCCGCGCCGGAGCATCGCTTGCACGCCGGTCAGCGGCCGCCGGTGCAAAAGACCGTACACCGACGGTCGGTAGGTGTGTGGTCTCCGCGCTTGGCCATGCCGCCGTATGGAGCGTGGCGCCTCCGGCTGCACTCGCAGTTGAGGCGGGAAGCAGACATCCGAGCAGCAATCCCACTGCTGCAGTTATTCCTCGTTTCATGTCTCTGCCGGTCCTTTCTTTCTTGATAATCGCTGGACTATCTTCTTGCCGCGTGACTTCTTCAATGTGACCTTGTATCGGACGGTGATGCGCTCTGCGCGTCGTACAGTCTCCGCAAACGTCGCTCCCTTCTGTGCTGTGGTGATGAGTGTCGTGCATGTGCTGGTTGGGTTTTCTCTCGTGATTAGCCACTATCCGACACGCTGTCCCTTCGAGAGACGGGACCCGGCGGCTGCCGCTATTACCGGATAGGCAGGCTGATGCTCGCGCCGTTGCGCAGGATCAGGTGCAGGGTGTAGGGGCCGGCGCCGCTCCAGCGAGTGTGGAAGGCGTACGACGCTGAACGGTGCACCGGAATGAGGTGGGCATTGAGCCGCAGGGCGCCGGCGTACAGGTTGAATCCCACGACGTTGCGGGCGTGGGCCAGGCGCCAGGTCAGGGTCAGGACCCCCGCCTGCCTGCTGGCATGCGCCGCCGAGACGCGGGCCGCGGTGGGAGCGGCAGCGGCGCCGGAGGCGAACGGGGTGCCGGTGAGTTAGCTCAGCGTCGGGGAGGACGTGCTGCTGACCGTCAGCGTAATACAGCCCGCACTGGGCGTATTCGGACGCTGGGGAGTGGCGACCTTCCAGGTGGTCCCGTCGAACCAGTAGAGGGTGTTGCCGGCTGCCAGGTTGCAGTCGACGATGGACACGGAGGTGAAGCTGTTCGGCGTGGAGGCCTTGACGTCGAAGTAGTTGGTTCCGTTGGGTGGCGCCTTCGCCGACGTTGGGTTGCTTGGATAGGTCGCCACCGTGACCGAGCCGGAGGCGCCAAAGGCGGTCGCGGTGTAGCTGCCCGACGTGTTGGGGTCGGTGCCACCCACCGAGGCGCTGGCCTGCGTGCCATTGCTGACGCCGGTTTGGCTCAAGCCCTGGATGAAGACCTCTCCTGCCCCAGCGTGGTACACCCCATTGACCGTCCTGCCAAACGCCCCGAGGAGAGCGGTGGTTCCATCGCTGCTCAGGGCAACCGAGGAGCCAAGCCCACCGGCGGTATTGGTCCCCAGGTCGAGCTGGGTCTGATAGGTCCAGGTCGTGCCACTACGCGTGAAGACCTCTCCCGCTCCCGCAGCGGTCTGCCCATTGACCGTCGCGCCAGACGCCCCGAGGAGTGCGATGCTTCCATTGCCGCTCAGGGCCACCGAGAAGCCAAGTTCGTCACCGACGGCATTGGCCCCCAGGTCGAGCTGGGTCTGATAGGTCCAGGTGGCGCCAGTGCGGGTGAAGACCTCTCCCGCCCCGACATCAGCCGGCCCATTGACCTCCCTGCTAGGCGTCCCGAGGAGTGCGGTGTTCCCATCGCTGCTCAGGGCAACCGAGAAGCCAAGTTCGTCACCGGCGGTCGCCAGGTCGAGCTCGGTCTGATAGGCATATGGATCGATCTGGATCGGATAGCGGGCGCCCCGGTCCTGGACCACCAGCCGGAGTTGCTGCCCGGTCAGTTCAAGGTGCGCCGGCAAGCTCCGACCCACGGCATCATGCACAGTCAGTCCCCCGTAGCGCAGCACACGCTGCCCATCCGGCAGCGAGAGGTCGACCGTCCCTCCTCCACGTTCCAGCTGGGCCCGTAAGTTCCCAGAGAGCCCCAGATGCAGCGTGATGGCCTCTCGACTCGAACCCGCTGGTCGTGCCCCCAGGGTGAATCCCTGCTCCAGTCCAGACGGGCTGTTGCGATACCACTCGGTCAGGCTCCCACGTCGATACGTCAACTGACTGCCCTGGGCAACCATCTGACCCCTGGCAACCGGCGCCATCTGGCTGCGACCCAGGCCCACCAACCGCATGCCTCAGGTCCAGCCCTTGCCCGACAGACGAGGCCCGGCGGGGGTGAAGACGGTCTGCAGGTGCTGGCCAGGGCTGGCAGCCAGATAGCGACCACTCTGTGCCAGGATGCGGTAGTCGGCCTGTTGCTGGCGAGCCAGGGTGTGGCGGACGGTGGCTGCCAGAGACGTTGGTAACTGCGAGAGGCTGAGCCCCTGCCGGGCATGCGACATGGCGAGCGGCCGGCTGGCGCCGAGCCGAGCATGATGTTTGGGCAGATGGCTGGCTGCCGCCGGCGCGGTCGGGATAGCCCACGCGCTCACGATCAGCACTGCCGGCAGCAGTGCAACTCGACGGACGGTGGCAGAACGTGTTCCGATGCTCATGGTTTCCTCCTGGAGCCACTATGGAGCTGAAATGAGTAAGCACGCCATCCCGGCGTGACGGTATCAGGCAAGCACGGCAACTCGCCGGTCGCCGCTGGACACGTCCATGCGTTTGGTGTCATTCCCCCATCTCCCCGTGTATCTCGTGCTGCGAGATACCTTCCCCCAACTCGATGCGCCGTGGGTCGGGCTCACCAGTTGCTCGGCACGGGACAGGTGGCCAGCATTTACCCCGTGCGTCTCGGCATCCCACGGTTCGCGCGTCCTCTCAAACAGTCTCTTTGCGTTCTTACCGCGTATCGTATCAGGGCGATGTTCCCAAAGTGTTCCCGCGGACTCGTGCTGTATCGATAATCGTTGGTCCCCCTTGATTGAGCTCACTAGGTGTAGTGTGACCCGTTGCGCCGGCCGATCCCACACGCAATACCCACGCAATACCCACGCATTCCCCAGTGTGGTAGCATGTATGCACATGTCAGCCGGCGTCAACCGCTCGCGGGTCGATAGCTTTGCCGCACTGTTGCGGCGCTTTCGGCTGTCCGCCCATCTCACCCAGGAGGAGTTGGCGGAACAGGCCGGGTTGAGCGTGCTGCAGTTCGTTGCGGCCAGGGCAGTGCTGGGGACGACCGCCATCCCGGCCCTCTCGGGAGCCGCGTGGTGCTTCCTCCATCGATGGGGATCGCGTAGGAGAGAAGCCGGCCATCTGTTTCTAGTGTGAGGTGGTCACGTGCTGAGTTCGATCTGACGAACGCCGAGACCCGGGACGCGGCCGAAGTCTCGCACATTGTGAGTGGCGACCTCGAAGCCACCGGAGAGAGCAGTGGCCGCGATCTGCAGATCGTGCGCTCCTATGGTCTGCCCTGATTTCCGCAGATCCACCAGGAGCTGAGCGTAGACACGGGCAACGGGCACATCAAAGGGGATGACGGGAAGCGTGGTCAGGATCCGCTCCACAAATGTTTGCCGGCGATGTCGCCGTGCTTCTGTATCGGCATAGTAGACGCCGGCGAGTAATTCACTGGCGGTGATCGCGGCGAGGGCGATTCGCTCAGTGGGAAACAGGCGTGCCAGTAAATCAAGATTGAGCTGTTGCCGCTCGAGCGCGATGAAGACGCTGGTGTCGATCAGCTGGGCCACGCGGTGGCCGGCATGTCCGGCTGGTTTCGTTGGACTTCTTCCAGGTCGGCCGCAAAGTCGACGTCTCCGATCGACCAGCCATGGAGCGCCTCGGTCAGTGTGCGCCAGGTAGCGACGTGTGCTGCTCCCACGGGTTCCAGCGTGGCAACGGCCTCGCCGTCCTGTTCGATCAGGAACGAATAACGTTGGCGGCGGACCCGATCCAAGATCGCCGCCAGGTCCCGACCCAGCTCAGTCGCGGAAATTCTCGCTTTCATAGCTCCATCATACGTGTCGTCCATCCCCTTGCCGGTAACCGTTATCGCGGCGAAAAAACGAGTCGCCGCGATAACGGTTTATGTCTGTCTCTCCTAGGTACGCCCACCGGTGATGCTCCCTGGTCCGGTGATGGCGACCGTGGAGTTGGCATTGTTCGGGATTTGCTGCAGCACCGCAGCGGCCATGGGACCCGACGCCGCGAGGATGGTGGCACGCCCTGCTCCACTCCATGGTGGGAGACCGGACACGGCTGCATTCGACGACCGGGCCGCACAGGGGAGGAGCGTGTCGGGGGGCCGCTAGTCCTATATCCGCGAGGCGCCGCGGTATGGTACTGCCGTGGGGCGGGCCGGCGCCGGACGTAGATCCCCGAATGGGGGCGCTCTCGCGCGGCGCCTCCATTCGGGGATCTGAAGATCGATGCTACGCATTGTGCGCATTGTGCGCATTGTGGTGGGACGCAGCCTGGTGGGCATGGCGCAGCGCGATACTGTCTGCCCATGAACCGGCACACCGGGAGGGGATGGCGCCGCCGGGACCGGCTCTCTCAGGGAGACGGGACCCGACGGCGGTCGATGTTACCGGATAGGCAGGCTGATGCTCGCGCCGTTGCTCAGCATCAGGTGCAGGGTGTAGGGACCGGCGCCGCTCCAGTGGGTGTGGAAGGCGTACGACGCCGAACGATGCACCGGAATGAGGTGGGCATTGAGCTGCCGGGTGCCGGCATAGAGGTTGAATCCCACGACGTTCCTGGTGTGGGCCATGCGCCAGGTCAGGGACAGGACACCCGCGTGCCTGCTCGCATGCGCAGCCGAGACGCGGGCCGCGGTGGGAGCGGCGGCGCCGCCGGCGGCGAACGGCGTGCCACCCAGCTGGTTCAGGGTGGGATGCGATGAGCCGGTCACCGTCAACGTCGCGCACCCCGTGGTTGGCGTGTTCAAGGAGACTGGTGAGGCAGCCTGCCAGGCGGCGCCATCGAACCAGTAGATGGTCGTGCCAGTTCCGAGGTTGCAGTCGACGATCGACATGGAGGTGAAGCTGTTCGGCGTGGATACCTTGACATCGAAGTAGTTGCTGGCGTTGGGCGGAGGATTGGCCCCGGTTGGGTTGTCTGAGTAGGTTCCCACCGTGACCGAGCCGGAGGCGCCGAAGGCGGTCGCGCTGTAGCTTCCGAGCGTGTTGGGGCCGTTGCCGCCCACCCAGGTGGTTGCCTGCGTACCATTGCTGGCGTCGGTCTGGCTTGCGGTCCCAGCGATGATGGCGAGGCTGTGGAAACCGTCAGGACCGGTACCAATGGCGGTGGCATAGCCAGCGATCGGGTCGGTCAGAATGGGTGAAGTACTGGAGCACCCGTAGCACATGCCCACCGTCGAATTCCCCAGTTGGCCCAACTCATTGCCACCCCAGGTGTACACCTGGCCATCCGACCCAATCGCCAGGCTGTGATCGTATCCGGCTCCAACCGCCTTCGGTGTTACCCCGCCGGGTAATGTCACCAACACCGGGGATACGAAACGGAACGTGTCGCTGGGGTTTCCTACCTGTCCTTGGTCGTTCGCCCCCCAGCCGTAGATGTGGTTGTCCGAGCCGATTGCCAAACTGTGACTGGAGCCGCCCGCAATGGCGGTTGCTTTCACACCAGACGCCAGGCTTACCGAAACTGGAATATCGCTGAAGCAATCGAAGCAGACAGTCGCGCTACCAGTTCCCAGTTCCCCGTTGGCATTTGTGCCCCAGGCATAGAGGTTTCCATTGGTGTCAATTGCAAGGCTGTGATCGTATCCGGCTGCAATCTGTGCTGGAATTACGCCCTTGGGCATTGAGACCGGCACCGGTGTAGTCTCCCAAACCGGGGCGGAGCCGTTTCCCAACTCTCCGTACGAGTCGCTGCCCCACCCATAGATGACATTATCCGATCCAATTGCCAGGCTGTGCAGGTACCCGGCGGCGATAGCAGTCGCCCTCACATTCGCAGGCAGGTTGACCACGACGGGAACATCGGTGTAACTGTCTTGCAAGCCGACGGATACGCTGGTACTCCCCAGTTGACCTACAGAGTTATGACCCCAGGCATAGAGGGTCCCGTCTGAACTCTGCGCCATCCCATGAGTCGCGCCGGCGGCTATAGCAGTCACCTTCACGTCTGGCGGCAGACTCACGGGAACCGGCGTCAGCGATTCCGCGGTAGACCCGTCTCCAAGTTGGCCCCAACTACCATTCCCCCATGCATAGACGCGAGAGTCCGAACCCAGTGCCAGGCTGAAGTTGCCTCCCATCGCGACTGCGGTCGCTGTCACGCCATTGGGCAGACCAATCGCCTGTGGAGTCGCATGATTCGTCGTCGTTCCAACCTGGTCGAAGCGGTTGTCTCCCCAGGCGTACACGGATCCCGGTGAACCGGCTGCCAGGGCTGCTGGATTCGAACCTCCTAGACCCACCACAGCGCTCAGTAGCCAAAGCGGCAAGACCCAGCGCAGAGCCACGATCCGCCGTCGTTCGAACCCATTGTCGCGGTGCGCCCCGACCGGGCGCCCTGACCGCCTGAACGCGTTATTCATGGTCGTCTCTCGGCTCTGCAAGTCCCTGCGTTTCGTGTCATTTGTCCATCTCTTCCTGTATCTCGTGCTGCGAGATACCCTCCCCTAGCTCGATTCAACGTGGGTCGGGCTCACCAGTTGCTCGGCACGGGACAGGTGACCAGCATATACCCCATGCGTCTCTGCATCCCACGGTTCGCGCATCCTTTCAAGAAGCCTCTTCGTATTCCTATCGCGCATCCTATCAGAGAGATATTCCCAAAGTGTTCCCGCGGAACCCGCCGGGACGATGTGGGCAGATATGCAGCTTTGAGCCTCCGTGACGCAGTTCGGCGGCAAGGCCACAACCCCATGCCAGTGACCGTTATCGCGGCCAGGACATGACTGGCCGTCCGGAAAACGCTGTATCGGTGATCGTTCATCCCCCTTGATTGACCTAGCTATATAGTGACCGGTTGCGCCGGCCGATCCCACACGCAATACCCACGCAATACCCACGCATTCCCCGGTGTGGTAGCATCTATACACATGTCAGCCGGCGTCAACCGCTCGCGGGTCGATAGCTTTGCCGCACTGTTGCGGCGCTTTCGGCTGTCCGCCCATCTCACCCAGGAGGAGTTGGCGGAACAGGCCGGGTTGAGCGCGCGGGGGATCAGCGATCTGGAGCGTGGGGTGCGTACTAACCCTCAGCCTGCCACCATGCGCCGGCTGGCGGAGGCGCTCCGTCTGCGGGCAGACGACCGCGACGCCTTCTTCGCCGCCGGTCGATGCCTGGGCGTCGAGCCGTTTCAACCGGCGCCGCTGCCTGCGATCGCCCCAAACGATACTGCGACCACGCCCGGCGCCCCTCTGATTTTCCCGCATCCGTCGCGCTCGTCGAACAACGTGCCGGATGAGCCCAACCGTTTTTTTGGCCGGGAACGAGAGATGGCCGAGATCAGCGAGCTGCTACGAAGGCCGGAGGTACGCTTGCTCACCATGACCGGACCCGGTGGAACTGGGAAGACCCGGCTGGCCATCAAGGTCTGTGCACGGCTGCGGGACGATTTTCCGGACGGCATTATGTTTGTCTCCCTTGCTTCGCTCAGCGAGGCCGCGCTGGTGCCCGCGGGGATCGCCCAGGTCGTGGGATGCAGGCCGGAGAGGGGGACGGACCTCCTCACGGCGCTCACCGAGCAGCTGGCGGAGCGAGAGATGCTGCTGGTGCTCGATAACTTCGAGCACGTTCTGGATGCCGCTTCCGTGGTTGCCACGCTGCTCGATGCCTGCCGCTCCCTGCACGTGCTGGTTACCAGCCGGCGACTGCTGCATCTGCGGCGCGAGCACCAGTACGCCGTGCTGCCGCTGGCGATGCCCGCCAACGCCATCCTGCCCGAGGTTGATGCGCTGGCGCGGTACGATGCCATTGCGCTGTTTCAAGAGCGGGCCCGCGCGGCCCAGGCCAGCTTCGCGATCACGCCCGAGAATGCGCGGGCGGTGGTGGAGATATGCGCTCGCCTGGACGGGCTGCCGCTGGCCATCGAGCTGGCCGCCGCCCGCATCAGGCAGTTCTCGCCCGCTGCTCTGCTATCGCGCCTGGCGAGTTCCCTCACCGTCCTGACGGGCGGCCCGAATGATGCGCCCGTCCGGCAGCAGACCTTGCGCGCCACGGTGAGCTGGAGCTACGCGCTGCTGGCGCCGGGCGAGCAGGATATCTTTGCTCGGCTCAGCGTGTTTGCCGGCGGCTGTACCCTGGAGGCGGCGGAAGCGGTGTGCGGCGCCGGCGACGTGCCGGGCGGCATCGCCGCACTGGTCGATCAGAACCTCCTCCGACGGCAGGGAGGGGATGAGCCACGGTTCACCATGCTGGAGATGATCCGGGAGTATGCGACCGAGAAGCTGGTGGAGCGTGGCAGCGCGGACGAACTGCGGGAGACACACGCCCGTTACTTTCTGGCGCTGGGCGAGGAGGCCGAGCCGAGACTGAAAGGACCGCTTCAGGTTGACTGGGTCGAGCGGCTGGACGCGGACCACGATAATCTGCGGGCCGTGCTTGCCTGGTCGTTGCAGCGATGTCCGGAGGTGGGTCTGCGCCTGGCAACCGCTATCGTTCGCTTCTGGGAGATGGGCGACCACCTGATTGAGGCGCAACAGTGGTTCCAGCGCCTCCTGCCCTTCCGTCGCCACGTCCCTCCCGCCATCGCCGCCAGAGCACTGCTCGCCAGCAATCGTGTGCTGCTCTTCTCAGCGCCGTCGGAGGGCCTCCTGCGCGAGGCGGTCAGCACCTTTCGCACGCTGGGCGACCGCCGTGGTGTTGCCCTGGCCTTGGGCGAGCTGGCCACCAGTGTCGCGTATCACGATCGCCATGACGAGGCGCTGATCCTCGGCAACCAGGGGTTGGAGCTGGCGCGAGAGAAGGGCGATGCCGAGACCATCGACCACCTTTTGGTCTGCACGGCCTCGATTGCCACCTGGCGGGGGGATCTGCCCCAGGCGATTGAGCTGTCTGAACGGCAGTTGGAACGGGCACGGGCGCGCGGTGATTTGTGGAGCGCTTTTAGGCTTCTTCATCGTCTCTCCGAGATCGCTGCCCTGTGCTGGGACGGCGAGGCGGCACTTCGGTACGGGCAAGAGGCGCTGGAGATCGGCCGAATGCCGGGGCATGCCGGTGCGTTTCACCGGGTTCATCTTGCCATCTCTCATGGGCTCTTGATCCTCGAACGATTCGACGAGGCCAACCAGTACGCGAAAGAGAGTCTGCGTGAAGAGTGGATGCGGGGCTCCGTCCATCCACTCGTACTGGAACAGCTCACACTCTGCGCCGTGGGCCTGGCCGAACCGGCACGCGCTGCCCGCCTCTGGGGCGCTGTGAATACCAGAAGGCAGGCGATCGGTGTGGCGCCCCCCGCTATCGTGGTCGACATCTACCAGCGGCACATCACCATGGCACGCCAGGAACTGGGCGATGAACGATGGCGCGTGGCCTACCAGCAGGGCCGCTCGATGAGCACCGCGGAAACGGTGTCGTACGCGCTGGGGGACTGCTAGAGATCTGCCGGGGTAGTGCCTGCTGGTGGGGACGCTGTGCCTCTACGCGATCTCGCCAAGCGCTTGATTCCGCGCGGCCTCCCGGTATCTCACGCCGTGTGGATGAGCAGAAGGAGACGAACAGCATCGTGCATGCTGCCCCCCCTCCCCCTACCCCTCCCCCTCGCGGGTTCATGAATGGACAGTTTGGTGAGGATGTGCCCATGCCGCTTCGCCGCCCGGCCACGATCGACCGTACAGTGACACCGTAGAATCGGTCTTCA
>JAABUZ0100005591.1_pt1 | contig 16377 bp, 12 predicted proteins | sample 5562091 | NCBI WGS metagenome assembly JAABUZ01 (sample SAMN12813069, study PRJNA571459) | rock metagenome | isolation source: Antarctica rocks | place: Antarctica: Victoria Land, Linnaeus Terrace sud | collected 2015-12-21
GGACGACGCGGCGGGACGAGCGGGACATGCGACACCTCAGGGCAGCAGCGGGCCCCGACCTTCGCCCCGAGCACGCCGTCCCGCAAGCGCCCCCAGCCGTCAGTCCGATTTAGATGCGTTCGCCCTGACCAACGGACCCGCGCCACCTCGCGACCCGGCCACGACACGCGCACGCGAACGAAGCACCAGGAGTGGACAATGCCCGGCGTTAGGCGCGGCGCACGACGCCGACGTAGGCCGCGGCCGCGCCGACCGCGCACACGGCCATCGCCCCGGTCACCGCAATGGCGGAGCGCCCGTCGAAGAGCGCGGCCACGGCAGCGCTCGCGAGCGCGCCGGTGAGCATCTGCACCGCGCTGAGCACCGCGCTCGCGACGCCCGCGATGTCCGCCATCGGCTCGAGCGCGCCCTGGACGGCGTTGGGCCGGATCACCCCCTGCCCGACGTTGCCGAGCACCGCGACCGGAATCAGGGTCCAGACGTGCAGCGAGCCGACCGCGGTCAGCAGCACGAGCGCCACCGGCGCCGCGGCGGCCGTCGCGAGCCCCGCGACGAGCAGCCGCGTGTGCGGAACGCCGCGGCGGAGCAGGCGTGCGTTGGTGAGCGAGCCGAGCGTGAACCCGACCGCGGTCGACGCGAACAGCACGCCGTACGCGCGCCGCGACACGCCCAGGAGTCCGATGAGCACGAGCGACGACCCGGACACGTAAGCGAACACGCAGCCGAAGCCGAGCGCGACGACGAGGACGTACCCCAGGCTCACGCGATTCCCGACCACGCGCGCGTAGCTCTCGGCCACCCCGCCGACCGTGAGCGCGCCGCCGGCGCGCGGCGGCGCGGACTCGCCGAGGCGGAGCGCGGTCGTCGCGAGGAGGGCGGTGCCGCCGAGTGCGAGCGCGCCGTAGATCGCCCGCCACCCGCCGAGCGCAGCGATCGTGACGCCGATCGTCGGCGCGATGATCGGCGCGACGCCCCCGGCGAGGTTGACGTACGACTGCTTCACCCGCGCCTCCGCCCCGGCGTACAGGTCGCGGACGATGGCGAGCACGACGACCTGACACGTGCCCGCGCCGGCCCCCATGAGGAAGCGCCACGCGAGGAGCGCGCCGAGCGACCCGGAGAACGCGCCGAGCGCGCCGAAGCCGGCGAACGCCGCACACCCCGCGAGCAGGACGGGGCGGCGCCCGTAGCGGTCCGACACCGGGCCGAAGACGAGCGGGCCTAACGCGAACCCGGCCATGAAGATGCTGAGCGTGAGCGCGGCCGTGGCCGGCGCGACCCCGAGCGACGCCGCCGTCGCCGCGAGCACGGGCAGCCCCATGTCGGTCGCGAAGGAGGCGAGCGTGACGAGCGCGCCGAGGAGCAGGGTGAAGGCGGGCGACTGTGGCCGGAGCTTCGTCACGGGCGCGCGCCGGGATCCCCGCGCCTCACGCGCGCACGGCCTGCCCGTTCACCAGGACATCGCGCATCACGAGCCCGCGCACCCCGTCCGTCACGCTCCCCTTCGCGACCCCGTCGAAGCGGCAGCCGAGGACGCGCACGTCCGAGATCTCCGACTTCAGATACGCACGCATGTAAAGGCCGTAGTTGCTCTTCCGGCTCGTCACGTTCCGCAGTTCGACGTCGCGCACGACCGGCGTGTACGGCCCGTTCGGCCCCTCCTCGTAGTACAGGTCGACCGAGAGCACGGCGTCCGCGACCTGCCCCACGGTGCAGTCGCGCATGTAGATGTGCTCGAGGACGCCCCCGCGCGCCGCGTTGTTCTTGAGCCGCAGCGCGCGGTCGAGGTGCGGGCTGTCCATCCGGTTCCGCTCCGCGAACACCCAGCGGCAGTTCCCCGAGATCTCGCTCCCGACCGTGACGCCGCCGTGCCCGTCCTTCATCACGCACTCGCGCACGACGATGTACTCGCTCGGCACGCCGATCCGCCGGCCGTCCTCGTTGCGCCCGCTTTTGATCGCGATGCAGTCGTCGCCCGTGTCGAACGTGCACCGCTCGATCAGCACGTCGCGGCACGACTCGGGGTCGCACCCGTCGTTGTTCGGCCCGTGCGACGAGATGCTCACGCCACGCACCGTGACGTTCGTGCAGAGCACCGGGTGGACCTCCCACATGGGCGAGTTGACGATCGTCACCCCTTCGATCAACACGTTCCGGCAGCGGTACGGCTGGATGAACTGCGGCCGCAGATAGTCTCCGTTCCCGAACACCCGCTGCGCCACCGGCACCCCGCGTTCCGCCATGTCGACGAGTCGGTCCCGCGCCGTCTGCTGCGACGGCGCCCCCTTCCCCTTCCACGGCCACCAGTGCTCCGGCCCCGCCTGCCCGTCGAGCGTCCCCTCGCCGGTGACCGCGATATCCTGCTGGTCGAGCGCGTAGATGAGCGGCGAGTACCCCATCAGCTCCGTGCCTTCGAAGCGCGTGAGCACCGGGGGCAGGTAGCGCGCCGGATCCTGCACGAAGGCGATCGTCGCGCCTTTCACCACGTGCAGGTTCACCCGGCTCCGCAGATGGATCGGCCCCGTGAGGAAGCGGCCCGCGGGCACGACGACGCGCCCGCCCCCCGCCGCCGCGCACGTCGCGACCGCGCGCCGGAACGCGTCGGTGCAATCCGCCGCCCCGTCCCCATTCGCGCCGAACTGCGTCACGTCGAAATCACGCGCCGGAAAGGTCGGCGGCACGATCCGCCGCAGCACCTCCGGCAGCATCGCCCACGGATCCGCGGGCACCGCCGTAATGCCTAACGCCGGCACCCGCGGCGCACACGCGAGCACGCCGGCCGCGGCCGCCGCCGAAGACAGGAAACGACGGCGCGATACGCATCCACCACTCACGCGACACGACCTCCGGTAGAGTGCGAACGCCCGCGATCACCCCCGCGGACGTTCACGCGCCCTCCAGCCGCACCGGCTCCATCCTCGGCGCGAGCAGGTGGATGATGCCTAGCGCCGTGACGTACGCCAGGCCGCAGAAGGCGAAGATCGGCCGGTAGTCGCTCCCGTTCGCCTGCAGGACCGCGCCCGTAAGCCGCTGGAAGAGCACCCCGCCCACCGCGCCCGCGAACCCGCCGATCCCGACCACCGAGCCGACCGCGCGGCGCGGGAACATGTCGCTCGCCAGCGTGAACAGGTTCGCGCTCCACCACTGGTGCGCCGCGGCCGCGACGCTCACGAGCGCGACCGCGGCCCACAGGCTCGTCACCGTCGGCGTGAGCGCCGTGGGCACGATGAGCAGCGCCGCCGCGAGCAGCGTCGTCTTGCGCGCGCGCGCCACGCCCCAGCCCCGCCCGATGAGCGCGCCCGACAGCCACCCGCCGTAGACGGACCCGACGTCGGCGACGACGTAGATCACGATGAGCGGCAGCGCGAGCTTGCCGAGCTTGATGCCGTACCGCGCGTCGAGAAACTTCGGGAGCCAGAAGAGATAGAACCACCACACGCCGTCGGTCATCAGCTTGCCGACGACGAACGTCCACGTCTGCCGGTGGCGCAGCAGCTCGACCCACTTCACGCGCGCGAGCCCCGCGACCTCCTCCTCGCGCCCCGCCTCGATGTACCGCCGCTCCGCCGCCTCCAGCCGCGGGTGTTCGACGGGTGATCGGTAGAACGGCAGCCAGAGGGCGAGCCAGGCGAACCCGATGAGCCCCGTCGCGACGAACGCGGCGCGCCAGCCGTACGTCAGCGTGATCCACGGGACGAGCACCGCCGTGACCACCGCGCCGACGTTGGACCCCGCGTTGAAGATCCCCGTCGCGAACGCGCGCTCGTGCTTCGGGAACCACTCCGCCGTGGCCTTGATGGCCGCCGGGAAGTTGCCGCTCTCGCCCAGGCCTAACGCGAAGCGGGCGAGGGCGAAACCCACGATCGAGTAGGCGAGCCCGTGCGCCGCGGCGGCCAGGCTCCAGAGCACGACCGCGGCCGCGAACCCAACGCGCACGCCGACCTTGTCGATGAACCGGCCGACGAACAGAAACCCGACCGCGTAGGCGGCCGTCCAGTACGAGGTGATGTCGGCGTACTGCGTTTCGCTCCAGCCGAACTCCTGCTGCAGCGTCGGCGCGAGGACGCCCGTGGTCTGGCGATCGATGTAGTTGATCGTCGTCGCGATGAACAGCAGCGCGCAGATCGTCCACCGGTAGCGCCCGACGCGCGCCCCCGCCCGTTCCGCGGCGGTGACTGGGCCCTCGGAGGTCGCGGCCGCCGTAACGGCGCCGGCGACCGGCGGACCGGGACGGGGCGAGGTCGTCATGCGCTCCGCCTCAGGCGGCTCGGTTGGAGACGGCGTGCGTCGCGAGCAGCCGGTCCACTTCCTCGGCCGACACGCGGTTGAAATCGCCGGGGATCGTCAGCTTGAGCGCGCTCGCCGCCGCCGCGAAGCGGACCGCCTCGGCCGCCGGGCGGCCCGCGAAGCGCGCGTGCAGCAGCGCGGCGACGAAGCTATCGCCCCCGCCCACGCGGTCGACGACGTGCACCTCGTAGCGCTCGGCCGAGTGTAGCGCGCCCGTCGCGGCCTCGTACAGGTGCGCGGTCCACGCGTGCGCGTGGGCCGAGCGGACGTCACGCTGCGTGAGCGCGACCTCGCGGCAGCCGAAGCGGGAGCAGAGACGCGCCGCCGTGTCGCGCAGCGCCTCCGGCTCCTCGGGCATCGTGCCCGCGGTGCGCTCGCCGAGCATGATCTCGATCGCGCCGGGGTTGGCGATGAGCATGAAGGTGCCCGCGGCGAGCGGCTCGATCAGCGGACGCGGGTCACGCCCCGTCCAGAGGGCCGGCCGCCAGTTGAGGTCCAGGCTCACGGGAACGCCGTGCGTGCGGGCGGCATCGAGCGCGGACCGGAGCGCCCGCGCCGGCCCGCCACCTAACGCGGCGACGATCCCCGAGAGGTGGAACCACGCCGCGCCCGCGAGCGCCGCGTCCCAGTCGAGGTGCCCGGGCTCGAGCTCCGCGAACGCCGAGCCGGCACGGTCGTACACGGTGCGCAGCGGGCGCACGTCGGCGCCGCTCTCGACGAAGTACGCGCCGAGCCGCGTCCCGCCCCGGGCGATGTGGCGCACCCCCACGCCCTCGGCGCGGAGCGCGGCGACGGCCGCGTCGCCGACCGCGTGCGAGGGGACGCGCGTGACGTGCTCGACCGCCGTGCCTAACTGCGCCAGCCCGGCCGCGACGTTCGCCTCGCTCCCGCCGAACCAGGTGCGGAGCGCGGGCGACTGGAACAGCCGCTCGTGCGGGTGCGGCGGCGAGAGGCGGAGCAGCACCTCGCCGAACGTCACGACGCGCGGCGCGGGGGTCACGCTCACCCGCGCGCCCCGCCGCCGCGACACTCGGCCACCGCGGCGCGCACGCGCCGCGCGCGGTCGGTGAGCGCGGCCATGTCGCCCGCCGCGACCAGCTTCGGGTCGACGAGCGACGAGCCGAGCCCGACGGCGACCGCGCCCGCCCCCAGCCACTCGCCGACGTTGTCGGGCGTGACGCCGCCCGTCGGCATGAGCCGCAGGAACGGCATTGGCGCGAGGACGCCCTTGACGTGCGCGGGGCCTAATGTGTCGGCGGGGAAGACCTTCACGAGGTCGGCCCCGGCCGCGTGCGCCGTGTAGATCTCCGTCGGCGTGAACGCGCCGGCGAGCACGGGCACGCCGAGCCGGTGTCCCTCCTCGATCACCTCGGGGAGGAAGATCGGGCTCACGACGAACGCGGCGCCCGCGTCGACCGCGCGGCGCGTGGCGTCAGTTCCGAGCACCGTCCCCGCGCCCAGCAGCAGGCCGCCGCCGTGCCAGCCCGCGAGCTCCTCGAGCAGGTGCAGCGCGCCCGGCGTGGTCATCGTCAGCTCGATCGCGGTCACGCCGCCGTCGACGATCGCGCGCACGGCCTCGAGCGCGAGGCGCGTGTCGGAGAGGCGCACGACCGCGACGGCCACGCGCGCGAGGATCTGCTCGACGACCTGCTCGCGGGGCGCGGCGGTGCGGAGGGAGGCGATCGGCGGCACGGAGGATGGGATGGCGTTAGGCGCCGGCGAGCGCGGGCGCGGGCGCGGTGGCGACGAGCGGGGCGGGGGCGTCGAGCAGGGTGTCGAGGGCGCCCGCCGCGCCGCGGTCGCGCAGGCGGGCGAGGTTCGAGGCGACGGCATCCGCGAAGCCGGGGAGCGCGGTGAGGTCATCGCCCCAGAGCGCCGTGTCGGCACAGACGGCACGGCCGAACACGCGGAGCGCGTCGTCGCCGGGGCGATCACCGCCGGCGACCGCGTCCCAGTGCGCGCGCACCGCCGCGCCCTGGTGGTCGGCCGGCACGGCGTGGCCCGCGGCCCGGCGCTCGTCCTGCAACCCGCCGCGCAAGAGCCAGAGGTGGGCGGCGAAGCCGAGCGTGAGCGCACCGGGCGCGTGCCCGTCCGCCGCGGTGGCGCGCGCGATCGTCGGGACGACGCGCACGCGCAGCTTCGTCGTCCCCTGGAGCGTGATGTCCCAGAGCGCGTGCCGGATGAACGCGTTGTCGAAGCGGTCGAGCACGGCGCGTGCGTACGCGTCGACGCCCGGCTGGTCGAGCGTCGGCGCGATCTCGCGGAACATCACGCGCCGCACGAACGCGCCGAGCCGCGGGTCGCGCACGGCCTCGCGCACCGTCTCGCAGCCGGCGAGCAGCGCGAGCGGGACCATCGCCGTATGCGTCCCGTTGAGCAGCCGCACCTTGCGCTCGCGAAACGGGCCCACGTCGGGCGTCACGAATACCGATTCGTCCCCCTCGGCGACGAACCCGAGCCGCTCGCGCAGGGCGTCGTTCCCCTCGATCGCGAACAGGCGGTACGGCTCGCACGTCGTGAGCAGCGCGTCGGCGTAGGCCGTCGCGGCGCCGAGCGCGTCCGCCGCCTCGCCGACCGGCGCGCCGGGGACGATGCGATCGACGAGCGTGTTACAGAACGCGACGTCCCGCGCCACCCAGCGCGCGAACCCCCCGCCTAACGCCCAGCGGTCGGCCAGCTCCAGCACGAGCGCGCGCAGCCGGTCGCCGTTGTCCTCGACGAGTTCCGTCGGCACGACGACGACCCCCTTGGACGGCGCGAAGGCGAACGCGCGCGCCCGCTCCAGCAGCACGCGCGCGAGCTTGGCGGGGAACGACCGCGGCGGGCGCGCGTCCATGCGGTCCGCGTCGACGTCCGGGTCGAGTGCGAGGCCGACCTCGGTCGTGTTCGAGAAGATGACCGCGAGGTGCGGGTTGCGCGCGCAGGCGAGCACCCCGTCCCACTCGTCGACCGCCGATAAGGCGCGGCTCACCGCGCCGACCACGCGCAACTCGCGTACGGGCTCGCCGCCCACCGTGCCCTGCACGGCGAGCGTGTAGAGCCCGTCCTGGTCGGCGAACGCGCGGTCGCGTCCGCTGCCGGTCGAGCCGACGACGACCACGCGCCCGTTGAACGCGCCGCGGCGGTTGGCCTGGTCGACCGCGTCCTCGACGAGCCCGCGGAGCAGCGCCCCTGTGCCGAATTGCAATGCGCGCTCCGGCAGCGCGGCGAAGCCCTCCGGCGGCGGCGCCACGTCCGTGCGCGCGCGGAACGCTGGCGACTCCGCGAGCGCCCACGTCAGCGTAGGGACGTCGCTCGCCGCGCGACTCACAGCGTCACCCCGCCCTTCCAGATCGCGATCTCGCGGTAGCCGTTGCGCTCGTTGTTCGTGCGCACGCGCCCGGACGCGACGTCGAGGACGATCGCGAGCAGGTCGTCGGCCAGCGCGTCGAGCGTGACCCCGCCCCCGCCCAACAGCCGCCCCGCGTCGAAGTCGATCCAGTGCGGCTTCTTCGCCGCGATCCCGCTGTTGGAGCTGACCTTGAGCGTGGGCACCGGGAAGCCGAGCGGCGTGCCGCGCCCCGTGGTGAAGAGCAGCATCGTCGCGCCGCTCACCGTCATCGCCGTGCACGACACGCCGTCGTTCCCCGGCGCCTCCAGCAGCGCGAGCCCGCCGCGCGACGCGCGCACGGCCTCGCCGTAGCGCAGCACGTCGGCGACGGGCGCGCGCCCCCCCTTCTGGACCGCGCCTAACGACTTCTCCTCGAGCGTCGTGAGCCCGCCCGCCTTGTTCCCCGGCGACGGGTTCTCGTACACGGGCTGGTCGTGGCGGATGAAGTACTCCTGGAAGTCGTTCACCATCGCGACGAGCGCGTCGAACGTCCCCTCGTCCACGCACCGGTCCATCAGGACCTGCTCGGCCCCGAACATCTCGGGCACCTCGGTGAGCAGCACGCGGCCGCCGAACGCGGTCACGCGGTCCGCGAGGCGGCCGAGCAGGGGGTTCGCGGTGATCCCGCTGAAGCCGTCCGAACCGCCGCACTTGTGCCCGAGCACGAGGTCGGAGGCGGGGCAGCTCGTCCGCACGTCGCCCGCCATCCCGGCGACGAGCGCCCCGACCGCGTCGAGCCCCTCGTCCAGCTCGTCGACGACGTCCTGCGAGTTGAAGGAGCGCAGGCGCGAGCGGTCAAAATCCGTCCCGGCCATCGCGAGTAGCTGGTCCATCTGGTTGTTCTCGCACCCGAGGCCGAGCACGAGGACGCCGCCGGCGTTCGGGTTCCGCATGAGCCCCGCGAGCACGCGTTGCGTCGTGCGCAGGTCGTCGCCCAGCTGCGAGCAGCCGTACGGGTGCGCGAACGCCTGCACGCCGTCGACGCCCGGCGCGCCCGCGAAGCGCTCGGCCGCGGCGCGCGCGACGCGCTCGGCCGCCGTGTTCACGCAGCCGACGGTGTTGATGATCCAGACCTCGTTCCGCGTCCCGACCCGGCCGTCGGCGCGGCGGTACCCCTCGAACGTCGGGACCGCGGCTCGAGTCACCCCGGCCTGCCTAACGCGGGGCGCCCCCGTCCAGCGGTACTCGAGCGTGCCGCCGAGCCGTGTGGCGAGGTTGTGCGCGTGGACCCACGCCCCGGCGGCGATCGGCGCCGTGGCCGCGCCGATCGGGAATCCGTACTTGTGCACGGCCTCGTCGAGCTCGAGCGCGCGGAGCGCGATCTTGTGCCCCGCGGGCACGTCGTCGACGAGCGTGACGCGCACGCCCTCGACGTCGACCGTCGTCCCCGCCGCAAGCGGGCGCACCGCCACGGCCACGTCGTCGTCCGGCGTCACCCGCACCGCGGGCGGCGCGTCGGGCGCGAGCGAGCCCGGTTCGGCCGCGCCCACGCCCTCGGGCCGCCCGAGCTGCAGGAGCGTGCTCACGCCACGAACTCCGCGGCGCCGTCCTTGGCGCCTAACATGGCCGCCTCCGGCGCGCCGCGGTCCAGCTCGGGCGTGTCCAGTTTATAGGTCCGCCGCACGAGGTCGTAGGCGAGCGCCCGCGCCATCTCGCGCGCGTCGCTCATGTCGATCACGTGCCGGGCGAGGAGGCCCGCGAGCCAGTTCGCGTCCACGCGCCGCGCGAGGTCGTGCCGCGCCGGGATGGAGCAGAACGCGCGCGTGTCGTCGTTGAAGCCCGCGAGGTTGTAGATCCCCGCCGTCTCGGTCACGCGCTCGCGGAACCGGATCATCCCCTGCATCGAGTCGTGGAACCACCACGGCGGGCCGAGCCGCAGCGCGGGGTAGTGCCCCGCGAGCGGCGCGAGCTCGCGCGCGTACGTACTCTCGTCGAGCGTGAACAGCACCACCGTGAGGCGCGGGTCGTCGCCGTAGGCGTTGAGCAGCGCCCGCAGGTTGCGCGTGTACTCGGTCGCGACCGGGATGTCGGCGCCCTTGTCGAGCCCGAACCGCGCCGCGACGCGCGCGTTGTGGTCGCGCAGCGAGCCCGGGTGGAGCTGCATCACCATCCCGTCGTCCGTGCTCTGGCGCGCCATCTCCATGAGCATGTGCGCCTCGAAGTGGCGCTGGTCGGCCGCGGTGGCCTCGCCGCCGAGCGCGCGCGCGAAGAGCGCCGCGGCGTCCTCGTCGGAGAGCCGCTCGGTGTAGGGTTCGACCACGGCGTGGTCCGTCGCCGTCGCGCCGAACGATCGGAAGTACGCCCGTCGCTCGGCGAGCGCGGCGACGAACGCGCGGTAGTCCGGGATCGGCGCGCCGCGCGCGCGCTCGAGCGCGGCCAGCGCGTCGGCCCAGCCCGGCGCGGCCACGCGGAACACCGCGTCGGGACGGAAGGTCGGGATCACCCGTTCGCCGTACGCCCACCCCGACGCGCGCAGCCGACGGTGGCTGTCGAGCACATCGCTCGCGGCGTCCGTCGTCGCGAGCCACTCGATGTTGAACCGCTCGAACAGCGCCCGCGGCCGGAACTCCGCGCTGGCCAGGCGCTCCGCGATCTCGTCGTAGATCCGCTGCCCCGTCGCGGCCGACAGCCGCACGCGCACGCCGAACACGTCATACAGCTCGTGCGTGAGCCACGCGCCCGTCGGCGTCCCGCGGAACAGGTGCCAGTGCTCGGAGAAGCGCTGCCACACGCGGCGCGGGTCGCGCTCGACCGGCGCGCCGTCGCGCGTGGGGATCCCGAGCTCCTCCATCGGGACGCCCTGCGAGTAGAGCATCCGGAAGATGTAGTGGTCCGGGATCAGCAGCAGCGCCGTCGGCTCCGGGAACGGCGCGTCGTCGGCGAGCAGCGCGGGCTCGACGTGCCCGTGCGGGCAGACGAGAGGCAGGCCACGGACCTCGTCGTACAGCGTCCGCGCGACGCGCCGTACCGTCGGGTCCGGGTCGAAGTACCGGTCCTCGTGCAGCACGAGCGCTTCGGCGGACTCGGCGCGGTGAACGGCCGGGGCCGCGGCGGCCCGGGGACTGAGGCTGGAGGTCACGTCGCGCGAGGAGGCGAAGGAAGCGGACGGGCGCACGGCCGGTCGGCGCGCCGATACGGAAGCAGGCGCGAGCGTGCGAGCCGGACGCGGCCGGGGTACTTTGTTCTTTCAGCTAACAAACTCTCGCGCCAGTGTACGGCCGATACCGGCCGAGCGCAAGCACCGCCCGCGGGACACCTTTCCGCCCAACGACGCGTCGCCACCAAACCAGCCCCGTGCGGAAGATCAACACCCACCGCTTCGTGCGCGCCACGCGCGCGACGCCCCGCGCCATCAACCGGCAGATCGTGCTCAACCTCGTCCGCGAGCACGAGCCGATCTCGCGCGCCGACCTCGCGCGCCGCATGGACATCGGTCGCGGGATGGTGACGTCGCTCGTCGATGAACTACTCGACGAAGGCAACGTCTACGAGGGCGCCGCGGTCGACGCCCCGCGCGGCCGCCGCCCGAAGATGCTCTACGTACGCACGCGCGACCGCCTCGTCGTGGCGATCGACGTCCGTTTCAGCCTCACGTACGTAATGCTGAGCGATTTCAGCGGCACGCCGATCTCGATCGAGACGTTCGAGACGATCACCGACCCGGCCGCGCTGGTCGCCGAGCTCGCCGAACGGGTGCGCGCGCTGCTGGCGGCACACGGCGGCGCCGCCGCTCGGTGCGAGGGCGTGGGACTCGTCGTGCCGGGCATGGTCGATCAACGCACGGGCCGCGTCCTCTACTCGCCGCAGCTCGGCTGGCGCGACGTCGAGCTCCGCACGTCGCTCGCTACCGCGCTCGGCCTGCCCGTCTCCCTCGAAAACGCGCCGATCGCGTGCGCCCTCTCGCGCATGTGGCTCGTCCAGGGCGGCGGCGAGGCGCCCCGCGACTTCGCGTACGTGACCGTGGGCGACGGCGTCGGCGTCGGCCTCGTCGTCAACGGCGAGGTCGTGCGCGGGCACGGCAACTCGGCGGGCGAATTCGGCCACGTCCCGCTCAATGCGCTCTCCGGCCCGCGCTGCCTGTGCGGCGCGACGGGGTGCCTGGAAGCGTACACGTCCAACCTCGCGACGCTCTCGCGCTACCTCGGCCACGAGCTCGCCGCCGCGCAGACGCGCCAGCTCCTGCACGACACGGGGCTCACGATCGGCGACTTGATCGTCCGTGCGGGCGAGGGCGACGCGCGCGCCGCCGCGTCGCTCGACGAGACCGCCCGATGGCTCGGGATCGGCCTCGCCGTCGTGATCAACAGCTTCAACCCCGCGCAGATCTTCGTCGGCGGCGAGATCACCGCCGCGTGGGACCGGATCGCGCCAATCATCCACGAGGCGATCGCCGCGCGCGCGCTCACCGCCGCGGCGGCCGAGACGCGCGTCATTCCCGAGCCCGCGAACGAGCACCCGCGGCTGCGCGGGGCGACGGCGCTCGTCACCGCGCCGATCTACGCGGCGCCGGCGGTCGCCTAACGTCGGCCGTCACCGGCGCGCTTCCCGCCCGCTACCAGCGCGGGTGAACCGCCGCGCGGATCTCGCGGTCGTACACCACGCGCACCGCCGCCATCACCTCGTCCGAGAGCGCGGGCAGCTCCGCCGCCCGCACGTTGTCCTCCGCCTGCTGCGGGTTCCTCGCCCCCGGGATCGCCGCGGTCACCTCGGGGAACGTCAGGATCCAGCGCAGTGCGAGTTGCGCCATCGTCGCCCCCGCCGGCACGAGCCCGCGCAGCGCGTCCACCGCGCGCAGCCCCGCCTCGTAGTCCACGCCGCTGAACGTCTCGCCCACATCGAACGCCTCGCCACGCCGGTTGAACTCGCGGTGGTCGCCCTCGGCGAACGTCGTGTCGCGCCGCAGCTTCCCGCTCAGGAGTCCGCTCGCGAGCGGCACGCGCGCGAGCACGCCCACGCGCTTCTCCCGCGCGCGGGCGAGGAACGCGTCGGCCGGCTTGAGGCGGAACATGTTGAAGATGATCTGCACCGACTGCACGTTCGGGTATTCGACCGCGCGCATCGCCTCGGCCACCGTCTCGACGCTCACGCCGTAGTGCCGGATCTTCCCAGCCGCCGCGAGGTCGTCGAGCACGCCGAACACCGCGGGCATCTCGTAGACCTCGGACGGCGGACAGTGCAGTTGGAGCAGGTCGAGCGCCTCGGTGTCGAGGTTCCGCAAGCTGCGCTCGACGAACGCCGTCAGGTTCTCGCGGTTGTAGCCCGCAGCCACGTGCGGATCGAGGCGACGCCCGGCCTTGGTCGCGACGACGACGTCCTCCGGGCGCTCGCGCCGCAGCTGGGCGACGATCCGCTCCGAACGCCCGTCGCCGTACACGTCGGCCGTGTCGACGAAGTTCGCGCCGAGGTCGACGGCGCGGTGCAGGGCGCGCAGCGACTCGCCGTCGTCCGCGCCGCCCCACGCGTCACCGCCGATCGCCCACGCGCCGAAGCTGACCTCCGAAATGCGCCAGCCGGTGCGGCCGAGCTCGCGATATTCCATTTATGTCTCCTGTGATACGAACGAGCCGTCCGCGACCGGGCGCGCCGCGCCGGCCGACGCGCGGTAGCGCGCGTACGGCGCCTCGTAGGCGCGCACGGCGTCGGCCGCGGGTGCCTCGGGCGCGCGGCGCGTGAGCGTCGCACGCGCCGCGGCGCCGAGATCCGGAAACACACCGGCGCCCACGGCGGCGAGCAGCGCGGCCCCGTACGCGGGCCCTTCCTCCCGGTTCACCGTGCTGACCGGCAGGCCGTAGACCTCGGCCTGCAGTCGGCGGAGAAACGGACTCCGCGCACCGCCGCCGGTGAGCAACAGTTGCGCCGGCGAGAGCCCGATGTCGCGCAGGATCGCGACCGAATCCCGCATCGCAAAGCACACGCCTTCGAGCACGGCGCGCGTGAGGTGCGCGCGCGTGTGGGCGAGGCTGAGCCCGAGGAACGCGCCGCGCAGCGACGCGTCGCGGTGCGGCGTGCGCTCCCCTTGCAGGTACGGCAGGAAGGTGACGCCGTCCGCGCCGGCGGCCACGCCCGCCGCCTCCGCGTCCAGCCGCGCGTCCGCGTCCGGCGCGCCCGCCAGCTCCCGCGCCAGCTGCTCGCGGTACCACGCGAACGCCCCCCCGGCCGACAGGATCACCCCCATCACGTACCACACGTTCGGCAACACGTGGCAGAACGTGTGCGCGCGGAGGCCCGGGTCGACGAGCGGCTCCGCGGTCGGCGCGAGCACCGTGCCCGACGTCCCCCAACTCGCCACCGCCTCGCCCCCCGCGACGACGCCGACGCCGGCCGCGCCGCACGCGTTGTCCGCCCCGCCGCCGACGACCGGCGTGCCCGCACGGAGCCCCGTCACGCGCGCCGCCTCGATCGTTAGGCGCCCGAGCACTTCGGCCGAACCGCCGACGTCGGGGAGCAGCGTCCGCGGCACGCCGACCGCGGCAAGCAGCTCGTCGCTCCACGCGAGCCGCGCGGGGTCGAACATCAGCGTCCCCGACGCGTCCGACGGCTCGGTGGCGAGCACGCCGGTGAGGCGGTAGCGGATGAAGTCCTTGGCGAGCAGCACCGTCGCGACCCGCGCGTACGCGTCGGGCTCGTGCGCGCGCAGCCAGAGCACCTTCGGCAGCGTGAACCCTTCGAGCGCGGGGTTCCGGACCCACTCGCGGAGCCGCGCCTCGCCCCCCGCACGCCGGGTGATCTCCGCGCACTCGGCCGTCGTCCGCCCGTCGCACCAGAGCAGCGCGGGGCGGACCACCGCGCCCGCGCGGTCGAGGAACACCGACGAGTGCATCTGCCCCGAGATCCCGACCGCGGCGACGTCGCCCGCTGCGGTAGGCACCGTCGCGACGACCGCCCGCGTCGACGCGACGGCGGCGCCCCACCACGCCTCGGGGTCCTGCTCCGCCCACCCCGGCCGCGGCGTCGCGAGCGCGAGGGGGGTCGTCGCTGACGCGTGCACCACCCCGCCGGCCGCGACGAGAATCGCCTTGACGCCGCTGGTGCCGACGTCAAGGCCGAGGAAGAGCGGGCCCGCCGTCCCGTCTGCCACCTACCGCGCCCCGAGGATGATCTCGACCGTGAGCTGGTCGAGGCGCTCGTATCCGTAGCCCTGCGCGCGGATCACGGGCAGCTCCAGCGCCTCGTTCTTGAGCGCGTCGGCCCGCTCGCGGCTGAAGCTGACGCGCTCGGCGTCCGCGCCCGCGCCCCGCGCGCGCAGGTCGCCCAGCACCGCCTGGATCTCCGGGTCCGCGTGCCAGCGCGCCGCCTTCTCCTTCATGATGAGGTACGTGCGCATGCACCCGCGCGCGAAGTCCCACACGCCCGCCTCGTCCTCGGTGCGGTAGGCGTGCGCGTCGAAGTGGCGCATGCCGTCGTACCCGGCGTCTTCGAGCAGCTTGACGAGGAAGAACGTCTGCTTGAGGTCTTCCGCGCCGAAGCGGTGGTCCTGGTGGTAGCGCCCCGGCTTCTGCGCGTTGAGGTCGATGTGGAACAGCTTGCCCGCGTCGAGCGCCTGCCCCACGCCGTGCGTGAAATTGAGCCCCGAGATCGTGTCGTGCGCGACCTCGGGGTTGAGCCCGACCATCTCGGGATGCGCGAGCGTGTGGATGAAGGCGAGCGCGTGCCCGATCGTCGGCAGGTAAATGTCACCGCGCGGCTCGTTCGGCTTGGGCTCGATCGCGAACCGGTAGCCGTACCCCTGGGCAAGGTTGTAGTCGCAGAGGAAGTCGAGCGCGTCGCGGAACCAACGCATCGCGTCGCGCGGGTCCTTGGCCGCGTCGGTCTCCGTCCCCTCGCGCCCGCCCCAAAATACGTACGTCTCGGCGCCGAACTCCTTCCCCAGGTCCATCGAGCGCATCGTCTTCTGCAGCGCGTAGCGGCGCACGCGCGCGTCGTTGCTCGTGAACGCGCCGTCGCGGAAGGCGGAATCCGTGAACAGGTTCGTCGTCGCCATCGGGACCCGCATCCCGGTCTCGTCGAGCGCCGCGCGGAACGCGCGGATGATGCGCTCGCGCTCGGGCGGCGACGCGTCGCGCGGGATCAGGTCCTCGTCGTGGAAGTTGACGCCATACGCGCCGAGCTCGGCCAGTCTGCGTACGATGGTGGGCGCGTCGAGCGGCGCGCGCACCGCCTCACCGAACGGGTCGCGGCCGATGTTCCCCACCGTCCAGAGGCCGAAGGTGAAGTGGTGCTCGGGGCGAGGGGTGAAGGCGTCGGAACCGTTAGACATGGGACGTTGCGGGAATGTAGGTTGGCGAGATTGTGGCATCCTGAGCGCAGCGAAGGATCGCTGTCCTACCGGGATCCTGTGCCGAGTGCGTCGACGCGATGGCGTGTCGTCCCGAGCGCAGCGAGGGACCTCCTGTCCGAGGCGAGGGGGCAGGATATCCCGGCGTGGACCGTCACGGCATTCGGGCCACGGCTCTGTCAACTTGCCGTCGCGTCGCGCCGGTTGGGACGCGTGAGGGCCAGAGTACGCCCGGTCCGATGTTGAGTTCAGGCGGCCAGCTGGGCGACCGCACGCCAGGTCGCGACACGCTCGCGCATCGCCGCGCGGTACCCAGGCGCGGTGAGCAGGTGGCGCCGCGGGTGGAACGGGTTCCAGACGGGGGCGAACGCGTTCACGAATCGCTGGACCGACGCCGCCGACTTGAACCGTCGCATGACGCGCTCGCGGACGCGCGTGGGCTGGT
>JAABUZ0100005592.1_pt1 | contig 16373 bp, 15 predicted proteins | sample 5562091 | NCBI WGS metagenome assembly JAABUZ01 (sample SAMN12813069, study PRJNA571459) | rock metagenome | isolation source: Antarctica rocks | place: Antarctica: Victoria Land, Linnaeus Terrace sud | collected 2015-12-21
CTTCCAACTCCACTTGTTCTTTCTCGCTCAATTCCACGCCGGCTGGTTTGGGGCCTCGCATGTTGCTGTCCTCCTTGACTTTGTTGGCCCTATTATACCACCGAGGGATTTCGGTTCCTGTGTACTATACATTGCGGCGGAAATAGTTCCAGAGTAAAATAGGGCCAGCAGAAGAGAGGAGACAAGAGAGACATGCGAGGCCCAAAACCGCAAGAACTGATCCTGAGCGAAAAAGAACAGAAGGAGTTGGAAGCGCTGGTGCGGCGGCATAACACGCCCCAACAGAAGGCTCTGCGAGGACGAATCATCCTGGCCTCGGCAGAAGGCAAGAATAATACGCAGATTGCACGCGACCTGCAGATAAGTGTCGATACGGTCCGCACCTGGCGCACGCGCTGGATTGTATTGCAGGCCACTGATCTGGCCGATCTGGATGTGGGAGAACGACTCAGCGATGTTCCCCGCCCCGGGCGACCTTCGGAGATCACTGCTGAACAGATCTGCCAGATGGTGGCCGTGGCGTGTGACCAACCGAAGGAGCGCCCGATCAGCCACTGGACGGGACGCGAAATTGCCGACGAAGTGATGGCGCGAGGCATAGTGAAGCAGATTTCCCCCCTCCATACCGCACGGGTGTTAAAAAAGGGGATCTCCAACCGCACTTGATCCGCTACTGGTTGACGCCGCCAGATGATCCCCAACGAGAGGGAACAATCAAAAGCATGTGTCTGTTGTATGAGCAAGCATCCGGCCTAGCTGAGCAAGGAGAACGAACCATCAGTACTGATGAGCTAACTGGGGTCCAGGCGCTCGAACGCAAACATCCTGGTTTGCCGTTGCTTCCAGGCAAGGTTGAGCGGCGCGAGTTTGAATATCTCCGCCATGGCACCCGTAGCTTCATCGTGAGCCGCGATGTGGTGACCGGAGAGATCGTGGCACCTTTCTGTGGGCCGACACGCACCGAGGCGGATTTCCTAACCCATCTCCACGATGTGGTGAAGACGGACCCCAAAGCAACCCGGTGGCACGTGGTCTGTGATCGCTTGAACACGCATCAATCCGAGTCTCTGGTCCGCTGGGTCGCTGCTCTCTCGGGCATCGAAGAGGATCTGGGCGTCAAAGGCAAAAGCGGTGTCCTCGCTTCAATGTCCAGTCGTGCTGCTTTTCTCAGCAATCCCAGTCATACAGTGGTGTTCCATTACACGCCGAAACACAGTTCCTGGCTCAATCAAATCGAGATCTGGTTCAGCATTCTGATGCGCAAGCTGCTCAAACGTGGCTCCTTCACCTCTGTTGAGGACCTGCAGGCCAAGGTCTTCGCCTTTATCGACTATTACAACGCGACCATGGCCAGACCTTTCAAGTGGACCTATCAAGGAAAGGCTTTCACTATTTAGGCCCCACTGTCATATTCGGGGGATTTGCTGTGGCCACACTTTCCCGTTTGCTTACACCGCACCATGGTGCATGCCCCACGCGCCACCATGTTATTGTTCCAAAACCTTCTTGATGCCTGTGAGCATCATTCCCCATATCTTTTCTGAATGCTCACGCTCTTCTTCGGTCGCGTTATTGTCTTGAGATAATAGGAGCAGCGTGCCTTTCTCCTCGGGGGACAACTCAATCGTTATGGTATGGTAATTTGATGGCACGTCTGCTTGGCCCGAAAGAGGGCTAAAATGGCTGTATTGAAGCACACGCTCCGGCTTCAGTTGCAAAATCACGCCCTTGTCCTCATAGGGCTTCCCTTCCCACTCTCCTTGCCAAACAATTGGACTCCCTTCTTTCCAATCCGAGACCGCGTTCGTGCCGAACATGTATTGCCTGATCATTTCGGGATTCACGAGCGCATCCCATACGTTGGCAATGGGGGAACTGATGGTAAGCTGTGCCTGAGCGATCAATGCGTTTTTCATAATTTCTCCAAGAGTTTCATGCGAATGCACCTATTCAGTGGGGTCTTAGAGGCTTACGAAGGAGCCTCAACTCAGGAATGAAAGTGCATGAGTCCAGACGAAGAACTGCAAGTCCTGAGCCAAGAACAAGTATAGCACGTGAGTAGCGTAACGTATTGTAAAAACGCGACACGTGAGAAAGTTTGTGCTATCCTATGGATAGCTAGCAATCCTTTTCTCCCGAAATAGTACCATCACATCCATTGTTCAGGGTGCTCCTCTAGGAGCATGGGGGATTTGATCCGTTTTGAACCATTGTGTTGGCTACGCTGAGAGTGAGTGATATGACGAAATCAGCAGTCGGAGAGCCGGGTGGCATCTTGAATCCGAAGGCGGGTGAAAAGCAATTTCAGCTTTCCCGACTTTTACCATCCGAAGATGTGAAGTTCTTCGTGGAGCACTACTGGGTTGTCACCTGGGATCTCAGAGACCAAGAACCCTACCTCTCTGAGAACCTTCCCTATCCTACCGTTCATCTGGTCATTGAAAAAGAGAAATCGAACATCTTCGGGGTCATCACGGGAAAATTTTCCGTCTTGCTCAAAGAGAAGGGTCGGGCATTTGGCGTGAAATTCAGACCTGGCGCTTTTTATCCTTTCGTGAAATCCCCTGTTTCCAGGTTCACAAATAGCTCAATCAGCCTCTCAGATGTCTTCGACATCGATGCCTTAGCGCTGGAAACCATGATTCTCGCGCTCGAAGATGAAGAAAAGATGGTTAACGTTGCAGAACATTTTCTCCGAGAGCGGTTACCTGAGTACGACGAGAATATCGTGGCGGTGAACAAGGTCATCGACGCTATCACTGCTGATGGAACGATTCTCAGGGTTGACGACGTAGTAGATCGGCTAAAACTCAACAAAAGATGGTTGCAGCGACTCTTCAATCACTATGTCGGTGTCAGTCCTAAATGGGTGATCAAACGCTACCGTCTTCACGAAGCCGCCGAAAAACTGGCTCACGGTGAGGTGAAGGATTGGCCCATGCTGGCCTTAGATCTCGGATACTTCGATCAAGCGCATTTTATCAAAGACTTCAAAGCCTTCGTTGGCAAGACACCAGCCGAGTACGCCGAGCACATCGGTTGAGGATGGGGCATGAGATTGGTCAGTACTCTTTCTCAAGCGTATGCGTTTCTCGCTTTGGGCACGTTCTCATCAGTTTTTTCTGGGACCGCATTTCCTCGGGGATAGTTGCTCCTCCAGTGGAGGTCAGGAGCATTCAAGGTCATTCCGAAAACAACGTTGTTCACGTCAAGCTTTCTGCCGATATTCGACCTGTGCTCGGAGCCACTTCAACTACAGGCGGATTTCCGCCTCAGTGTAGTAGACCCATTCCTTTTTGACGTTGATAGACGTTTCATCGACCCAGCCCACGAAGCCGATGGCGTTTTGAGATGAAGACGACATTGCTTCTCGAGTTCAGGAGCAGAGCACTGAACCCAGCGGTACATAGTGGTATATCGACGTGGAGTCCACGCTCTAGCATGATTTCTTCCGGATCGCAGTAGCTCAACGCATCACGAAGGTACCAGCGCCCCGCCCAGAAGAAGGATGATATCGGACTGGAAATGGCGCCATGTGAACGGTTGCTGCTCGGTCATGATGAGAGTCCTCTTTTGCTCTTTACTCTCAACTGTAGCAGATCAGCTTATTTCTTACAACACAACTCACGCAGTAGCCTTGCAGACAATGACAATTAGGCAAGGAATGCTCGCAAGGCATTGTATGTTTCAAGTGGTGCTTCTTCTGGCAGAAAATGCCCTCCTGAAAGAGCTTGCCCATGCACCATGTCGGCACGTTCACGCCATGTCTCCAGGACATCGTAGGTGCGTCCGACAACTCCTTTCTCAGCCCATAACGCAAGTACAGGGCAGGTCACCCTCTGACTCAAATCGGCCTCGTCATGGAGCAGATCAATCGTGGCTGAAGCACGATAATCTTCACAGGTGGCGTGAATGGTAGCGGGATTGCTAAAGCAACGGAGATATTCTGTCACAGCTTCAGGGGTAAATGCCGTGGCGTCTGCACTCCAGGCTGTGAAACATCGATGCAGGTAGTACTCGGGCTGAGCACCGATCAAACGCTCTGGCAAGTCATAGGGTTGGATGAGAAAGAACCAGTGGTAGTAGGCCGTCGCAAATGCTTTATCCGTCGTCATGTACATAATATAGGTAGGTGCAATATCAAGCACCGCTAACCTCTTTACACGATGAGGATGGTCGAGAGCCATACGATGCCCTACCCGACCACCCCGGTCATGACCTACGACGAAGAACTCCTCATACCCTAATGTTCCCATCACTTCGACCAGATCTTGAGCCATTGCCCGTTTCGAATACGTAGAATGATCAGGTTCACCTATCGGTTTCGAGCTATCTCCATAGCCACGTAGATCCGGGGCAACCACCGTGAACTCCTCAGCTAGACGAGGAGCAATTTTGTACCACATCCGATGGGTCTGAGGATAGCCATGTAGCAGTAACAGTGGGTATCCCTGCCCTCCTTTGGCCAGATGAATAGTAGCCCCACTGGTGCACATCTGAGTGTGCTCAAAGGTCTCCAACATGCTTTGCCTACCTTCCATTCCACAAGAACTACTACATTTCCTTTCATCAGAAGGCAGCTCCACCTACTCTAATACCATATTACTTGAAGTATTCCATGTCTACACCGAACATACATGCATTATCGTTTGTATTCACATGTCGCTTGTACTTCCGTGATGACCAGACGCTGCAGCGAAGAGGTTTACTTTTCGTGCGGTAAGATGGTTTCACTCCACACAGCAGCCTTGCGCTCCACTGGCAACGAGATGGAAAGCAACTTTAGTACCTTTCATCAGGGGCGAGAGTCATGCGCAATGGTTTCCTTTGGCAGTGAGTCGGCAATTCCTCTCTCTCATCATACACACCTTTGTCCAATCGGGTGGCACGCTTGATCTGGTCATCGATGAAACACTTGAGCGACGTTGGGGAGCGAACATGAGCAAACGTGGACACTATCGAGAGAGTGCCTTATCAAGTCGCAAACAATCCGTCAGCTGTCCAGGGCTTCGCTGGATCGTGATGGCCGTTGTCGTGATCTTGCCCTGGACTACTCAGCAATGGGTCTTGCCATTTTTCTGTGTGAGGGCCTCGACTCCCGAGGGAAGCCAACGACTGGGCAAACGTCACAAGACAGTTGGCATGTGGGCCCAGCAAATGGTGAGTGTGGTACGTCGCTGGCTTCATGATATGCCCATCAAGCTCATGGGGGACACAGCCAACAGCATTCTGGAATTGGGACTGCACTGTGCGAGCCAACACATCACACTCATCGCTCCCTTTCTTTTGGATTCGGTGATTCACCAACTGCCTGAGCTGCGAACATCATCCACTCTTGGTTGCCCTCGTGTCGTTGGCAAACGACTGCCATCTATCGAGCACGTCTTGCACGATCCCAAGACCGTGTGGCAATGCATCACGCTCGACTGGTATGGAGAAGGAAAGCGAGAAGTGGAAATCTGCACCGCAACCGCCTTGTGGTATCGTTTTGGATGTTCCCCTTTGCCGATTCGCTCTCGTTCTCACCCGTGATCCAGGCGGCAAACGTCCTCCTAAAGCACTCTTTTCAACAGATCAGGCGCAAACGGCTGAGCAGATTATTCTGGATTTTATGAAGCGGTGGGGCTTAGAAAACACCTTTGAGGAAAGTCGTGCTCAATTGGGGATTGAGACGAGAGCGGCAGTGGTCTGATGAGGCGATTGAGCGCACCACTCCTTTGCTTTTCAGCCTCTACAGCCTCGTAACGCTCTTTGGGCATGCATTGCATCCAGACGGAAACATTCCTGTTGCACAATCAGCCTGGTATCACAAACAGATGGCGACATTTCGTGATGTCTTGACTGTTGTGAGGAGGCATCTGTGGAGCAATTTTTCTTTTCCCACATCACCCACAAACCCAGACGTAGTTTTATTACCCCGTTCTACCCTCTCTCGCCTCGCTTCTGCAGTTTGTTGCTGAGAAGATTGTACAAAGCCGAGCTTAGAAGCTACCTGAGCGCACAAAGTAATGAATCCCTAAACAATGCCGTGTCCTCCTTCTTCTAAAAAAATCATCAAGAAAAGAGATCCCATAAGCCTTTACGTCTTTTAGCTTTATCTAGAATGGTCATATCCAAAATAGCCCCCTCAAGTTCGGTCCCTCGTAGGTCTGCCGAACTAAAATCTGCTCCCTTGAGATTGACAATACGAAGAATAGCATCTCTCAGATCGGCATCTCGCGCATTAACTGCATGCACATTCGCCGAGCGAAGATTTGCCATTCTCATATCTGTCCCACTAATATTCGCCATAGTGAGATTTGCCTCTTGCAGATTCGCCATGCTCAAGTTTGCACCACTAAGGTTCGCCATGTTGAGATTCACTTTGCTGAAATTAATGTTTGTAAGAGTAGCCTTGATTAGAGTGATTTTACTAAGATCAAGCAAGACATCTGGATTCTGCTGTCGCCATTGGTTCCAATAGAGAACACCTCTTTTGAGAACATACACATGTTCTTGCCGTTCCATTTTATTTGTCTCCTTGCCCAAGTCAAGCTTTACACGTCGCGCTTCCTATCGATGAGTATACGTGGGTCTCTGGATGAAGAGGGCGACGAGATATTGGGATGTGCAGGAGAATCGCCCAACTGAAAGGTGGCGAGTTCGATAATGAGAGCGTCAATAGGCGTTCCTGTCCGTTGCGCTTGGAGCGGCTCTCCTTCCATTTTCGCTCGTCGAACGGACTGAATGAGATAGTTCAAAGCCTCCTGGTTTCTCCTCTGCTGGACATTGAGCTGCTGGTACGATTGCAACCGTGCCAGTAGATTATTGAGAGAGTATGCCACTTGCCAGAGAATGTTTTCTTTCACCAGAGGTGCGCGAGCGGCGAAATTCCCATTTGCCACCTGTACATGGGTTTGTATGATCTGCTGAATGCCCGCGTCTAGCTGCTGCTTCTGCTCGATCTCTGTCTGCTGTCGTTCGATCTCACGCCGCTCCAAAGCTGCGATATCCTCTGCGCGATCGGCACGCAAAATAGCTAGTCTAGCACCGCGTACCCAAATATACGCCACAATTGACACGATAAATTGACTGAGCAATATGGGAGTAACGATGCCAGGGAAAGATGTCTGTAAAACGGAGTGCAACTCTCCTGAGCTGGGTAGGGAAGTCAAGACGAACAGCGTGAAAAGGGCGTTGATCACTGCTACCACGAAGACCCAAACGGGCGGAAGAAAGGAGACGGCGCACATCAATGGTAGCACAAGCAGGCTGAAAATAGGCAAGGCACTCGTGCTTATCCCGCCAGGGGTCGTGACGATATTCGTTGTTAGCCCAGCCATGATGCTGAGCACGACCAAAATTCCCGCCAGGTTGACCCGCCTCTGACGATTGAGGATTAGTGCCAGGACGAGGATAAAAAGGTTAGCTATGAGAATACCGATCAACAAAGAGTTCGACCCGGCAAATGCTGCCGGGAAAGAAATAAAAATCAGAATGAAAAGGACGATACTTATTTGACTGCCTGTACGTCCGCGACGAAACAACTCCCTTTCTTGGAAGGGAGCCGTTTCGTCCGGCTGTGGAGGGGAAGTCAGCTGGTACCATATTGAGAGTAATCTGGTTGGCCTCTTCTCAGTCGTGGTTAGCCTAGATCGGAAGGCGGGTTCTGCATCTCCTAAGACCCGAGAGTCATCGTTCATTAAGAAGCTCCATTTCAACATGTTCTTGCCATGTATTGCCGTCTACAACCTGTCGCGGTGTTTGGAAAGAATATATCATATGAGACATACCACATATTGATAAATTTGAAAGCAAAGATATACGGCATAAGTAGTATACCAACAAAATTGTGAGGTGGAAAGTAGATATAGGACTTTTAGGTTGTTTCCAATCCTTCCACTTGCCTCAGATTCCCTTGTCCTCACGGGTATTAGGAGTGTTCAAGAAACAAAAATACTGTGGGAGATACGAACATAACTCCCACGGTTTCCTCGTTATCTACTCTCCAATTCTTTGCTGGTCATCTGCTGAATCAGTATACGAGAGATCGCGCCAGTTTAACTGGATACGCTCCGTCCTTGCCAAGGCGACCACCTTGGCAAGGTCGTCAACCAGGACACGATCTTCTGTGACGGGTGCCATAGTTTTGCGTACTGCTTGGTAGAGTTGCTCCGCAGCAGGCGAAAGGTGATCGTGAACCTGCATGACATCAGTAGCCTGTGCAAGCGTGACAAGTTCTATCGCAAGTACAATATACACCTGTTCAACCACCCTCATCGTCATCAACGCAGTGTCCGTTCCCATACTGACCACGTCCTGATTATCAGCATTAGTCGAGATGGAATGGACACGGTGTGGGTAAGCTAGCGTTTGACCAAGTGCTGCCGTTGACGTAGCGACAAACTGCAAACCTTGTAGCCCCAGGGTCAGCCCCAGCGTCCTCATATTGAGGAAAGGCGGCAAGAACCCATTCACCTTCCTATTCAAGAAGAAGTTGATGCGACGCTCTGTAAGCACCATCAACTTCGCTAGGTTGGCTCGCAACTGATCTGCAACCATAGCAATATATTCGCCGTGGAAATGCCCGCCATGCCAGAATTGTCGCTGTTGCACATCAACCACTGGGTTGTCGGTGGTGGAGTTGATCTCGGTGTCAATAATGCGCCAAGACTGCATAAGCGAGTCCACCATTGGTCCCAATATCTGCGGGATACAACGCAAAGAATAGACCTCCTGCACCCCTTCGTCAATAAGATAAGTATCGTTGGTAATGCGGTGGCGCGACTGAAAATCGCTACGCTGCTTCATCAAGCGTGACCCACGGGTTAGGTTCCGCAGTGCCCGCGCGACGGCTACCTGTCCAAGGTGTGGCCGAAAGCTGTGAAAACGCTCAGCGATGCCATCGTCAAACCCCTCCACAAGCTCTAACGCCCACGCGCCTGTGCTTGCCGCAAGCGACAGTAAATGGCCAACATCACAGCACATAAGAGCCGCAATCCCAGACATGAAGGAAGTTCCATTGATTAAGGACAATCCTTCCTTTGGCTTAAGCACGTATGGTGAAATGCCGATACGAGTCCAAGCCTCCTTCGCCTCGATGCGTTCCCCTTGAAACCAAACCTGGCCGTCACCAATCAGTCCAAGAGCAATATGGGCAAGCTGAACCAGGTCTCCGCTGGTGCCAACTGCTCCATGTTCGGGGACGACTGGTATAATGCGGTGATTGATGGCTAATCGCAAATGCTCCAGCAGTTCTACTGAAACCCCGGAGCGTCCCATACATAACGTGTTTAGTCGAACGAGCATAGCTGCAAGGACGTACTGAGTGGGAACTGGCTGCCCCATCCCCACAGCATGGCTCCTGATGAGATTTCGTTGAAGGTCCGTTAGCTGCTCCTTACTGACTAGGTGTGAGGCCATAGGCCCAAAACCCGTATTCAAACCATAGACAACTGTCTTCTCTTGATGCTCGTCTAAAAACGCTCGCGCTCTTGACGAGTTCGGGTAGACGCACTCCTCAAATACAACCTGTGCTGTTTCATCTTGAACGAGCCGAGAAACTTGGTCGACCGTAAGAAGGTCTCCCGATAGAGCTATATGATGCATTCTAAACCTCTATTCGCCGGGGAAGTTTTCCTTTTTTGCATGGGCTTGACTGGTCGGCAGACGTGTAGCATGGCATCAGCAGACCAGTTCTGACAAGAGGCACTGAGTGGAGGCACCTCTGATGCCCTCGATTTACGGTGTCCACCCTCCCTGAGGCACGGTTATGACTCCCGCTCCACAGCTGAAGCTCAAGCCAAAAGCCACCATCAACGCGTCCCCTTCAGGCCACGGCTCTGGATCGGCGAACATAAGCGGAACTGAGCAACCTATGGTGTTGCCGAAATTGCGCAACACGCGGTAGGAGGAAGCGACCGCCGAGCTTTCCGGCGATACTCCAAACTCTTTACAAAGTCCATCGAGAATCCTCTTGCTTCCCGTGTGCATCAGTATCCGGGTAGTATCTTTTGGATCCTTCAACCTGTCTTGCTGTGCTAGTACCTGTGCCACGGTGGAGGTCGCGTAGAAGGTCCCTCGGGGTGTCACATCTGGACTGAGTGTATATTCTCGTCGTTCACCTCTAACCACCGGAATGTCCGATCCCCCATCTGGGACAGTTCCAAGCTCAGCGTCACAGGCAGTGGCGTTGGTCAAGTGAACAATGGGTCCGAATGCCGGTCCACTAGCGTGAGCACTCAGCAACATTGCTACAGAGGCATCCCCAAACAAAATACCGTGCATAGCGTTGACGGTTTGTTGCCTCTCTTCAGGAGACGATACTTCGCTAAAGTGGGCATAGGTTCCTGGAAGAGGCGGAGAAAGGGGCGTGATAGCATCCATAAAGCAAACGAGGACGTATTTGTCCGGCTGGCACGTCAAAAACCAGCGTGCGCAGTCAACGGCCTTCGCTATTGCGGAGCAGCCCATATACTCAATGCTGAGATTAGAGGTGTCACGACGAATTTCTGGCATATGAATGAAGAGATCGCACACAAGGCTAGGAAGCAACCTGGAAGGGCTACTGGTCACGCCCAGTACCAGCCCGATCTCTCCCGGATCAATACCCGCTTTCTCGATTGCTTCGCGAGTCGCTTGTGCAACGAGGGCGCTGCCGGAAATAGCCAATTCGGGTTCGGCTCCTTTGAAAAGGACATCTGGATAATTGGCGAGCACAGAGTGTCGCGAGTTTATGCCGAGGCGAGCCAGCATGACTAGAAGTTTATCCGTGAAACGATGCTCCGATGCTTCGAGCAGTTCCTGCGTGGTCCACCGTGGCACAGGTAGCTGTGCAGAGATGGAGCATATCGTGGGTGCAATAAGTGAAGGTGTTTGGTTCATAAAACTCCTTGAAAATAGTAACGAGAGGCAACGAGAGGCAACTTATGAATCGGGTGTAAAAGAGCGTACCTTTCAACTCGAACGAATGAAGTAGAGCGAGCGCGTCGTCTACAAGGTGAACAGACGCAGGAGCAAGGTCTCCATGAACAGAACTGCATTGGCACACGCAGAGATCGTATCCAGAATGCACAAGTTCTGGCACAGGAAGAGAAGAGGTGTGAGTATAGCAGAACAGGTTTCCTTTCAGGACTTTATCACGGCCTAAGAACATCAGCTACAGGTACAGAAAAAAGGTGTAGCCTGCCTTTTCGTGTCCAAAGCTAGATGGACGCTGTGCATCTCCCATTGCATAATTGCATATAGGAACACTCCCTTGAGCCATAGGATGACCCTCATCGTCTCCCTTTTATTACACAAGAAAAGTAGATATCACCTCCAAAGCGTTTCGTAATAAATTGTACCATAATGCATTATAAAGTTTCAATATACTGCTCTAACTCATCAGGACAACCGCATCTCATTTTTCAAGCTGCTTGTAGAGCGGGCTTACAGGTTGAGCTCATCATAAGCTCTTCATTGCAACAAGGCTTCCGACCTACGTTCCCAAAATGAGATGCGATTGCCCTGTCTAACTCATTAATATTCTACCTGGAAATACGTTACCTCACCACATAAGTGTGAGATAGCTTTTCGTCATCTAAATGGGTGAGTAAGACAAGAAATGGTTGCAAAACGATAGATAGAGATAATATACTGTATTTTGTGACGGTAGTCATAGGAAACATACAGCGTGTTGGAAAGAGGTTTGTCGAGCATGTTTCATAGATAATCCGTGATCACATCGCATTTCCTCTTTTAGAGCGATTCAGGAGAGAAGAACATGACTGATATCTCCACTTCCACAACAATCTCAACTTCCCATTTACAACCGGGACTTTTCCGTCCCTCTCTCCAATATCCTGTACATCCCTATGCAGCGATGTTATCTGATACAGCTAGACGTTATCCAGAGCAGACTGCGTTGCTCTTTAAGGATGTGAATCTGACGTACCGAGAACTTCATGCACTGGTGAACTCTTTTGCTAATGCTCTACTTGCAATTGGCATCAAAGCCGGAAAGCGTGTTTGCCTGTTCATGACAAATCGGCCAGAATATGTAATAAGCTGGTTTGCGATTACAATGATTGGAGCGGTCGCCTCCCCGATGAACCCTTCGTACAAAGAGCGCGAGGTCGCTTATCAGCTGAGCAACAGCGAGGCTGTGGCAGTGATCGTACAAGATAGCTTGTTGCCATTGGTACAAGCGGTACAGGTCGAAGCATCATCATTACAATATGTTGTAACTGTCGGCACTGCCCCACAGATGCACTCAGCCTTTTCCTTTAGCCAACTTGTACAAACGTACCCTTCAGTACCACTACATGATGAACCGAAATGGGAAGACCTGGTAGCTCTGCCCTACAGTAGCGGCACGACCGGACAACCTAAAGGCGTGATGCTGAGCCATAAAAATCTGGTCTGTAATGCCTATCAATCAGTTGCCACTGCTCGCATCACGTTTCAAGATCGTATGCTAATTTTTCTGCCGCTCTATCATATTTATGGTATCATGCTCATGGGATTGGCATCGTTGACAGGGGCAACGATGGTGCTCATGGAACGTTTCGATTCGGACACGTGCTTGCGAAATATTGAGACACATGGTATCACGTTGCTCTATACTGTGCCACAGGTATTATCTGCCTTGCTCAACTGTTCGCAGTTGGACGAATTTGATCTTCATACAGTGCGTTTCATCCAATGTGGTGCTGCTCCTTTGTCCCCTCTGCTAGCCCATCGCTTTCAGGAACGTACGCATATTCCCGTTGTGACCTCCTATGGCTTAACCGAGGCCGCCCCCGGAACACACTCTAATCCGGTGTATGATCCACAACTCATGAAAGCCGAAACGATTGGTCTGCCTATTCACGATACCAAGCAAAAAATTGTCGATATTGAGACCGGGCAGGTGGAATTAGGTACTGGTGAAGAGGGCGAGCTGATCGTACAGGGGCCGCAAGTGATGCAAGGCTACTGGAAAGCACCAGAAGCTACTGCCACTGCTCTACGCAATGGCTGGCTATATACAGGAGATGTTGGGTGGCGAGACGAGCAGGGCTACGTCACTGTGACAGACCGCAAGAAAGAAATGATCAAGTACAAGGGTTTTAGTATCGCTCCTGCCCAGATAGAGGCACTATTATTGGAACATCCCGCCGTTATCGATGCTGCGGTCATTGCGAAGAAGAATGACGAAGTGGGAGAGATCCCGAAGGCCTTCGTTGTGCTGAAAGATGGCTATGAAACACAGCGTCCCGATGAATTGATGGCTTGGGTAAATAGTAAGCTAGCAAAGTATAAGCATATACGAGAACTAGAGTATACTGAGAGTATTCCCAAGAATCTATCGGGGAAAATTCTGCGCCGTGTACTCAAGGAACAGGAACAAATGCGAACGCATCAGTAGGGATGTCTCTTGTGAGCTTCTTAAGTGCTTCGCAAATATTATAATGGACCCCATAATCGGTTCTCCATCATCTTCCGTGCTAAGCTGTACTATGAAGAATTTTTGATGTTGCCCAACCTGCTTTCATAACCGATTTCCTTGAGGGCCATTAATCAGAATGCTAGAGTTTAGCACGGAAGATGATGGAGAACCGAATAAGTGGACAATACCCCATAACAGGATCAGTATATCTTCGGCTTTTTGTCTCGGAAAAATGTGCCAATGTCACGCCTCACTTCGGGTACCAAGTGAAGATTTTTCGCCCTACTTTCAGGTACATTTGTTCCAGTATTTGTTTCGGCCATGATTTCTTCCCCCTGCTGCTTGCCATGTGGCACGCAGTCCACCTGCCGGCATGTCTTGCAGCAAAACGGCAAGATGGCATGGCGTATTATGTGGGTGGTGTACCTTTGCGGTACACTCCCAGAAAGGACTTTCTGTATGGCAACTCCTGGCACTTCAGTTCTTCCGTTGGTAAGTCGTGATATCACTCATGAGAAGACGATTGTATCGGTGGCGAATATTTCTATTGGAGGCGAGGGCCCGGTCATCATTGCCGGTCCCTGTGCCGTCGAGAGCAGGCAACAAATTCTTGAGTGTGCACGTGCCATCAAGGCCGCTGGCGCACAACTTCTGCGTGGAGGAGCCTTCAAACCACGCACCTCGCCCTATGCCTTCCAGGGAATGGGCATGGAAGGTCTGTCCCTGCTGGCCGAGGCGAGAGACGTGACCGGTTTGCCCATCGTGACCGAGGTCATGGAGCCAAACCTGGTTGAGACGGTCGCCAAGTATGCCGATATCCTGCAGATCGGCAGCCGCAATATGTACAACTCTCCACTACTGCGTGCCGCAGGAAACAACCGCTATCAACGCCCCATCCTGCTCAAACGAGGGCTGATGGCCACCATCGACGAATGGCTCTCGGCAGCAGAGTACATTCTGTTGGCAAGCAATGCTCAGGTGATTCTCTGTGAACGGGGGTGCGCGGATTTGACACACAGCACACACGTAATATCCTTGATCTGAGCTGTGTGCCACTTATCCAAAGGTTAACACATCTGCCGATCATCGTTGATCCCAGCCATGCCACAGGGCGTGCAGATCTCGTTCCCGCTCTGTACCGTGCAAGTATCGCGGCAGGCGCATCTGGTCTGATGCTTGAGGTGCATCCTGATCCCGAACGTGCTTTGAGTGATGGGCGGCAGGCACTCACACCCGAGCAGCTTCAGGAAGTCGTTTTCCAAACGCACCAGCTTGCAGGCATGATGTCGACAGGAAGAGACACCGTTGTTCCTGTCGGCATTCCTGACATGCGACACATGACCGATACAGCACTTGTTGGTTCAGCATGACGCACGCATGAGGTACTATGCCCATTTAGAAAGCAAAAACCGACGGAGCGGGGGTCTCCATTGATGGTTTGCGCTCATTGCTGTCACGTTGCAGAGTACCATAGAGTACCATCAATGGTGGCAGAAAAGCAATGTATCTCATCGTTCCACCAGGGCAATCGCATCTAAATAACCCCATCCACAGAAAGACAGAGACGAGGAGGTGATAAAATAGGTCGAAAAAGCAGGAGCCAACGAGATGGAAGAGAACGACCTACGAGATCTGGAAAGCATTTTTGCCCAAGTGGAAGACCCTCGAATGGAGCGGACGCGGCTGCATCGATTGCGCGATATCATCATTCTGGCGATGTGTGGAGTTCTTTGCGGAGCAGATGGATGGGTTGAGATCGAAGAATTCGGGAAAGCAAAAGAACCCTTTTTTACAAACCTGCTCACCTTGCCCAATGGGATTCCTTCCCATGATATCTTTGGACGGGTCTTTGCCCTGATCGATCCGAAGCAGTTTGAAGCGAGTTTTGTGCAATGGGTGCAGGAGATCAGCCAAACGGTCAAAGGGGTCATCGCGATAGACGGCAAGACGCTGCGACGTTCGCATGACCACGAGTCAGAGAAGAAAGCCCTGCATGTGGTGAGCGCGTGGGCCGTGGAAAATCACTTGGTATTAGCTCAGCTTGCTACCGAAGAGAAGTCCAATGAGATGACCGCGATCCCCGTTCTGTTACAGCAATTGGCGTTGGCGGGCTGCATTGTCACGAATGATGCGATGGGGACCCAAAGCAAGATTGCCGCTCAGATCATCGAGCAGGGGGGCGACTACGCCCTAGCACTCAAAGACAACCAGGGAAACCTGTATGAGGAGGTGAAAGCAACCTTTGCTCTGGCCAAGAAAGACGATGGACAACAGGAGCCGGTTCGCTTGGTCGAAAAGGGCTATGGGCGGCTGGAAATACGAGAGTACTGGATGATCAGCCAGCAGGAGATCTTAGCGTATCTGGACCCAAAGCAGAAATGGAAAGGCTTCGCTGGGATTGGCATGGTGCGATCCCAACGACGGCTCAAAGACGAGGTGAGCCGGGAAACCCGTTATTTCCTGCTCAGCTTCTCTTCCGCCAAAGCGTTCGCCACCGCCGTGCGAAGCCATTGGGGGATTGAAAACAGTCTGCATTGGGTCCTTGATGTCGCGTTTCGCGAAGATGAGTCACGAGTACGACTTGGGCATGCCGATGAAAATCTGGCAGTGCTCCGCCATATCACCCTCAATCTCTTGCGTCAGGAACGTTCGTCTCGGGTCGGCATCCATGCCAAGCGGCTCAAAGCTGGCTGGGACAATTCCTATCTCTTGCGCGTTCTGGATGGGGTTAGTTAGATGCGATTGCCCTGAGTATACCTATATGTGCCTTGACAATCCCTCTTTGTCTGTGTTAAATTTTTATTAGTAGGTTACTGAGAAAATCTACGTTACTTACGACAAGCTGAGCACTGTAGGTTATCGACTCTTTATTTATCATGAGTAATAAGAGGTGACACATGTCAGCTAAAACCCCCACTCTAGAAGAGTTAACACGCATCGCCTCTGTCTACCATCTTCATCTAAGCCTTGACGATCTTCGGTC
>JAABUZ0100005594.1_pt1 | contig 16366 bp, 15 predicted proteins | sample 5562091 | NCBI WGS metagenome assembly JAABUZ01 (sample SAMN12813069, study PRJNA571459) | rock metagenome | isolation source: Antarctica rocks | place: Antarctica: Victoria Land, Linnaeus Terrace sud | collected 2015-12-21
CCCAGATTTGTTTGAGTCGGTTGTGCTAAACATGGGCGAGTTACCCAGACCTAGACGAACATTAAAAGCTCGAAAGTCCAAAAAGCCGACCGTACATGCTGTCCCGGCTTAAGTTGCTACCCGAAAAATTTGCAGTTAGCGGCGAAGCCTACTAGTCAAAACGTCTGGATTCAATCCGCTAGATGACGGCAGGGGTTGTCCTTCTGCCTCCTGCCTTCTGCCTTCAAACCTGCTCCAAATAGCAGGTGATTAATTGCCTTGTTCAGCGCTCGTCTATGTTCTGGTGTTTGCCCTGATATTTCTAGTTGTCGAGCGGGAAATTTTGTCAAGCGCTTGCAGGCTGACGAGTTGATGCTCCTCCTCCATAGCCGCAACAGCTTGACGAAAGCAGATCTCTTGTCCAACGACCACCAGGATTGCATGAAATCATGCGATAATAAGTTCAGGCATACAGGAATTTTTGAGGGGTTACAAAAAGGTTATCCAAAGTTGTCCAGCCGTCAAACAGACCCGCTTTGCAACCCACAGATAACTCAACACACGGCTGGACAACTTTGGAAAGGTTTCGCCTCGGGGGTGTGAGAAAATAAGCTGAAGCTAGAAAATATTCAAGACGGTTTTTGGTGGTAACTAAGCGGGGCGATTCCAACTATTCCCAGGTAAGCGGCTACATCTCTAAAAAACTAGCGATTCGCTTCAAAATTGCCTGCACCTCTAAAGAAATTACCCAGAGTGAGGCGCTGGAAGAGGCGATCCAACGCTGGCTTCAAGATGAACAAACCCTGCCAGAGCAGCAGCCCAAGCGGGGTCGGCGTCGTGATAATCAAGCCCAGGGGGAAGACACTGGAGGTTGACAGTAGAAGGACTAGCCTAGAACGAACGCAAGGTTTTAGCTCTTTTCTGGCATTGTTTAATCAAGCGACTTTGGCGCAATTGTAGCGAGGTTAAAGATTCCAAAAGGAGTTGAACCAAGGGAACAAGCTGCTATCAACCATCGACGGAGGTGTGTATAAGTAGGTTCTTAACTTTTCTTCACATCAGCTCAAAATTTTTCTCTAGGGGTAGAAGCATCGCCTAATCAATTAGTATTACCGCAGATGGCTTCTTTCTTTATGGATCTTGAGTATCTGCACATCGTGCCGGTGCGCTTTACTGGCGCTCAACTAGCTCAAGTTGACGAGCAGGCATTTAAGTTGGGAGTTTATCGCTCAACATTGGTCCGCGAAAGCGTCCTAGGTAAAATTGCCCATTGACAAAACAAGAGAGACAGACATTTTCTGAGTAGAAAAGCTGACACGCTTGAAAGCAAAGAGGTCAGAGCCATGTTCTAGGACATCCTAGAAGCCCAAAACCCCAACTGATTAAACAGAAGGGGCTTCAAGGCTAACGTAATTTGTTGGGATAGAGTTGGGGACTCTAACTTAAGTTGCTTGGTGGCAGCAGTTATGGTCACCCAGATACGCTATGTCAATTTTAGAGCGAATTGGACCTGGGTGCAATATCCCGACTAATCCTGGTAATTTGCTCCTGGCCATGGCATAGCTCTCTATCCCTTTGCACGCATCACAAATCAGGGATAGAAAGTCATGATTGGAAATAACGACCTAAAACACCGCAATATCCAAGCCTTAAACCAATTTTTCGGTCTAGAATTCGCTCTTAAGCCGCTTTTGGTCAACAAGACCCCTTACCGAGAAAACTGGCAAGCGCTGAAGGGTAAGAAGCTCTCACCCAAGCAGCAGGAAGTCAGAGCCCAAATTCAAGCCAATGTGGGAGGTGAAGGCTGATGTACGCATCAAATGATCTTCCCCAAGGCATTGACCAGCAGCAAGCAATCGCGCACCTTTCATCTCTGGGATATAAACGGGGCGACAAGGTGTATATTCGGTACATTCACCCCGTCACCAAAAAATCAATCAAGGCGTCCAGGCTTGATTTTGCAGAAGCGAACCGCTATCAAGCCCAAGGCTACGATGCCTATTTCGTTGTTAATGGCGGCGGCGACACTGACAAGGCTGTTACCAGGTGTCGCATAATTTTCTACGAACACGACGACCTCGATAAATCCATCCAGTTGTTGCTGTGGCAGACACTAGGGCTACCAGAACCAACCATTCAGATAGACACAGGCGGCAAGTCAATCCATAGTTACTGGCTACTGACAGAGGATATCAGTCCTGAACAGTGGAGGCAACTTCAGGCAGACTTGCTGGAATATTCAGATGGAGATCGCACGCTCAAGAATCCCAGTCGCATCATGCGGCTTGCTGGCAGCTGGTACATGAAAGGGGACAACCCAGGGTCAACAGTGGCTTGTATCGTCAGTAACTCAGGACAACAATACACCTATAGCCAGTTGAGGGCGGCGATTCCCCAAGCGAACCCAGAACAACCCACGTTACCACAGCAGGGAGCGACAATCCAAGAAAAAGACATCGTACAACTTATTGGCGAATATATTCCGCTAGAGGAACGCTCTGCAAATTGGCAATGGCGAGGTGATTGTCCTTTTTGCGGTGCTGTCGAGCAATTTATTGTGAAGCCTCAGCATCAAACTTTTAGGTGCTTGAACTGCTCGGTTGGCGGCGATGCAGACAATGGTGCCAATACAGCGGCGCATTTTTTGAAAAGATATAGCGCTTTAAGCGGTGCATCTCCGAGAATTCGCTACAAAGAGATTCAGGTGCCGGTGCCTGAAGAAGTGCCATTGGAAGTGTGTCTAAGTAGAGATTCGCGGCAACTACTTCAATATGGTGTAGGTGAAGGGGGGCGGAACGGCAATGGCGCTAAGTTAGCCCGTGACCTCATTGGCACTGCCAATTATCTCCAGGATATAGGGCAGCGCTTCAATGGCGACCCCTGGCAGTTGTTCTTAGATTACTGCCATCGCTGTCCATCAGGCAATGGCTGGAATTCTTCCGAGTGGAAGAATATTTGGAAGTCTGCCCAAGGCGAGCGCCCAACACCCAGCTGTAAAGCAGAAGGGGTAGAAACCTGTATTCGGGCGTGGTACTGGAATAATCACGTTAAGCCTAGTCCTTTAACACGCGGCGCATCAAATGTTGTTCTGCACTCAGCTAGAAATCAAGCTGGTGGTGACGGCAATCCCCCACAATCATCAGGGAATGCTCCTTACGCCCTAGTAAAGGAGTTAGTCTCTTCCGGTCTGACGACGCCACAGTTATCAGGGGCGCTAATTGAATTAGCCAATTCTACAGGCTATCAGCTGGGGGGATTGAAGGATTTAGCCAGGGAGATTGAGGCTGATTTTTCTTCTGAGTCTGCCCAATCTGATGACGCCAAAGAAACGAGCAAGCTGGTTGATTACCGAGAGCAGACGCTAGATCTGAAGCGCATATTCCCAGAGCCATTAGCCAACTTTTTGCTCACCAAAGCCGATTCCGACAGAATAGATCCAGTTTTTATCTATCAATATTTGTGGTCTGCCATCGGCTTGTCATTGGGTGCCCACATTGGCATTGAGGCTAAGAAGGGTTCATCTGAGGCAGATAACTGGGTGGAGTTCCCGATTTATTACAACATGACGGTAGCACCTCCCAGCTCCGGGAAGTCTCAAACAATGCGTTCAGTGCTGGGGCCAGTAAAGCGAAAACAGGACAAAGAAAGAGCCTCGTACAAAAAGGCTCAAAAACATTTAGAGAAGTTGAAACAAGACTGGTTAGACAAATCTCCCGAAGACAAAGAACGACTGAAGGATTCAATTAAGAATCCTAAAGTATATGAGAGCCAAATGCCCCCACCACCACAAGTCCAGTTGATAGAGGCTGGCACACCCGAAGGGGCATTCAAGCGGATGAGTGAACTTCCTCCTATGTCAGGGGTGGCGCTTGCTTTTGACGAATTAGTTCGTATATTGTCACTCGACCAATACAAAAATCAAGGTGGCGATACCAGACAAACGCTGATGGAGTCGTGGAGTCATCCATACTCTACTGAATTTCAAAGGTCCGACGACAAAAACACTACAAGCCTTGAGAAAATCTGCATCAATATCACGGGCGGCATTCAGAAAGCTTTGGCTAAAAAGATAGTTAGCGATCCAGACGACGGCGATGGACTCCTCAGCAGGTTCCTGATCGCCGTAACTAAGCTACCCGATAACTTTGCTGTTTGGTCTTCAATTCAGGTAGAGATTGACCAGGCTTTATCGGAGCTGTATCAATTCCTGGGGCAGATACATTTCGACCTGCGTAAAAGGGTCTATGGGGATAACTACATCCAAAGCATAGTAGATGGGGAACAAATTATTCTGCGGTTTGATGCTGCCGCATCAAACCGCTGGCAGCAATGGTGGGAGCATGTGCGATCCCAGATGCGTCAGGTGGAGCATGAAAACCCAGCGCTTTTTGGGTACTTGGGCAAGATGCTATCCCAGGTTTTGAGATTAGCTCTGGGGCTACACTGCATAGAAATGTTGTATTCGGACAAGCCAGATCCCCTAACTGTTGGTCTGCCGACACTGGAACGGGCGATATATGCTGCCAAATTCCACATCGGACAATTCCGACTGCTCCAGGCGAACAACGATACCACGAACCTACCAGGACATTTAGCCAAGATTTATGAGTATGCCCTGCGTAAAGGCAAAGAGGTTTCTCCCACCCAAGTCCAGAACACGGTTTTCAAACGCTCGGAACGTAAACCACCCCTTGCCCAAATCCGCGAATACTTCAAGCTGCTAGCTGATGCTGTAGGAGCAAAGCTGATTGGGGCAGGAAAAGACTTGAAGATTTTAGTTCAGAAGTTTGTCGGAATTCCGACAAATTCCGACAAAAAATCCGACCAGCCCCAAACGCCTCAAAGCACCACATCACAAGGGATTGTGGAATTATCAGCTCAAAGTTCCGACAATTCCGACATTTCCGACGCTCCCTTGGAGCGCCCATCCACCTCAGTGGGGGATGAGTGGTTGCCCACTCCGGTTATGTCGTCGGATGTCGGAACAACAGACGCTGATTCTGGTGATTCCGACACCACCCAAGGTGATGAGCCGGAAGGCGACCCTCCCAAAGGAGGGGGTGGTGCCCCGGTATCGCCCAGCGGTTCTCCAGGTGATGGTGATGGCGCTTTTGAAGATGTCGGATCTTCCAACATTTTTTCAGGGCAGTCACCCACCATTGGGACTGATCCTGATTCCCCTAATATTGAAAAATGTCGGAATTGTCGGAACTCTGCGGATGAACCACTCCCAACCCTAAGCACAGAGCAAGCTCTAGGTGATTTTGTCGCGTCGGATTTGGTGTCGGAATCTGTCGGAAATTCCGACAGTACATCTAATCTGGATGACGAACTGGATAAACGAATAGCATCATCTTCTCTCCCAAGCGGAACTGGATTTGGTGAAGCCAATCCAAAACAAGACCAACGAAAGCGGTCATCGGCACCAGCACCCCAGGGGGAAGCTGTGGTGGTTAAACCTAGAGATGGTAATACTGTCTGCCTCCCTGACGGGCAGATGGGAATAGCCACCATGATCTATCCAGACGGGCGGATTGGGGTGCAGTTTGATAATGGTCGCAAGTTCGGTATGTGGGAATTATTTGAGCTGACCGTTGTTGATGCTCCTCCATTGCCTCAATCTGACGCTGAACATGTCCCGGCGATTGAGCTAAAGACAGGGATGTGGGTGCGTTGCAAGGATTACTTCTACGGTTACCTGGGCGCGCAGACCTCAGATGGGCGTTGGTATGTATCTCGGCCAAAGACGAGCAAGGTTGAAGCTGAGTCTCGCCTCTACGCTGCAACCGACATCACCCCGATGCCACCACGCCCGAGGTAATCGTGAACTCACCGCTTTTGAACAACTGCCACTCAGATGAAGCGATGCTGGGGTCAGCCTGATATCGTCCATCGGTGGAACCAATCAACAATTAGTTTGGGTGATAAAAAGCGAGAGTCGGTCGGCTTCTCGGAGATTCCCGACAATTCAACAGATACTCCACAGCCCCCGGTGAGCGCACTTGATCCCACTAGAGTTTTAGCCGACAATAGCCCAGGCGCTGGTGGGGTGGCCCACTCCAACAGATTGCCACTGGCCGACTCTGAGTGAGCCCGAAAGTTGGCTAAGGAAATGACTAACGCAATCATTTGATTGTGCTGCGAAATTTTCTCTTTTGAAGCCAAACGGGCACGAGGGGGGCCTCTGCCCCCCTCTGGACTCCCCCCGAGCCAGTCATTGCCGACGGCCATTTCATCCTTGCTTGGGTACCAGGGGTGAGCGCGGGCCGTCGTCACCGCTGCGCTATGACTGGCAGAAAGGTCAATCCCTAGGCGCTGGCTGGGGTACTTACCACGAAATCTTGAGGCGATCACTTTTCCGTCCCAGCCGACTACTGAGCGCGTCAAGATCGCCCTTCAAGGGGTAAAGTAAGTGGCTGTTATTCCTGCCCTTGCAGCAAGACTGGCGCTGTGGGGAAGTGATCACCACTTACTGGGGACGACCAGGCGCTCAGGACAGGTAATCATCCCAGACTGAGATTTAAATCGCTGCTGGCAGTCCGAGATTGCGTCCTGATTGAGATAGTAAATCTGCTTCGCTTGGGAAGAGGTGTGAGCCACAGTTGTCAGCTCACCATTGGTCCGAGCCCAAAATCCCACAGCCGTCCCCCCAGCAAAGGCAATAACCGAGCAGGCTATGCAAGCAATAGCCAACTGCCGGGCAACGCCATTGGGATTTGAGGCATTAATCACCCCCTTCATTGACACTTCCACCCGTTCTCCCAGAGCGATGATGTTGTGTTCGTAGTTCTGCATGAACGTGAGCAGAGCTTCAATCTGTTGCCCGTTGGGGAACGAGTTGAGGAGTTTCGTCAACAGGTAAAGATAATATTCACAACAGACCAGATAAGGGTAGTAGACAGACCCATAGGTGACCCCCGTCAGCCTGGAAAACTCGTTCAGACGAGCCACATTCTCCGGTGGGAGCTTTTGATAAAGTTCCTCAATCGTCGTGTTGTGGAAGGTCGCCCTATTCCGACCGTTGCTCATTTACTTGCGTCTCCGTAAACGACTGTTCTGAGGAAGTGCCTCAACATTCAACTCGTAAGGCAGTCCCAAATATTTAGCCGCAAGAGCAAGTTGCTTGTCCTGGTCTGTTCTCCAGGCTTCAATAAAGCCCTTGTAGTTGATGTCAATATCAGACTCAGGGCTAAGGATATAGCCAAGCGAACGCCGAGCCGCCGCCAGCCTATCCGCCGCTGCTGGCTCCAATGGCTCGGAGATGATCTCAATCCCCCCGGCCTTGAGAATCTCTGACCTCTCCCTTGAAGCAGAGTAATCGGCAAAGTCGTGGTTTTTAGCTGCCGGATTTTTAGCGACCACCCAATCAGCCTCAGTACCGTACGCCTCCCAGAGGTCTAACAAGCTATCGAGCGCCTCTGGATCGCCACTCATGGGAACCAAGAAAGTCAGCCGCTTGCCATGTGTTGCCAAGGATTTGGCCACCTGACCTTTAAGCTGTAGCTGTGCCCAAAACCTTGTGGAGCAGTTAGCCGGGCTATCTACCAACGCCAGTGGCGACTGAAACTCAGGACAGAGGAAATCCAGAAGGGCACGCCGTGCCTCAGGCCCCAACAAGTCAATGCGTTTGAGCCAGGGTTCTCCCTCATAGGCATAGGTCAGTGTGTTATGGTCGCTGTCCCCATCAATGGCCTGAAACTTCAGCTCATTACGAATCCATAAGTCGAGTAAGCATAGGGCTATGGTTGACTTGCCAACCGAACCCTTATTTTGAGCGAGAACAACGACGCGGGTGGTTAGGGGCAGGCGAGGGGCCTTTTGACTCACTATTTTCTCCTTCTTGGCCTGAGTTGAGATTGATACGGCTCCGTGGTGGTAGGAGATGGATTGGATACATCCGACAATTCGTCCGATGATTCTGCCGGGGATTGGGATGATAATGAATGAATCGCATCTCCTTTTCTGCCTTTAACTGCTCCTACATACCGCCGCAAAGTTGAAGCACTAATTGAAAATCCACAGTCAAGTAGTATCTTAGCTAAGTCCTCGTAGGTATATCCTTTACTGAGAGCGTGGATAATCTTATCTCTATTGGACTGTAGGTATTCTTTGGCAGAACGTGGTTTGGCAACTGGCTTAAGTTCTTCAACTTTCTGGAAGAAGGTTGAGAAGACTTCATCCAAGTCTTGCTGCTGCTCCATCTCTTGCTTCGCCACTTTTTCTGGCTGCGATTCACTTGACTCAGACATGGCTAGCTCAAAAGTACCAGCATTCGACTATATTTTAGCAATAGCACCAACTAAAGGTCGCAATAAATTAACTAAAATTAACTAAAGTTTGTCCAAAATTGGGCTTGATACATTGGCATTAGATGAAACATATTGGATATTTTTTGACGGAACCCAATCAAACCTGACTAAATGCCAAGCATTTGATGAAATGTCTTTCTCTCGCCTTTTGTGATTAACTCCCTCAAAACCGACTGACTACCAAGCCGCCACTGAAATGTTTTTGCCTAACCTTTGGACTAAAAGACTTCAACATCAACTTCCTGCTTCGCAGCTCCCAAATATTTTCGACTCCCTCATGAATCTTGAGCCCCCACACCCAACGTACTTCTGCTGAAGCAGTACAGAGCTAAAATAACACACAAGGCCAAAAACGATCGCTCAACCTGTAAGGCTCTAGAATGACCGCGACTATCGGTAAGCCCTACTCCAAATATAAAGATTATGCCTCGTCCTACCATGTGGCAGGAACCCGACCCGAAGATAGCCAGTGGCGGGGTCAGCTTGCCCCGTCGCTTGGGTATGAAAGAACAATCAACCAGTTCGCCTACGACCTAGCAAGTGAAGGGAAGGATAGCTATGGCAGGCAGTTGCGGAAGTATCAGAAAAACAGCCGTCCCGCTATCTGCGACGTGACCCTGAACGCCCCTAAGAGCCTGAGCGTCCTCGCCCTCGTCAACGAGAACCCCGTAGCTTTAGCCGCCCACGACAAAGGAGTGGAGAGTGCGCTCCGATTTACCGAACAGCACCTCTTATTTAGCCAGGTCAAGCGTCAGGGTCAGCTGGAACGGGTTCATACCGACCAGGCTTTAATCGGCTCATTCCGGCAGCGAGATAACCGTGAGGGAGAACCTCACCTCCACACCCACAACGTCATCTTTAATGTGGGTCAGGTAGAGGGGAAGTGGCGCAGCCTAGCCAACGAGCAAATCTACAACAACAAGCTCACCATCGGAGCCATCTACCAAAACGACACCGCCTACCACTTACACCAAGCGGGGTACAGAACTTATTGGGATGCCTTAGGGCAGTTTGAGTTAGCAGGCAACCCGAAAAGGCTACTTACGGAAACCTTTTCTAAGCGGACTGAAAAACTGGAAGCTCATCTCGCTGAGCAGGGCTTAGACCGTGAACGGGCGACAGCGAAACAACTTGATGCTGCCAATCGAGCTACGAGGAATAAGAAAGCCTACGACAAGGATGCTTTTGCGCAGGTATTGGACTGGCAATCCCAGGCAAGCACCGCTGGAATAAGACCATGCCAACCAATTTCACTCCAGGAGTTGGAGCATCTTTTCCAAACAGCCGCTCATCCTGGTAGCCCCCAAGAGATTGTGATAGCCGCAGCAGAGAGACTAACAGAGAACCGCTCTGCGTTTGGCTACATGGAACTGGTAAGGGTTGGATGCAGATTGAGCCAAGGTAAGTATTTATCAACCGAGATCCATCAAGCGATTGAGCAGAGCAGAGAACTGGTAGCTGTTGCTTCAAATACTCCCTACCCCAGTTACACGACGCGCACAATATTACAGCGTGAACGGGAAATTTTGGACTGGACAACTCAGGCAAAGTTATCTTACGTCACAATTTCTGACGATAAAAAAGCAGCAGTTGCGGCAAAAAAATTCACACTTAATTCAGACCAAACCAAAGCCCTCCACCATATTTCTAAGAGTCAGGATTTGATTACACTGATCCAGGGGAGTGCTGGAGTTGGCAAAACTCGTTCTCTGTCAGCCCTTAAAGACTTAATGGGAGAGCGCCCGCTCATTGGTTGTGCAGTGGGTGGACTCCAAGCTGAGGCGCTCTTAGCAGAGAGCGGCATAGAGTCGCAGACTTTAGAAAGCCTAATCCGTACCAAGTCAGAGGACTTCCCCCAAAATGCCCTGATTGTCGTGGACGAGGCAGGCGTTGTATCAAACCGCCAGATGCACCAGCTGATCTCGCGTGCTTTGTCATCAAATTGCCGTATCTTGCTGGTTGGAGACACCAAGCAGCTATCAGCAGTCGAGCAGGGCAATCCCTTTCAGTTGCTCCAAACCAGGGCCGGACTGGAAACCGCCTTCATCAGCCAGAACATGAGGCAGAAGGACGAGCAACTGAAAGCCGTGGTGGACTTGTGTGAAGCGCAGCGCCCGGACGTTGCCTTTGATAAACTCAACGCTCAGGGCAAGATTAGAGAGATTGTCGTCGAGGACCAGAGGACAGAGGCTATCGTGGATGACTACCTCACCCGTCCCCTAGAGCAGCGGCGAAACACCCTCATCATGGCGACCACCCATAAGGAGCGGGCCACCTTAACCCAGGCAATCAGGGACAAACTGATAGAGCAGGGTGAACTGTCAGGGCCAGCACTGGAGATTGAGGTGTTGCAAAAAAAGGATCTGGACAAACATGATCTGCTGATGGCGGACCATTATCAAGCTGGCGAAGTCGTGCGCTTTTGGCGGAATTCCGGGCAATTTGCCAAAGGTGAACTGTACCGAGTTACCTCCACTGACTCTGACCAGCACAGCGTTAAACTGGTTGACGCATCGGGACAGACCTACACTCTGGATCTATATAGATATAAAGACCGCGAAGTCTTTTCTCCCCAGCGTCTAGAAATCCGAGCTGGGGAAGAGATGCGGTTCACCGCTGGCATCAAAGACCACAACGGCAGGCAGGTTCAGGTTAACGGTCAACGATTCAGGGTTGAAGCCATTGACCCCCAAGCACAGGCGATTGAGTTAAGCACCAAGGGGAAGCGCTTAACTGTGTCCCCAGAGTCCTTGAGGCATAGCGATTACAGGTGGATTAGCACTGTCCATTCCCTACAGGGAGCGACGGCACAATACGCTATCTTCGCCGCTGGTCAGGGGAGTGGAGCCTTATTATCGAGAGAGTCCTGGTATGTTGCAGCCAGCCGGGCCAAGCTTGAGTTTGCCGTGTACTGTGGCGATAAAGCGCAGCTCAAGGAATCAATCCAGATAAGCAAGACGCAGCGACCTGCTACCGAGTTAGTCCAGTCACCACCACTAGCTCTCACATATGATCCCACCCCATCCAAAAGAACCTCACTCCTCCCAGTACAATTCCAAATTTTGACTGACCAAATCCTCGCCCCCGACTCTGTCTACCAAGACAATGGCTTGAGGATTGAGCGGAGCCAGGGAAGGCTTACAACGTCAATTGAAGGCGAAGCAGTTGACATCCAAAAGCTAGAGAACTTAGCACCGATAGTCCACAATCTGCAAGCGTTGCTTAATGAATTTCAGTTGTTATCTCTTTATGAGGAATTTCAGGACTCGGCGCTACTTGAGAAATCAATCAAGTCCAAAGCTGCTGAAATTATTAAACTGAACCAAGGCGACTACCAAGGCCAGGGATTATCGGTTGAAATGACTGGTAGCCAGATTGAAATTAAATTAGACCAAGAGGTGGTTTTTAGCTCAACTCAAGGTCTAGTGCAACGTCCCGATGACCTGTCGAAGCTCTCAAACCTTGATAGGCAACTGACTGGTACTATCAGCAACTTACAGCAGATGATTGAGGCCCAACGCCAACTTGAAGCAATCTTTGAATCCGCCCGGTTAGAAGCCCTCATAGAGTCGGCGGCAAAAAGAGAAATCAAACCACCAGAAAAGGAACAAGGTCATGGGTTTGCTCTTTAGAATTTTCAAAGGGCTCTATCTAATTGGATTGACAATCATCAAGGCCAGTCTGATTGACGATTCGTATTATGAGAACAAGCTCCAAGTCTGGCTGGCAAATTTCTTAACAATTCTGGCTCGGATTGGACTTTTGCTCCTAGTTCTATATCTGCTTGTCTGGGCGATAAGTCTCGAAATCTTTGTTGCAGCTCTGCTCTTAGCCTATCTGGAAGCCTTGCTCTGGCAGGAATTGGCCGATGGGCTGACAAGTTTGGTCAGAGAAATCTGTCTAGTTTGGGCCACAGTTGGGTATACAGTCTTAATTGGAGCGGCAATCCAAATAGATAGAATGCCATGGGCTGGGAGCACAGCTCTTGTGACCTATTGGACATTCTTGTTAATTTTAGGTGTACTCCTCTGGCGCATTGCCATTGGTTGGGTCACGGAATCAGCCGGATATCAGCCCGAATTAAAACTCAAAAAAATAGGATATAAACAACATTTTCGCTCCACCAAAATTGAAGAAATTCCGATAAAAAATAAAGCCCAGGCTTATCTAAAGAGGATGAGGTGAAGCCGCCGGAGCAGTTTTCTACAGGGAGCAAGCAAGTGCATCTGAAAATTTTCCCTTGAGGTAGTGGAGGTAGGAGGCAGCGTCCTTATTGCCATACGACCGAGACAAAGAGATTGCCGCACGAGCCTTGAAACGGGGCGCGTCATCCTTTGAAGTTGAAGAAATAATTGCCCAAAGCCCCGTCGATTAGACACGGGACAAAGCTTCGTTCTCTTCGGTGGGTCGGCCTTGAGCTAGTAACCAGATGATTTGGTAATGATTGCGCTCAACCGGGTCTTTGGCTTGACGGTAGCGGGTTGCGAGTTCTGTTTCACTCAGGTGAGGTTGGACGGTGATGCGTCTGGACATGGCTCAAAAGAGTCTAGTTCCTCCTCCATCTGTTATGGTCATACAACCGGATTTGATATTACATGTTCGCTCTAGTTAGGCCAGTTAGTTTGGTCGATTGAATTGCAGCTATGCGAGCCTTCAAAACCGACATATTAGTCGGCTCAATGCTGAAATTAAAAACCATTACCTTGTCCGGTTGAGGACTATACTGGCGTACTATGTCCTCAACAAGTCTTGAAGCGCAAACCACATCAACTTGCGAAAAAAGTTGACGATTTTGCCTAAAGCCCTCCAGACAAACGGCTTGAATATTTATGTGAGAGATGCCAGCCTGTTCCAGCATCCGTTTCATCACTGCACTACCGGCTTCTGACTGACAAACAAGCAGCATCTTGGCGTGACGAGGTAAAGATGAAATCTGTGTCAGGAGTTGCACATCTGGCTTAACATCAACAGCAATCACTTCCTGTTCGGGAGCTGCTATTTGAGTGACTTCCCATAGATGTTGTACCGTTGTGATTACAAGAGCAGCCGCCAACAGCTCTCTCAAAGCTTGTGGTTGACTAGCCTTTAATTCTGACAAATGGAGAAACAATACAGGAAGTCCTACTTCTGATTGAATGACCTCATATATATCTGCATTATGTGGCAAGCCTCCTACAAACACTAACTTCAATGGGGCAGCTGAATGCCGACTCAACATTACGGCTTGTGCGTAGGCAGCCCCAGCAAATTCAGATGGAGATAATCCAACGATTGCCGCCGTGCTAAAGGCTTGACCTAGTAGATTGTATAATTCCTTGTAGGTAATAATCTTCTGTATAGCTTGGGTGTGAGCGACAAAAGTTCCTTTACCTCTTTGGGCTACTAGATAACCAGATTCGGTTAGATCGTTATAGACTGCCGCAATGGTATTGTGATTAACCTCTAGATGCTTGGCTAATTGAGTAACAGTCGGTAAAGCATCTCCAGATTGTAGCTCCTCCATAGCGATTAGTAGCTTAATCTGTTCAGCAATCTGAGCATTAATTGTTATAGGCGCTTGGGAATTAACAAGAATAGGGAGCCAAATCGGAGCAGGCATTACCATATGAATAAGCTAGAATCACTATGAGTCTTTATCTTAAAATTACAGCGCGTTATCCTTTGAAAAAACCTGTATTAAAAAGAACGAGCGTCTTTTACATTCAAGAACAACACTCCTTTAACACTTTTCTAATATTTCGTTCTTCGTTCTTCGTTTTTCGTTCTATCTCTTGTTGAATTATTGCCGAATTTACTAAAACTGAAAAGACTAAGAGTCTCTCCCCAAGCTACACGAATTCATAAATATACCGAAAGAGTAACATTTTTTTCCCCTGTTAAGCTAAGCATTTCGACCACTTGACCTTTTGCATCTCACGAAATATCCAGATTCTTCCCACATTTTTTTCTTCTAACCATTGAGGCTGCGAATGGCGCTCAAACCTTCGACCATCCTTTAATTTAATAGTGTCATGAATCTCTAAGTCCGGCTGCAAGTATAGCTCTCTCACCTCTTTAAGAAAGCTTTTGGGCTCGTCAAACTGTTCAGAAACGAACTCCAATGCTTGGTCATCATCTTGTGACATGAGCAGGTATTTAGGAATACTCCACAGCTCTATAAACTTTCGATTCATGCTCACCATCTTTCTCTGATTATCGACTACGAGAAGACCCGCAGTAGTTTGACTTTTCCCTTGACTCAAGCGGCTTATCATTACTACGTACAGCAACTTGTAAGTAGACAGACGACAAAAAATGTAACACATTCGGGGATAAACTCGCTTTTGTTGAGCGTTCCCGACGGATTTCCCGGACAAAATGGACAGGGCGTTTAACTCGACTACTTTGTTATGCGCCACAGATCCGCCATTTGACGCCCTGTCCATTTTGTCCGGGAGAAGTTGTAACCCCCTGTCCGCTCTCCTTAGAGTCACCCTTAGTGCCGAAGAAGACAGTACCCGACAAGAACTTAACAAAGTTCATTATTCTACTTGACTGGTTTTACTGTACTAGTTTAATATATCCCTTTGGGGTCCGCCCGATTTCACTACAAAAAACGCCAAATCGAGTACAAGTGAGATTCAACGCAGGGAGTTCGTCAATGCAGTGGCTGTTGAGTTTGGCAGAAGAATATCGGAGTCGCCTCCGAGATGGACTTTTCTATAAAGCATTGGTCTTGGCTTCAAAGCCGGAGGACATTAGAGGCTGGATTCGCCAGTTATACTACCAATCCCGTGATTTTACCTCAGCGCTGTCTCTGCGCTATGCCATGTGTCATGACCCTCATTTCCAGGGGTGCTTCGCCAAACATGCGATGGAGGAAGTAGATCACTGTGAACAGCTGATTGATTGGATGCGCAAACATGCATTTCTGGAGCCGGACGAGAGCCCAATCACCGTACCAGCCACGCTAGAAACACTCACAGTAAACGCTTATTGCTTTCGCTCTGTCCTACGTGAATCAAGTGCACACCAAGTCATTGCACTGAATTTAATTTCAGAAGGAGTTTCTTATGACTTTTTCTCAGTAGTGAACCCAAAGCTCGAAGAGCTGGGGCTGAAAGTGGGCCGCTACTGGCAAGTCCACAAAGAGATTGACCAAGAACACCTGGCAATGGGACTTGACCTGATTCCTCAGTGCGAGAAAGACTCTTCTGAGGGTAAAGTCTATGCCAGAATTGCTTGGGAAATGGCGAGTTTGTACGGTCAGATGCTCGACTCTTGGAGCGGCATCTCGTCGCACCAAACGATTGAACCGCCTACTCCGCTTGATGAGCCTACTCACGGGAGTTTAGACGTTGCTCTGAGACTCCGCTAGCTTTAGCTATGCGGAGTCTCAGCTCAGCCTTGGCGTACAACATCGTCAAATATGCGGGAGCGGCTTACTTGATTTACTTGGGAGTTCGCACGCTCTTGAGTCGTGAGAACTCAGCTTCAGTTGGCACTACGCAGCCAGTCAGCCTAGCTGTAGTGGACCGCAATCATAATCGCTTGGAACCGCAATCATCACGATTCTGGGACCACATAAAATGCAACTAAAATGGCGCTTCAGACCACATTAAATGCAACTGGGACCACATTAAATCCAACCAGACCACAATCATCCAACTGAGACCACATTAAATGCAACGCCGCCTAAACCCCTTAACTCATAGTGAGTTTGAGTTTTTTGAGGGTTGAAAATTAAGCTCGTCAAAGCGGCGACGAGCGCACAAGAGAGCGGTTCGTGTCGCAAAAAGGAGGGTTTTTGCGACACAATTTTTAGCTGACGCAGCACAGAGGTTTAGGCTGCCTTGAGCTGTAACCAAACTCGTTTCAAAAACTTGGTCTCATAAATCCCTACCGATTGTTGATTTTGAGACAGACAAGCGTTTTCAAGCTGGTTGCACTTAATGTGGGTCGAATCGGATGAGGGGTTAAATGAGCAACGGAACAGAAAACTGTGTTAAGCCCCACTCTGCCTAAAACGGAAGTCAAGCCACCTCTACTAATGAGGCTCAAAATCTCATTCTTCCGTCACTATTGAACTAAACTTTGCC
>JAABUZ0100005595.1_pt1 | contig 16366 bp, 17 predicted proteins | sample 5562091 | NCBI WGS metagenome assembly JAABUZ01 (sample SAMN12813069, study PRJNA571459) | rock metagenome | isolation source: Antarctica rocks | place: Antarctica: Victoria Land, Linnaeus Terrace sud | collected 2015-12-21
TGACCTGGTCCTTCGCGACCGTGACGCGCACCTCCTCGCCATGGGGCGAGGCCCCGGCCAGCGGCACGAAGTGCGAGCGCTTGCCGAAGAGGCCCGTGTTCACGAGCGCCCACTCGGGCTGTCCGCCGTCCTGGTCGGTGTAGACCTCCGCGACCTTGCCGATCTTCTCCCCGTCGGAGCCGACAAGCGTACGGCCCTCCCATTCGTAGGCTTCAGTCATCTCATCCGTCATGGTCTTCCTCCCTCTCTGTGGATCTTCCCCGTGCCTCCGGTGAACAAGGGCTGGGACCCGCCCCCCTCGCCTCCGGTTACACGAATCGGCCCACGGCGTCGCGAAAGTCCGTGTAACTTGGCCCGCGGGCTCTGAGTCCCAACTACTCGATGACGATGCTCAGAAGCACCGACCAAGTGGACTCCGACGATGCGCTCGTCGCGCGCGTCGTGCGCGGCGAGACGGCGGCGTTCGCCGAGCTGGTCGAGCGCCACGAGGCCGTCGTCCTCCGCGTCGCGGCGCGGATCGTCGGGCGCGAGGAGGCGCAGGACGTTAGCCAGGACGCTTTTCTGCGCGCCTTTCATCGGCTCTCGCGCTATCGCGGCGAGGGCTCGTTTCGGGCCTGGCTGCTGCAGATCACCCACAACGCGGCGGTCTCCGCCGCCACCCACCGCCGCCCGGAGGCGGTCGACGCCGAGGCGGCCACCGCCGAGGATCCCTCCCCGGACGGCGAGCGGCTGCCCGCCGTGAGCCTCGAGCGTCGGGAGCGGGCGGAGCGGCTCGAGCGCAAGCTCCTCGGCCTGAGCCCCGCGCACCGGACGGTGCTCGTCCTCCGCGACATCGAGGGGCTCGCCTACGAGGAGATCGCCACCGTGACCGACACCCCGCTGGGCAGCGTCAAGGGCAGGCTGAGCCGGGCCCGGCGCGAGCTCATCGAGATGCTGCGCGCCAACACCTACGACTGGGAGCTCCCCGAATGAGCACCACGCCCCCGGGCGAGGAGCCGCTCGGCGCGGAGGGCCGGGTTGCGGATCTGCTCGCCCTCCTGCGCTCCGAGGCTCCGGACTCCGACGTCTCGCTGGGTCGGCGCGTCATGCGCACGGCGCGGTGGCAGAGCTCGCTCCGCCCGCCGCTGCGAGCGGTCGGGGTCATCGCCGGCGCACTCGCCGACGGCTTCCGCCTGCTCCTCGGCATCGGCGAGCGACCGGAGAGCCGGCGATGATCCTCGCCTCGATCCTCGACCAGGCCGCCCAGAAGCTCGGCGGGTTCCTTCCGCGGCTGGCCGGAGCGATCGTCCTGCTCCTCGTCGGCGTGCTCCTCGCGCGCCTCTTCGCCCGGCTGCTGAGGCGGGCGCTCGAGGCGGCGAACCTCGACGACCTCGGCGAGCGCTGGGGCATCAACCGCGTGCTGGGCCAGGCCGGGCTTCCACCGTCGCTCCCCCGGGTCCTCGCTGCCGCCGTCCGGGTCGGCCTGACCGTGGTCGTCGTCTTCGCCGCACTCTCCCTGCTCGGGTTGCAGTTCCTCAGCCAGTCCCTGAACGCGGGCGTGCTGCTCCTGCCCGAGCTGCTGACCGGCTTCGCGCTGCTGCTCGCCGGACTCGTGGTCGCCACGCTCGTGCGCGACCGGGTGGATCGCGTGGCCGAGCAGATGGACCTTCCGTTCCCGGCGGGACGCCTCGCCCAGGTGGCGGTCGTGGCGGTGTTCGCCATCAGCGCCGCCTCGCAGATCGCCGTCGCCACCACCCCGCTGCTCGTGCTGCTCGGGATCGTCGTGGTCGCGCTCGCAGGCACCTTCACCCTGGCCTTCGGCCTCGGAGGGCGGGAGGTCGCCGGAGCGCTCAGCGCGGGGCGCTACGCCCGCGAGGCGCTCGCTGTCGGCCAGACCATCCGGGTCGGCGACGTGCGCGGCACGGTGCAGGCGGTCGAGAGCGCGGCGACGCTGCTGCGAGCGCCGAACGGAGAGCAGATCCGGTTACCGAACAGCCTTCTCCTCCGCCACGCGGTGCACATCGAGCCTGAGGCCTGATCAGGAGCGCGGAGCGTTCCTCCGCCACCCCGGCCGGCTCAGCGCCGCACTGCCGGCGCCTCGACCGTCCCGCCCTCGACCGGCTCGCTGCCCGCGCCGTTTCCTGAGCCGTTCGCACCCGGCTCGAGCGCCGTGAACCCTCCGGCAGCCGTGCGGCGCACCACGGTCCCGTTCCAGCCGCGCAACGGATGGGACTCCGAGGCCAGCAGCTCGCGGCAGATCCTCCGGACGGCGAAGAAGACCACGATCGGGGCGACGAGGGCGAAGACGCGGAAGAACGGGATCTGGCTCTCGTAGGGGAAGCCGACCCGCACGAGCAGCCGGTCGGCCGATCCGGCGACGAAGATCGTGACCACCCACGTCAGGAACGCGGCTCCGAGGCCGGTGCGCCACGGGTTGTCGCGCGGACGGTCGAGCAGCTCGTGCAGGCGGCGGTCCCGGGTGATCTTGCGCTCGAGCCACGGCCACGAGTAGAGCGCGGCGAAGACGAAGCTCGGGAAGAGGATCCCCCCGAAGAACGGGTTGGGAATGATCGTCTTGCCGAAGATCTGCGGCTCGACGCCCGGCATCAGCCGCAGCGCGCCGATGAGCCAGCCGAGGTACCAGTCGGGCTGGGCGCCGTTGGTGCCCTGCCACGGGTCGAAGGCGCCCCACTGCCAGATCGGGTTGATCTGGACGAGCCCGCCGAGGAGCATGAGCACGGCGGCCACCGCCGCGAAGAGCCCCATCGAGCGTAGGGCGTAGGCCGGCCACATCGGGGTGCCCACCACGTTGCCCTCCTTGCGGCCCGGCCCCCGGAACTGCGCGTGGTGCTGGCGCATGATGAGCGCCAGGTGCACGGCGATCATCAGGCCGAGGATGGCGGGGAGGACGAAGACGTGGGCGATGTAGAGCCGCGACTCGAAGCTTCCGGTGCCGGGGAACTGCCCGCCCCAGATCAGAAAGGCGAGCTTGCCCCCCACGAGCGGTATCGCCATCACCACGCCGTAGAAGATGGCGAGCCCCATCCCCGAGAGCAGGTCGTCGGGCAGGGAGTAGCCGCAGAAGCCCTCGAGCAGCGCCAGGCCGAGCATGCTCAGGCCTATGAAGTAGTTGAAGTCGCGCGGCTTGCGAAAGGCCCCGGTGAAGAAGATCCGCATGAGGTGGATCGCGATCGCCGCGATGAACACATCGGCCGCCCAGTGGTGGGCCTGGCGCAGAACGAGCCCGGCGGGGATGTCGAGCGAGAGGTTGATCGTGGAGACGAAGGCCTCGGAGACCTGCTGGCCGACCAGCGGCGCGTAGGAGCCCGCGTAGTGGGTCTCCGAGACGCTCGGCTCGAAGAAGAGCGCGATGTAGGTCCCGCTGAGGATGAGAAAGGCGAAGGAGTAGAGGGCGATCTCGCCCAGCAGGAACGACCAGTGGTCGGGGAAGACGTAGCGGAAGGCCTTCTTGACCACGCTCGCGGCGCCGAGGCGCTCGTCGAGCCAGCGGACGGTCTCCGGCCCCGAGGCGGAGGGCGGGGTCACGAGGTCCCTCGCTTCACGCTCCACCACGCCGGGCCGATGGAGCCCGAGAAGGCGCCGCGGGCCATCAGCTGCCGGTCCGGGCCGATCATCAACGGGAGTTGGGGCAGGGAGCGCCCGGCGGGTCCGAAGGTGCGCTTGGCGCCCCGGGCCGGGTCGAAGGTCGAGTAGTGGCACGGGCACACGAGCGCCGGATCGGGCTGGACATCGGCGAACAGCGGGTAGCGGTAGAGCGCGATCGCGCACCCGGCGTGGGTGCAGATCTTCGAGTAGGCGACGATGCCCTCGGGCGCCCACTCCGCCGCCGAGCGGGCGCCGGGGAGCCTCAGCTTGTCCTCGGGCACGCGCACGATGACGATCGGCGAGCCGAGCTCCCGCTTGTCGGCCCCCTTCGGGAAGCCGGTCAGGAAGGCGCCCTCGGTGATGTCATCGGCGGTGATGAGCTTGTCCTCCTCGTCGACCACCTCCGTGCCGCCCTTCCACGGCACGTGGTCGATCCGGTCGCCGACGTTCGGTCCGAGGGAGGCGGCGGGAACGATCGCGGCCGCCCCCAGCCCGAGCCCGGCCGCGCCGGCGGCCCGGGTCAGGAGCTTGCGGCGTGAGACCCCCTCCCCACCCTCCTTGATCAGCTCGGGCACCTCCTGCTCGGGCTCCGGCATGACGAGCGCCGAGCGTTCCTCCACGGCGGTCTCCTGCGGCACGACGCCCTTGCCGGCGATGATCAGCGCCGCGGCCAGGGCGGCGAGCCCCAGGCCGAGCGCGAGGCCGAGGAGCTGGGTGGAGGGATCGACGACGTAGAGCACGACGAAGGCCGCGCCACCCGCACCGGCGGCGAGGAGAAGGGCAGCGACGAGGTTCTCGGCGCGCCGGTTGGAAGGGATCTCGCGCTCGGAAGGGTCGGGGTCGGTCTCCGGCGGGATCCCCGAGCGCCGACCCTTGCCGAGGAGTCCGAGGAGGACGGCGAGGAGGTAGCGGATCAGGCTCATGTCGGCGTGCGCTCCCCGATCAGCCGCGCGACGATGACGAGCGCGGCGAGGGCCAGGAACCACGCCACCATGCCCTCGGGGATCGGCCCGACGTTGCCGATGCCCCAGCCGCCGGCGTTGTCCGGGTGACGCGTCCAGAGGACGTAGCGGGCGATCGAGTCGACCGAGTGCTGGTCGATCTGGTGGTCCGAGAACTTCGGCATGAGGTAGGGGCCGATCCGCAGCGCCTCGGCGACCTGCGTGGCGCTCGCCTGTTGCAGGGAGGGAGCGACCGCGGCGGGCGTGGCGATCCCCCCGCGGGCGAGGACCTGGTGGCAGCCGGCGCAGTGGGTGGTGAAGGCCTTCTGCCCGACCGACAGGGAGCCGTGCGCGGGGTCCACCGCCGGGATCGGGGGACCGCCGAGCGAGGCCACGTAGGCCGTGATGGCAGCCCGCTGAGGCTTGGTGTAGGCGGGCTTGACGCGGACGGGCGCGTCATGGGGGTTGTTCAGCGGCATCCGGCCGGTGGAGAGGTAGAAGTCCGCCGCCTGGGCGCCGACACCTCGCAGGGAAGGGCCGCGGCCGGGGATCCCGGCCGCGTCGAGCCCGTGACAGGAGGCGCAGCCGTCGACGAACAGCCCGCGGCCCTGGGCGGCGAGGCCGTCTGCGGGTGCGGGTGCCCCGGCGCCGGCCGCAGGCGCCTGGGCGCGAGCCACGCGCGGATGGGCGAAGTGCACGACGGCGAGGCCGGCGCACAGGAGCGCGACGGCGGCGAGCAGCGGGCGGCGCAGGCGGCTCACGCGCCGAGCACCGCCTCCCGCGCCCGGCGGTCCGCGTGGGCTTCGCTCCTCCGCGCCCGTCGCTCCTCCTCGGCGAGGGCGGCCCAGCCGAGGCCGAGGACGATGATCGCGCCGATGATGGTTCCGCCCACCCACATGATCGCCCCCGCGTCGTGCTGGTCGGCCAGCGCCGAGAGGCCCATCGCGCGAGCCGGGGCGAGGTATGCCGGGTAGCGCACCCGCCCGGAGATCTCGAGGACTATCCCCACGAGGCTCATGGCCGGCATGGCCAGGAGCACGCAGAGCGTGCGACCGAGCCAGCCCGGCGCGTGGCGGATCGGGTCCGCGGCCACGAGCGGCGCCCAGAAGAGCAGCGCGCTGCCGAGATAGAGCGCGTGCTCGAGCGCGTGGAGCTCCGCACTCCGCAGCGCGAGCTCGTAGAAGCCCGTGAGGTGGGTCAGCAGCGTGACCGCCACGAACTGCGCCAGCCCGACCGACGGGCGCCCGAGCGTGGCGCCCACGCGACCGGTGAGCGCGCGGGCGACGGCGCGCCGGGAGCCCCCGCGCAGCGTGCGCAACGCGAGCGTCATCGGCGCGCCGGCCACGAGAAGCGGCGCGGCGAGCATCGTCAGCGCGAGGTGCTCGATCATGTGCACGGACAGGAGCCGGTCGGCGTAGACGTCGAGGCCCGACTCCAGCGCCACGGCCGCCACGGCCACGCCGGCGAGGAACGAGGCCGTCCGCCGCGACTTCCAGCGCGTCCGCCGAGCGGCCGCGACGTAGAGCACGGCGGCGGCAAGCGCCCAGACCGCGACGCCGGGCTCGAGCTGCCAGCTCGCCGCCAGGTCGCCGAGGGAGGGGGCACCGCTCACCCCGGCTCCTCCCCGGCACGCTCGGCGCGCAGCTCGCGGCGAAGCCCGCCGAGGCCGAGGAGCAGGAGAGCGGCGCCCGAGAGGACGAGCCACGGGCCCACCTCGGTCCCGATCAGCATCAGGCCGAGCGCCACGGCGATCAGCGCGGACGGCGGGCTGAGGTCGGGGAGGCGCTCGGCCTCCGCCGCCGGGCGCCGCCGGCGCGCGGAGGCGAGCGCCATCGCCGCCGTCCCCAGCACGGCGAGCGCGGGGAGCGCGATCGAGAGCAGGACGTCGAGGCCCCACTTCGGCCCGCCCGGAAGGAAGATGGCCCAGAGCACCGCGCCGAGGACGAGCAGGAATAGCGCCCACACCGCCAACGCGACGCCCGGCCGGCTCATGCGCGCACCGGCGCGGGCTCGGGCGCTCCCTCCGCCTCCGCGTCCTCGGCCTGCTCGCGCAGGTCGAGGAGCGGGGCGAACGAGCGCACGGGCGGCAGCGAGTCGAAGTTGTGCCGCGGCGGAGGCGAGCTCGTGGCCCACTCGAGCGTATGCCCGCCCCACGGATCCGGCCCGGCCGGGCGCCGCGCGCGCAGGGAGACGACGACGTTGAAGAGGAAGACGAGCACGGAGAGCGTCAGCACGTAGGAGCCGATGCTCGCGACCACGTTCAGCGTCTGCCACTCGGGGTGACCGGCGTAGTCGGCGACGCGCCGCGGCATCCCCTCGTGGCCGAGGAAGAACATCGGGAAGAACGTGAGGTTGATCCCGACGATCGTGAGCCAGAAGTGCACCTTGCCGAGGCCCTCGCGCAGCAGCGCTCCGGTCACCTTGGGGAACCACAGGTAGATCCCGGCGAACATCCCGAACACGCTCCCCCCGAAGAGCGTGTAGTGGAAGTGGGCGACGATGAAGTAGGAGTCGGTGACGTGGTAGTCGAGCGGTGGTGAGCCGACGAAGATGCCGGTCACCCCGCCAATGAGGAACATGAGCAGGAAGCCGAGGGCGAAGAGCATCGGCGTGGCCAGCCGCACCTTCCCCCGCCACATCGTGGCCAGCGCGTCGAAGTACTCCACCCCGGCGGGGACGAGGAGCGCGGTCGAGGTCAGCGAGAAGTACTCGTTGGCTACTGCGCTCGTGGTGAACATGTGGTGCCCCCAGACCGACATGGAGAGCGCGGCGAAGGCCAGGAGCGAGACGACGAAGAGGTTGTAGCCGAACCAGCGCCGCTCGGAGAAGGTCGAGATCGTCTCGGCCACCGCCCCGAGGAAGGGGAAGAAGACGACATAGACGACCGGATGCCCGAAGAACCAGAACAGGTGCTGGAAGACGATCGGCCCGTCGGGGAGCGTGAGGATCCCTCCGAACGTGCGCTGCGCGTAGAGCAGCCCCATCGCCACGATCAGCGCCGGGAAGGCGGTGATGACCATCAGGCAGGTGACGACCATGGTCCACGAGAAGACAGGGATGCGCAGCATGGTCATGCCGGGGGCGCGACGGCGCGTGATGGTGGCCAGGACGCAGCCCGCGATGAGGATCGCGCCCACCGCGGCGAGGATGATCCCGAGGATCCAGAAGTCCGTGCCGATGCCGGGCGAGTTCGGCGCGTCGGAGAGCGGGTCGTACCCATACCACCCGACAGCCGCGGCGCCGTTGGTGGTCAGGAAGCCCGACCACATCGTCAGTCCGCCCACCACGATCAGCCACCAGCCGGCGAGCACGAGGCGCGGCCACTGGATCTCCGCGGCGCCGACCTGGAGGGGCACGAGGTAGACCCCGAGCGCCAGCGCCAGCGGCGTGGCGAAGAGGTAGAACATCGTCGAGCCGTGGATCGTGAAGAGCTCGTTGTAGCCCTCGTGGCTGAAGAGCTGGGTGTTGGGCGCCAGCAGGTGTGTGCGGATGAGGACGGCGAGCACGCCGGCCGCGAGGAAGAACCCGAACCCGGTGACGAACATCCGCGCGCCGAGCGACTTGTGGTCGGTCCCCGCCAGGGTGCCCATGAGCCCGCGGCGCGGGGCGCGGAGCGGCGGGGCGGCCACCGCGGTCACGAGCCACCCCGGTGGGACTGAGCCCACGCGCGGAAGGCGGCGGGGGCCATGACCTGGACGTTGAAGCGCATCCCGGCGTGGTTCAGGCCACAGAACTCGGAGCACTCGCCGCCGCTCACGAGGTACTGCGGCCGGGGGAAGGCCAAGTCGAAGCGGTCGCTGCGGCCCGGGTTCGCGTCGCGCTTGAACCGCAGGTCGGGGATCCAGAAGGCGTGGATCACGTCGAGGGCGGTGATGGTGAACTGGACGGTCTCCCCGGCCGGCACGTAGAGCGTCGGCACTGCCCCCGGCTCACCGCCCGGCGTGCCCGTCACGTCGCGCCCGAGCTCGGTGATGCCGTAGGCCGGGTAGTCGAAGCGCCAGTGCCACTTGGCGGCGGTCACCTTGACGGTGAGCGCGGGATGCGCGCTGACCCGGTCGACCCTGGCCTCGGTGGTGTAGGTGAAGACGAGGAGCAGGGCGACGACGCACGCGAGGAGGAGCGCGTAGGCGCCCTCCACGCGCGGCGCGTCGGAGACGCGCGAGGGCCGGCGATCGTCCTCGCGCCGGCGATAGCGCAGGGCGAAGGCGACCACGAGCACGAAGATGAGGACGCACACCCCGACCGCGATCGGCATGTAGAGCGAGAAGAGCCCGTCGTACTGCTGGCGCGTGTCCACCACGGGCGCGGCACGCTACTCCACCGCCGCCCGGGAAACGCGCCAACCGGCGGCGGCCGGGTCGGCGCGCTGACATGCACGCCGGCGGCGCGCCGCTATGCGGCCGTGAGCCGCCCGCGACCGCGGGCGGCGCCCTCGCCGCCGACTCGCTTCGAGTCAAGGCGGTCGGCCAGCCGCGAGGCGAGCGCCATGATCGTGAGCGCGGGGTTCGCGCTTCCCTGGGTGGGCATGACGCTGCCGTCGGCCACGAAGAGGTTGGGGTGGCCCCACACGCGGTGGTCGGAGTCGACCACGCTCTCCTCCGGGGTGAAGCCCATCCGAGCGCCGCCGACGAGGTGTGCGTAGCGCCCGATGGTGAGCACGTCCTGGGCGCCCGCCGCCTCCCAGATCCCCTGGAGGACCTTCTTGGCGTAGGCGATGTTGTCGCGGTCGTTCTGGCTCTGCGAGTAGTCCATCCGGGCCACCGGCACGCCGTGGCGATCGTGCTCGTCGGCGAGGGTCACCCGGTTCTCGGGATGGGGGAGCAGCTCGTTCAGCACCCCGAGCGTCGCCCAGTGGTTGTAGTCGCGCATGTACTCGCGCAGGCCGTGGCCCCAGTGCCCGTCGGCGAGCACGTGCTCGGCCCACCCGATCGGCTGCGGGCCCACGGTCTGGATGGAGAAGCCGCGCGCGAAGCCGCGGGCCTCGTCGGTCTCGTAGAACTGCTCGGAGGAGATCTCCGGCGGCGGGGCCTTGTACATGTAGAGGGGCTCCGGGAACCGTCCCGCCACCTGGGTGGCGCCCTGGACCATGATGTAGCGCCCGAGCTGGTCGTACTCGTTGGCGAGCCCGGAGAGGAGGAGCAGGCGCGGCGTCTCGATGGAGTAGCCGGCCACCGCCACCGCCGCCGCGCGCTGGAAGCGCTCGCGGCCGTCGTGCATGTAGCTCGCGCCGGTCGCCCGTCCTGCCTCGTCGACCTCGACGCGCACGACGTGCGAGTCGGCGCGCACCTCGACGCCGTGGTGGATCGCGTCGGGGAGGTGGGTGATGAGCGGGGAGGCCTTCGCGTTGACCTTGCAGCCCTGCAGGCAGAAGCCGCGGTAGATGCAGTGCGGACGGTTGCCGAACGCGCCGTTGGGGATCCCCACCGGGCCCACGCGCATCTCGATGCCCGCCGCGAGCGCCCCCTCCCGCGCGCGCTCCGCCCCACCCGAGACCGGATGGGCGGCATACGGGTAGCGATGCGGATCGCCCCACGGCCAGTCCTGTCCCGAGACCGGGAGCTCGGCCTCCACCCGCTCGTAGTGGGACTTCAAATCCCAGTAGGAGAGCGGCCAGTCGGCGCCCACGCCGTCGCGCGTGTGGACCTCGAAGTCGGAGGGGTGGAAGCGGGGGGTGTAGCCCGCGTAGTGGACCATCGAGCCGCCCACGCCGTGGCCCGAGTTGTTCTTGCCGAGCTCGACCGGGTCCTCGCCTCCGATCACCCGCGGCGCGGTCCAGTAGAGCTGGTGGGAGCCGGCCTCGTCGGAGACCCAGTCGCGGTCGGGATCCCAGAACGGCCCCGACTCGAGGACGACGATGCGCCAGCCGCGACGGGCAAGACGCTGGGCCAGCGTGGAGCCGCCGGCGCCCGCGCCCACGATGAGCAGGTCGACCTCGTCGTCGTCGTCGTAGCGCGCCATGCGCTCGAGGCCGGGGATGCCGCGCTTGTGCGGGTCGAGGAGGAACCTAGAGTCGTTGTCCTTGGGCCCGAGCCCTCCCTTGGCCAGCGCGGCGAGCGGTCGCTTGAGCTTCACGCGAGCCCCCGCTCCTGCGCGTCCACGACCGGGTCCACGTCGAACGACGCGATCGCCATGTCCGGCTCGGGCTCGCCGATCTGCAGGCGCATGTAGCCGCGCGGGTAGCGCGGGCCGCCGTAGCCAATCTCGTTCCAGGTCCAGGGATGGGAGTAGAACTCGGAGAGCACCCCGCGCATGACCACGCTCCAGGCCTTGGACGGCGGCAGCCCGTCCCACACGCCGCCCGAGAGCTCGCCCTCCGCGAAGCGCCCGACGAGCTCACGCTGCCCCTCGTCGTCGAGCTCGGCGAACGACCCGCCCGCCGACTCGTCGAGGCCGCGGGCCACCTGCCGCCAGGTCTCCGTGTCCGGGGGCATGTCGTGGAAGCGGTAGCCGTCGAGCTTGCCGGCGTGGAGCTTGGCATCGACCATGTTCAGGACGGGCACGCGCGGTTCGGCGTCCTGGGCGGTGACCACGTCGCAGAAGGGGCCGAGCGCTCGCGCCTCCTCAGGCGTGAAGAAGCGCAGCGGCGGCACGTTCTCCACGCGGTCGAGGACGGTCTTCCGCGTCACCTCGTCCCAGTGCGAGGCGTTCTCGAGGACGTCGTAGTCGGGAAAGCGGCCGTGCATCTGCGGCGTCGTGCCGCACCGCTGGCGCGGAAGTCCCTCGGGCGGCGCGGGCCTGCCGTCGGGAGAGCGGTGGGGGAGGTGGTCGGGCCGGGAGAAGTTGCGCGCCATCGCTACCAGCGCTCCCGGCGCATGACCGAGGCCATGAGCCCGATACCGCCGACCATGGAGAGCGAGCCGGGCGCGAGCAGCGGCGGACCCATTACGAGGTTGTAGGTCGGCTCCGACCACCCGCCCGGCTTGCGCGCCACGCCGCGGCCGTGCATGAAGGTGCCGAAGGCGCCGTTGAGGAGGACGATGCTCGAGAGGGCGGGCAGCCACGTGTGCGCCGCGCGCTCCGAGCGCGCGCCCGCGGCGCCGGCCACGCCGAGCGCCGGCAGCAGCGCGACCGGTGACCACATCCACTTGTTGGCGAACGAGCCGCCGTAGTGATTCACGAAGACCTCCACGCCAAGCGGCAGGGCGGCACCGGCCGTGGCCGCGGAGAGCATCTGCTGGGCGCGGCCGTGACGCAGGTTCCACAGGGCCTGCGCGGGGGCGGGACGGCGCGGGCGCGGCGAGACCACGGCCAGCGCCCCGCGGGCGGAGCGAAGCAGGGCCCCGCGCCCACGCGACGAGCTCACGGTGCGGCGGACGATGGGGTTCGGCACGGGTCCTCTCCTCGGTCTCGGTCGACGGCGAGCGCTCCTCTTGCCCGACGCTACCCGACCTCTCGTCCGTCGAAGCTCGCCCGAAGGCGGACGACCGCCGGCGATGTGGGCGTCCGTCCGCGCGCGGACCTCTGGTGCGACGTCGACCTCCCCGAGCCGTCCGGTCGCGCCAACTCTGACAACCCGTCAAAGCGTGGTGCTACGTTCGTCGTTCGAGGAGTCGCGGAAGGCCGTAGGGACGGGAACTCCGCGCCTACAGGCGGACGGACGGGCAGGAGTGCCGCGACGCTCCTGACGCACCTTCGCTCGATGTCTTCCCTACGTACGGAAGGGGCCGAGCTGTTGGTTGCGTACCGCTGTAGTCGTCGTCGTGCCCACCGGGCTCTCGTGGCGGGGAGCCGGCGATGAGCACGTCGACCATCGCTCCATCCGCCACGCCCGCGCCTTCCACGCGGACGGCGTGGCTGCTCCGTCGCTATCACGAGCGTCGGGAGCCGCGCGATCGCGAGGAGCTCGTGCGCCTCTTCCAGCCGCTCGCCCGCCGTCAGGCCATGCGCTACGCGAGCTCCCACATGGCACGCGAGGATCTCGAGCAGGTCGCCTATCTCGGGCTGCTCAAGGCCATCGACGGGTATGACCCCGCGCGCGGAACCGCGCTCTCGAGCTATGCGGTGCCGACCATCGTCGGCGAGCTGCGCCGGTACTTCCGGGACACGGGGTGGTGCGTGCACATGCCGCGCGCGGTTCAGGAGCTGACCATCGCGGTGCGCAGCGCGACCGAGCGGCTCACCGCCGAGCTCCGCCGCTCGCCCACCGTTCCCGAGATCGCCGAGCGGATCGGGGTTCCCGCCGACGCGGTGCTCGAAGCGCTCGACGCCGACGGCGCCTACAGCGCCACGTCGCTCGACGCCCCGATCGGCGACGAGGAGGGAGCGTCGCTGGCCGAGCTCCACGGTGCCCCTGACGACGGCTATGAGCTCGTGGAGGAGCGTCAGGCGCTCAGCGTGGCCGCCCACACGCTCACCGACCGCGAGCGCGAGGTAATCGCGCTGCGCTTCGACGAAGAGCTCACGCAGACGCAGATCGCCGAGCGGCTCGGGGTCTCTCAGATGCAGATCTCCCGCGTGCTGCGCCGCGCCCTCTCGCGTCTCTCCACCGTCGCGGCGCACCAGAGCGGCCAAGGGCGCGTCGCTCAGCGCCCCGCCGCCTCCAGGTCGAGCAGCCAGCGCTTGCGCTCCGTGCCGCCCGAGTAGGCCCCGATCTGGCCATCGGCGCGGAGCAGCCGGTGACACGGGACGACGATGACCACCGGGTTGGCGCCGAGCGCCTCGCCCGCCATGCGGCTCGCCTGGCGGTCGTCCGACGCGCGCGTGACCGCGCCGTAGTGCGCCGTCTCTCCGTAGGGCACGCGGGCGATCGCCTGAAGTGTCCGCTGCCGCCGAGCCTCGACCGACGAGAGGTCGACGTGCAGCTCGAACGTCCGGCGAGCCCCCTCGAAGTACTCCTCGAGTTGCCGGCGCACGGACGGCATTCCGTCCGCGGTCTCCTCGACGTCAGCTCCGCCGCCGCCGGCGAGCGCGCGGAGCACCGGGTCCGGGGGCCCGCCGGTGAAGGCGAGCCGGACGAGGCCGCGCTCGCCCGCCACCGCGAGCAGGGGGCCGAGCGGCGAGTCGAGAGTGGCGTAGGAGAGTCTCGCCGGCGGCGCCGGCGCAGACGAGGTGCGAGCGACCTCCTGGCCGGCCGCGCCCCGGAGCGCGCGCTCGAGCTCGGCGCAGTCGGCGCACGTCCCCTCGAGCAGCAGATGAACGCGCTCGACCGCGAACCCGTCGTCCCCCGGATCGAGTCGGCTGCTGGAGCAGAGATGGACGTCGTAGAGCCGACGGCAGGCGAGACAACAGAAGTGCTGGTGCTCGGAGTCGACCTCGCTCTCGTACCGCAGCGGCCCGAGGCGGCCGAAGACCTTCAGCAGGCCGGCGCCGACGAGCTCGCCGAGCGTGTTGTAGACGGTCGCGCGCGCGAGCCCCGGCAACGCGCGGGACGCCCGCTCGCGCACCTCCTCGGCGGTGAGGTGCTCGGTCCGCCCGCCGGCGAAGCTCTCGAGGATCGCCCGGCGCTGGAGGGTGACCCGCAGGCCGTGACGGCGCAGCCGGTCGGCCGTGTGATCTTCGGCGGACATCGGCCGCACGTACCCGGTTTGACGACTCCCACACGAAACACCGCTATTGGAGACGCGGTCCAGACTGCAGACACCACTCCTGCCTCGCCCCTCGAGAGGGCCATCCTCGGGTTCAGGCGATCCGGCGGCGGGTAGCTCTGCTCCCTTGTGGCGGCCCGCCGGCCGCCGGCTCCTGACCACGAGAAGCAGAGGAGGACCCGATGGCGATCCGAGTGATACCGACCCGAACGCACGGCATCATCGACCACGTCACCGGCTCGTCGTTGGTGTGGGGGCCGACGCTGTTGGGCCTGGACGACGACTCCACGTCGGCCCGCGCGTCGCGGCTGGCCGGAGGCGGCGCCACCGCTTACAGCCTGGTGACCGACTACGAGCTTGGCGCGCGCCGGATCCTCCCCATGCCGGTGCACCTGGCGCTCGACGCCGTGAGCGGCGCGCTTCTCGCCGCGACGCCGTGGGTGAGCGGCGACTCTCGGCGCGGAACCCGCTACTGGCTCCCTCACGCGGTGATCGGCGGAAGCGAGATGGTCCTCGCCGCGATCACGCAGTCCGAGCCGCCGCCCGAGACGCTTACGGGCAAGCTCGGTCGGAAGGTCGGGCTGACCGGCGCCGCGAAGGTCGTCGCCAAGGCGCCCGGCTCTCCCGCCACCAAGGCGAAGCTCATCGCGAAGTCGGCCCGCGGCGCCGGCAAGGCGGGGAAGGCCTCGACGAAGGCGACGGGCAAGGCCGGCGCGCGGTTCGTGCCCCTGAAGCTCGTCTCCGCCGCCCCGGGGTCGACCGGCGGCAAGGCCGGCCTGGCGGCGAAGCTCGGCCTCGGGCGCGCCGCGGCGAAGGCCACCTTGGCTGCACCCGGCTCGACGACCAGCAAGGCTCGCCTGCTCGGACGGCTCGGTGCCGGAGCGGGCGCGGCGAAGCTCGCGGCCGCGACGCCAAGGTCGAGGCGGAGCAAGGGCAAGGTGGTGGCCAAGGCCGCCAGGCGCAAGGCGTCCTCCAAGCCCTCGACCGTCGAGAAGCTCGGCGTCCTCGGTGCCGGACTCGCCGGGGAGCTGGTGCGCCAAAGCAAGTAAGGGCGGCATCGATAGCGTGCGGGGGATGAAGCCCCGCACAGCTCCCCTTCGCCGTGAGCTCACGCGAGCGGTGCCCGGGCGTCCGTTCGGCATCGGGCTCTGGGACGGGAGCGCGGTCCCGCCGACGGCGGCCGGCGGTCCGACGTTCTCGCTGCGCTCGCCGCGAGCCCTCGCCCATCTGCTGCGCGCGCCCGGTCAGCTCGGGCTCGGACGCGCGTACGTCTCGGGCGCGCTCGAGGTCGACGACCTCGACGCCGTCCTGCCGCTGCTCGACCGCTGGTCTCCCCCGCCGATCGACCCGGCGCAGCGCGCCCGGCTCGCCCTCGCCGCCGCCTGGGCGATGGGCCTCACCCGGCCGCCGCGACCGCCCGCGGCCGAGCTCGCGCCGCGGGGCGAACGACACACCAGGGAGCGCGACGCACGCGCCGTGCGCCACCACTACGACCTCCCGAGCGCGTTCTTCGCCCTCTTCCTCGACGAGTCGATGACCTACTCGTGCGCCGTCTTCGCGAACGGCGCCCGCACCCTCGAGGAGGCCCAGGAGGCCAAGCTCGAGCTCGTCTGCCGCAAGCTCGCACTACAACCGGATGAGCGCGTGCTCGACGTGGGCTGCGGTTGGGGGAGCTTCGCGTTGCACGCCGCGCGCCACCACGGGGCGAGGGTCACCGGGATCACGCTCTCCGAGCCCCAGGCCCGGCTCGCCCGGGAGCGTGCCCAGAGCGCCGGGCTCGCCGACCGCGTCGAGATCCGCGTGGCCGACTACCGCGAGCTCGCCGGCGAGCGCTTCGACGCGGTGGCCAGCATCGGCATGGTCGAGCACGTGGGCGACGAGCGGCTCGACGCCTACGGTCGCCACCTGGCCGCCGTGCTCGGCCCCGGCGGACGCCTGCTCAACCACGGCATCGCCCGGCTGCGCCACGGCGGAGGGGAGGCCGGGCCCTTCTCCGAGCGCTACGTCTTTCCCGACGCCGCTCCGCCCCACCTCTCTCGCGCGCTCCTCGCCCTCGAGCGGGCCGGGTTCATCGTCGAGCACGTGGAGGGCTTCGCCGCCGACTACGCGGAGACCCTGCGCCAGTGGGCACAGCGCCTGGACGACGGCCTCGACGAGGCGCGGCGCCTGGTCGGCGAGGAGCGCGTGCGTGTCTGGCGCCTCTACCTCCGTGCCGCGCGCAACGGCTTCGAGACCGGGTTCACCTCCGTCTACCAGACGCGCTGCAGGCTCGCCTGAGCGGTACCGGCGGCCGCGCGAGCTACGGTTTGTCTCGTG
>JAABUZ0100005597.1_pt1 | contig 16363 bp, 31 predicted proteins | sample 5562091 | NCBI WGS metagenome assembly JAABUZ01 (sample SAMN12813069, study PRJNA571459) | rock metagenome | isolation source: Antarctica rocks | place: Antarctica: Victoria Land, Linnaeus Terrace sud | collected 2015-12-21
CCGCCGCCCGCGCCGGGCCCCGCGTCAGCCGCGCCCCCGCCGCTGGCCTCCGCGCCGGCGCCCGCAGGCAGGACCACCGAGTACTGGAAAGCAACCTGCGGCACGCGGCGCCGGCTTGGAGCGGCATATGTTTGCCTGCTTCACGCCTGCTGCCGCTGCATGACAGCCCTGCGGTGCGCATCTCCTGCAGCCTGCTGCCGCAGGCAGTGGTTTCCAGGGCAGGACAACAATGCGCATGCGGATGTCATCTGCATCCTGAGCATGTCCTGGCGCGCGCGCAGTGCCCCGACAGCAGCACCGCGTGCGCGAGGCGCGCCTGCAGGAATGGCGGCACGTCCGCCTTGTCGCCGCAGCCGAGCGCGGAGGTGAACTCCAGGTCGAAGGCGAAGGTGGTGTGCGCGTCGCACGCCGCAACGTGCGCCAGGTCCTCGTACCTGTGCGGGCGCGTGTCTGATGCGCGTGAGCAGGAATGCAGTGAGTGTTATCGTTGCTGAGCACGAGAGGCGTCGCGCACTTTGCCGACGGATGGATGATTTGGTGCGTGCATCCCCACCAAGGGTCACGACCTCTGTAACAAGGTGAAAGCAAGGCACACAAACACGCCGGACCGGTGGCGCAAGTCAATATGAAGGTGTGGTCCTGCGCAGCGCGCCTCGGCCTGTCCAGCTCACAGCACAGCACAGCCAGCTCATTGCGCATGTCATCCGGGACTCTTAAGCCCCCACCGCTCGTCGGCGGCGAGCGGCCCATACGCGCGCGCTACGCGCAGCTCCGGCGACACGCGCACGCGCAGCAGCCCGCCCAGCGCCGCGCCGCCGGCCAGCCGCCGGTAGACGTCCTGCCGCCCGCCGCATCAGCGTCCCGTCGCGGAGGTGCGCAACTGACTCACACTTGTGAACACCTATAAAAACCCAAAGAAAGCGGCCCGGGGGATGGAGCCGTGGCGGGACCGGGCGGGGGCGTTGCCGCGCGCCTGCGGCAGCGCGGCCTGCTCGACGTGCGGGTACAGGAGGAGCGCGCCGCCGCTGCCGGCCGCGAGCGGCTCCAGCGCGTCCAGGCCGCACGGCCCGCCGCACGCAGCAAACACGTCCACGCGCACGCCCAGCGCCGCGGCGGCCGTGGCCGCAGTCTCGTAGAACGCGCGCGCGCCCGGGTTCGCCTCCCACTGCGCGGCCGCGCCTGGGTTCGCCGGCATGCACCAGGCGCAGCCGGCGGACCTCTTTGAGCTGGCCTCACCGGCGTGCAGCGGCCAAGTGAGCGAGTCTGTTGCGTGCAAGTGATGCACTGACCACAGAACCAGCTCACTGACTATGAGCAGGTTTGAAGGCAGGCGAAGTGCGTGTGGTCAATACAACATGTCTCTCTGGCGCTGGATCACAATCTGCCTGTTTAGTGCCTGCAGAAACAGGGCTGCCGGCTTTCTATTCAACGCAGCACACCTCTATGGCCTCTGGAACGCCGTCGGGTTGCGCGGACGCCTGCCTGCCCCGCTCGCGGCCGCTGACGGCGGCGAGCGGGCCAGAGGCGTACGGGTTGGAGTCCGGGAAGGCTGGGTCGAACATCGTGGGCCCGGAGGACGCGCTGGGCAGCCGCGCCGGCGGCCGCCGCAGCACCGCGCCGCGCGCGTAGTCCGGGGGCCCCGCCAGGAACGCCATCACGCGCGCGCCTGCGCGCAGCATGGCATGCAGGCCTGAAAGGGCATCCAAAACGACGCGGGGCAAGCGGGTGCATGTGCAATTGCGCATTCCACCCTGGAATGCGCACGGGGATGAGTGTGGGTAATTTGATGCGCCCGACACTGTTGGCGGCTTTGGCGGCGGCTGGCAAGCGGGAGCCGCACGCACCGCCTGCATGCAGGCAGGGCAGCCATGCAATGGTGCTAGCAAGCAACCCGGCATGCGCTGCCACGCGCCTGCATAGCCCAGCGAGGCCGCGACGGACGGCAGGCCGTCGGCCGTGTGCGCCGGCTGCGCCGCCGCGGGCGAGGAGCCGCCGCTGCTTGCCGCCGCGTCGCCCGCCGCGGCGCCCGCCGCGCCGAGGTAGCGCAGCACCGCCTGCACCGCGCTGCCGAAGCCGCGGCGCCCGGCCGGCGCGCCTGGCCGTGCACCGCGGGGATTTTGCGCGGGACGCCGGTGCGCAGGCCTTCCTGGATGCAAGAGGGAGCATGCAGTCTCTGCAGAAGAGTGGCTGGTGCGCAGCATGTGAGCATCCCGTTGATGCTGAATTGGCAATTACACAACAGACGGGTAGCTCACAGTTCATGTTAAGGAAGTCGACAGATGCGGAACCACCATCTCTGGCGCCCCGTGTGCATGCGCCGTCTCACCAGTGCGCGTAACGGCTGTGCGCCAGGCACGCCCTTGGCAAAAGTGGCACCGGAGGTGCGCGCACCGGGTGGAGCGGGCTCGAGCAGGTCCAGCGCGGCCGCGATGCGTTCTTTGGCGGCGCCGACGGGCGCCAGCAGCGCCGCCAGCGGCAGCGCGTCGCCCAGGTCCACCGCCGTCGGGGCCGCGCCGTCGGCCTCGAGCGCCACGCTGCGCACCGCCGGCGCGGCGCCGCGCACGTCCCAGAGCTCGACCTGCGCGTTGGGCGAGGCGGGTCAGACGCTCATGTTCAAGCGGCGCCGCCACTAGCGGCTTCACGCTTGGGCCAGGGCTGCTGGCGTGCGTCATGGGGCACGTTTGCCCTGCTGCGCTCGCAGGCGCCGTCCTGCACATGACTCTCACTTGTGCGAAGAGCACGGGTCACATGCCGTACATGCATGCAGCCCGCAGCTGCCACTCTCACCCCAGCTCTGGAAGATGCAGTCAAGCGTGACTGGCATCAAGCGTAGTGACAGTGACAACTTGGGTGCTGGACGAGCAGCACACAGCAAATGACAACTTGGGTGCTGGACGAGCAGCACACAGCAAGGTCCACCTGCCGCTATCACAGGCCACAGTCGGTCCAGGAGTGCTCGAGCGCTGGGAGACACTGAAGAGGGCTGACAAACGCGCACATGCGTGCCGAACGTGACCAGGCCGAACAGCGCGCTGGCGGGCAGCGCCTCCAGCGCGGCCGCCAGCGCGCCGCGCACGAGCTCCAGCCAGTCCTCGCCGCCGCCCGCGTCCACCAGCGCCAGCGTGACCGGCGCCACCGCCACCTCGGCCGCGCCGCCGCCCTCCGCCTGCTGCCCGCCAAAAGGGATAGGGTTTGTACAGGGTAAGGCAGAGCTGCCCTACCCTGCGTGGCACACATTGCTACCTGGTGGTGGCTTCGTCGTCAGCGCATCAGAATGCCCCCCCGCTGTTCGCACTGGCCGTTCATGGAGGCAGGCCGCACCTCTGCGGCGCCGTCGGCATTATCGTCCAGGTCACAGGCGGCCTCGACCAGCGCCCGGCGCAGCTCCGGCGCGGCCTGCCGCAGCGGCGCCCGCGCATACCTGCCGCCGCCCCGGCCTGCTCGGCAGCGCGTTCTCGGGCCGGCGCAGGGCTGCCGCGGGCCAGCCGCGAGCGTGCTGCCAAGGAGCTTGCTGGACACGCGCGCGACGTGACCTGCCAGAGCGTGATCAACCCTTTGTGCCTCCCGCTCTCACCTCAGTTGGGAGCAGGCTGCCCTGCTCGCACAGGAGCAGCTGCGGCATGACCCTGCTGCGAGCGGGGGGCTGCCCAGCACGAGGGAGGCCGCGCACGGCTCGACGCCCGGCGCACCGTCTGTTGCTCAGCTCCCGGTACTCGTTGTAGGTGCCGCACAGGCAGCAGCCCCACCCCGTCGTCTGGAAGCTGCAGTACTTGTTCACATACCTGCAGCGTGCCCAGCTGGTTTGCATATGAACTTGCAGGCTGCTGTGTTTGCTGGGTGTCTGCTGGCACGGGCACTGGACACCCACAACACAGCGAGCAGGGAAGTATGTACGCACGCGTAGCACTGCCGGCAGCGCCCAATGTCCTTTGCGCGCACGATGGCGGGCTTGCTCAGCGGCGCGTCCTCAACTCTTGCAAAGGGCTGCACGACGCAGGCAAACGGCAGCCCGCACTCATCCTTCAGCGTTCCTGCACACCCACACTAAGTCAGCAGCCTGAGCTTGTGTTACTGCCCTGCTCCGCTTGCCTTCCACCTACAAAGCGCACACCATTGACGGGAATCTTTCTTGTGGCAAGATATACAGCCATCTGTGCCTGTCAACATCCACAGCTTGCTCTGCTTTATCTGGAACGCAGATGTGACGCAGTCCTCAACGGAAGCTGGACGATGTCAAGCTTACACGCGTTGCACAACTCTTGGCATATTTTTGCCTGCAAACGGACAGCATAGCTGCGCTGCGACAAACAGAAAGACACACAGTACGACAACCATGCATGCAGCTCTGTCGCAGACCCAGAAAACAGGAAATGTCCATGGCGAGTCGATCGAGCCAGGCCCAACAAGCCTCCCTCATTAGGGGTAAGGGTTAGTTGTGCCTTGGCCCAAAGCAGGCAGCATGAAACGCATCCCGATCACCAGTGCCAAGACACAGGCACCTGCCTCCCCCGGTCAACCAAGTACAACAACAAACCACACAAGTGCAGATGCCGAGAACCCTCGCCGCGAGGCAGCCTCAGCTGGCGGCCTCAGCAGCGTGCGGCAGCTTGTCAAGCAGCGCCAGAACCGCGTCGACGCACTCCCGCTCATGCCCGTGCATGCCATGTCCAGCACCTGAGACGATGACTGCCTCCGCGTCTGGCCCTGCTGCCGCCTGCCCCGCGACACCCACAGCACGCGCAGTCATAGGCGGCTGCAGCAGATACATCCGCGCAAGCAGTGGAGAGTCCAGACCTACAAGGACATGTCTGTTCATCACAAACGTGTATGCAGTCTCAGCAACAGATCAACACTTTCTTGCACACCATGCAAACCATGCACCCGGTGTGTCAATAGCACATGTGAGGCCAGTAGTCGCCACCTTGAACCCTCGCGCCAGAGCCGAGAGGTCAATGTGGCCTGGCACAGACTCGTCCTTTTCTCCGAGCATGAACAAGGTCGGCACAGCCGCCAGCGGCCCCAGGATTGGCTGCAGCAGGCACACAGGTGTTACGGAAGGCATGCTTCTGGCAGTACACACTGCGAGATACAACAGCAGATGCATGCCTTTGACAATTCCTATACTGCAGTCCCGCAGTCACCCATGCATTTCGCCTGAAGCCCAGGAGGCCGGCCCAAGACCGCTTCAAAAAGCCATGCCTTTGTGGCATCCATCCGTTTGAATTGTTATGCATTTCCTTGCACAGGCATGTTGCAAAAATCAGGAAAGCGCACGCATGCTCCATGCCAACACAACCCGGCGGGGTTCACACAAGGCCAAGGGCAGGCTGCGTTTGAACCGCACCTGCAGCTCAGCGGGCGTGAGGTCGCTGCTGAACATGTCGTCATCTCCCAGCCGCGCCGCGAGCGCGTGGAAGCGCCGCGCGGTCACCGGCGCTGCGCGCCAGCCGCCGCCACTCAGGCACCCCTCAGGCGGCTGGCGCAGGGACTCGCATGCCAGAGCAAGCAGCTCTGCATGCATTCCGGCAGTCACAACGCGACTCTATGAGGGTGTGTATGAGGGAAAGGGCTGGGCCATGCTGACAAACAGCCAGAAGCGTCCATATAGTTTTTGCAATGGTCCTAATCGCAAAGTGCTTCAGGAACATGTCTAAATTGTACATCCACTCGAACGGTGCTGCATTCCGCACACACACACTACCACGCTCCAGCCACGGCGCTCGACCTTTGCGGCTGATACAGGTAGACACCTGAGCATTACCCCTTAAAGGCAGCACTAGCCACCAGCACCTGCGTGTCAGCGCAGCTCCTGCACAACGCGAGCAGGCGCGCTGCGGCGCGCAGGGGGCGCACTGCGCAGCAGGCCGGTGTCGCGGTACAGGATGTCCTCGCCCTCGCCGCGCTCCAGCATGGCGGTCGCCTCCGCCAGCTGCTCCGCGGTCTGCACCGCGTCGTTTGCCACCAGGTGTTCCCGATCGCTGACCTGCGCGCGCGCGGCCGCCGACTGTCACCGGCGGCGCCACCGCGGTCAGCCTTGCCTGCTGACGCGGCGCTCTTGCGCCTCGCAGCAGCTCGCTCGCGTGTCGCCTCCGCCTGCAGCTCCGCTGCACAGGGCGAGACTGTCCCTGTCGCTACCCTACCCGACCCTATCGCCTGGGGCTGTTGAGCAGCCAGCCGCTCATGCTGCTTCCCTGGGGTTTTGCCTCCAGCCTGACGGCCTACTGCCATCTGTTTATAGCTTGCGATGCCAGATTTAGGATTCGAGCAGAGCGATGCACAGGCTGCCAGACAGTCATCACAAGCCCGGTGCGCGGGGGCTGCTGGCCTACCACGCTGGCAGCAGTGCCTATCAGCTGAAGCACGGGGCCCCAGGCCTGACAGGGCGCACCGGCGCCTGCAGCACCACGCCCAGCAGCTTGGCAGCGGCGCGGTCGTCCGCGTACCGCTGCGCATAGCGCACCGCGCTCTGGCACCTGCGCGCGGCGGCGCCGCGCGCCTTTGCAACAGCCCTCGATACAGGCACAGGTTCGTGAGGCTCCAGCCGCATGTGCACAACGGTCAGACATACATCGCACATACACGCTGCGGGGGCCGCGGCCTCACCCAGTGCTGTGGCCCATGATCACAATGCCCTGCGCGCGAGCGGCCCACCCGAGTCGGTGACGTTCACTGGAGCCCATGCAGATTCGTGCGCTGCAGGCTGACATGCACGTTACTGCCCATGGCTGCAAACGTGTCTGTCAGGGCCTCATAATCGTGCAGGCACGCACAGCTGTGATGCTGCGCGATGGGGTTGTGCGCCCATTGCCTCCGGAGCAGGCCCATCCCTTTGTGGAGGACAGGGGCTTAGGCTCTAGGACAGGGGCAAGCGGACATCAGGTCCGGCTTTGTAGTATCAGGCTGACATCGGCGACAGCGGGGCTGCCGCATCAGAACGCACCGTTGAGCCAAAGTGCTGCCGCAGGTAGCGCGCCAGGAGGTCCAGCTCCTCCGCGTCCTCGTCCAGGCTGCCCGCGCCCCAGCCCGCGCCCGACGAAGTCAGTTGGGTGTGCACCAGCGTCCTGCCGCCGCGCCGCCCCGCGCTTGCTCGACGCCCCAGCCCCGGCCCAAGCTGTAGAGGGAGCAGCTGCGTGAGGAGCAGCGCCGTGCCACACCGCTGCCCCTGCAGCTGTTGTCATGCACGCCGGCACTGTCCTGGACGCAACGCCTGCACTGAGGTGTTTTGCCACACCACGTCAGGTGCAGACCCACCGCCTGTGTGCTGCGGCAGGCTCCCTGCAGACATCTGCATATGCCAGCCTTCCCCCTCTGCCCCTTTTGGCATCTGTATGGCTCTGTGGAGCCAAATGGGAAATGCTCACTGTCGTATGTCGCTACGAGGACACTTCGCTCGTAACTCTACACTGCAGAGCCCGAGAAGCGGCCCGCAGCTGGCTGATACACTGATGCATTTTTCTGCAAACCAGGGAGGCACTGGGAGCGCACCAGCCGCGCTCGCCCAGGCGCGAGTCCAGCAGCTCCCAGTACGGCGCGAAGAAGAACGCATCGGTCAGCCCGCCCACCAGGACCAAGTGCCGCCCGTGCTTGTGAAAGAGCTTTTCCCGGGTCCCCACTGCGTGAGGCCTGGGCCGCCCTGCACCGCCTCCGGGCCGTGTGGGGCATAGCAACGCGTTGGTGCACAACAGACGTGGCTGGGCTTTCGAAGCCCGTCACAAAAGGGGTGAGCCCCCAAGTCGGCGCTTGCAAGTGCCACGCACCAGGCCGTGCTGATATGAATGCGGTGTTGAATGGGCCGCCGGCGTACTTTATCAGGGTGCCCTGCGCCGCGACAAGGGGCTCCGCTTCCGCGCGCACTCCCGTCGATGCCTCGGGCATCGCGGCAACGGCGGCACACAGTGCCGCGCAGGCGAGCAGCAAAGCGCTCATGTAGGCATCACGTATGTCGACCCATGTCCTCAGACTCTGTCCATTTTCTACACAATCCCACCATCAGAGCATGTCACCCACGTGCCCTACCCCAGCCACGTGCAGAGCGCCAGGAGTTGTCTTTCCAGGTTTGACGGTAGCTGTGTGCACATCATGTACCATTGATAGACAGTAGATGGTGCAACACAATCTCATCCACTCATCTGTGCAGGATGTGCTCTGGGCGTATGCACATGTAAAAACCCCAACCACCCAGAATCACAACACGGCCGTTCCACCACCGTCCTCCCACCTGCAGGCACCTTCGCTCACACTCCTAGCAATGCACTGGCAAATTTTACACAGACTGAGGTGCTACCCTCACTCCAGTATCATACGATCCTTCCCATTGGAAGGATTGTCAAGTCATGCAGGGCTATTTATAGCTAAGCAACTCCCTCTCATGGACAGCACGCACACGGTGGCGCATGTTGAGCACGCAGCCGCTGTACCATGGAGTGCCAGAGAGCAGCCAAGCACACAGTGTATGTAGGAACAGAGCCATCAAGTTCACGGGTGGGCACTCGCGCTAGTTGGCATGTAAGCCAGCATGATGAGCAATAGCGCCCTATGGCAAGCGCAGACAGCCATTTGCAGACAACATGGTCGCGCATGGACAGCAGCAGAACCTGAATATGTGCAAAACTATGCATTTATCACTACCAGCAGCCAGCAAATTCCTAGCGAGGCCCGCACAGCGGTGCGGGCCCAGGGCGCTCATCGCTGAGACTGTGGCTCTTTTTTAGGCCCTCTTATTCATCTGGGGGATCCCACAACTGACGCCAAGCCCAGCCTCGCACGACCCGCTGAGGCTGCAGTCACGGCTATCATATGTCATAGCGCGTCTGGGCTCTGTCTGGCCTGCCGCCCGACGTCGGGCAGCAGGGTGGGCCGAAAAGTTGTCAACCTAAGTCAGCAAGCACCATGATGCTGTTCAAGCCTCATTTCACAGACGGGCACGCTGTTAAACGCGCCGCCTGCGCGCTGCGCGCCGAGCGCCACGGCTGCTGCAGCAGTGCGGCGCGACTGCGCGCGCCGCCGCCCCGGCGTCCCAATCAGCGCCGGGCGGCCCCGCGCGCCGAGGAGTTGATGCGGGCCATGAGCGCCATGACGTCGTCCACCGCCTCGTGCTCAAAGCCGTACAGGCTGTGGTCGCCGCCGGGCACCACCACGCTCTGCGCGCTCGGCCCCACAGCGGCCGAAAAGCGGCGCCCCTGCATCGGGATGTCCACGTCCGGGGGCACGGTGGAGTCATTGCCGCCCAGGATGAACAGCGTCGGCACCGCCGCCAGCGGGCCCAGGATGCGCTGCGCGCGCGACGTGCTCAGCGCCCGCCCCTGCTCCTACAACAAGGCGCGGCCAGGTGGGGCCTGGGCACAGGCTGGGGCGCACCTCGGTGCATGCGAGCAGGATCCGGCTCCACGGCAAGCGCGCGCCTGCAGCCTGCAACACGGCGCCCTACCCTAACCCAACCCTAACTTGCAAGCGCGGCGCGCGCCTGCAGGTCCGCGTCGGAGAGGTCGGAGGAGAACATGTCGTCGTCGCCGCCGCGCGCCGCGAGCGCGTGGAAGCGGTTGGCCGTGATGGGCGTGTTGCGCAGCAGCTTCTCGCGCTTCAGGATGTCGTCGCCCTGCCCCGCCGCAATCAGGGCGTCCGCGCGCGCCAGGTCGGATGCCGTGTCCTGCACATACTTCTCTCGGAACTCCCGATCGCTCACCTGGCCCCGCCAAGCCGGGGGTCAGGCGCCGGCTGCATCGGCGGGACAGGCAGCGCCGCGCCGCCCGCCCGCGGCTCCACTTGCGAGCGCGTGCAGCAGAGCAGCGCGCTGGGAACACGGGGCGTTGCTGAGACGCTGTCAAGGCTGGTCCTGGCATGGCGGCCGCTCGATGGAGAGCGGATGGCGCAGCGAGCGCGCGGACCACACCGGCGCCTGCAGGATGGCGCCCAGCAGCGGCGCCGCGTGCGGATCAACCCCGTACCCCCGCTGCACGTACCGCACGGTGTCCTGGCACCCTGTGGAGTGGCCCATCATGACAATGCCCTGCGGCGAGCATGGCACCAGGACATCAGCGTGCCAAGCTGCATGCAGCGGACCCGGCCAAGACCTCGCGGCTTCCTGGCCTTGGCACACCACGTTTATGCAGCGCAAAGCCGCACACAGCCCTTTCACAACGCTGTCAGTGCCGAGCACATGGGGCTGAGCACATTATTGATTGCAGAATGCCACGGCCGCTCGAGCGGCTCGCCCTGCTGCAGCGCCCATAAAGCATCAAGCTTGTGCAGCGCCGCGCGCGAGGCTGACAGCTGTGCGGCAGCGAGCACCTGGGAGTTGTAGAAGCTCAGCAGGTGCTCCGCCAGCTGGTCAAGCTGATACGCGTCGTCGTCCAGGCTGCTAGTGCCGTAGCCCGTCCCCGACGACGCCAGCAGCGGCTGGACCATGGACCTGCGCGGCGCGCAGCGGGTTACGGCAGGTCGCGGCTCCAGCGCCAGGTGGCCCTCCCGTCTGCCAGCCCTCAAAAGGCGCAGCCAGGCGGCTGAGGCCTCGGCGCCTGCCAGGACCTAGCAGGCAGGTCCACCACCGCCATCTCCCAGCACGCACACACATGGCCTCTGCACGGTGTGAGTCCTACAGCGGCGTTGTCAAGAGCCAACAGCTGACTGTCAGGCAGTGCCCCTGGCTATGAACAGAAGCGGTGCTGTGAGGCTTCGCACCATCGCATGTCGTTCAGCCGCTCCGTCAACAGTTGTACATAGCTGGACCAGGCACAGACCCGCCGTCAGCACGGCATGCACAGTGTAGCACACACATTGGCGCTGCAGCTCGAGCACTGCTTTCATCATAGATAGCTGCTCGGTGCGCTGGTCTGGGTTCACAGGGCGCACGAGGTCACGAAGAAGTCGTCTGTCAACCCGCCGACGAGGATGAAGTGCCTGGGGAAGTTGCCTGCAGAATGCCCCGGTAATGAGGCCCGGCGCCGTCATGCATGCTGCACAGAGCGCCACTCGGCAGGCAGCGCCGCACCCGTCATGAAGGCTACGTTTAGTATCCCGTGCGAGTACCGGAACAGCGTCCCGTTCAACGCGTCCTGGGCAGCTGTGCCCAGCAGGAGCGCGGCCAGGCACGCCCAGCGCCCCAGCGCAGCAAGCTGCATTTTGCACGTCGCGTGCGCTGCCAGCGGCGGCTGTGCGCTGCGCGACGGTGATCAACTTGCATGAGACGCCGGTGGAGCGCAGACACAGCGTGTTAACCCTCTGAGGGCATTCCTTGACGAGAAAAGTAGATTTACCCACAGTCCCCGAGGCTGTACGAACATGGGCTGCTCCAGTCGCGCTGTCAAACGCTTGGGTAGTTGAACGGTCATCAGCGTAAGCTGGGCTAGCTGGTGCTGCGCAGTTCAATACAGTGATCTGCCAATGGGTAATACCATGCTGACGTAGTACAGGCAGCCAACAGGGAGTTGCAACTTAAAGTAAGCCCGTAAAATCTGTGTGCTCCTCCACCAGCCTACACTATGCTAACCAGCTTGGCCTGGTCATGGCCCAACGCGGACACGTGCCGCGGCCAGTGCCTCGCCGCTCGGGTACAAGGACATGAAATGCTAACCGGTTGGCAGCACAAGCGCACGACGTCAAAGCATGGAGCGTGTCCACCGCCTGGTCCTTGCCGCCTAGATGCCAGCGGGTACTGCCAGGGCCTCACCGTTAGTCTCATGGACCAGAAGAGAGACCACGACTGGATCTACAACCTGTGCTAAGCGACCGCGAGCGAGCAGACGCTTAACTGCGCTTGTTCCGTCGCCCCCTGGAGGTGCCCCGCGTGCCAGGCGCACGCAGGGCGTGGTTGAGCGCCTGCTCGCTTGCGATCGCTTAGCGCAGGTTGCAAATCCAGTCGCAGTCTTTCTTCTGGTCTATGTGATCAACGGTGAGGCCCTGGCGGCATCCACTGAGTGTGGCACACGGGCGGTGGACAAGCTCACGCGGTGTCGCGCGGTTTGTGCTGCCTGACAGTTAGCAATATAAGTTCTCAGCTTGCACCATAGCAGGCGTTCATATATAGGCCTGTTGTAACGTGCGGCACCAGTGCCCTGGTCCACTACCTTGCTAGAGGCGTTCATGCTGGAGGCGTTCATATACACGCCTGCTGTAACGTACGGCACCAGTGCCCTGTTCCACCACCTTGCTGGAGCCTGAAAGAACACCAGGTGCCGCCTGGGCCCCTTCTGGGGTGCAGGACCAGGTGCGCAAGCGCAGCTGACGGCACGCGTAAGCCTGACCGGCCTCGCGGCGCCCTACACTACAGCCAGCACCACGTCTAGCCTCGTTCCTGTGATCCCACTACGAAGGGTTATGTCCTTGGGATAGACCGAGTCAATTATCAGTCCTGTGGTGGTCGTTCCTCCGTCCATGTCTTAAAGGTCCGGAGCTGGCTCGAGCGTCGCGCTCAAGGGGCGGTTCATTAAATAGAACCGGGGACAAATCCCCCCCTCTATGATGGCTATGAGGGGGGAGGCCTTGCTCGTGTAGCGCGAGTCCCGGGCACGCTGCTGGCGCTGACAGGCAGGTGGCTTGCCGTGCGTACAAGTGGCGTGCGCAACGCGTGCAAGTAGCGCGCAAAACGCGTGCAAGTAGCGCGCAAAACGCGTGCAAGTAGCGCGCAAGCTGTACCCCAAGTACCTGCGCTGCGTGCACAGCCAGCGCAGGCAGACATGGCACCGGTTGCAGCGGTGCTGACGCGGAAGACGTGCGCGCTGTGGTGCACGCCCTCATGCCCGAGCGCCAGGCTGCACAGGCAGCGCAGGCGAAGCGGCGCGCTGCGCGTGCACGCCGCGTTCGGCGAAGACGTGCGGAAGTTCTTTGACGGCCTGTCGTTTGAGAACTGGGCCCCGCGCAGCAGCCGCACCTGGAGGCTGCCTCCGACGCAGCGCAAGGCCGTGCAGACTGGTGCGTGCGCCGGCCACGCGCTGGGCCCATATGCACTATGTGCGGTGGGGTGTGCGGCAGACAGCACTGCCACACGGCAGTGGCGAAGCATTATGGGCGGACTTCTGGGCGGTGCTGTGTGGGAAGTTGCAGGCGAGAGGTTGAGCACTGAGAAGCGCCTGCTTGCTGCACCTGGGCAAGTGGAGCAGGCCTGCCGTGTATGGCTTCCACGGCCCATCCTGTGGGCCCTGGCATCCCGTGGCACCACCGCGTATGCTGGGGCAGAGCGCGGTGGTGCGCAAATAAAAATCGCAAGGCAACGGGGTGCTTCCCAGAGCCCAGCAGCCTAAGCGAGCGCACCTGCTGCCAGCTGCGAGCGAGCGCTGATGCCCTGGTGGCGCGGGCGCGGCAGACGAGAAGGCGGCGGCGGATGAGGCGTTCATCAGCAGCCTGAATGAGCGCATCATTGCCGCGTCGCGCGACGAGGGCGACGGCCCGGCGGCCGGGCCGCCCGGCGTGGCCGCCAGCACGTCTTTTGACGAGGTCGATGACGAGGAGCTGGCCAGCTCGCTGTCGGCGCGCATCGCGGGCATGGGCATGGGCGAGGGCGGCGCGCCGGCAGCGCAGCCAGTCAGCCCCCTGTGCGGTGCGCGGCCCTGGGTCGGCATGTGAAAGCCGCTGCTCGCGCAGCGGCGCGCATTTGCCAACCGATACTGTGTTGCTGTGTTGCTCCGCCGCAGCGCGGACACCGCAGAAGACAGCACACCCACAAGGCGCCTTGCTGAGCACACGGCAGTCTGCTTACGACTTCGCACGGTCTTGTTTCAAGCAGTACTGCCAGCCAGCACGGAAAAGGGCGCCTCATGAGCGCAGCAGGCAAATGTAAGGGAGAGGCGTGCGCTCAGCATGGTATACATAGATGTTGGCGGTGCCCTGCAAGCTGAAATCCTGGGGCTGCCAGGCACGGAGCTGCGCGAGCGCATACAGCGCAAGTACGGACGCACGTACGACCTGTCCATCGTGCGGCGGCGGCTGGCGGGCAGGACGATCGTGGCCATGAACGTCATGGTGCGCGCAGACCCGTCCCTGAAGGCACGCGTGAGGCTGCATTCCCACGTGGGCAGCTGTGCCGAGAGCCCCTTCGTGGTGCACTGCTGAGCCGCTGCAGCACTGCTGTCTGGCATGCACCGCACGGCATGTCACGAGCGTGCTTAGCGTGCGGCTGCGGTGCCGGCAGTGGACGCACCTGGAGCAGCAATCCTTCCCGATGTCCGAGGCGGAGTACATGGAGAAGCTGAACAACATTGCGTTCTACCTGGGGTGCGCTCCCCTGCCCTGATGCGTTCGCCCGGATATGCGCATGGGCCGCATGCTGTGCGTTGCAGGACGCCCATACCCTACCTGCCATGCCATTCCTTCAAGGAGCAAGGCGCCTGAGTTGTCGTGAACCTGACGGGCTGGTGGAGCAACATGTTGATGACTTGCATGCGCAGCCTCATGGCGCTGCCGGCAAACTCAGCACGGGCCTGGCGCAGCGCTCGGCGTGCGTGGCAGAGGCGGGCTGCTGGCACCAAGGGCGAGCGCAGGGCGTTGGTCCAGCGGCCGAGTGTGGGGCGGCGCGCAGGGCATGGGGCCAGACGGAGGTCGTGCGCGCGTTCTTCGACGCGCCGGCCAAGTCGCGCAACGGGCTGCCCGGTCGGCGGCCCGTGGTCGGCAACGCCATCAGCCTGCGCCTGGACCTGCCGCCGGCCGTCATCGAGGAGTGGTTTGGCAAGTGAGCGCGTGGAATGCGCGCGGCTGCTGGCCGGGCGGCGGGGCGCGAGAGCGCGCGCGCGGGACACGGACCTGCGTCAGAGTACTGCCTTGTCGTCAGTGCTGTCGCGGCAACTTGTCGACATTGGGATGGCGGCAACTGGTCGACATTGGGATGGCGGCAACTATAGGCGGCTGACTAGGCGGCTCTTTCAGGCATGCCGTTTGCAGGGGGGTGCGCAAGACCACCTGGATTCCATGGAGCCTCTGGGGGTGGGCCGCTGGGGTCAAGGGCAGCGAGTTGTGAGCCAACGAAAGGGCTGCACTGTTTGAGGCAGGGCAAACTGCAACGTGCTGCGTCCGGTTGATTGCGCCCTGAGCCTCCCCTGTCGTGTATGAAGTCGGCGGGGTAGCGGGCCGCAGCTACCTTGGGAGGTATGCAGCGGGAGCTTGCAAGGGCGTGTCTGACAGCAGTGAGCAAGGTAGGCAGGTGTGTCGCTGGTATCAACGTCGTGTCTGCTCAAAGGGTAAGGGCAAGGCAGGGACACGCTCACCCTCTGATGAAGACCCGAACTTTTGGGGCGCAACAAGGAGGGCGCAGGCTACTCCCGCAGCTCCACACCAGCATTCTTTTGCGCTTGGCGCCCGGCAAAAGCTTTCGGCCAGCCCTGCTGTGCTGAGGGTTTGCGAGCGCTCGTCTTGCAAGCGGCATAAAGCGATCGTGCTAGGCATGCAGCTAGCTGCGTGGGACTGCATTGAAGCAGTGTATGCTTACTCTATTCATATCTTTGAGAGGTTTGTACGACAGGAGGACAGGGCGTCATAATGCTTTTGCTGAGAGGCAAGCATGTGTCATTATTTCTTCCTCGCATTGCTGGGAGACTGCAGTGTACGCGCAGAGATTTGTGTCAAGGATGTGAGGTGAGTGGTGAAGGTGGCAATGAAGGTGATCCGCAGAGACAGTCTGATCCGTAAACTAGCTAAGCTGCGTGAGCGCCTGTGGTATGTTTGGCATGGTCGTGCGCACCTTCATATGAGCAAGCAACTCTTTTTGCACTTACTCGCCTTTGCGTCAGGAGCGCAGTAGGACCGCGTGGCTGTATGCGGCGCCAGAGCAGACTCACCCAAGAGCTTCAGACAGCTACCCCACAGCCTGCAGTGTCACATGTCCTGCTCACACATATCATGAGCAGTACATGCGAGTGCCAGCGCTGGCACAACTCATTGTCAGCGAGGTCACGCAGACCTGCAGAGCCATCCATTCAGCGCAGCGAAGGATAGGAGCAGTAATCACCCGCATCGCACTGGCGGCCGACCGGACGGCTCAGCCTGTCAGCGCCTGCATGCTGGGCAGCGCGCTGAATGCGCGCTGCTGCTCGGCCAGCATCGCGTCGGCCTCCTGCACCTGCGCGCGGGGAGCCGCCGCGCAGCCCGGCGTCAGCGCCTGCAGGCCAAGCATCCAGGCTCTGCGCGTGGGTACGTGGCGGGCGGCCCTGGCAGTACCCGCAGGGCTCTTGCGGCGGGCCCGTGTCAGCATGTCAGTTTGCAGCCGGGCAGAGAGGGCCTGGGCACGCCAAACTTGGCAGTCTCCCCCGGCAACTGCTGCAGAGTCCGAGCGGGGCCACGCCAGCGCCGGAGAGCCAGGAGGCGCGGGCGCGGGGGCGCGCCAGGCTGGAGAGCGCGCCGGCGGCGGCGGCGACGGCCGCGCTGGGCGGCGCGCCCGGCA
>JAABUZ0100005598.1_pt1 | contig 16362 bp, 20 predicted proteins | sample 5562091 | NCBI WGS metagenome assembly JAABUZ01 (sample SAMN12813069, study PRJNA571459) | rock metagenome | isolation source: Antarctica rocks | place: Antarctica: Victoria Land, Linnaeus Terrace sud | collected 2015-12-21
TGGATGGGGGTCGCCCTGGCGCTGGGCGCGGCGCGCGAGGGGGCGCCATGACGCTCCTGCTGGTCCTGGCCGTCTGCGCGGGGGGTGGGGCGGGCGCGGCCTGCCGGTATGGCATCGGCCGTGGCGTCCGCCCGCGCGACCCCGGCGCGTTCCCCCTGGGCGTCAGACACCTCTTGCCAACACATGCTTTTCCAGTTATATATTTATACGTGCCCGCTTGGTTATATGTTGTGTGGAGGGGTCCATGATCGACACCGTCGCTGCGCCGGCCCTGCTCGCTACGCTCTTCCGGGGCCTGGCCGATCCCGCCCGCCTGTCCTGTGTGCTTGCCCTCCGCGACCACCCGCGCACCGTGGGCGAGATCGTTACCGCCACCGGCCTCTCGCAGCCCAATGTCTCCAAGCACCTCGCCTGCCTGCGCGACTGCGGCCTAGTCCAGGCCGAGCGATCCGGGCGCCACGTCACCTACTGCCTGTGCGGTACGGGAGTCGAGGAGCTGCTGTGCGCCGCCGATGCGCTGCTGGCGCGCGCGGGGGCGAGCATTGCGGCCTGTCCCGATAATCGGGGTGCGGAGGGGCCATGCTAGTGACTTTCGTGCAGACGGCGCTCGGCTATGTGCGCGAGATCGCGGAGATCGTCGTGCTCGGCTTCGTCGTCGCCGGCGTCATCAACGCCGTGGTCAACAAGGCGGCCGTCGCCCGCTACCTGGGCGGCAACCTCGTCCTCTCCAACCTGCTCGGGGCCACCATCGGCGTCGTCACGCCCCTATGCTGCTGCTCGGCCATCCCCACGGCCATGCCGCTCTACCGCGCCGGCAGCCGCCGCGGCCCGGCCTGCGCCTTCCTGATCGCGACGCCCTGGTTCAACTGGTACGGCTTGGCCGCCCTCGTGATCTTCCTGGGGCCGCGCGTGGCGCTGGCCGTCGCCGGGTCCGCGGTGCTGATCGGGTTCGTGGCCGGCGTGCTCATCGACCTGCTCGTGCCACGTCAGGCCGTCCCCGTCGTGATCCCCGTTGTTCTCGCCGCATCGAGTTGCGGCTGCGGGGATAGCTGCGGCGACACGACGAGCGTGGCCGCTTCCCCCCGCCTGTTCGACCTCACGGACCCCTGGGGCAAGCTGCGCGCGGGAGTACGCTTCGCCCTCGACTCGCTGCGCGAGCTGGGGCCGTGGATGCTGTTGGGCGTCGTGCTCGGCGCGGCCATCGAGACGTTCGTGCCGGAAGAGACCTTCGCGCACTACCTGGGCGGGACCAGCCTGCTCGGGCTCTTGGCCGCCCTCGTGGTCGCGGGGCTGTTCTCGGCCGACAGCCTGGGGACATTGCCCTGGGTGCAATCGCTCCTCGGGAAGGGCCTCGGCGCCGGCAGCGCCATGACCCTGCTCGTCGCCGGCGTCGGGACCAACATCTCCACCCTCGGCCCGGTGGCGCGCGTCATGGGGCGACAGACGGCAGTGCCCTACGGGGTGAGCGTGGTGGTGTTGACAGCGCTGTTGGGCCTGACCATTAACCATGCCTTCTAACAGTAGGCCCAACAGAATCTTGCCCCCTTTTCCATGCGGCCGTGCTCCGTATGACACACAATACGTGGCCGCGTTGAGAAAGATCAGGGCTGGGGCGTTGGGATAGGCTGTACGCCGCGCCGCCCGTCGAGCACCAAGGGGTCGGGGCCGCGTCGCTGGCCGACGTGGGAGGCGGGAGGAACGACAAGATGACACGCTGGCTGTCCGTGGCCGTCGCCTGTAGATACCCCGTCACGTTTGTCATCGTGACCGTGGACATGATGACGGTGGCCGGTGGGCACCCCGTCTGCGTCGAGCACGGTCGCCCTTGCTGCGGGCCGGGACGCGCCGTGGTGATGGCCGCACTCACTAGGACATACAGAGGATCGCTAGCGTGCGCCGCATCCTGCGTGAAGCTGCCGGTGGCGCTGATGACCCCGGTGACGGGGAACCCGCACGACCCCTCCAGAGGACACATCATCGTCGCCCCTTGGCCACGCGGCCGCTCGATGGGCGGCCCGACGACGCTGCGCTGGATCGAGAATATGCCCGCCGTGGGCTGGCCGCACCCACTGTAGCCAGAGAGCGTGAGCGTCCCCCGTAGCAGCCACGGCCGCGACACGATGGCGGTGGTGGCGCGGCCGGGCCGCGCCGTACCGGACGACACACCCGGATGGGTACCCGCTCGTTCCGGCACGATGCGCGCGCCGATCTGATACGCGCCAAGCGCGGCGCACGCCGTCCGCGGCAGGATACCGCGCGCCTGCACGGGCGCGCGTCGCGTCGCGCCGCCCAGCGCGCCAAGAATAGTTACCATCCCGACTACCCCCATGACCCGGATCATCCTCAGAGAAGAGTCCATCATCATCCCTCCCGCGTTCTGGACACTACCTTATCTCCCATCATCTACCATCATAGACGAGCGGGCGCATCAGGAGGTAACGGCGGGAGCGTCCGATCCCCATTTTCTTACCGTCCTTTGAGGTTTCTCTGCGCTTCGTCTGATCGACCGCGCCGATACTACAGGGAGAGGCGCCCCTAAAAGCGTCACGATCTGTCTAGCGACCCGAGGTCCCGCCCGCTATGTCGACCGCATTCACCTTCCGCACGGCCCTTGGAGTGGCCGCCGTCCTGCTCCTGGTCGCGTTGGCCGCGATCATCAATCACTTTATTCAGCCCGCGAACACGCATCCATTCTTCGGCCTGAAGTTGGGCCTGCTGTTGCTCCTGGCGGCGGTCGCTTGCGGCGTCTTCGCCAACTACAATCGCCCGGCGCGCGGGTAACGCATGCCCGCCGAGACGCCCGCCGAGACTCCCACCGCGGCCATGCCCCCGGCGCTCACCCTCCCGGCGCTGGTCGCCGATCTCTCACCGGAGATCTTTCGCCAGCTCTACGTCGGCCTGACGCTGCCGCCCGACGCGTGCCCAATAATCATCGGGATCACCAGCGCCATCAGCGGCGAGGGGCGCACGACCGTCGCGCTTGGACTGGCGCTCACGCTGGCGACCGATCTCGACGGGCCGATTACGCTCGTCGAAGCGGATCTAGAGCGGCCCGCGCTGGCGCGGTACCTCGGCCTCACGCCCACACCCGGCCTGTGTGACGTAGTGCGCGGTGACTGTCCCCTCGCCGCGGTCACACACAGTGTGTTTACCTCCCTATCGGTTGTGCCGGCGGGGGAGGCGGGCGATGAGTCCAGCCGCTTGCTGTACGATCTCTCCCGCTCTGACCCATTCCACACCTCAGATGGGCCGCGGGGCATCGTGATCCTGGACCTCCCGCCCCTCATCAATCACAGTTACAGCCGCCTGGCCGCGGGTATCGCCGACGCCGTGGCGCTGGTCGTGCGTGGGGGCGTCACCCCGCACGACATCGTGCGCGAGGCTATCGCCCGGCTGGGCGACCGGCCTCCGCAAGGGATCGTTCTCAATGCCCCGCGCTCCTCCTTGCCGCGTTGGTGGCGTGGGGGCCGATCATGATGACACCGCGTCACCCCTCCCACCGGTGCCCGACGGCCCGGGGTCAGGGCCTCGTCCTGGCCCTCCTTGCCCTCGCGCTGTGGGCGCCCTCGGGGCTGCTGCCGCGCGTGCGGCACGAACTCCAGGGCACGCTGCACGGGGATGCGCCGACTGCGGGCGGTCCCGTCGTCTGTCGTCCCGGCAACGTGCTGGCGAGCGCCCACAAAGGGGACCACCTGGCCTTGCAGCAGCGTTGCGTTATCGCCTTCGGGCGCGTGATGCTTATCCTCCATGCGTCCGATGGGGACACCCACATCAGCCTGCTCCCCGACCGGGGCTACTGGCCGCTGCTCGACCGGCACAACCTGGTCTTCCAGGGCGCGACCCTTGTGGTCGAGGTCGCGCCGGCCGACCGGGGCAGCGTCGCGATCCCTCCGCTGGGCGCTCACGTCCGCGTGACCGGCGCCCTCGTCACCGACCGCGCCCACGGCTGGCGGGAGGTCCATCCGACCTGGCAGATCGTGCGCGTCCCCTTATGAGAGATGTGCGAGAGGAGGGACGTCTGACTCCGATGGGGTCACCGCCTATGCCCGTGCCGTCGCGCCCTCTCTCGCCCGGCTCGCGCGCGCGACGCGGGGACACGAGGCGCTGGCGGCGCTGCTGCGCGACACCGGCCTGGCGCACACGGACGTCTTGATCGCAACGCGCGGTTTCTTGCTGACCGGCCCGTTTGACGCCGCCGATCTCGTGACGATCGATCGCGCGCTCTCTCCCGAGGCCGTGTCCGCGGCCCTGGCGGAGTACGCGCGGCGCGGCCTGGTGGCTCCACTGGGTAGGACAGGAGAGGGAGACCTCCCGCTCTACACCTCGACCCTGCGGGGGCGCGACCTCTTGCTCCGCCTGACCGCGCTCCAGGGCGCGGCGGTCACGGCCTTGTGGGCGCCCCAGGGCGACATCTTGCCCGCCCTGGTGTCCATCGCCACGCGCGTCGTCGGGACCGCCGCTGCCACCCTGCCCCTCACCGCCTATCCGGCCTTCCGTCGCCAGCAAGCGGCGTCCGCCCCCTTTGGGGCGACACCGGCGCATCTGCTGCTGACGCGGCTCGTGGCGCTGCACGCGTTGCGATGCGATGCGATGCGTGCAACCTGGCGCGCGTACGGCCTCGACGCACGTCAGGCGTGCGCCCTGGCCGCCGTGTGCTGCGCGGAGGGTCTGTGGCCCGGCGCACATCAGGCGACGCACACCGGGGAGGGAGATCCGGACGATGGCGCCGTGCGCGCCCTGGGCGCCTTACATGCCCGCCGGCTCGTCGGCAAAGAAAACGGCTACTGGTATATCACGACGCCCGGACGCACGTTGCACACGACCATCGAGCAGGAGATCGACCGGCGCGCGGCCCCGCCCTTCGCGGCGATCGAGGCCCATGAGCGCGCCGTGTTCCTCCTCGGCGTGAAGAAACTACCCGGATAAAGGATGGGAGAGAGGTTATGTCCCTCACGCCGCACCGTTCCACCACTGTCACCACTACCGCTGCAGCCACCACCACTGTCGCCGGCGCCAATAGCAGCCCGTCTCTCATCACGGAGCCACGCTGCCCGGCCGCCGTGCGCGAGGCGTACCACGCCCTGTTCACTGCCGTGGAGCTGGCCCTGGGCGCGCGGGGAGGCCGGTTCATCGCCGTCGCCGCGCTCGACGACACGACACGCGCCGACCTCGTGGCCGCGAACCTGGCCCTGCTGTCGGCGGAGGGTGGGGATCGGACGCTGCTCGTCGATGGCAACCTGCGGACGCCGACGCTGCATGACCTCTTCGGGGTGGCCGCCGCGCCCGGTATGGCGCAGTTTCTCATGCAGGGGCATGGCGATCCAGGCGATCCCGGCGCGCTCGCCCAGCCCACGGCGGACCCGCTGCTCGGCGTGATCGCGGCCGGGGTCGGGCCGGCTCGCTTCGACCGCCTGGATCGCCTGGGCGATGTGCCCGCCGCGCTGCGCCTCCTGGCGCACTGCGCGGATCGCGTGATCCTCTCCCTCGCCCCCGTCCTCGCCGGCACGGCCGCCCTGAGCGTCGGCGCCCACGTCGATGGGGTCGTGTTGGTCGCGACACCCGGCCGCACCAGCCGGCGGGACGCGGCGCGGGCCAGCGCCCTGCTAGAGAAGGCGCACATCCCCGTGCTCGGGGTCGCGCTGGCCGCGTGACAGGCGCGCCTAGCCGCGTCACCGCGTCGCCGTGAGCCACAGCCGCCGTGGCCGGCCACGGCGGCCCCAGGAGCAGTCCCAGTGCTGCGCCATAACGAGAGCTTATCGTGGAGAAGGACAGGGGCGCCGCCCCGACGTCTGACTGAGGGATAGGACAGGGACCTGCCGGAGCCGTCGCCCCGCGCCCATGTGAAAGGAGATAGAGGTATGGCTGTGGACGCCGATCTCACGGACTGGCCGCCCCTCGCGCGCCGGGCCGTGCCCTACGGGCAGATCATCGTGGGGACGGTCGTGGCGGCGCTCGTGGCGGTGTTGCCTCCGACGCTCGCGTTCGCGCTGCTAGGGGCCATCGGCCTTGGGGCTGTGTTGTTGGCGCGCCCGCTCATCGCCCTGTACCTCCTCGTCTTCTCCATCCCGTACGGATCGGTGCGCGATCTCCAGGCGGGCGGACTCAATATCACGCTCACGCAAGTACTCGTCTTCTGCGGCGGGGCGGCCGTCCTGATGCAGGCCGCCATCGCCGGCCGCCTGCGCATCCGGTGGGACGCCTGGCGTCGCCCGTTGCTGCTCTTCATGCTCGCGCTGATCCTATCCACGACCCAGGCGACGGACCTCAAACTCAGCATCAAGGAATTACTCAAGCTGGGCGAGTGGCTCCTGACCTACCTGCTGGTCCTCTCGTACGTCGATACGCCTGCCAGACTGCGGCGGGTGTTGCTCCTCCTTGTCCTCGCCGCGCTGTCACAGGGGCTCCTGGGGCTCGCGCAGACGGTCGCGCACGCCGGCCCCACGTCGTTTGTGCGCGCCGGGGCCTTGCGCGCCAGCGGGACCTTCGACCAGCCCAACCCGTTCGCGGGCTTCCTCAACTTCACGCTGCCGCTCGTGTTGGCGGGGAGTATCACCGGGGTCCGGGTCGTGGGGCGCCTGACGCGGCCGGCCATCGTCATCCTCGGCGCGGCGCTCCTGGCCTCGGGGTCGCGCGGCGCGTTACTGGCGCTGATCGCCGCGGGCGCGGTCATGGCGCTCGTCCACGCGCCGCGTACGCGCATCCTGCTCGGTCTGGGCGGCGCGACGCTCGTTGGGGTGGTCGCCGGGGCGCTCATCGGTGTGGTCCCCGTGTCGATCACCACCGCCGTTCTGGACGTATTCGGCGTCAGCAATATCGACGTGGCCAACCCGACGCCGCGGGACTGGCCGACAGCCGAGCGTCTGGCGCACCAACTCGCGGGTCTGCGCATGTTCGCGGACCATCCCCTCCTCGGCGTGGGCATTGGCAATTACCCGGCCGCCTACGCGCGCTATCAGGTCGCGCCGGTGTGGGCGAACAATCTGGGTCACGCGCACAATTATTACATCAATGTGGCCGCCGAGGCGGGCGTCGTCGGGCTCGGCGCGTTCGTGCTTGTGCTCGTGTCCGCGTTTGTCATCGTCACGCGGCTCTACCGGCGCGCCGCCGACCCCGTAGCGCGCACACTCGCCCTGGGGGTGCTGGGAGTGCTGACGACCGTCGCCGTCCATAGCTTCTTCGACAATATGTTCGTGCATGAGATGGAGGCGCAACTGGCGCTCGTGATTGGGATGGTGACGGTGACGTGCCGGTTAAGCGTGGAGCGCGGCGGAGCGGAGTCCCAGCGAGAGGCGCGCCCCGAGACGGCCGCGCGCCCCTCCATAATAGATGAATGAGTAGGCCGTATGGACACGCAGAGCGCACAGATTATCCTCGCCGTATGGACACGCAGAGCGCACAGATTATCCTCACCGTATCGTCGCGCTGGCCAGTGAGAGCTGCGTCCCCCTTCGCAGCAAGATCATCACGCTGCCTCGTCGCCTATGGGGTTGGCGCCGCCGGCGGCCGTCTCCCGTTGCGGCGCGACGGGCGCTACGTCCTGACCGCGCGCCGCGCCGCTGACCGCGCCGACCGCTTCTTTGCCCGCCACGGCGACCTCGTCATCGTCGTGACCCGCCTGGTACCGCTTGCGCGCACCGTCATCGCGCTGCCGGCTGGGATCGTCCGCATGCGGCTGTCCACCTTCGCCCCCTCCACCGTTCTGGGCTCGCGCGGCTGGTGTTTCACTCTAGCCTCGACCGGCTATACACTGGGGAGAAACGCGGCGCGTGTCGGCGGCGTGCGCGGCGCGTACACGCTCGTGGTCGTCGCGGCCATCCTGGCGCTTGGCGCGGCGACCCTCTATCAGCACGCGCGCCACGGGGAGCCTGACGACGGCGACAGCGATGGCGACAATGGCGATGGGAAGAGGCATGCACCCTGACGACGAGCGGCCCGGCGGAGCCGCGCGGCACATCCTGGTCGTCGACGACGACCGCAAGATCACGGATGCGCTGCGGCGCGGCCTGGCGTACCAGGGCTACCGCGTGGACGTGGCCCATAGCGGCGCCGAGGGGTTGGAGCAGGCGCGGCGGTGGGCACCCGATGTCGTCATCCTGGACATCCAGATGCCGGGGATGGACGGGCTGGAGGTCTGCCGACGCCTGCGCGCGGGCGGGGACGTGCCCATCTTGATGCTGACGGCCCGTGACGCGGTCGCCGATCGGGTCGTAGGCCTGGAGACCGGGGCCGACGATTACCTCGTAAGCCGTTCGACTTCGCCGAATTGCTGGCCCGCGTGCGCAGCCTCTTGCGGCGTCGTCAGGCCGAGGCCCCTCCCACGCTGCGCTACGCCGATCTGGAACTGGATACGGCCGGACGACTGGCCCAGCGCGGCGGGCGCGTCATTACGCTCACCGCCACGGAGTACGCGCTGTTAGAGTTGTTCCTGCGCCACCCACGCCAGGTCCTGGAGCGTGACAGGATGCTGGAACGGATCTGGGGGACCGACGCCACGGTGGACACGCGTGTGGTCGAGGTGTACGTCGGCTACCTGCGGCAAAAGCTGGAAGCGGGCGGCGAGTCTCGCCTGATCCAGACCGTGCGTGGAACCGGCTACGTCCTGCGGGAGAGCTGAGGCGATGCGCTTTGCGCGGCCCGCGCCACTTGTCCAGAACGCCGCCCGGTGGTCACGGTGGTGGCCGGCGTGGCTGCCCGCGGCCACACTACGGCTCCGCCTGACCATCTGGTACACGGCGGTGCTGGCCGCGACCATGCTCGTCTTCGGCCTGACGCTCTACCTGCTGCTGCTCCGCACCCTGAGCCAGGAATCGTACGGGGTTACGGTCGGGGTGGCGCAGGACCTCGCCCGTACGGTCCAGGTCCGCGCCGCCCCGCTGGGCGGGCCCCTGCGGGTCGTCCTCCCACCGGCCAACGTCTTCGGGGCGCCGGCCACCTTTGTCCAGGTCGCCGACACGCGCACGGGGCGGGTGGTGGCGCGCTCAGCGAGCCTGGGGGGGCAGACGTTGCCCTTCCTGGCGCGGGCGGTGGCGGCCGCGCGTCGAGGGCAGCCCACCATCTATACGGTGGGGGCGATCGATCGCCTCCATCTCTACAGCACGCCGCTCGTGATCCGCGGGCGGGTGGTCGGCGTGATCCAGGTCGGCAACTCCCTCGCGGGCGATGAGCGGCTGCTGGACCGGCTGCGCCTGTTGCTGCTCGTGGGCGGGGCGCTGGCCCTGCCGACGGCGGCGGCGCTCGGCTGGGTCCTGGCCGGGCGCGCGCTGGCCCCGATGGAGGACTTCGCGCGCACGACCGAGGCCATCGGGCGTGCCCGTGACTTCTCCCGCCGCGTCGCCCACCACGGGCCGCGCGACGAGGTCGGACGCCTGGCGTCCACGGTGAACACCATGCTGGCGGAACTGGAGGACGCCCACACGCGTCTGGAGCGCACGCTCGCCGTCCAGCAGCGCTTCGTCGCCGACGCCTCGCACGAGCTGCGCACGCCGCTGACCATTATCCGGACCAATGCCGACGTGTTGCGCTGGATGGACCCGGGCGACGCGCCCGAGCGCACCGAGGCGCTGGCCGACCTGGCGGGCGAGGCCCGGCGCATGGGCGGGCTGGTCAACGACCTGTTGACCCTGGCGCGCGCCGACGCCGGCCAGAACCTTATGCTGCGCCCCACACCGCTGCGCCCGTTGGTTGAGGAGGCGTGCCGACAGGCGCGGCTGCTCGCGCACGGGCAGGAGGTGGCCGTGGACGGGGCCACCGAGGCCGACGGGACCGACCACGCCGACTACACCGCGCCGGAGGTAACGGCCGCCATCGACCCCGATGCGTTCAAGCAACTCCTGCTCATCCTGCTCGACAACGCGCTCAAGTACACGCCGGTCGGGGGACGCGTAGCCCTCGCGCTCGACCAGGAGGGCGCGGAGGTCTGCGTGACGATATCCGACACAGGCTGGGGCATCGCCCCCGCGGATCTGCCCCATATCTTCGAGCGGTTCTACCGCGCCCCCGACGCGCACGACATCGGGGGCAGTGGGCTGGGGCTGTCCATCGCCCGCTGGATCGCCGGGCAGCATGGGAGCCGCATCGCGGTGGCGAGCACGCCCGGACGCGGGAGCGCGTTCACCATCTACCTCCCGGCGCGCGCGCCGGACGAGCGGTAGCGCGCCCGGCCCGCCGTATTCTTACCGTCCTTTGAGGTTTCTCTGTGCTTCCTCTGTGGGTACGCCGCTACGCTGAAGATGTGGCCTCTCGCGCCACCGCACGGCGCCAACACAGATGCTCACCTCGCCCACGGCAGCATCGATGGGCTGGACAGGTTGCCCCGCCCGCCCGCCGCGCGCGACATCACACGGAGGACGACAATTCCATGGTTCATATCGCGACCCACGGACTGACCCATCTCCTCGCCGCCTACGGCTACTGGGCCGTCCTGCTCGTCGTCGCCATCGAGAGCATGGGCCTCCCTGTCCCCGGCGAGACCTTGCTGCTCGCCGCCGCGGTCTACGCCGGCACGACGCACCACCTGTCCATCGCGCTGGTCATCGCGGCGGCGGCGTCCGGCGCGATCCTGGGCGACAACCTGGGCTTCCTCCTGGGGCGCGAGGGTGGCTACCGGCTGCTGCAGCGCTACGGGCGCTACGTCCACCTGGACGAACGACGGCTCAAGCTGGGCCACTACCTTTTCCAGCGGCACGGCGGTAAGGTCGTTTTCTTCGGGCGGTACGTGGCGGTGCTGCGGACCGGGGCCGCGTTCCTGGCGGGGACCAACCGCATGGCCTGGGATCGCTTCCTCCTCTACAACGCAACGGGCGGCATCCTCTGGGCCGCTATCTATGGCCTGGGGGGCTACGCGCTCGGCCACAATGCGCATCGGTTCATGGGACCGCTGGGAACGGTTATGCTCGCGCTGGGCGTGCTGGCGGCGCTGGCATCCGCGATCGTCCTGCGCCGTCAGGAGAGGCGCTGGAGCGACGTGGCGGAACGCGCCCTCCCCGGCCCTCTTGCCGCGTATCGGGTCAGCGGAGCGCCGGTGCGATGACCGGGAAAACATATGAACGTGCGAGGGGCAGGGTCGGTCAGGCCTCGGCGGATGGGAGGGCGCGCGCATGCACGATATGATCCAACAGGGGATGGAAGCCCTGGCCGCCCACAACGCGGTGACACGCGCGGTGGCTGTCCTCTGCGCGACAGTCGTCATTGTCCTCCTCGCCGTGGCCTGGCTGATCGTTGCCGTCCGCCACCGGCGCACGCTCATGGTGGCGGAGGGGGCGCGCATCGCCGCGCTGGCCGCACTGGCGCTTCTGCTAGCGAAAGTGCTCACGCACGTCGTCAGTGACCCGCGCCCCTACCTGGTGGACCATGTCGCGGCCCTCACGCCACTCTCGCACGACAACGGCTTCCCCTCCGATCACACGCTGCTGGCCGCCGTCCTCGCGGCGAGCCTGTGGTGGATCGAGCGCCGGCTCATCCCGCCCTTCGTTGTCGGCGTCGCGCTGGTCATGCTCGGGCGCCTTGGTGTCGGCGCGCATCACACCATCGACGTGCTCGGCAGCGTGGCGATAACGCTCGTGGCGGCGCTCGTCGCGCGGGCGGCGCCCGTGCCCGTACGCTGGGACAGGCCCCTCCTCCCGGCACTCCGGCGCGCCTCCGCGGCAGTGGTGCGGCCCATCGTGCAGCGGGACCCGTCCGCATGAGCGGGCTTGTGCGTGCGCTATCGATAGCCCCTTGCACCGAGGGCCATCGTCGCGACGCGGCGCGGTGTGCGGCGCGGTGTGTGGCGCGGTGTGTTCCCCAGATCGTTGGAACACGACCTGGAGCCACGACATGGACGTGGAAGGAGAGAAGAGGCGATGCGCACATGCTATGTGTGTGGGTATCCCCCTATAGGGGGTACCACGCGCTGCGATACGTGCGGGGTATACCTGACCGCCCTCGACGCGTTCCGCCCTTGGCGTCGCGTGCGACGTCTGACAAGGCGATGGCGCCGCACGCGCGCGGTGGAGATACCGGCGGAGCCGGGGATACCGCTGGAGGAGTGGTTGGCGGCGCCAATCCGCGCACGGGTGGAGCAGGACCGGCCACCTCCTACCGCGACGCCATCAGCGTCCGCCCCTCCACCGGCAGACCAGGCGGCCGTCCATTCGAAGCCACCGAGCGCCCCGGGTCATCCACGGCCGTAACGCTGTCTCCGTACACGCGCCCGGGCCACAGGGAGGACGCGTGCATGCACCGCTGTCTAGCGGCCGCTGTCGCCCGCGACAGCAGGGGAGGCCACGCGTGGTCGTAACGTCCCGACCGCCCCGCGCCGCGCTTGCGCGCCCGCGACGCCCGCCACGCCCGCCACGCCCGTGCCGGCGTCGGCGCTGGCTACGCCTGTACGCGCGCCTGCTCGCAGCGGTCGTCATCCTGCTCCTTGTGCTCGGCGCGGTCGGCGTGGTCTACCTCGTCACGCTGCCCGACGTGGGCGACGCCGAGGCGCGCGTGGCGGGTGTGCTACACCCGACGCGCGGCAGCGACACAGGGCTACCCGTGCCGGCGCGGGTGGGACGCGCGGTGATCGCCATCGAGGATGAGCGGTTCTATCACCACCACGGCATCGACGTCGTGGGTGTGGCCCGCGCCGCGCATGTGGACCTGGCGCACGGTTCCCCCCTCCAGGGCGGGAGCACCATCACGCAACAGCTCGCCAAGGCGCTCTACGTCACCGATAACCACACGCTGGGGGCGAAGTTGCGTCTGATAGGCCTAGCCGTCACGCTAGAGCGGCGCTACTCCAAAGCCGAGATCCTGGAGATGTACCTGAACAGCATTTACTACGGCGATGGGCAGTGGGGGGTGGCGCAGGCCAGTCACACCTATTTTGGCCGGTCGCCTCAGGCCCTCACCTGGGCGCAGGCCAGCCTTCTGGCCGGGTTGCCGCAAGCGCCGTCGGCGTATGACCCGACGCGGCACATCACGTTGGCGCGCGCGCGCCAGCGTCAGGTCCTCGCTGCCCTGGTACGCGCCGGCGTCTTAAGCAGACAAGCGGCGATCGCGGCCGCGGGCGTCGGCGCGTAGGGATGAGGAGCGTCGCGGGACGGGCATGGAGATTGGGGCGACAAGGAGCGAGACCATGGAACATCTGGGCATCGTAGGGATGATCGTACTCGGCTATGGCGTGCTATCGCTCGTCTGCATGGCCGTGATGCTGACGCTGGCGCACCGCGCGGCACGCGCTCTCCCACATGTCAACAGGGGCGGCGCTGATGGGACGATGGTATGGCAGGGTATGGCACGCCCCCTGCACCCCGGCGAGGGAGGCGAGACATGAGCCAACGAGACCCCCGGATCGCGCGGATGCAACGCCGGCGCGACGCGCGGCGCGGATCAGGGTGCGGAGACCCGGACGTCGGGGCCGCGCTGCTGATGATCGCGCTCGTGCTCGTCCTCGCCGGCGTCGCGCTCTATGGCGCGGGGCACGCCCTGCACCCTCTGGTGCTCTCATGGCTACACGGGATGCACGGGATGCACGGGATGCAGCAGACCCCGACGCCGCAGCAGAGGACGAGCGTGCCGCGAGCGCCGCGGCGGTCATAGGGCGCGCCGCAGCTCGGAGACAGCAGCTCCCACCAACGGCCGAGGAACCCGAACCTCAACCGACGCGTTAGGAGATAGGACAGCATGAGACAGAGCACAGCGCGCCCTCGCGTCATCGCCCGCACGGCGGCGGGCGCCAGCGGCCCTGCGCAGCGTGGCGATTGGTCCCGCCGCCGAGCGCCTGGCGTGATGGGCGTATAGGATGCGTATGCGCCGCATCGAGCAGCCACCAGAGCCGGAGCGCGACGCTGCGGGGGAGCCGTCGCCGATCCAGGGTATCTCGCGCAACGTCTTCGTCCTCTCCCTAGTGAGCCTGTGCACCGACGTCTCCAGCGAGATGATCTACCCGCTGGTACCGCTCTTTCTGACCGGCGTGCTGGGCGCTCCCGCGACCGTCGTCGGCCTTATCGAGGGGCTCGCCGAGGCCACCGCCAACGTGCTCAAGCTGGTCTCCGGCCGCGTCACCGATCGCCGGGGCGGCCGGCGCGCCTGGGTCTTCGCCGGCTACGGCCTCTCGGCCCTCGCGAAGCCGCTCCTGGCGCTGGCGACGATCTGGCCGTTGGTCCTGCTGGCGCGCCTCGTCGATCGCGTCGGCAAAGGGACACGGGGGACGCCGCGCGATGCGCTTATCGCCGCGTCGAGCGACCCGGCGCGGCGCGGCCGGGCCTTCGGCTTTCACCGCAGCGTGGACACCGTCGGCGCGGTCATCGGCCCCCTGGCCGGCGTGGGCCTCCTCGCCGTGACAGCCCAGAACTTCAGGCTCGTGTTTCTGCTGGCGGCGCTCCCGGCCATCATCGGGGTGAGTTTAATCGGCCGCGTGCGCGAACCGGCGCTCCCGGTCGCCCCCGTAGCCACAGGGGGAGCCCAGCCCCCGGCCTTCACCTACCGGACAGCCCCGCGCCCCTACCGCACCTTTCTCGGCATCGGGCTGCTCTTCGCGCTCGGCAACTCGTCAGACACCTTCCTCATCCTCCGCGCGCATAACCTGGGGCTAGGCACCCTCGCCACCGTGCTGGCCTACGCCGTCTACAACCTCGTCTACGCCACAGTGGGTTGGCCAGCCGGCATCCTGTCCGACCGGCTCGGCCGCCGCGGCATCCTCGTCGCGGGTTTCGCGCTCTTTGCTCTGGTCTATGGCGGGATGGGAGTGGCCACGGGGGCGCTGGTCGTGTGGCCGCTTTTCGCGCTCTATGGCCTCTATATCGCCCTCACCGATGGCGTGACCAAAGCCTACATCACCGACCTCGTGCCGGCGACCCAACGTGGGGGGGCACTGGGCCTGTACGCCGCGACGACGGGCTTCATGGCCCTGGTCTCCAGCGTGCTCGCGGGACTCTTGTGGGATCATGTGAGCCCCGCCGCCCCCTTTTACCTCGGCGGGATCACGGCCTTGGGAGCGGCCGTCGCCGTCGGTCTGCTTCGCCCGCGACGGCCGGCCGCACACGCCTAGCTATCCCCACCGTGCGGCACACGCCACGCAGATTAGCCGCAGCCGTGCTCATCGAGACCTCTACCTCCACGGTCGCGCCCTGGCACCCGGTCGTCCTCCTGCTCTGGCCCCTCCGTGCGCCCAGACGTGGACTTGCTCTGTGTACTGACAAGTCCACCTGGGCGTGGCACGCGCAACGCGTCGTTCCAGTCCTTTCCACGCCTGGGCGCGCGGAGGGGCCAGAGCAGGAGGAGACAAACCGCCGGAGGTGACACATGACCGACACCCACGCCCGCGCCCGCGTCTGGACGCTCTGCCTGTACGCCCTCGTGCTCGCGGCTCTCACCGGCCCCCTCGTCGCCCTCGTCGCCCCACTGGAACATGCCTCCGCGCCCGCCCTCACTATCCTGGCCGCGGCCCTCGCCGCCGCCCTCATCGGCGGCTATGTAGCCCTCGCCGTCCTGCTCATCGTCGCTGTCCTGCGCGTCGTACGGCCTCGTCTGGACGGCTACCGCTAGCCCGCGTGAGGAGCGCCGCCGCACCCCTCCGACGTGGTGTGAGCGGCCCTTCCAGGGGCCTCGGATCGTGGTGCTATTTTGGTACCACGATGGCTCCAACAGGCCACGCAGCATGGTACCAACGGGCCTCAAAACATAGTACCATCCATGGCTCTAGTACCAAACGCATGGAGCTACGCCACAGCCTCATTTCACACAGGAAAAGGGGGGGTAACGCGCCCATGGAGCTACTCTTTATCTTGGGGTAGTCACCACCCGTAGCTCTAGTGGGTCATGCCGCAATTGATGTGGTATAAGGGATGGTCGCGCCGGATCCAGCGAGGCGGCGGGCACGCGCGCGCAGGCGGCGTTCGTGGCGTTTGCCGCCCCAGGTGAAGGGCGTCGGGACGCGATTCCACCCACGCACCGTCGCCTCCAGCCCGTCGATCACCTCCTGGCTGTTTGCGGGGTGCTGCCCGTCCAACGCGCGCGCCACGATGATGCGCTGGACCGACTCGGCCCTGGTGAGCCACGACCCCGAGAGCGGCGTGTAGAGCGGCGCGACGCCGTGGGCCAGCAGCCACTCGACCAGCGCGGGACTCTTGTGGCCGGCCAGGTTGTCCCAGACCAGGAGCAGGCGCAACGGCGGCAGCCCCTCCGGCACCACGTCGAGCCACGTCTCCCACTGGCGCAAGGGCGCGAGGTCGGCCGGGACAGCGGGCGGCGCATCCGACAGAGCAGCTAGAATCTCCGTCATCTCTTGCTGGAGCCAGGGGTGCAGCACGGCATTGGGCGCGCTTGTCACGCCCCTGCCCCGCACCTCGCCCGTCGCGGGATGGAACAGCGTGAGCAGCTTGGCCGTCCCGCCCC
>JAABUZ0100005599.1_pt1 | contig 16359 bp, 11 predicted proteins | sample 5562091 | NCBI WGS metagenome assembly JAABUZ01 (sample SAMN12813069, study PRJNA571459) | rock metagenome | isolation source: Antarctica rocks | place: Antarctica: Victoria Land, Linnaeus Terrace sud | collected 2015-12-21
TGCGTGGGGCGGGCACTGCCGGTGCCCGCCCCACGCGCTCGGCGTTACCACCAGAGCGGCGTCTGCGACGTGCCGCTCGGGCGAGGGCGCGACACACTGTCCGCAGGCGCGACAGGCGACGCGAACACAGCAGGCGCACTACCCCGCGCCACCTCGCGCCGCGCCGAAATCGACGGCTCGGTCGGCACGCCGGCCGGTGCACACGCGCCCGCGACGGCACCGATCGAAGCGACCACGGCCACCAACGCGCAGCGCACCACGCGCACGGCACGCACGGCCGGTCGACACACAGACGAACGCACCGCAACGGACGAACAGCGAAGGCAGGACATGACGGGTAGGGAGACAGAGGGAGGAAGAAGCAGGGTGGAACCGGCCCCGCACCCCCGCACGGTACAGGCGTCCCCGCACCCGAACGCCCCCGCCACGGGCAGTTTCGTTACGCAATGTGAATATTTCCGGACGCTGACGGCGGGCCTCCCGCTTGCGCGGTCCGCCGAATACTCTGGGACCACTTCGCCGTAGCAGAGAGCCCGATTCAAATGTCCCAGATCCATCCCCCGCTCATGGCCGTCGTCGCGCTGCTGACCGACGTCGCCCTGCGCCTCCGGCTGGCCGAGGCCCTCAAGGGCTGGTCCACCCCGGTGGAGTGTGTCGCGCAGGTGCGAGACGTCCGCGCCCGGCTCGCCCGCGGCGACGTCCGCGTACTCGTCGTCGGCCCGCGCGACGCGAGCGACCGCCCCGCCGCGCCCCTCGTCGCCGACGTCCGCCGCGACCACCCGGGCGTGACCGTCGTCGCGTACTGCGCGCGCGGCGCGGGCAGCTCGGACGACATCGTCGCGCTCGTCCGCGCCGGCGCCGACGCCCTCGTCGTGCGCGACGTCGACGACGAGCGCCACGCCTTCCGCGCCGCCCTCCGCGGCGCGGAGCAGCGCTGCGCCGCGTCCCTCGTCTTCGACCAGATCCGCTGCCACCTCCCGCCCGGCGTCTCCCCGCTCGTCGCCCTCTACCTGCGCGCCGACGGCGTCCCGCCGACCGTGGCCGAAGCCGCCGAGTTGTTAGGCGTGCACCGGAAGACGCTCGTGAACCGCCTCGCGGCCGCCGGCTGTCCGACGCCGCGGGCTCTTCGTACCTGGTGCCGCCTCTTCGTCGCCAGCCGCCTCCTCGAAGCGCCCGGCCGCACCGTGGAAAGCATCGCCCACCAACTCGAATTCGACTCGACCACCGGCCTGCGCAACGCCCTCAAGCGCTACACCGGCCACGGCGCGTGCGCGATCCGCGCGGCCGGCGGCCTCTCGCACGTGCTCGCCCACTTCAACGCCGCCTGCGCCGCGGCGCGCCGGCGGCCGACCGCGTTCGAATCCGGTCACCGCGACCACGCGCAGCCGGCCCCCCCCGCCCGCGACGCCCCAGCCGACATCAGCTCCGCGCCGTCGCACCTCCCACGCCGCGTCCCCGTGCTCGCTGGCGCCGCCGACGTCGCGGCCCGCGCGCTCGTCTTTGTCAGCGCGCTCTGGCTGCAGTTCGGCGTCTTCGACGACCTGCTCGTCGTCGCGCTCTGACCTGCAGCGCCGGCGTCCTCGCCGCTAAGCGTGCATGAAGACCCGAGCCGGACCGCTCCCCGGCGTGCTGATTGCCCGTTGCGTTCGGCATGCCCACCACGTTCACCCGCGCCAAACACCTCGTTTTCGGCCGCCCGCTCCCGAGCGACCGCCTCGAGCACGAACGGCTGAACAAGCGCACCGCGCTCGCCGTCCTCTCGTCTGACGCCATCTCGTCGGTCGCCTACGCGACCGACCAGATCCTCTTCGTCTTGGGCGGCGCGATCGGCGCCGCCGCGGTGGCCTACGTCGTCCCGATCTCGGCCACGATCGTCGGCCTGCTCGTCCTCGTCGGCCTCTCGTACCGGCAAACCGTCTTCGCCTACCCCGGCGGCGGCGGCTCGTACACGGTCGCCAAAGAGAACCTCGGGACGAGCGCCGGGCTCGTCGCCGCCGCCGCGCTGCTCACCGACTACATCCTCACCGTCGCGGTGTCGATCTCCAGCGGCGTCGCGGCCATCACGTCGGCGTACCCCGCGCTCGTGCCGCACACGGTGCTCATCTGCATGCTGAGCATCCTCCTGCTCGGCGTCGTCAACCTGCGCGGCGTGCGCGAGAGCGGCGCGGCGTTCTCCGTCCCGACCTACGTGTTCATCGCGGCCATGTGCCTGCTCATCGGCACCGGCCTGTACCGCCTCGCCAGCGGCCACGAACTCGCACCCCTCACCGCGCCGCTCAAGGTCGACCCGACCACCGCGCCCCGCACGTTCAGCCCCGTCACCGGCCTCGCGCTCGGCTACCTGCTGCTGCGCGGGTTCGCCGAAGGCTGCGCGGCGATGACCGGCACCGAAGCGATCTCGAATGGCGTGATGGCCTTCAAACAACCCGCGCAGAAGAACGCCGCGATCACGCTCGCCTGGATGGTCGGCATCCTCGCCGCGTTCTTCCTCGGCGTCAGCTTCCTCGCGCGGCACTACGGCGTGATGCCGACCACCGACCAGACGGTGCTCTCCATCCTCGGGCACCACGTCTTCGGCGGCGGGCCGCTCTACTACCTGCTGCAGTACAGCACCTTCGCCGTGCTCGTGCTCGCGGCCAACACCGCGTTCGCCGACTTCCCGCGCCTCAGCTCCATCCTCGCCCACGACCGCTACCTGCCGCGCCAGCTCGCCGCGCGCGGCGACCGGCTCGCGTTCTCCAACGGCATCATCGCCCTCGCCGTCATCGCGGCGCTGCTCGTCTGGCTCTTCCACGGCGACACCAACGCCCTCGTCCCGCTCTACGCGTTAGGCGTGTTCCTCTGCTTCACCCTGTCGCAGGCGGGCATGGTGCGGCACTGGCTCACCGAACGCGGGCCGGGCTGGCAGTGGCGCGCCGCCCTCAACGGCGTCGGCGCCCTGGCGACCGCGATCGTCACGATCATCCAGGTCGTCACCAAGTTCGAGGCCGGCGGGTGGATCGTCGTCGTGCTCGTCCCACTCATCATCTGGATGCTCGTCGGCATCCACCGGCACTACGAGACGTTCACCCGCGAGGTCGCCTTCACGGGGCAGGCGCCGATCATGTTCCTGCACCACACGGTCGTGGTGCCGGTCGGCGCGATCACCAAGGCCTCCGCCGGCGCCTTCGTCTACGCCACCGCCATCTCGGAGGACGTGCGCGCCGCGTACATCGAGGTCGACCCCGTCGCGACCGAGCGTTTCCGCGAGCAGTGGGCGACGTGGGACATCGGCGTCGACCTCGCCGTGCTGCCCTCCCCCTTCCGTTCGGTGCTCCGCCCGCTCGTCGACTACGTCAACGGGCTGCTCACGGCGGGGCAGACCGACCTCATCACCGTCGTCGTCCCCGAAATCGTCCCCCACCGCTGGTGGGAGCACCTGCTGCACAACAAGACCGCGCTCTACATCCGCACGGCATTCATGTTCCGGCCCAACGTGGTCGTGACGAGCGTCCCCTATCTGTTAGGCCACGCCGGGCGCCTCCGCGACGTGCTGGAGCGCGACGAGGACCTCGACGAGGTCCCCGCCGCGCCCGCGGCATCCGCCCTTACCAGCTGAGGGTCACCAGCGCAGGGTCACCAGCTGACGTCGAAGTCGTGCCAGCCCGCGCCGGCGTCGTGGTCCTCGACCCGCACGATCGCGGTGTAGCCGTTCCACGCGTGGGGCTGCTGCACCACGCTCACGCGGCCGCGCCCCGAGCGGTCGTTCACGCGCACCGCGACGTCGCGCGGCGGGAGCGCCCCGCCCGAGAACTCGCTCCGCACGCCCGCCGCGCCCTGGCCGCTCACGGTCCGCACGTCGACGCGACTCCCCTGGATCCGGATGTCCTCGACGTCGTCCACGCGTCCGCGCCAGTGCAGCACCCCCGAGCCGCCGTAGGTGCCGTTCCCGTTCCCGTAGACGCCACCGTTGCCGTTGCTACCGTTGCCGTACCCACCGTTGCCGCCGTTGCCGTATCCGCCGTTCGCGTCGCGGCCCCGGCGGTCGTACCCACCGTCCCGATCGCGACCACGGTCGCGGTCGTCGACGCGTCCGTCGTACCCGCCGTTGGCGTAGCCCCCCGCGGGACGCCACGTCGTCACGAACCGATAGCTGCCGGCGCCCGCGTCGTCGTCGCGCACGCGCACCACGGCGCGGTACCCGTTCCGACTCGTGGGCTGCTCGACCACGTCCACACGGCCGCGCCCTTCCTGCAGTCGCACGTCGATCACGCCGTCGACCTGCGGCAGCGCCGAGGCGACGCGCACGCGCCCGCCGGCCCCGTTGTCGTAGCCGTCGATCCGCGTGCGGACGTCGCCGTTCTGCATCACGATGAACGCCTCGCGGTCCACGCGGCCGCTCCACACGTAGAGCGAACGGGCACCGTCGGCCGTGCGGCCGTACCCGCCCTGGTTATCGCCCCCGACGCCATACCCGGAGCCACCACGGCCCCAGCGGCCCTGCGCGGCCGCCGGCGCGGCGAGTACCGCCGAGACCGCGAGCGCGGCGCCGGCGACCGAAAGAGAGCGTGTGAACGAGCCAGCGATCGATCGAGTGTGCGAAGCAGTGCGCATGCGAAGGTTCCTCTCTTCGAGATCCAGCGCGTGAGATCCAACGCGTCGCGGCGGACGGCCGGGCGCTCGCGAGGGAGATCAAGCATCGGGAATGCCGCGGCCGGGTCCGCGGCGTGATCCCGGACCACAAACGAAAGCCGTTGGCTGGGAACGACTTACGGCACATTGCCCGTGGGCGGCGTGCCCGACCCGTCTGCCGCCGTCCCCTGCGCGGGACGCCGGGCCGTCCGCACGCGCGGACGCGCGTGCTACGCGACCGACGTTAAGAGCGACTCGCATTAAGACTGCCGTGGCGGGAGCGCGAGGAACGCGTCCATCCGCGCGACCTCCGCGTCGAGCGCCCGGTCGAACGCGCCACCGCGCGGCCGCCCCTCCACGAAACCGAGCGACACGTCGAGCGCGCCGCCGCGCCGAGCGACGTTCGCCCAGCCCACGACCCGGTCGCCCCAGAGCACGGGCAGCGCGTAGTAGCCGCGCTCGCGCCGCGCCGCGGGCGTGTACGCCTCGAACCGGTAGTCCCACCCCCAGAGCTGCGCAAATCGCGCGCGGTCCCACACCACGGGGTCGAACGGCGCGAGGAAGCGCACCGCGCGCGGGACCGCCACCGGCTCGGCGGGCCGCACACCCGCGGGCCACACCCACGACACACCGTCCACGACCTCCGCCTCGAGCTCGCCGTGCCGCAGCAGCGCCGCGATCGCCGCGCGCATGGCCGGCGCGGGCACCTCGCGCCGCACGAACGGCACGTAGCGCAGCACGCGCCGCAGCGCCGCCTCCGGCAGCGGCGCGAACAGGTCGGCGATCCAGCGCACCAGCCCGCGCAGCCGTTCCGCCGGCGAGAGTCGCTCCGCGGGTGCCGCCGCGACCTCGTACACCCGCACGCCGCGGTCGCGCCGCGCGACCCGCACGAGCCCGAGGGTGTGCAGGTGTTCGAGCGCGCGCGTGCTCGCCCGCGACAGACCGCCCCACGCGTTCCGCTCCGCGCCGCTCCCGAACCGCGCCGCGACGTCGACCGGGTGCACGGGACCGGCCTCGCGCACGTACGCCAGCACCTCACCCGCGAGTCCGCCCGGCGGCTCGGCCGCACCCGGATGCAGCAGCAGTCGTACCCCCGGCGTCACGAACCCGTACGCGTACAGCACATCCTCGTCGAGCCCGAGCGCGGGGTAGGCGCGCTCCAGGTCGCCGGCGCGGTAGCCCGCGACGCGGTGGCGGAGGATCAGGTCCTGCGCGCGCGCCGGGGCGCGGATCGGGTCGGCCTGCACGAACCCCAGGCGCGCGACCGCCGCGGCGAGCGCGGTCGGGGCGAACAGCGAGCGGCGGACGACGTGCGCGCGCAACCGCGCCGCCGTCACCCGCGCCGGCGTTAGGCCGACGCCGCCCGCCACGCCTCGAACCGCGCGCGGTACCCCGCCCGCTCCGCGTCGCCGAGGAACGCCGCGCCGAGCGCGTTCAGGTTGAGTTGCCAGAGCTCGTCCCAGGTGAACCCCTGGCGCGCGAGCCGTCGGTACTCGTCGACGAGCGTCGTGCCGAACATCGGCGGGTCGTCCGAGTTCACCGTGCAGACGAGCCCCGCGTCGACCATCGCGCGGATCGGGTGCGGCGCCCCCTCGGGCACGACCTTCAGGCGGTAGTTGCTCGTCGGGCAGACCTCGAACGGCACGCCGCGCGCCCGCGCCAGCCCGACCACCGCCGCGTCCTCGAGGCAGCGCACCCCGTGCCCGATCCGCTCCGCGCCTAACGCCTCGATCGCGCCGCGCACGCTCGCCGCGCCCATCGTCTCGCCCGCGTGCGCCACCACGCGCAGCCCGCGCCGCCGCGCCTCGTCGTACGTATCGCGGAACAGCTCCGGCGGGAAGCCGACCTCCAGCCCGCCGAGCCCGAGGCCGAGGAAGAGGCCGCGTTCGCGTCCGAGCGAGACGAAGTCGAGGACCGCGCGCTGCGTCTCCGGCACGTGCCGGGCGACGTCGGGGATGAAGCGCACGCGCACGCCGTGGCGCGCCTCCCCCGCCGCGACGCCCTCCGCGAGCGCGTCGAGCAGCACGTCCGCGGGCAACGTCTGGAGCATGAACGACGCGCTCAGGAACGCCTCCGTGTACACCACGTGCTGCCCCGCCTGCCCCGCGCAGAACCGCTCCGCCATGAACGCCCAGTCCTCGGGCGTGCGCATCGCGCGCGCGGCGGCCGTGTAGACCTCGAGGAAGTGGTCGAAGTCGCGGAACGCGTAGAACGCGCGCCACGCCTCCAGCGTCGCGGCGGGGAGCGGCGTGCCGTTGCGCGCGGCCATCGCCCAGACCGCGTCGGCGTCCATCGCGCCTTCGAGATGCACGTGGAGCTCGACCTTGGGCATCTCGCGCAGGCGGCGGTCGAGCTCGGGGGGGAGGGGCGGGGCGGGGGAGACCGTGGGCATCGTGCCGTATCGAACAGCGCCTCGGCGCGCTCGGCAAGCGCCCCGCCGTCGGCCGTCCCTCAACCGGTGGCGGGCATCCCCGACGCGACGATCGGCGCCTCGTCGGCCGTCTGCCACGGCAGCGCGGGCCACCAGCGCGCGACGGGCGGCGGCGACGCCACGTCCACGCGCCCGCCCGGCCGCGGCACCGCGAGCGCCACGCCCGCGCGCTCGGCCGCGACGAGCACGCGCTCCGCCGGCTCGGTCCACCCGTGGAGGGCGAGGTTGAACGTCGCCCAGTGCACCGGCACCATGAGCCCGCCGCGCGCCATCTGGTGTGCCGCGACCGCCTGTTCGGGGCCGAGGTGGATGTCGGGCCACCCCTGCCCGTACGCGCCGATCTCGATCAGCGTCGCGTCGAACGGCCCGAGCCGCGCGCCGATCTCGGCGAACTCCGGCGTCATCCCCGAATCCCCGCTCACGTACACGCGCCGCCGGTCGCCGACGACGGCGAAGCCGCCCCAGAGCGTACGATCGCGGTCCCGGACCGCGCGCCCCGAAAAATGGCGCGACGGCGTGCAGACCACGCGCACGCCCGCGACCTCGGTCTCCTCCCACCAGTCCAGCTCCGTGACGGCCTCCGCCGGCACGCCCCAGCCCTCGAGCCGCGCCCCGACCCCGAGCGGGGCGACCCACCGCGGCGCTCGGCCTAACGCGACGAGCGCGCGCACGGTCGACTCGCCGAGGTGGTCGTAGTGGTCGTGGGTGACGAGCACCGCGTCGAGCGGCGGGAGCGCGTCGGGCGCGAGTGGGGCGTCGAAGAAGCGGCGCATGCCGAGCGGGCCCGGACCCGCGTGGTCGTCGCGCAGGACCGGGTCGGTGAGGAAGCGGCGCCCTTCGAGCTCGATGAGGACGGTGGCGTGGCCGAGCCATGTGAGGCGCACGTCGTCGGAGGCGTGCGCGAGGTCCTCGACGGTAGGACGTTCGACCGGGATCGCCGACGTCGGCCGCCGCGGCGCGGCGCCGAACACCCACTCGGCCAGCAGGCGCAGGGTCGTCTTCATCGTCGACGGCAGCGCGTTGCGAAACTGGCCGTCGGCGTAGTGCGGCGAGCGTCGCATGCGGTCGAGGCGCGCCCCGGCGGGCGTGCCGCCGAACGCGCGCACGATGCGCCATCCGAGCGCTCCGGCGCCGGCCACGGCCGCCGCGCCCACGAGTGCGCGAACCGCACCGCCGGTCCTCTTTGCGTGCATGGCGTGCATGCGCCGGCGCCCTTCAGCCCGCGGCCTGACGGATGTCCTGCCGCTGGAGCTGCTCCAGCACCCCGGCCGCCCGGTCGTCCGGCGGCGCCCCGTCGCCGCCGACGAGCGCCTTCATCAGCTTGTCCTCCTGCTCCGGCTTGAGCTCGGGCGGCAGCGTCGGCACGTCCGGGTCGACGACCGCGTCGATCACGAACGGCCGGTCCGCGGCGAACGCGCGCTGCCATGCGCCGGCCACGTCGCCCGGCCGCTCCACGCGCACCCCGTCGAGGCCGAGTAGGCGCGCCAAGTCGGCGTAGGGCAGGTCCGGGAGCGACTGCGAGACGGCGTAGCGCGGGTCGCCTTCCATCACGCGCTGCTCCCACGTCACGTAGTTGAGGTCGCGGTTGTTGAGCACGAGCACGACGAGCCGCGGGTCGGCCCACCGCGTCCAGTGCTTCGCGACGTCGATGAGGGCGTTGATCCCGCTCATCTGCATCGCGCCGTCGCCGGCGACCGCGACCACGAGGCGGTCGGGGTAGGCGAATTTGGCCGCGACCGCGTACGGCACCGCGGAGCCCATCGTCGCGAGCCCGCCGGAGAGCGAGAAGCGCATGCCGCGCCGGATCGGGACGTCGCGGGCGAGCAGGAGCGCGCTCGACCCCGAGTCGCCGGTGAGGATCGCGTCGTCGGGCAGTTGCCGGCCTAACTCCCAGACCACCCGCTGCGGGTTGACGGGGTCGGCCGGCGCCATCGCGTGCCGTTCGGCGGCGTCGCGCGCCTCGCGCACCCAGCCCTCCACCTCGGCGCGCCACGCGTCGCGGGCGGCGTTCGGCGCGAGCAGCGGCAGCAGCGCCCGCAGCGTCTCCGCGCTGTCGCCCGTGAGCGCGACCTCCATCGGATAGCGGAGGGCGAGGTTGGCGGCCGAGAGGTCGACCTGGACGCCGCGCGCCTGCCCCTCGTCGGGGAGGAACTCGGGGTACGGGAACGACGTCCCGACCATGAGGAGCGTGTCGCACTGCTTCAGCATGCGGTTACTCGCCGGCGTGCCGAGCCAGCCGACCGAGCCCGTGACGAGCGGGTGGTCGTCGGGGACGGCGGCCTTCCCGAGCAGCGCCTTCGCGACGCCCGCGCCTAACGCCTCGGCGACGGCGAGCACCTCGTCGGTCGCGTGCAGCGCGCCCGCGCCGACGAGGATCGCCACCTTCCGGCCGGCGTCGAGCACGTCGGCCGCGGCGCGCAGCTCGGCGTCGGCGGGCACGACCCGGGGCGGCGCGTAGCCCGCGCTCGCGTGCTGGCGCCCGTGCTCGTGCGCGGGGTGCTCCGCCGCGGGGAGGCGCTGCACGTCGTTGGGCAGGATGACCGCCGTCACGGTGCGCTGCGCGACCGCGATGCGGAACGCGCGGTCGACCACGTGCCGCAGCTGCTCCGGGTGGACGACCATCTCGCAGTACGCGCTCGCCACGTCCTGCAGGACGAGCTTGAGGTCGATCTCCTGCTGTTCGCTCCCGCCGAGCCCCGAGACGCCCTGCTGGCCGACGATCGCGACCACGGGCTGGTGGTCGAGCTTCGCGTCGTAGAGCCCCGTGAGCGCGTGCGTCGCGCCCGGCCCGCTCGTGACGACCACGACCCCGGGCTCGCCGGTGAACTTCGCGTGCGCGACCGCCATCAGTGCGGCGAGTTCCTCGTGTGTGGCCTGGATGAACTCGAGCGGCGGCGCGGAGGGTCCGTCTCGGCCGCTGCCGGCCGTCTCGGGCGGAGCGGCGTGGAGCCGGTTGAGCGCACCCATCACGCCGTTGACGCCGTCGCCCGGGTAGCCGAACAGGCGGCGGACGTTCCAGCGCCGGAGCAGGGTGAGCAGGTGGTCGCTGACGAGTGTGGGCATCGGGAATCGAGCCGGGCGCGGGAGTGGAGGGGGGTGCGGCGCCGGGTGCGAAGCGCGTGCCCTCACGCCGCACGGGCCCGGGTCGCCCGGCACCGTCCGTGCTTTCCCGGCCGCCGTGTCCACCACCGTTCCGCGCGTCACCACCCCGGCACCCGCGTCCGAGCGCCCGTCGCGCCTGCGCGCCCTCCGCTCGCGCAACTACCGCCTGTTCTTCACCGGGCAGAGCGTGTCGCTCGTCGGCACGTGGGTCACGCGCATCGCCACGAGCTGGCTCGTCTACCAGCTCACGGACTCCGCGTGGTGGCTCGGCGTCGTCGGCTTCGTCGGCCTCCTCCCCACGCTGTTCGTCGCGCCGGTGGCCGGCGTGCTCGTCGACCGGTGGGACCGGCACCGCGTGCTGGTGGTGACGCAGGCGCTGTCGCTGCTGCAGTCGGCGGCGCTGGCCGCGCTCGCCTTCACGCACACGGTCACCGTCGGGCACCTCCTCTGGCTGCAGCTCGTGCAGGGGCTCGTGAACGCGCTCGACACCCCCGCGCGGCAGGCGTTCGTGGTGCAGATGGTCGACGACCGCGCCGACCTGCCCAACGCGATCGCGCTCAACTCGTCGATGTTCAACGGCACGCGCGTGATCGGCCCGGCCATCGGCGGCGCGCTGCTCGCGAGCGCGGGCGCTGGCTGGTGCTTCGCGCTCGACGCGGTGAGCTACGTCGCGGTGCTCGCGTCGCTTCTGCTGATGCACCCGCCCGCCCGAGCCGGCGCGCCGGCGGCGCGCGGCCTCGGCACCGTGCTCGCGGAGCTCGGCGAAGGGATGCGCTACGCGGCCGGCTTCCCGCCCGTGCGCGGCCTGCTCGTGCTCGTCGCCCTCCTCGGCGTGTTCGGGATGCCGTACTCGACGCTCATGCCCGAGGTCGCGTCGAAGGTGTTGTACGGCGGCCCCCACCTGCTGGGCTGGCTGATGACCGCCGGCGGGGTCGGTGCGTTAGGCGGGGCGGTCTACCTCGCGGGGCGGACGAGCGTGGTCGGGCTCGGGCGCGTGATCGCCGCGGGCGGCGTCGCGGTCGGGCTCGCGCTCGTCGCGTTCTCCTTCGCGCGCGCGACGTGGCTCGCCTTCGCGCTCCTGCTGCTCGTCGGCGGATCGTTCATGGTGACGACGGCGTCGTGCAACACGATCCTGCAGACGATCCTCCCCGAGGCGCTCCGGGGCCGAGTGATGGCGCTGTACACGGTGGCCTTCCTCGGCACGGCGCCGATCGGGTCGCTGCTCGCCGGCGCGCTCGCGGCGCGCGCGGGGACGCCCGTGACGATCCTCGCCGGGGCGGTCGGGTGCCTGCTCGCGGGGCTGTGGTTCGCGTCGCAGCGGAAGGGGCTGTCGGCGTATGTTAGGCCGATCTACGTCGAGCAGGGGATATTGGAGGTGCAGGCGGGAGAGGTGAGGAGCGGGAGGGCGTAGCTCTTTAACCGGTCCCGCCCCGTCGGCCGCGCTCGTGGATTGGGGGGGGCGAGGGATTCGGTGCTGCAGCCTCGGGTGGGGCGACGGGTAGGGCCGGACGGCGCGGGGCGTGTACGTCGGGGGGCGTAGCGGGTAGGGCGTTGGGGCGGTACGGGAGGGGCGGCGCGACACCAGCGTCGCCCGGACCGCGACGCAGGACGTGCGGCTTGGTTGGGCCGGCCGGATACCGCTGCGACTCCCGCCCCTTTCGTCCAGTCAGTCGCCCCGTCCGCCCCGTGGCTCTCGCTCCGGTCCACCCGCCCCGCCGCGTCCGGAACCGCCCCAACGCCTACCCGCTACGCCCCCCGACGTACACGCCCCACGCCGTCCGGCCCTACCCGTCGCCCCACCCGAGGCTGCAGCACCGAATCCCTCGCCCTCCCCAGAATATCAGACTTTAGTCCTTATATGGATCGAACTCGTCTGCCCCCGCCATCACCACCACCAACGGCGTGAGCGTGTGCACCACCTCCACCGTCCCCTCCTGCGCCGCGAGCACCTCCGGCAGCCGGCGGTACGCCTGCGGCGCCTCGTCCAGCCCCCCGCCGCGCAGGACCACCCCCGTGCCCGCGAGCCAGTCATGCATCATCGCGGGCGAGATCTGCCCGGGGCTGATCACCTGCCCGGTCTTGCGGTTCCGCTTCCCCGCCGCCGCGGTGCGCGACATCACCCGCCCCGCGCCGTGCACCGTCGAGTAGAGCGCGCCCCGCTGCGCCGTCGCGGTCTCGTCATCCGCGCGCTCCGCGCCCCGCACGATCACCGCGTCGTCCCCCATCGACCCGCCGACGAAGCCGAGCTGCCCGGGGAAGGCCGGCGTCGCGCCCTTGCGGACGACGACCACCGGCTCGCGCCCGTCGCCGACGTCGTGCTCCTCGCGCCAGGCGAAGTTGTGGTGGTTGTGCACGAGTTCCACCTCCCGCGCGCCCAACAACCGCACGACCGTGCGCGCCACCCACTCGCGTCCGGCGTACGCGTACCGTCCCGCGAGCTCCATCAGAAACCAGTAGTCGTGGCCTAACGGTGCGCCGAGGTCGAGCAGCACCTCGCGCTCCGGAGCGCGCTCGCCCCACCTCTTCCCCTGCCCGAGCGCGAGGAACCCCGAGGCGATCGTGTGGCCGAAGCCGCGGCTGCCGAAGTGCACCCCCACCCAGAGCGTCCCCGCCTCGTCGGCGAACACGTCCACGTAGTGGTTGCCGCTCCCGACCGTGCCTAACTGCTGCCGCGCCTTCTGCTTGAGCGCGGCTTGCTCCTTCTTGCTCCCGGGCACGCCCCGCCACGCCGGGTCTTGGAAGAGCGGGTCGTCGACCGGCGCGTCGTCCGCCGAGTTCTTGCGCCCCACCCCGAAGCTCACCCCGGCGTGGATCGCGTCGGCGAGGTCGGAGAGGGCGGCGTGACGCGCCGCGGGCGTGTCGCCGAGGTCGGCGAGTGTGTGGTCGGTGCGGATCGCGGCGTTGCCGCACGCGATGTCGAACCCCACGCCCACCACCGAGACCTGCTCGCGGTAGGCCGCCACGCCGCCGATCGGCATCACATAGCCGACGTGCCCGTCCGCCATGAGCGCGGCGTCGGCCGCGCGGGAGCGCACGTCGGCGAGTTGGGCGAGGGTATTCGCGTCGTGCCGACCGAAGATTTTCATGGGAATGGAATGAATGATTGCGGAGGCGCGCGGGAGAACTGTGGGGTGCAGGGCCGTGACCGACAGGGGATACTGGACATGGGGATACAAGGGCCGGGGATACGACCGCAGGGGATACGACCGCAGGGGATACGACCGCAGGGGATACGACCGCAGGGGATACGACGGCAGGGGTGGTACGGCAGGGGTGTGGGACGGCCTCGGCGTGCTCGGCCCGCGAGGATGAAGGCGATCGAAGACGCAAGCAGAGCGGGACGGACCCGCCCTATTCCTGCTTCATCATCCCTGCCGTTGTATCCCCTGCTGGAGTATCCCCGGCCGTTGCATCCCCTGCGGTCGTATCCCCTGTCGGTCACGGGCGGGTGCGATGGTCCTATCGCCCATTCCACACGGGCCGTTCGGCGTTGTCAACCTCTCATCGGCCCAAACATTCGGCGCGCGATCGAGCCCGCGGCGTCTCCCTTGCCATGCACCCGCGCTCCCAACGTTCGACGTCTCGAACTCCAGGAGCTTCCCATGGCAGACACGACTGCAGCGATCCGCCCCCTCGCCCTCGTCACCGGCGCGTCGAGCGGAATCGGGCTCGAACTCGCCAAGCTGTTCGTGCAGCACGGCTACGACCTCGTGATCGCCGCCGAGGACGCGGGCGTCACGCAGGCCGCGACCGAGCTGCGCGCGGGCGGCGCGATCGTCGAGCCCGTGCAGGTCGACCTCGCCACCACCGACGGTGTCGAGCGCCTCGCCGGCCGCTTCGCCGCCGACGGGCGCACCCTCGACGCCCTCGCGCTCAACGCCGGCGTCGGGCTCGGCGGCGCGTTCCTCGACCAGGACCTCGACCGCGTCTTCAACCTGATCGACCTCAACGTGAAGTCGACCGTGCACCTCGCCTACCGGCTCATCCCGGGGATGGTCGCGCGCGGGCAGGGGAAGGTGCTATTCACGTCGTCGATCGCCGCGCTGATGCCGGGCACCTTCCAGGCGGTCTACAACGCGTCGAAAGCGTTCGTGCACAGCTTCTCCGAAGCGATCCGCAACGAGCTCAAGGACACGGGCGTCACCGTGACCGCGCTGCAGCCCGGCGCGACCGAGACCAACTTCTTCCACCGCGCCGACATGGACGACACCAAGGTCGGCAGCTCGAAGAAGGACGACGCGGCCGAGGTCGCGCGCATGGGTTTCGAGGCGATGGTCGCGGGCAAGGACCACGTGATCGCCGAGTCGCTCAAGACCAAGATCCAGGGCGTCCTGGCCGAGATCGTCCCGGAGCCGCTGAAGGCCGAGCAGCACCGCAAGATGGCCGAGCCGGGGTCGGCGTCGAAGTAGGCGCGACGCCTACCGTTAGACGGTGGGTGGTCCGTCCGGGGCCCCGCCGCCGGCGGCCGGCAGGAACGCCCGCCGCGGCTCCGCGTACGGCCGGAGCGCGGGCACCGAGACCAGCCCGCGCTCCGGCCAGCGCAGCGCCGTGAGCCGGCCGCCGAACACGCACCCCGTGTCGACGTCGAGCGTGTCGTGCACCCACGCGGGGTCGGCCACGGGCGTGTGTCCGTACACCACCGCCGCGCGCCCGCGGTAGTCCGCCGCCCACGCCCCGCGCACCGGCAGGCCGAACTCGTCGCGCTCCCCCGTCGCCTCGCCGTAGAGCGCGAACGCGCGCACCGCCCCCGAGTCCCGCCCCTGCAACTCGGCCGTGAGCCCGGCGTGCGCGACCACGAGCCGCCCGCCGTCCAGCACGTAGTGGCTCGCGAGGCCGTCCAGGAACGCGGTCGCGCGCGCGCGGAACGCGGGCGTCGTCGCGTCGAGCTGCTCCATCGACTGCGCGAGCCCGTGCGTGCGGTGGACGAGCTGTCCGCGGAGCGCCTTCAGCAGTCGCACGTCGTGGTTGCCCGGCACGGCGAGCGCGGTCCCCGCCTCGGTCATCCCGATCGCGATCCGCAGCACGTCGGGCGTGCGTGGGCCGCGGTCGACGAGGTCGCCGACGAACACCGCCTGCCGCCCCTCCGGGTGCCGCCACGCGCGCACCCCGTCCGCGTCCGCCGCGGCGTCGGGTGCGTAGCCGAGGACGGCGAGCAGGGCCTCGAGCTCGTCCGCGCAGCCGTGCACGTCCCCGACGGCGTCGAAGGGGCCGTGGTCGCCCGCGCGGTTGCACGGCAGCGGCGCGCGCACGATCGTCGCGCCCGCGACCTCCTCCTCCGCGTGCAGCACGTGCACGGCGCGGAACCCTTCGCGCGCGAGGCCGGGGAGCGAGCGGCCGAGGAGCGCGTGCTGGTGGTGGATCGCGCGCGGCGCGACGTACCGGTCCGGGCGCCCCGCGTTCCGCGCGTGGCTGACCTGCTCGGGGAGGTCGAACACGACCGCGACGGCGGGCAGGTGGTGCCGCCGGGCGAGGGCGAGCAGCGGGCGGCGCGCCTCGGGCTGCACGTTGGTCGCGTCGACGACCGTGAGCAGCCCGCGCGCGAGCCGCACGCCGACCACGTGGTGCAGCAGCGCGAACGCGTCGGGCGTGCACGCCTGGTCGTTGGGGTCGTTCGACACTACGCCGCGGGTAACCGTTCAGCGTCGTAGCTGGGTGGCCCGCGGGATGCGGCGGTCGGCGGCCTATGCGTGCGGTCGAGCAGCTTGAGGCGGCGGGGGAGGTCCTCAGCCCCGCGGTGCGCGCCGTGGTCGTGGCGCTGGAGGCGCGGCTGGCGCGCGCCGAGGCGCGCCTCCGCGAGCTGGAGGCGCGGCTCGCGCAGGACTCGACGAACTCCTCGCGCCCGCCCTCGGCCGACCCGCCCGCCACCGTGCGGCCGGCGCCACCCGCGTCCGGCCGGCCCCGCGGCGGGCAGCCGGGGCACCGCGGCCACCACCGCGCCGTGCTGCCGCCCGAGCGCGTCGACGCCGTCGGCGAGCACCGGCCGGCGGCGTGCCGCCGGTGCGGCCACGCGCTCGCCGAGGCGGCGCCCGTGGGCGAGCCGGCGCGCCACCAGGTGGTCGAGCTGCCGCCGGTGCGCGCGCACGTCACTGAGCACCGCGCGCCCGCGCTGGCGTGCCCCGCGTGTGGCACGCACACCCGCGCCCCGCTGCCGGCGGCCGTGCGCCGGCACCACTTCGGCCCGCGCCTGACCGCCTTCGCCGTCGCGCTGCTGGGCC
>JAABUZ0100005600.1_pt1 | contig 16358 bp, 13 predicted proteins | sample 5562091 | NCBI WGS metagenome assembly JAABUZ01 (sample SAMN12813069, study PRJNA571459) | rock metagenome | isolation source: Antarctica rocks | place: Antarctica: Victoria Land, Linnaeus Terrace sud | collected 2015-12-21
ATGAGTGGCTTGCCAGCCATCCATCTCCCACCGGCAGTGACCCCGAAACGCGGCGCGCATTTGCTGAGGTGAACATCAAGATTCAACTGCTCAGAGCACTATTCCACCCGGAGCTGGAGCTGAAGTGCTCCCGGCACGCGCTCAACCCCGAGCGCATTACGTTGCCGCGTACACGGGGACCGCTACAGCCAGGGCCTTGCGGCGCTTGACGGCCCCAAACAGCCTTGGATGTCTCGTGAACGATCGTTCTCGAACACTTTGTGTTCGTCTGACTCGGCGTGGCGTCCGAGCCGCACGATCGGAATGTCGCCCAAGCAGGCGTCTCGATGCGGAGGGCTTTCGGCGCCCGCTCGTGACACTCGCGATCATTCCCTGGTCCCTCGGAACTGGCCAGTCCGGTGAGCCGGACGCGTTCGACCACGAGCACGACGACTGCTAGCTGCCCTACGGCGGCTCGCTCCCAGGCTCACCGAAGGCCCGCAGGCGGCCCTTCGTGAACGACGAGCCGAGCTTCTAAGCTGCCCCGATGGACCAGGACCTGCCGCCGGGCGTGCACTCGTTCCGCTTGGTTGACGACCCGCTTGCCGACTGGCTCAGGGATGCTCCGCTCCCGGTCCATCTGGTTGAGCCAGGGTTCGCGCCGGCAGGCGCCGTGCCCGAGGGGGTCAAGAACTGGGACTACTACGACGGCGCGATCGTGATGGTCGGCATCACCGACGGAGAGACCTACACGATCGAAGGCTCGGGAGTGATGGTGGCCCCAGGCCTGGTCCTGAGCGCAACCCACGTGCTGCGTGACCACGCAGACGCCATCGCTGCCAGGACGCTGAGCGTGTACTGCATCGGAGTGCGATCGGGGAAACGGGCGGATCTATGGGCGGTACGCCGGTCGCTGAGATATGCCGAGGACAGCAGCGACATCATGTTTCTCGGGGTTGAGCTCAACTCGGAGATCTCTGACGACTGGTACGTCTCCTGCTTGCCGATCAGCACCCGGGCGCCAGAGGAGGGCGAGAGCCTCACGATCGTCGGATACCGGTTTGACCAACCCGACGCCCTCTCTGAGCCCCTACCCATCATCCGTGGCGTCCGCGCCGTCGGCCGCGGCGACCTGTTTGTCGCCGTAGGCGAGACAGAGACGATCCATTACCCCGATCGGGATCGTCTGCTGGCTCCGTTTCCTGCGATAGAGATCGGGTGTGGATCTCTCAACGGGATGAGCGGGGGCGCGGTGATCGACGAGGGCGGAGCATTGGTCGGGATCCTTTCGCGGGGCTTGGACACCGAGGACGGTCGTGGCCCCAGCATCGCCGCGTGGATCATCCATGCGCTCATGTTCGACGTGACTCTTCCGTGGCCACCCGGTGTGTACGCGCCCGACACGCCGATCCTGGATCTGCCAGAGGACCAGCTCAAGATCCACGGGCGTGACAAGGTGCGTCTCGTCAGGCCGATGGAGCTCGAGTACACAGCCTGGTAGCCCGCGAGGACGACGGCGCGATCCGCGTTCTGTCCGGGACGCACCTCGTGGAAGATGATCAGCCTCTTCGCGCCCTTCGAGCTGGGGCAGCCTGCGAAGGAGGGCCGTCCGCATGGCGGCGGATACTGAAACGTCGTGGCGAACGCGATTTTGATTACTTCGATCTCCGGCATCGTCGTTTCGGGCGTGGTCGGTCCGTCAGCGACCGCCTGGTCGACCCGGCGCACCGCCCGCAAGCAGTTCGTCCGCGACCAGGGCGCAAAGGGTCGTGACGACCTGCGCACGCTGTTCGACGAGGCGGCGTCGGTGCTCGGCCTCGGGCCAATCCGTCTGCGGCAGATCTGGGAGGCCGGGGATGCGGGCATGACTGACGCCTTGCGCGCCTGGCCCGATGAGGTCTACGTGATCGGCCAGCGCCTGCAGCTTCGCCTCGGCGCCGGCGACACGGTCGTCACCGAATACGACAAGGTCCGCACCGCGCTGACCCGCGCCGGCGAAGTCGCCCCCAACGACAACGAGCGCCACGACCAGGCCGTCAAGCAGTTCGAAGACGCCCGCGACAAGTTCCTGGCCGCAGCTCTGGCCAAGCTCAAGGAGCCGATCCCCGACAAGGAGCCGTCGTGAACCTGGACACCTTCCAGCTCACCGCCGCGGTGGTGCACGACATGCCCCGCGGCGGCGACGAGCACGAGAGTCCAGTCCTGACCGACGCACCAATCGCACTGGATGATGTCCTGCGCGCCTACTTTCGCAAGAAGATCATTACGAGCCTGGGTTTGCGAGGACTTGACGTCGTCGTCGACCCCGACGGCCCGACGTGCGTGCGCGACGGAGTCGCGGAAATCCTGGGAGACCACGATCGGCTCGTGGAGGCGTCCCGAACGATGGCCGAGCACCTGCACGAGATTCAGACCGGCCGCAACTCCGCCGGTCTCCTGACCATCGTCCTGGGGTCCATCGACGACCAGCCGTGCCTTTCGGTGCTCAAGCTGGAGCGCGAGCAGGGCTTGCGCTTCCACATCGACGTCGATGAGCAGGGCCGCAACGTTGTGGATCTGGAGCTTCTACGCGAGCTGACGCTGACCGACAAGACAAAGGTCTTCAAGACCTCACTCCTAATGCTCGATGACACCGGCGAGGCCGCGACCATGCACGGCCGGGTCTCCGACGATCAGCGAGGCCGAGACGACGGGGTTGGGGTCGCCGCCTTTTACCTTTCGACATTCCTGGGCTGCCAGTTGCGGACAAGCCCGGAGAAAGCGACCCTAGACTTCGTGCGAGCGGCCAAGGGCTACTTCAACGAACACGTCGCCAATCCAGAGAAGCGCGGGAAGTACCAGGTCGCGCTGCTGGCCAAGATGCAGGACAACACGCGTGACGTTCGTCCGCGGGACTTCGCCGACGCCAGCCTGGACGTCGCCGACCGCGCGCCCTTCAGCGCGGCTGTCCGCAACGCCGGCCTGGATCCGAGGATCGCCTTCGAAAAGGACACATCGCTGGTCAAGGTCAACGGCTTCAAGATGACCTTCGACTCAGGCATGGTTCTGGTCGGCCGAAGCGACGACCTCACCGAGCGCATAACCATCCGGCCCGACGATGCCGAGAAGCCGGGCGTCGACATCGGCGACACCATCAAGCGCCTCAGCGGACGCTGAGGCCATGGATCGGCCCGGCCCCCCAGCGGACGAGATCCGCCATGCCCGGAGGCGTGGCGTCGCTGCGCGACCCGGTGAGGCGTCCGGGCAAATATCGCGTGCGAAACTGAAGGTCGCCTACCTGCGGGTAGCTCCCGCGGGCGCTCCCACAACAATGCCCCGGGTCCTGCGCCGCTGGCTGCGCACGTGGTCTTCGAGCCACGGCCTGGGTGTCGGGAGCCTTAAGACGTTCCTGGCAAGCCATGAGCGTGGGATCGCACTGACACTCGACGCCGCCCAATACGATCTCGATACCCGCAATCTTCTGGCACCCGAGGTTCTCCTGGCCCTCGCCGAGCTAGACCAGGATCCGGATTTGCTGCGGGACTGCTGGCCCCCCGACCGTGATCCCCGCGAACTGTTCGCACTCGCCGACACGTTCGGTCGACCGTACGCCTAACCCTGCCGCCCCGCCAAAAGGAGGCGTGACGAGGTAGGCCCTCGATCTCTCTGCGTCGGTGCCGTCCAAGATGACGTCCTGCCGCTGCTTACACTCGAAGTATGGCCTTTAGTGACGAGGAGCGACGTTGGAATCTGCAGGCGATCAGTGCGCAGGTCAACGCTGACGTCGAAGCCTTCCTGCGCCGGACGGCCCACGACCCGCGGGGTTTTGACGCCGACGATCTCGTTGAGTTCGTCCGGTACGAGCGCTTCGACCGACGGGCAGCCCAGCTGCGGATCATGGCTCTCAAGGAGCAAGGCCGGGTGCATCTTCTTGCCGGCCGTTGGCACGCAGGACCACTCCCCAGCGAGAACAGCACTGGTTAAGAATTGCCGTGGGCTTCGAGGACGTCTTTGTGCAGACTCCTTGCCCACGATGTGACTACATGCTCGACGTGCAGCTTGCGGACGTGCGATTGCAGCGCCGGGTGTACTGCCCGGCTTGTAAGGTCGCGATCCAGCTCGTCGATCAGCATGCGAGCGTGTCAACAGGGCTCGATCAGGTTGAGAGCGCGATGAATGATCTGATACGGAAGTTCGGCGGCTCGCGATGACGCTCCTGTACCAGCATGAACTGCGTGTCAGGCTGAGCGAGCGGCTCTCGAGGCTGCGCAGGATCGTCGGTAGAGCCTTCGAGAACGAGTTGGCGCTCTTTGTTCAATGGATAGAGAGCCAGCCTTATCTCGCCGCCCTCCTCGCCGAGCTGGAAGCCGCGCCGATCGATCTCCAGGAATGGCAGAGCACCGGCGGTTTCGGCCGGCAAACGCTGAAGTTTCCAAACGACGACAAGCAACGCGCCAAGTTGTGCTGGCAGATTTGTCGCGCGGGGAACCCGCTCAACTTCGCTCACAACCTTTCTGCCGAGACCAAGTTTGCGGCAATGTTCGCGGACTACATCGACGTGTTCGTCGATCCGCTCGTCAACTACTTGCACGACCAACTTGAGGACGATGGGTCGGTTCTTGGCGTGCTCGAGCGCTACAAGCGCCGGACCGAGTGGTTCCACCAAGCGGACTTGTTTGCCAAATACGAGGCCGCTACCTCCCAAGGTGAGGCTCAGCTTGATGCCCATCTGCGCGAGTATCTGGTTGACCAGGGGATCTCGTATCCATTTTCGCAGCCGGCATCGCCTTCCGGCGAGGCGGACGTCGTCGCGAACCTGGGTGCGGACCATCCGCTCGCGCTTGAGATCAAGCTGTTCCTCCCGGAGGCAGGCAAGAGCGATGCGTACATCCGCCAGGGCTTCGCACAGGCCGTCCGATACGCCCAGGACTACAACCTCCCCGATGCCTACCTTGTCGTCTACAACCTCAGCAAGGAGGTGCTCATCTTCGATGGCGACGAGTCGCAGCGCTGGCCACCGATAGCGCGCGTGGGTGACAAGACGGTGTTCCTGATCGCCATCCAAACGAATCCAGACCGGCCGTCAGCGAGCCGCGACCGCAAGCTCACACGCCATCTCATCGCGGCTACAGGCCTTCGCGGTGAGTAGCCGCCTCTCTTAGGGCGTGTTCCCGAGTCCCCCAGTAACGCGGCCCGGATCCGCCCCGACCGACCATCGACACTCAAGCCGATCTCATCAGGCGACGCAACGCTCGCTCGCACCCAGCAACAGGCACCGGCATCCAGCACGTAGCGCACGATTGCTTTGGCGACGAACCGCTCGTCCGGGCCGGGGCCCGGTTTGCGCCGCGTCCGACGATCGGATCCACGTGAGATGCGAGGGCCGGCGCGCTCGAGAATCTGGATTTACGAAAACTGATGACTGCCGCTCGGCGCATGTCGGCCGCCGGTGTCGCCGCGCGCCGTGTACATGCGCACAGCAGGCGGCCCATGATCTGCGAGGGCGAGGCGATCGAGCCGTCCTCGTGCTGTTCGGTTCATTGATCTAGGGAGCAGGGTGAGCATCGAGAAACGCCGAGATCCGTTCTGCCTGCCAGCCGTGCCACACTGAGAATCGAAAGCCCTCGTTGGTCGCCGCCCGGCTCACCTCGCGGATCGTCGCGGCCAACTCGTCATGGGTCCGAGGAAACAGCTCGTTGCGAACCTCTGGGTCGCTGATGAGCGCGATCAGGGCCGGTTCGGACCGTGACCAGTCATAGCGCGCGAAGTTCGTATACCAGCTCCGCGTATCCAGCGAACCGGCGTCTGCAATCGCCGTGAAGATCGCTAGTAGATCGAACTGCGTCAGACTTGAGATGACCGAGTCGTCGCCCGCTGGCACATCGGGATGGAGAGGTTCGAGGCGTTCGATGTGCTCTGCGGCCAGAGTTAGAAGCGATAGTTCGATCTGACGGTTTCCCTGGCGCGACTTGAGGAGATCAGCGCGCGTCGCCTGGGTCAGACCATGTCGTAGCCAATTGGTGTAGTAGTCGAAGTCCTGGCCGCTGCCGCGCTGGAGTGTGAGCGTTTTGACCGCGGACCAATCGCGCTTGCGGACTGCGAGCGCTCCGATCGCGTAGACGCGCGTCACGACCTCGAGCCATAGCGCCGGCGGGCTGATGCTGTTGATAATCGGCCGCGGGACTCCTCGTGTGTCGTAACCGAGGTTGTACACCCGTACCAGGCCGCTAACCGCTTGCTGCAGCAGTTCAGAACGCGAAACGTTGACCGCGACCGCCGCCATCGAACCGAGACGATCGAGGATCGTCTCGAGCGTTTCGACGTCGGCATCAGCGTACGCCTGCGCGGCATCCCGCAGCATCCCGTCGATGCCGACGGTCAGAGGAATGTCATCGGCCATGCGCAGAAGTTCGATCAGCGTTGCGACGAAGGCATCGTTGTCGAGCTGCCAGGTGAAATTGGCCGCTGGGCCCTGCGCGATCTGTTGCGCCTGCTGACCGATTCCGAGCCCCACGAGATCATCGCGCAGCTCGACGCGCCAACGTTCGCGGCGGATCGCCATCGCGCGATCCAGAGCGGCAGCGGCCTCATCGTGGTTCCAGACCCGACTCGAGCTGCCCCGTCGGACGTAAACCTCACCGGTACGAAACTCCTGTTGCGGTCGACCGCGACCAGGGTGGTCGCCGTCGCTCTGTATGACGACGAACCCGTTCGGATGAGGGGCGACGTAGACGATGGCGACCGGCGCGCCATCAAGCTCATGCACCGCCGTCTTAATCGAGATCGATTCCGGGAGATATCGCGGCGCGACCTTCGAGCGCAGGGTCGCCTCGTCGAACAGCGCTGCAGTCGCTGCGGTGAACCGTCGCGATGGCGTCCCGTCCTCGTTGACGCCGATGATTAGATGCCCGCCGAGCGCAGAGAACGCGGCGACATCCTTCGTGATCGCAACAAGCGCGGCGCGGTCGTTGAGGTCGCACTCAGCCTTGAGGTCGAGGTCCACGCCCTCGCCCTGGTCAAGCAACTGGTGAAGTCGATCCCGCGAGACCTGCTCGCCGTGTTCCGGCACAAGCTCGATGGTAGGAGCAACAACAACCGGAGGCCCCTGCATGGCCCGAAAGCGACCTCATTCCACTTGCAATACCCCTGCCGATCGGGCAGCCGGGCGGGTACGGATAGCGCCCGAGAACCCGCCTTCTGGAACCCCCCGCCTCAGGACGCCTCCTCGGGACCGATCGGATGTGGAAGCGGTTCCTAGGCCGCTAGGTCGTACACCGACCGACCGTCGTCCCAGTACGACTCGAAGACGTGCTGATACACCGCATCGCATTTCTGGGCGTAGAGCTGGCGGGCGTACTTCTCGGGCAGGCGATCGAGGGTCTCCTCGACGGCGACGCGCACGGCCGCACGCGTCTGCTGTTCCTTGCGCCAGTCCAGCACCAGCTTGTTGCGTCGGAGCGTCGTGAGGAGCTCCCCAGCAACCTTCTTTACCTCCCTCTCCTCGTCGGCTGAGAGATCGGGGCCGGGACGCGTGAGCAGGTCGAAGATCGCAAGCTGCTCTTCGTTCAGCCCTTCGGAGACGGCTCGTGCGTCCTCGTCGCTGAGCGCTTGGCTCAGGGCAACCAGTTGCTCGAAGTAGGTCTGCACATTCAGACTGCCGGCGTTGTAGTCATCGAGCAGTTTTTGGAATCGCTCGATCAGATCGACTCGCGTCGGGTTGAGGCGAGTGAGTCTTGTGATCCGGGCCGAGAGCATCGAGCGGAGTTTCTGGGCAGCCGTGCGCTGACGGCCGCTCGCGAACATGTCCTGGACTGCCTTCCAATCGACCTGGCCCAGGTCCATCAGCGCCTCTCTGTCTTCGCCGCGGATGAGGTACGCGTTCGCGGCCACGGACTCGTCAAGGAGCTGCTCCACCTGCCCCATCACCCCGGAGACGTCCGGTCGCCCGCCGGCCTCCCCGATCCGATCCATGACCACCCGGATCGCCTTGCGGAGCTCGCCGAACTCGTTCGCACGCTGATCGGGAAGGATCGCCTTGAACAGGCGCTCCACCACGGACGCCCTCGTCAGGAAGCTCTGCGTCTCGTCATCCGAGAGCATGAGCTGGTCGGTGACGTCCTTGAGCGCTTCGATCCACTCGAACTTGCGGAGATTGGTGATGTGATCGAGGTCAACGTCGCGCGCCCGGCAGAAGTCCCGCAGCTCATCGACGGCCTCGCGGAGCGCATCCACCAACGCGGTCTTCTCCTCTACGGGAAGCTGACCCGTTCCGAGCGCTCCGGCGCTTGCGTAGATCGCCAACGCCTTGTGGAGGTTGCCGAGCACGTCGACGTAGCCGACGATCAAGCCGTTGTTCTTCCCGGGGAAGACCCGGTTGGCGCGGGTGATCGTCTGCATCAGCGACTGGTTGCGCATCGGCTTGTCGAGATAGATCGTCGAGCACGACGGCACGTCGAACCCCGTCGTCCACATGGAACAGACGAACGCGATCCGCAAAGGCTTCTGCGCGTCTTTGAACGCGCCCTCCAGGTCCTCCTCAACCATCCGCTTGCGGTGCGGCTTGATATCGAGGCCCCGCTCCGCCATCTCGCCCACCTCGTTCTGGGACTGCGAGATGACCACGGCCATGTCGGTGCCCCGCATGAAGGCGACCTCGGCGGCGAGCAGGTCGCGCTCGTCAGAATCGAGACCGTCTGAACTGAGCCGCGACTCCTGGGCCGCGAGACGCTCCGCCCAGAAGCGCTGCACCTTGTTGAAGGTGCGCACCGCTGTGGCCTTGTCGATCGACACCACCATCGCCTTGCCAGCAAAGCCTCGCCCGAGGAAGTGGTCGACGATGTCCTTGGCGACGGTGTCGAGCCGGTCATCGCGCGTGATGAGCTCGTACTGCTGCCCCAGAAGGCGCGCGAGTTTGCGCTCCTGCTCCTCATCGAGGTCCGCGTCCTCGATGATCTGCGTGAGATCCTCGCTGAAGTTCGGATTGACGAGCTGAAGGGCCGGGATGCGGTTCTCGAAATAGAGCGGGACCGTCGCGCCGTCCGCGGTCGACGATGCGTAGTTGTACACCGAGACGTAGTCCCCGAACACCTCCTTGGTCTTCTCCTCCCCGACGATTAGGGGCGTCCCGGTGAATCCGAGGAAGCCAGCGTTCGGCAGCGCGTTGCGCATGTTGAGCGCCAGCGTGTCGTACTGGGTGCGGTGAGCCTCATCGGTGATGACGATGACGTCATCCCGATCTGAAAGCACCGGATGCTCCTCGCCTCGCTCCGTGCGGAACTTCTGAATCAGGGTGAATACGTAGCGGTGATCCTCGGCGAGCAGCGTGCGGAGGTGCTTGGCGGAGGTTGCCCGCGTCCGCTCATCGACGACACCGGCGGCGGCGAACTCCTTATGCGCCTGATCATCGAGATCATCCCGATCAGTGACGATGACGAACGTCCAGTTGCCCCGCATGGTGCGCAGAACCTTCTGCGTGAAGAAAATCATCGAGACCGTCTTCCCAGACCCCTGGGTATGCCAGAAGACGCCCAGGCGACCGCGCTCTTCCGGCGGCGCGGTGCGGAGCTCGGTCAGGCGCGCCAGCGCATTGTTGACCCCGAGGAACTGGTGATTGCGGGCCACGAGCTTGACCAGGCCACCGGGCAGCTCCTGGAACACCGTGAAATTCTCGACGATGTCCAGCACCCGCTCCTTCGTGCACATCCCCCGGATGACGGTCTCCAGCGAGACGCGGCCCTGCTCGCCCTCGGAGTTGATCTTCTTCCACTCGAGGAAGTGCTCCCACGCTGACGTGATCGTCCCGAACCTGGTCTCCGCTCCGTTTGACAGGACGATGAAGCCGTTCGGGATGAAGAGGTGCGGGATGACGTCGCGGTAGTCGCGGAGGTTGTCGTCGTAGGCGTGCTTGAGGTTGCGGTGGGCCGCCTTCAGCTCGATGAAGAGGAGCGGGATGCCATTGATGAAGCCGAGCATGTCGGTTCGGCGTCCATAGAGGTCGCTCGTGACCCTCAACTGGGACACGAGGAGAAACTCGTTGTTCTCTGGCGTCTCCCAGTCGATGATTGTCACCCGCTCCGTGACCTTGCTGCCGTCCGGCTTGCGGACCGAGACGGGGACGCGGTCGCGCAGGAGCTCATACACCTCGCGGTTGGCGCGGGCGTGATGCGATGCGCTGCGGTCCTTGGTGACCTCGATCAGCGCCGCCTCGACCCCTTCAGACGGAAGCTCAGGGTTCAGCCGCTCGATGGCTGGGCGAAGAAATCGCGCAAGGAAAACTGCCGCCTTCGTCTCCCGTCCAAGGGTGCCGTCAGGTCCGAATGTCTCGTAAAATGCGTTGACGTGGTCCCACCCGAGTTGCTTGAACAGCTCAATCGCTGGCTGCTCGACCGACGCATCCTCGCTGTACCGCGCGGAAGGTGGTGGAGGCGTCACGCTGCTTCCGGGACCTGGATATCGAGGTGTTCGACGTCGATCTCGCCAGAGATCAGGCGTGGTAGCAGGGCGTCGCGAGCAACTCGGAGGCGCTGACTGGCCGACTCCAGCCGATCACGAAGAGCTTCCATTGGGGCGACCAGTGCTGCGTACCGTTCGGCCAAATCCATTGAAGGAAAGACCGTCCGAAAGTCTGTGATCCGATCCGGGTGGAGGTGGAGAACGTTCGCACCGTTCGCGTGCGCCTTTACCTCATCGGCGAAATCCGAGTACCGAAGCATGCCGTGGAGGTACTCACCGGGCACGTCGGTCGGGACAATCTTGACCAGATCCATCGAGATGATGCCGAAGTCCTCGTCGAGTTCCGGGATCTGAGCGGCCCGGGCCACGATGCGCCGCTCCTGGGTCATGTCGGTCACAGCGACAACGATGTCCCCCCGAACGACTCGGTGGGCGTGCTTGAACTCACCGACGTACCGCTTCAATCCATCGGCTCGAAAACCTCCATCCCGTGCGACACATTTGAGGTTCACGAAGGGAAGTCCTCCCCGCTCGGCCAGGTCGACACCTCGATAGGAGCGTCCGCGCACCACTCGCACATGGTCGCCCATCGGGGCGACCGCCCAGCCTTGCGGAATCGGGCCCAACTCCGACTCAACCAGCGGCACTGTCTCGTGGCCGGGATACTGAAAGTCGACGAACCACGCACGGTAGATCCGCTGGACCATCTCCTCCAGGAGTCTGATCCGCCGGGTGTTGTTCTCGATGAGGTCGTCGTATGGGGACAGGATCGCCACGATCCTCCGCTGGGTTGGGAGGGGTGGTAAGGGAATGGAGAACTGGCGGATCAATTCCTGATTGAGGTTCTGCTGCGCTGCGCCTGCGGCTAGCCCGACGAGGTCGCGGCGTGTTGTCAGCACCGCGTAGAAGACATAGCGCGGTTCTGCCCGTGAAGGGTCAACGCACAGCCCGCAGATTGCCTGGTTGACGGTTGCGGGAATGCCAAGAAGGCCTAACTGACCGACGTTTGCACCGTACATCGCCAAGAGCACGGTCCCAGGTTGGTAGTACTTGGCAGATGAGTTCTTTAGGCCAGCGTCGGTGATGTGCTCGCTCGTTCCGCGGATTGTGCCGTCCAGCAGCTCCTGCGACTTGACCCAAGGGTGGTCTGCACCCGAGCCGAAGTAGTCGGGTCGCTTGCGGGAAGGGGTGCCGCCACTTGATATCCGACTGCAGATCTCAGCGAGGGGAACCCGAGGTGTTTCTACGAGCGAAGGGCTCAACCCAATAGCTCCGCCACGTTCGCGGCAATGCGTTGTTCCAAGACAGCAGTCTCGCCGTTGAGCCTCTCAAGCGCCTCGTTCAACTCTCCCAGCCGCACGCGGAACACAGCTCGGTGACGTCGGGCTGCCCAAGCGCCCCGGCGACGTTCTGGGCGAGGAGGTACTGCCGCACGTCATTGGGCGCGAGCGGCGGCTTGTTGATGTGCTCGGTCAGCATGCTGTCGTAGCGGCCGGCGGCGCCGATCCGCTCGGTGCGCGCCATGTAGCGTGAGACCGAGCTCTCGATCGTGGCGGCGAGCTCGCGCAGGCGGGTCGGCGCCTCGGGGCCGCTGCCACGCAGTTGACGCCCGTAGTCGCGCAGGGTGGCGCGGAGCGCGTCGCTCTGCTTGTCGGAGTCGGCGAGGAAGCGGATCGTGGCCAGGAAATCCTCGTGGTGGTCGTCTTCCCCGCCGTCTCCGGCAATGGTGAGTGCCCGGTAGGGAGTGGCCGAGAGCATCAGGACCCGGGCGTGCTCGCCGGTCTCGGGTCGCTCCCAGTTGAATAGCGATTGGGCGAGCAGCGCGGCTTCGTCCTCGGGATCGTCACCGAGGAGGTGCTTGAAGCGCTGAAATTCGTCGAGGATCACGAGATCGGGTTCGAGCGCGTCGACGCCAGCGGTGGCGAGCATCGCGCGTAGCTCTCCGATCACCTGGCGTTGGCGCCGTCGCTGCTCTGACGGGATGTGCCGTCGCTCGCGCTGAAACTCCCCACACAGGGCGTCGAAGCGCTGACGGACCGTCTCTGCTCCGGCGCCCCGCTCGGCCCGCTCGCGGTCCTCGAGGGCACGCGCAAAGTTCGCGGCTATGACCGTGTCGATCTCCCGGTCGAACTGGCGCAGGGCGCCGCGGAAGGTCGCGGCTTTGCGGGTCGTCGCCTGCAGGAGGTTCTTCGGGCCTGTCCCTGAGCCGAACGCCCAGCTGCGTTTCAGCAGCGCGTAGAGGAGCACCCGCTCCTCTTGGATGCCGGTGGCGGAGTTTCGCTCGAACGAGGTGCCCGGTGTGAGCGCGATCAGGTTGAGGTCCTGGAGGTTCTGCACCTGGGTGGCGAGCAGCCCGAGCCGCCGGGCGAACGCAGCGCCACTGCCGGTGATGTTGAGCTTGCGGATGTTCTGGTCGGCGATCTCCCCGTTCGAGCAGATGTAGATTACGTCGATGCGAGCCACTCGCTCGGCCTGGAGTCGCTCGATCGCCTTTGCCACGACGCCCCGGGCGACCATCGTCTTGCCGAGCCCGACCTCGTCAGCGACGAGGAAGCGACGCGTCGAGTCGGGCGCGTCAAACAGGCGGTGGAACGCATATTCGACGGTGTCGCGCTGAAAGTCCTTGAGCCCCGCCAGGACCGGTTCGGCACGGAAGCTGGTCATGCCCGCTCGTTCCGGATGGCAGTGATCGTCTGCCAGAGCGCGTCGAGCTCGGTCGGTAGGCCGGTGCCGTCATCGGCCTGCGCGCGGCGGAGATCGGCGAGCAGCCCCTCGACCTCGGCGAGGCGCTCGGGCGCTCGGTGCAGGGTGCGGAGCATCGGCTCAAGCAGCGGCAGCCCGCCGGCGCCCCCGGCGCTTCCCCACCCCGGTCGGGGTGTGCCGCCCTCGGCGAATGCGTGTCCGAGGTCATCGAGGAACCGGTCGGTGTCGCCGCCGCTCGAGAGAAGCACGAGGATGAAGCGCAGCAGCAGCTCGGGGCGCGAGAGCATGGCAGCGGTCACCGCCTCGATCCGACCGTCCGGAGCGCCGTCGAGCGGCAGGCGGGCGGTGATCTCGAGCGGCGGCACCCGCTGTTCGAGATCGCTCAGCTCGAGCACGAAAAATGCGGTGACCCGCGTCAGCTCGCTCGAGCGGAAGCTGACCGCTGGTGAAGCGCTGACATCGACCAGCCGCAGGTCGGTCTGGAGGAGCGGCCGGGCGTGCAGGCGCAGCCCGGCAAGATCGAACTCGCGGGTGACGTGGAGGGCGAGCACCCAGCGCCCGTCGGGATGGGGGGTGGCGCTCGCACGGAGCGCTCCGGCGGCGAGGAGGTGGGCGGTCCGCTCGAGCTGGCGCTGCAGACCGGCGGTCTCCTCCTCGGCAATGGCCGCCTCGCCGACTCGGAACGGGCGCAGCAGCCCGGCATCGGCGAGCGGTTCGTAGACGCGGTCGATGCCGGTGGCGGCCTCTGACCCCTCGAGTCAACCACGAATTCGACGTTGTGCTCGAAGGCGGCTTCGGTCGCGTTGGCCGAACCGACGAACACGACCGCCCGGCGGCCGCGCTTTCCGACGAACACCTTCGCGTGCAGCCCCATGAGGTCCCCGAGAGGCTCCTCGGTCCCATCCCCCCCACCCTTATCGCTATCAAGTTGACCGTCGCCGTCAACCGCGGCGGAGAGCTCGTCGAACACGTCGACCGAGTCAATGTCTTCAAGCAGGGCGGGGTCGAGCGCGGCGAGGGTCTCGAACCGGCTGACTATCGAGAGCTCCTGACTGGCCTCGGCTCGCAGCCGACGGATCGCCGTCTCGGAGGTGAACGGCGAGATCACCAGCAGACGGTGGAAGCCGGTGACCGGCCAGCTCGGCTTGCCGCCATGGCCGATCGGATGGAAGGTGAAGGTGTCAAAACCCTCCGGCGTCTCCCAGCGCACCCGCCGGACCTCCTCGCCCATCATTCTCGCCCGGTCGGCCGCGACGGTCGGGAGCTCGGTCCCGGCCCGCTCGGCCATTCCAGGGAGGGCGCCGATGAATGCGGCGAGCGGACGGTTCTCGGCGAGCCCCCGCTGGCGGTCGAGCAACCGGCCGTCGAAGGTGACCGCAGTGTCCCAGGATCGGTCGAACGTCAGGTTGCGGGAGAGCACCACGAGCCTGTAGAGCACCGGCTCGTCCTCGTCCAGTGGGGCGAAGCGCAGCAGCCACATCTTCGGGTGAAACACACCCTCCGGGCGGGGCGGGGTCACGGGGTGAACGCAATCCTCGAGGAAGGCCAGCAACGGCACCTCGCCGGCCGGGACTTTCGTCATCCCGGCATGGCAGTAGAGCGAAATGCGGGCGGCGTTCTGGCGCAGCGCGGCGAGCAGCGCAAATGGGTTCTCCACCCGCCCGCCATCCGGACCCGACCAGGGAAGGGTCGTGGCGGCGAGCGGGACGCGCAGCAGCGCGAGCAGATCGAGCGTGAAGGTGGTGCCGATCGCATGGTCGAGGCGATGGTCCTCGGGCGGTTCTAGGACCCCGAACAAGAGCCGGCGGTCGGCTGGCGCGAGCGTCATTTGGCGCTCGTCCTGACGATGTCCAGGAGCTGGCGTTGAGCGCTCGGCCAGCGGAACGAGAGCTGCGCGGCGCCGGCGGCGCCGCGCCACGTCTCGAGCGCCGCGTCGTAGCTCAGCCGCGCCTGGCGGTGCTTGACCTCTCGCTCACGCTCGCGGATTAGCGTCTGCGCCTGCCGGTTCTCGGCGATCCTGTCGGGCTCATCGGAAAGGCGAAACCACTCCTCGACAAACTCCCGGGTGGCCCGCCGATGCCGCGAGTTGAGCTGTGCGAGCTGCTCCCACAGCCCCCCCATCGGCGTCTCATCCCGCGGGGCGACCGCGTCGGCGGCAGACCAGGCGTCGAGCGCGGCACGGTAATTGCCTTCGCGTTCCTCGTCCTCGCGAGCGACCGCCAGCATGTGGTTGTAGAGAAGGGCAGCGCCGTGCATCGTCTCGGAGAACCTCTGGGCGAAGCTGATCAACACTCGCTGGTCGGCCGGAACGTCGGTGAGGTCAAGCTCCCAGGGGAAGCTCACCGGCGTCCAGTCACCGTCGCGCTCGACGAGCGTGGCGAGCACGGTGTGCTCGCAGGTCTGACCAATGCGCTCGCGCAAGTAGGTGGCCTCAAGCGGCCGGAGCTCGAGGGTGGCACTGTCCGGCCAGTCATCCGGGGGAGCGGGGATGCCGTCGTCCCACCATGGGTCGCGGTCGACGAGCTGGCCGTCGTCATCACGAGCGAGCTCCTCGGCGCTGAGCACCGCGCGGCTCCATTGCTCGCGAGTGCCCCGCCTTCGGCGGATGTGCCAGCGGCCGAGTCCCTGCCAGTAGATCATGCTCGGCACCTGCTGGAGGCTCCGCCGCGCCCGCGCACCGATCACCCCGTCCTGATCGTCGGATTTGAGCAGCGCGTCGATCAGGCGAAGCTCATGGCGGCGGGTCTGGTCCAGCGCGCCGCTGCGGCTGCGATGCCGCCGCTCGACCTCCCGGAAGGCCCAGGGGACGAACAAGAAGTATCGGGCCCGTCGCTGGATCGTGCTGATGCCCGGGAACATCGCATCTGCAAACGCGTCGCGAATGGTGCCGAGGCCGAGCTCGTCGCGCGTCTCGTCCGCGCTCAGCAAGTCGAGCACCTCAAGCGCCCGCCGTCGCTCGGCGTCGGAGAAGTCAAGCCATGTCAGCGAGGACAAGCCAGGACTCCGGGTCGGTCACCAGTGTCTCACTGCGCGCCATGGCATGACTCTGACATGTCGCCACGCTGGCTGCCGGGACTTGAGTCGACGCGTTCGATCAGGTTCGACAGAGACCCGCTGATCTAGGTGGTAAGCGTGAGCATCGCCTGTGGCAGCTCGGCGCGGAGCACCCAGGCCCGCGGCCTCTACCCGTTCGGTGAGCCCGCCGGAGCAGTCGGGACACCCGGGGCAGCTAGCGGCACTGGTCG
>JAABUZ0100005603.1_pt1 | contig 16353 bp, 26 predicted proteins | sample 5562091 | NCBI WGS metagenome assembly JAABUZ01 (sample SAMN12813069, study PRJNA571459) | rock metagenome | isolation source: Antarctica rocks | place: Antarctica: Victoria Land, Linnaeus Terrace sud | collected 2015-12-21
TCGGCGGCCAGCCCGGCCGCGCCGGCCGCGTCGGCCCAGGCCAGGCGCCGCAGCCGCGCGCGCTCCACCACCACGCGCCTGGCCGCCTCCGCCCCGGGTCATGCCGCGCCTGTGATGCTCTTCCTGTGCAGCTTGGCTGTGTGTTGCTCTTGACAAGGGTGCATTACCTTAGCCCTAAGCTGTTGACATAACCCAAACCTAACCCTATACATGCTTGGCACGCCCATGCGGACGCGCTGCCGCCCGCGCACCCGGCGCTGGCAGCCAGGTTGGCCTCCAGTCAGTCGGTCTCTTGGTAGGGGTAGGGTAAGTCTAACTCTACCCCAGCCCTGTGCATGGTTGGCGCGCCCACGCAGACGCCCGCGCACCCGGCGTTCGCGGCCAGGTTGGCCTCCAGCAGCGCGAGCGCGGCGGGGCTGCCGTCGGTGGCCACCACCCGCGCCGCGCCCGCGCGCAGCGCCGCCAGCGCGACCGCCGGGCTCGCGCCCGCGCCCAGCTCCACCACGCGCTTGCCTGGCGCCAGAGCAGGCGTGATGCAAGGTACAGCCAGGTCGCGAGGTGTGCAGTGTGATGGCCTCGCCCAGCCGCAGCCTGCACAGCATGGCACGCCGGGCACGCCGGCCGGGCCTTCCAGAATGCAAGCACGGCACAGCACGTCGGCACGTCAACACGTCAGCTGCACGTCAGCACGTCAGCACGTCGGCACGTCAGCTGGCATAGAATTATGTAAGGGTTAGGGTATTTGTCGGGGTTAGGTTATGTTGGGCACCTGCGCAGAGCGCCGGGCAGGCGAGCAGCAGGCGCGCGAGCGCGGGCGCGGCCTCCCACAGCATCAGGCCCGTGTGCGCGAGCGTGTGCCGGTGCTCGCGCGACACGCTGCGCACGCTGACCGCGCCCAGCGGCGGGCCCAGGTCCAGCTGCGCGCCGCCCGCACCACGCGCCTTTGGCTCCCTAGCCTTCAACGATGCTGCCACTCAAGCAGAGCGTGTGACCACCGGAAGAGCAAGCACCTCACCAGCCTCCCGCAGCATGCGACAGGGCGCTCGGGCACGGCGTTGCAGACATGCCGAGCGCCAAACGGGCGGCCGCAGGTACACCCGCACGGCTGCGGCTACAAGTCTACGCGGGCAGGACCAGATGTGGGCGACGGCGACCATATCGTCAGACGCGGGCCCCGCACCAGCTCCTCGACCTCCTCGGGCGCGCCGGCGTCAAACAGGGCGCCCAGGCTCAGCCCGCCGGCGTCCCCGTCGCCCCCGCCGCCGCGCCCGTCCGCCGCGCCGGCCTCCCACTCAGCGGCATCGGGTGCTGCCCCCGCTGCACCCAGCGCTGCGCCGCGCGCGGGCCCTTCTGCAGCGCCCGAGTCGCGCACGCCGCACGCGGCAGCCGCCGGCCCGCCCGCGTCGCTGCAGTGCGAGGCTGGCGCTGCGGCGCTCGCCGTTTGCAGGGCGGGCGCTCCTGCGCAACCCCGCTGTGCGGCAGGGTGGGGCCGCGCATCAAGCGGCGGCCGCTCCGGCGCCCGGCCGCCCAGGGTTGCGTGCCCTGGCGCCTGGCTCTGAGCGGCTGCGTCGCAGCAGGCGCCCGCCTGGCCGGCGGCTCCGGCAGCGGCGTCTCCGGCAGCCGGCCGCCCAGCGCCAGGATCTCCAGACCCTGTGCAGCCGCATGGCACCGGGTGTTCACGGCCGCCGACGCCGCGCTGCCCAGGGACAGCCCCTTCGGGGCTCTGGCCGGCGCAGCGCTCGCCGCTCGCGCACGGCTCGGCGCCCGCCTGCGCGCAGAGCGGCGGGCCTCGCAGCGTGAAGGCGGCCTGCACCCAGCGGCGCTCCATGGCGAGCGCGCGTGCGCGGTTTTCCACGCGCAGCTCGCGCGTGGCCACCGCGTCGCAGGCGAAGCCCTCCGCCTCGAACAGCGCACGCAGGCCTTCCTGGGCCCCGTCCGGACTTCAGGAGCTGATTAGGTTCAGGGATAAACCTGTGATAGTGACAGGCGCAAGGAAGGCTGTCACGGATGGAGACACAGGCGACACAGGTGGGGGCAGCGATGGGCGGCCTTGCGGCACGCTCGCAGCTGCCATGAGCCAGCCATATGCTGTCTCAGTGGCCCCTGGGCCGCAAGCAGACCGGGGCGTGTTCGCTGAGTTGCATGGCCCCACGCAGATGGGCAGCAGCGGCGCAGGCACTCCCCGACGTTGTATCAAGCGCGCTCTGCGCGCACGCGCGCGTCCGCGCACCTCGGTGAAGTAGAACGCGCGCGTGCCGTCGCCGCGCACATGGAAATCGCCTGCCAGGCGCTGCGCGTGCCGCCGGCCGCCCAGCCGCTCCTGCCATTGGCAACAGCCTAATTAGACAATCATATCGTGGACAATGACAAAGGCCATTGTGATGAATATCTGAGCCCGCAGCGGCGGCGGCCCCGTCGGTGCAGCGCGCGGGCCACTCTCAGGGCGGGCGCGGGGTCTCGCACAGCAGGGCGCTCAGGCCCGCAAGTGTGCGGGTGACTGCTCGCGGCCCAGCATGTCGCTATGCTGTGTGGCCGTCGAGGGCGTGATCATGTCTAGCACTCTGTTTAGAGCAGGGTGTGGGGGAGCGCCGCGCATGAGGTCAGCAGCGCAATACCAGCGCAATGGCTGCGCACGTAATAATAGCATTATTCTGCCTTCGATCAAAGACATACAGAAGCGCTTGGCGCGGTAGAGTGCAGGGTGGCGGGGGGACGGGCGGCGCGCCTGCGCCAGGTCGCCCCGCGCGTAGTCGCGCACCAGGACGCGTCCGCGGCCCGGACGCAGCGTGGCCGCAATGTTGCGGAGCGCCTGCGGCGGCGCGCACAGCAGTCTGCAGCGCCCCTGGCGCCAAACTTTAACAGGGCGGAGGGAGCGCGCAGCCGGCCGGGCCACCGCATTCAAGCGCGCCCCACGTATGCGCTGTGCCTGGACCTGGCGCGTCATGCCAGAAAAGCGAAGCGCAGGCCTAGCGTGCTGAGGGGTAGCAGACTGACAGGGGCCAAGCCATGCGCCGCGCGTCTTGCGACGACACGCTATGCGGCGCACCTGTGAGCCGCTGCTACGCTCCCAGCAGAGCGCTGGCAGGCCACGGCTGCAGCGTTCCATGGCATGACACGTAAGACACCACCACCCGCGGCAGCAGCCTGGAGCGGGACGCAGCGGCACAGACACAAGCGCAGTGCGCGGCCGTCAGCTTTCTCTGGAAAGCCAGCGCGCCTGCGGCATCTTCGCGGGGCTGATCGCGGACAGCACGAAGACGAGCGTGCAGACGTCCACGCCGCCGGCCGGCACGGCGCCCGCTAGCGCGCCCGGCACGGTGACGTCCGCGACGAACGCGGTCGCGCGGCCCGCCGCGGCGCGCGCGCGCGCGCGCACGAGCGCCACCGCGCGCGGCGCAAAGTCGCACGCGTACACGCGCGCCTGCGGGTTGGCCGCCAGCAGCGGAAACACCGTGTTGCCTGCGCCGCAGCCGACCTGCGCGCGTGCGAGCTGCCCTGGGCGACTGGGCAGCCGCCTTCGAGCCGGGGAGGATACTGAAGTGCTGAAGCGCGCTCTGTGGTGACCAAACGGCCGCGGGACAGGGGACACACGCGCTCAATAGGCTGGCGTGTGCGCCTTGCGATAGGTCCTACACGCAGCGTGCGGGGAGCCGCAGCCCCTCGTGGGGGCTCGCCTCCAGCAGCGTGTGCGGCCCGTCCAGCAGCTCAGGGAACTCGCGGCCCAGCCAGTTGCGGTCCTTGAAGAAGGCCGCAGCGTGGCGCCTGTAGAACTCGTCCCACTTGTCGCTCGCCTGCGCCTCGAGCTCCTCTGCCCACCGTACACAAGGAAGCAAGTCAGCGGTGGTATGAAATGTCGCTGAGGAAGCGCTGCACGACACTGCGTATCTGCCTGTCTGCTAGTATTTGTTAGTGTGCTCTGTGCATGCGCCGCCACACTCACACCCACACTATCGTGAGAGCAGGAACTTGATAACCTTGTGGGCTCAGTTGGCAACCTCACCAGCGCGCTGCTTATCCACCAAGTCGCTTGGTACGCTGAATAAATAGGCGCCGGGCGGCATTGGCAGCAATGCAAGCGCTCCCTAGGCCCGAGGCTTGTACATGGTGCCTGAGTGTCCAGGACTCCCTCTTGCACAGGGCGCGCCAATCTGGGAAAGGTACTGGCGGTGCTGTACGACTCAAGGAGTCTCATCAGACTCCTGCAACCCCATGGCTTGAATCAGCAAGTGCCAAAACTAGCTAGTATATTTAAGCAGTCATGGTGGACACACAAGCGTGGCTGCAAATGCGACCATGCGCTGCCGCTTACCATGCTCGGGGCCTTCCCATCATCGATACATCATTACAAGCAGCCTGTCACAATGGTCCAGGCAGTGTGCACAAGGAGCGGGGCAGTTACACTTGCATGCAGTGCGACAAGCAACCCCTTCTGCGTAAAGTGTTGTACATGCTGCTGCAGCTGGGGCGCTTCACGCCGCATGGCGAGGGGCACCAGCGCGCACTGGGCAAGGCCATACAGCTTGCCATGACGCTCGAGGAGACGCGCTCCTGCCTCCCGGCACATATGCTGAGGTGTTTGTGTGTAAGCGCACTAGACGCAACACCAGCTGCACTCACTTCAGAGACGCCTGCATGAAGAGTGATTTGGGGCGGCTCCTGCGGGGCTTTGCCAAGCGGCCCTGCCTGTCATCTGTGGTATTCTTCCCCCACATGGCCTGACCTGTCAAAGACATGCACTGCCTACCCCTGCAGCCGCCTGTCAGGCGCGCGCTCGCAGGCGCCGGCACGCGCCCTTGTGCCCTGCGCGCCAGGCGGCTCTCTGGCACGCCTCTGAGCAGTAGCGCGCCGTGTTGCAGCCGGAGCACAGCTGCAGCCGCAGGCCCGCCTCCGTCACGCCGGACAGGTTGCGGCACCTGCGCAGGCACGGCACGCTTGTTTGTCAGGGCTGCAAGCTGAACCCTTTCTTGTCGCGACGTTCCAAGCACCCGCATGCCGCACGGGCGCACCCCGTGCTCCAGCAGCCCACGGGGCGCAGCGCGTGCGCCTGCAGGCGCAGGTCCTCCAGGCTGGCCTCCGACAGGGCCTCTGCTGCAATGTGCGGAGCAACAGTGGCCTCGAAGCTCGCAATGCGGTCCGCAGCATACTGTTTTCCGCTGTGGTCCACAGCTGGCCAAGCGCCACAGCGCTCGCCGGCCAAATGTCATCAATGGCCTGTGCAGGCGGGCAAAGCGCTGCCTGGAAGCATGCAGCATGCGAGCAGGCGCAGGCAAGCACAGGTAGAACAATTGCAAGGCCCTGGTTAGCTCAACTGACAGCAGAGCAATGCGGCGCATGCGCACCTCCGTTAGATGCGGCCGCATGGCGCGCAGCACACCCCGCACAAAGATGAACGCGACACCTGCCTCCTCCTCATGCCCGGGAGCCACGTGCGCGCATGGACAGCGCTCCGCCAGGCGCATGGCTGCGCCCAACGCGCCGGCGCGCGCGAGCGCCAGGGCCAGCGCGCGCGAGGCGCCGCCCAGCTGTGCGACGCCGCGTAGCGCGCCCACAACTGCCTGCTCCGGTCTCCCGGCCCTGCCCTCATATGGAACGCCCTCGTCGCCGCTGGCCTCTCCGCGGCCTGTGGCGGGCACGCCTGGTGGCCCACCTGCAATGCGCCCTGCTGGTCATGACATCTGCCCCGCTTGCATGTCAATGGGTGTGCAACATCACGTGGGCAGGCATGTGCATATGCCTGACTCCTCAGTAAGGGCACCCTACTTTGGGCCGTACTCTGCATGTGCACAGACACCCTGAGATCCTTGTGTGCGGCAAGTGTGCAAGCATTCACTGTACGCAATGTGATGGCTCTCACGGTATAAGCACGCACCGACTCCTCACAACCCCGCCAACACACTACCTGGCAGGGCAAAGCCAGCAGGCACGCACAGAGCTCGGCCAGCTTGTCCAGCGCCGCCGTGACAAACGGCACCAGGCCCGGGCACGCCAGCACCACCGCCTTGCACTCCTCCGGGACATCGTCCGCCACCAGCCTGCCGCAGGCGCCCTGCGCAGCCGCAGAGACAGGGTCCAGGCATTCCATCCAACAAGGCGCACACTCGGGTGCTCAAGAGGCCGAACGATGAAAAGCCGCATACTTACCAGCGCCGCCGACAGTATCTCTGACATGTCCAACTTGTATTCCGGGTGGACGTCCAGCGCGCGCACGCTCTCAGGCGAACGGATTGACGGGGGCAGCAGCTGCGCCGCCGCGTATGGCAGCAGCTCTGCTGGCAGGGCGCGTCCGGCTGCCCACGCGATCGCACTCAAGCTTGACTGATCTGGACATGGGGCCTTGAGCGCATCCTGCCGCATGTTGACATGGGCGTCACAGGCGGGCTCTGCCGAGCACCCACAACTGTTTTCACGTGCGTGCGGTGTGCAGCATTGGCTGCCCAGGCAGCTAGGGTGCTGCAGGAGCCGGCGCGGGCTCACCAACAGCGCCGTGTGTATGAAAGAGCCAGGCAAGCTCGCCACCGATTTAACCTTTACCAGTGACGTGAGCAGCGCCTTTGCAGCCGGCGCAACGATGTCGACAGAGCCCACTGCCAGCACCAAGTCAGATGCACAAGTCACTGCCTGCACGCCGGCGGCTGCGTTGAGGGCGGCGGGTTGTAACAGGCGCGCCTGCAGTCTGCGCTGTGACACTGCAAGAGCACACAGCTGCCATGCAGCTGGATGAGCTGCAGCACCTACCGTCAGGAGCACACAGACATGGAGCCAGAGCATGAGCGCGCCTGAGCGGCCACTCCGGCAGTGGTGCTCAGAACGTCCGGCGCGCCTCACCGCTGCCTCCGCGGCTGTCAGAGCGAGCGGCAGCAGGCCCTCGCGTCGCTCGGCGTCCTTGCGAGGGACCATCCCATCAACCTGTGCGGGGCAGGGTTTTGCAATCGAGTGGGCAGCGAAGGGAAGGCCTCCTGTGCGCCTGCATGCCTGCACTGTCTCAAGGGACCACCGGCTGAGGTCGCACCAGCACCGACCAGGGCGGCAGGCAGCGGATGATTGTAACGCAAATGAAGAGGCTGCTCGCCGGTGACCATGCCCGCTCGCGTCATCAGATACCTGCGCCCAGCACGTGCGGTGACGCCCGCAAACGGCATCAGGGTCCCAGCCCAAGTCCCCAGCTTGACAGACGGACAATCGCCCCTGCAAGATATAGATATGTGGGGGTCACCACGGTGGCCTTGCGTGTCCAGCCAGCTCTGACTGAGTCTAGCACTCTCCACGACAGCAGGCTTTGCAATGCGCAGACACGCAGATCGAAAATGGCTTGAGACGCATGCCGCGCACTGACTTGTTCGCATATGCACAAATGGAGGTCGGCACCTATTGCAAGCTAGCGCAGTGACAACCGATAAACAAGCTGCGCATGGATCTCTCGCAACATGAGAGGCGCATGTGCCATAATGAAGCGCACCATCTCCGCAAGGCGCTGCGACGCCCACAGCAGCATGGTGTACAAGTACCGCATGCTGCGGATGCGCTCCTTGCCAGGCACGCGCTTGCAGACCTCCCGGCACATGAGCAGCTTGCCGAGCACGCTGCTGCACAGGCTGGCCGGATGGACATCCAAGTCCTGCCGCTGACCTGCAGTAATGCAATCATGGTTGGAATGGTTGCAAGAACGGAAAGCGAATCATTCTGGAGCTTGTGCTATAACAGCATCGGCACAACGACCTGCACAGCACCGTACCCCTGATCACAGTGGGTGATCAGTGCAGCCCGCCCACTCACCGTGCTAGGGACTACAAGGCTGCCGGTACGTGGATGACAGCTGACCATTAACGGCATGCGTAGGCAGCAAATGCGTGCATATGATATCGGCCAGCGCACGTTCAGGGCCGGCTTGGAAAACAACATGGCTTTGCTTGAGTGTAAGAGGATGAGAAGGGCGGGCGAACGAGCAGCACGCAAGATAAAGCAAGGCGATGCGCACCGCTGTACTACTTCTGCAAGCAGCAAAGCAACAGCGGCATAACTCGGTCGACCAGCAGGGCCAGCAGCCGCTGCTCAACCTCTGGGTCAAGTGGTTCTGTGCCGGGCTCGAGCAGCGCCGCGCGCGCTGCCAGCGCATGCTGGATGCTGCGCTTGCTCACTAGAGCAAGGTCCAAGGCAGCTGCGAGACTGCACATGGCTCAGTCCCTGCAGGCGCACTTCCTGCCAAACGGTGCGACCTAGCGCAGCATGGCCGCCAGCCTGCACCAAGGGCGCACCGCTGCCGCCCGTGAGCGCCTGCTTCATGACATGGATGAGGAGGTCGCCCTGGGCGGTGCCGCAGAAGGTCTTCAGGTACGCAGCATGTGGCGCCTCGCCGCGCGCGCCCAGCGCCTTGTACAGGTCCGTCGCGGTGCCTATGTGCTGCATCAGGCCGGAACAAGGTCAGGTGCATGCTCACTCGATCGGGCGGCTGTTGCAGGAGTGCGCAGCCATGCGTACATGGGTAAAGAGCGTGAGACTCTTTTTGCGGAAGGCTGCCGCGCCCGGTGCAGACACGCTGCGCGGCAGGGGTCCCGGGGCGCTCGCCAGCCAGAATACCACTTTTGAGAGGCTGGGAATGCACTGCGTTAGGACAGCAGACCGGGGCATGACCGGCTCGCCCCACTCCTCCGACTCATCGGCCAGGCCCCAGTGCGAGACCGCCTGCGCGGCGCGCAGCCAGCCTCTGCAGAGCAGCCTACGCGAGGCGGCCGGCCGTGCGGCGTGCAGCCTGCTCACACCTGCAGCAGCGTGCCCGCATAGTTCTGGAGCTGCGCGCAGGCCGGGTGGTTTTGTTCCAGGCTGTGCTGGCTGCCCGCTGCCAGCACTGCCCAGGACGCAGCCAGGCCAGTAGCCAGGCCAAATACATCGTACTCTGCGTACCTGAGTGCACACAGGCACACCGCATCAGCTGGGCTAGGTCAGCCCATGAAGTCTCCTACAGCTTATACGCCAAGCTGCTGACACATGTGGTTGTGATCGCGCAAGCGCACCTCTCGGCAGCCTCGCGCACAGCAGTGATGCGGTCAGCCGGCCCGCTGACAAAGAAGGGACAGGTCAACAAGAGGCTCAGTGTCTGAAGCGTGCGCTCAACAAGTTTTTGCAAAGTGGCCAACATTCTTGTGTCTCGGGTAAGCCCTTCCGCAGCCGCCAGATCTCGCCACACAAGGCGTCTGGCAACGCCTACAAGTGTGGCAGTCACTGCGCCAGCGCCCTCGTAAACGAGCCTCGCCTCGCGCAGCGTCGTGCCGCCCTCCACTGACGCAGCCTGAAAGAGCTCAGGCACAAGCAGAGGGCCCAGCAGAGCTGCTGCATCGAGGTTCAGCAAGTCGGCCAGGCGCAGTGGGCACGTCGCAGCGGCTGCCAGCTCTGGGGCCCCCGCCTCGAGTGCCCTGAGCTGCGCAGCAGCCCTGGCCGGCAGGCTGGCCAGTGCGCACATTCTTGAGGTACACAGCACCTAGAAAGCTCTTGCGACGCCACCAATGTTCCTTTTCCCGGTGCGCTTAAGGGACATGTAACAGCGTGCGCTGATGATTAGCAGCCCAATTAGGGCTGGTGCGACCCCGTTTGGCTGGGGCCAAATGACAGAAGCTGGCCTGGCCTGGCTCCTGACGAGTTCAGGCAATGTGTCCCAGTCTGCATGCATGCGCAAGAAGCACTGTGCAGGTTGTGTGAACAGCAGGTTCTGACCAGGCCGTTTCCTTTCTACTTAGTACAGAATGAATCACCCTGTTGAGACCAAGGCGCATCACATACAAAGAAGCAGCCACTATTGTACACTAGGCAGGCCCCTGCTCGCCACGCCAGGCGTGCCGCTCCGCTCCCGACCACAAAGACACACATCTCTAACCCTCTTGGACAAAGCGCAGACAACCCATTCGCTCGCCCCGCACACATAACGCCTGCACCCATAGGGCCTTTGGGAGCCGTCCAAGCAGGGACTGCCAGGCAGCCGCGCCTGTCAGGCGCGCGCTCGCAGGCGCCGGCACGCGCCGTTGTGCCCCGCGCGCCAGGCGGCTCTCTGGCACGCCTCTGAGCAGTAGCGCGCCGTGTTGCAGCCGGAGCACAGCTGCAGCCGCAGGCCCGCCTCCGTCACGCCGGACAGGTTGCGGCACCTGCGCGGGCACGGCATGCTCGTGAGCCGATACTCTCCTCTAAAGAGCACTTTGCCGCGCCGTTCCAGGCACCCGCATGCCGCAAGGGCGCACCCCGTGCCCCAGCAGCGCACAGGCCGAAGCGCGGGCGTCTGCAGGCGCAGGTCCTCCAGGCTGGCCTCCGATAGGGCCTCTGCTGCAATGTGCGGCGCAACGGTGGCCTCGAAGCGCGCAATGCAGTCCGCAGCAGTAGTCTGGTCCGCTATAGCCCACAGCTGTTGAAGCGCCGCAGCGCTCGCCGGCTGACTGTTATCAATGGCCTGTGCACGCGGGCGAAGCGCTGCCTGGAAGCCTGCAGCATGCGTGCAGGGCGCAGGCAAGCACAGGCAGAACAATTGCAAGGCATACGCAGGGGCCGCACGACGTCTTACAGCCCATTACTGCCTCGCCCGCCCCTACACCCGACCTCAGCCTGTGCTGGTTAGCAAGACTGACAGCCGAGCAATGCGGCGGGTGCGCACCTCTGTAAGATGCGGCCGCATGGCGCGCAGCACATCCTGCACAAGGCTGAACGCGAATTCCGCCACCTCCGCGGGCTGGGGCGCTAGGTGCATGCAGGGACAACGCTCCGCCAGGCGCATGGCTGCGCCCAGCGCGCCGGCGCGCGCGAGTGCCAGGGCCAGAGCGCGCGATGCGCCGCCCAGCTCTGCTACGCCGCGCAGCGCGCGCAAGACTGCCTGCTCCGCATTGCTGGCCCTGTTATCGTGTGGGCCGCCCTCGTCGCCGCTGGCCTCTCCGCAGCCTGTGGCGGGCACGCCCGGCGGCCCATCTGCAACGTGCCCCGCTGGACATGACAACTGCTCTGCTTCAAGTGTTGGGTGTGCGATGTCACCCGGTCAGGCGTGTTCACATGCACGTGCCCCTCAGTGGAAGCGGCCTGCCTAGGGCCACACGCTGCATGGGCGGATCTGATTATTCTGTGCGTAAGTGTGCAAGCGTACACCGCTCAAGGCGCTATCAATGTGATAGATCGCTGTCAATGTGAGCAGGATCCATGACAGTGATCGTATCCAGCTGCATAAGCACACACCATATTCCATGAACCCTGCCAACCCCCAACTGGCAGGGCACGCCGGGCAGGCACGCACAGAGCTCGGCCAGCTTGTCCAGCGCCGCCTTGACAAAGGGCACCAGGCCCGGGCACGCCAGCACCACCGCCGTGCACTCCTCCGGGACACCGCCCGCCACGAGACTGCCGCAGGCGCCCTGCGCAGCCGCAGAGACAGGCTCCAGGCATGCTCTTACCTCAATAACACGGCGCATGGCAGAGTCCGTGCTCAAGTGAACGAACGGTGACAAGCCGCACACTCACCACCACCGCTGATAGGAAGTCTGACACTTGTCCGGCGCTGAAAAGCAGGTTGTGCTGCGGGAGGTCCAGCGCGCGCACGCGCTCAGGCGGAAGCAGCCAGAGGGGCAGCAGCTGCGCTGCGGCGTATGGCAGCAGCTCTGCTGGCAGGGCGCGTCCGGCCGCGCGCTCGTTCGCAGCCAAACTTGACTGGTGTGGAACCGAGGCCATGAGCGTAGCCTGACGCATGTGATGTGGGGGTAACTGGCGGGTTCTGCCGAGCTCACAAAACTGACTGCATATGCGCGGATTGTGCAGCCATTGGCCGCCAAGGCTGCTGGGATACTGCGGGAAGTGACGCGGCTCACCAGCAGCACTGTGTGCACGGTAGTGCCATGCACGCCCCCCACCGCAAAGGCCTTTGCCAGCGATGTGAGCAGCGCCTTCGCAGCCGGCGGGACACTGTTGACAGAGCCCACAGCCAGCACCACATTAACACCATAAGCCAGTGCCTGCACGCCGGCGGCTGCATCAAGGGTGATTGGCTGTAACAGGCATGCCTGCAGTCTGCGCTGTGACAGTGCAAGAGCAAACAAGTGCCATGCAGCTGCATGAGATCCAGTAGGCCCAGCTTCTACAGCTCAAGACTTGTACCAAAGCATGAGCGCACCACAGCCGCAACGTCGTCGTCGGTGTCAATAACGTCTGCCGCGCGCCTCACCGCTGCCTGCATGGCTGCCAGAGCGAGCGGCAGCAGGCCCTCGCGTCGCTCGGCGTCCGTGCGAGAGGCCGTCACATCGTCCTATGCAGACCAGACCTTGGCAGCCAGGTCGGCAGCAACGGGAAGGCTTCCTGCATGCCTGCATGCCTGCACTCAATTACGGGCCACCAATTAAGGTCGCACCAGTATCGACCAGGGCGGCAGGCAGCGGATGAGTTCATTGCATTTGTTGATAAGGCTGCTCAGCGGTGCCCCGCGCGCGCTCGCCTCAAGAGCGGCCTGCGCCAAGCAGGTGTGGTGACGCATGCAAACCGCAACAGGCTCCCAGGACAAGCTGCCAGCCTGATAGACCGACAACTGCCCCTGCAAGATGTAGACATGTCGGGGGCACCACGGTGGCGTGCCGTGCCCAGCCTGCGCTGAGTTAGACTAGCACTCACATGACGGCAGACACTGCAGTGTGCAGATGTGCAGTTTGAGAATGGCTTGAAATGCATGCCGCCCAGTAATCACACTGACTTTTTTCGAACAGGCACAACGGTGGTCTGTAGTCTAGCGCAAACCAGCGCAGCGACAGCTTTTATAGAAGCTGCGCATGACCCCACCCGCGACACGGGAGGCGGACATCCCACTCGCGCGCGCACCTGCTCTGCAATGCGCTGCGACGCCCACTGCAGCAGGGTGTACAGGTAGCGCATGCTGCAAATGCGCTCCTTGCCAGGCACGCGCTGGCAGATCTCCTGGCACATGAGCAGCTCGCCCAGCACGCTGCTGCACAGGCCGGTCGGATGGACATCCAAGTCTTGCCGCTGGCCTGCATTCATGCAAACTTGGGTGGAACTGTTGCAACAGTGGGAAGCACATTGTTTGGGAGCATGTCCAGAGTCAGCAGGGGCACAACGACCTGCACAGTGCCTTCCACTTCAGCACAGCAGTTGAAGAGGGCACACATCTCACTCATTATGCAAGAGAGTACATGGCTGCCGGCACACAGACGAAATATTACTGACCAATCAACGGCATGCCCAGGCAAAACGGCGTGCATGTGATATCAGCCAGCGCACGTGCCATGGCTTGAGATCAAAAACACATGCTTTGCTTTATGTGCAAGGTGGATGAGCAGTGCAGACCAGCGAGCAGTACCTAAGATTAAGAAAGGCGACGCGCACCGCTGTACCACTTCTGCAAGTGACGCAGCAACAGTGGGACTGCCCGGTCGCCCAGCAGGGCCAGTAGCCGCTGCTCAACCTCCGGGTCGAGCGGATCTGCGCCGGGCTCGAGCAGCGCCGCGCGCGCTGCCAGCGCATACTTGATGCTGTGCTTGCTACCCAGAGCAAGGTCCGTGCCGGCTGCGAGACTGCGCGTGGCTCAGTCCCCGCAGGCGCACTTTCCGCAGAATGGTGCGACCCGGAGACTGCACGGCCGCCCGACTGCGCCAAGGGCGCACCGCAGCCGCCGGCAAGAGCCTGCTCCATGGCGTAGATCAGGATTTCGCCCTGGGCAGGGCCGCAAAAGGTCTTCAGGTATGCGGCATGCGGCGCCTCGCCGCGCACGTCCAGCGCCTTGTACAGGTTTGTCGCAATGCCTATGTGCTGCATCAGGCCGTAACAAGGTCAATTGCATGCTCACTCGATTGGGTGCAGTTGCAGGAACGCGCAACAATGCGTACACGGGTGTAGAGTGTGAGACTGTTCTTTCGGAAGGCAGCCGCCGCTGGCGCGGACAGGCTGTACGGCAGGGGTCCCGGGGCGGTCGCCAGCCACACAACCACTTTGGCGAGGCGGGGGAAGAACTGCGTCAGGACGGCAGACCGCGGCATGGCCGGCGCGCCCCACTTCTCCGACTCGTCGGCCAGGCTCCAGTGCGAGACAACCTGCGCGGCGCGCAACCAGCCTCTGCGGAGCAGCCCGCGCGAGGCGGCCGGCCGTGCGGCGTGCAGCCTACGCGCGCCTGCAGCAGCACACGTGCATAGTTCTGGAGCTGCACACAGGCCGGGTAATTGTGCTCCAGGCTGTGCTGGCTGCTCGCTGCCAGCACTGCCCAGGACGTGGCCAGGCCAGCAGCCAGGCCAAACACGTCGTATTCTGCAAACCTGAGCGCACAGGCACACCGCGTCAGCTGGGCCAAGGTGCTGCCGGTGGAGGCTCAGACAGCAGCGAGTGTGAAGCTACAGGCGCATGTGGTGGTTATTGCGCAAGCTCACCTCTTGGCAGCTTCACAAACAGCCCTGCTGCGGTCAGCCAGCCCGCTGACGAAGAAGGGACAGATCAGCAAGAGTCTCAGCGTCTGAAGCATGACTTCGACAAGTTTATGCAAACTGGCCATGACTCTTGCGGAGAGCCCTTGCGCAGCAGCCAAGTCTCGCCAGACAAGGCGCCTCATGAAGCTGACCAGCGTGGCAATTGCTGCGCCTGCGCCCTCATAGATCAGCCGCGCCTCGCGCAGCGTCATGTGGCCCGCCAATGGTGCAGTCTGAAAGAGCTCAGGCACAAGCAGAGGGCCCAGCAGAGCTGCAGCATTAATGTTAAGCAAGTCGGCCAGGTGCAGAGGGCACGTCGCAGCGGCTGCCAGCTGTGGGGCCCCCGCCTCGAGTGCCCTGACCCGTGCAGCAGCCCTGGACGGCAGACTGGCCAGTGCACACATTCTTGAGGTACACAGCACCTAGAAAGCTCTTGCGACGCCACCAATTGTCCTTGTATGACCCTGGTGCGCAGAATTGTAACAGCGTGCGCTGATGTCAGCACAGACTAGGGCGCAGCATGCTGCGTCCAGGCCCCCAATGCTTACACGACCTGATACATGACCCTACACGGGCACTTATTGGATGCGTTCCAGTCCAATTAGATTGGTGGTGAACGGGTGAATGTACTCGTCGCGTGTGCGGCTCATATCACAGTTTTTAAACAGCAGGTAGCGCTCAGTAAGCGAATATCAACACTGATGTCAGCAAAGCGCCAGCTGTTGGACAGGTACAGCCTTCCACAGGGCAGCGTCCCTGTCAGCTAACCCGGCTGCTCAGGTGCTCCCAGACGTTATGCCTCCTACGGTGGAAGGCTACAAGCGCGCCCTCAAGCGCGCTCTTGTCACGCGGGCATGCCGCTGCTGCAGCAAGGAGGGGTCTAGTAATCATGCTGAACCCATTACAAGTGAGGGCGTTTGGTGCCTCACCGACGTGTCACATCTCTGTGTAGGCTCGGTGTCCGGAGGCCACAGGCACATCGCGTGCTCCAAGTCACTCACGGAAGCTCGTGTTCGGGTCATGCAGCCAGGCACCCTTCCGTGTCAGCCCCGATGACCGCGCAGTCCCCTGGGATACAAGCTCTGCGCCAACCATGGTCCGGAAAGTCGGGCATGCCTCACGTGCGCCCTGCACAAATTCACGTGCAAGACTCTGGCACAGAATGCAAGCTGAGCTCACGGCCGACTGCTGCACAGGCAAGGGGTAGCACCGCTATACATAACAGCACAAAGTCAGCGCCACCATGCTTCCCAGGAGGACCAGCTTGCTTTGGCGGTGCTGTGCCCGCAACGTGTACCCTCTGTTCAGGCGCCACGCGCAGGCGCCTGTTTGTGCCGGGGCATGACTGATGAGGTCGTGGAGCCACACAGGGAGCCCTGAAGGAGACGGGGAGCCCGTATCATGGGGCGCCCGTGCCGGCACGTCAGTCGGGCGCGCGCTTGCAGGCGCCTCGGCAGGCGGCCTTGTGCCCCGCGCGCCAGGCCGCCTTCTGGCAGGCCTCTGAGCAGTAGCGCGCGGTGTTGCAGCCAGAGCACTGCTGCAGCCGCAGGCCTGCTTCCGTCGCGCTGGACAGGTCGCGGCACCTGCGCGGGCACGCCACGCTCGTGAAGCAACACCTCTCTAGCGCTGACGGGAGCTCTGCAGCGGGCGCTCGTACGCCCGTATCCGGCAGGGGCGCACCCCCACTACCAGCAGCCCGCGGGGCGCAGCGCGGGCGTCTGCAGGCGCAGGTCCTCCAGGCTGGCCTCCGGCAGCGTGTCCGCGGGGATGCGCTGCGCGGCCTCAGCCTCGAAGCGCGCGATGGCGGCTGCAAAGCTGGCCAGAGCATCCTGGTACTGCTTGCTGCTGGGCCCGAGCGGCGGCGCGTTGTCGAGCAGCAGCGGGCAGTCCTGCCGCGCCGCCCGCGCAGCGTCAGCGACCCCAGCTCCTGCCTGCA
>JAABUZ0100005605.1_pt1 | contig 16348 bp, 17 predicted proteins | sample 5562091 | NCBI WGS metagenome assembly JAABUZ01 (sample SAMN12813069, study PRJNA571459) | rock metagenome | isolation source: Antarctica rocks | place: Antarctica: Victoria Land, Linnaeus Terrace sud | collected 2015-12-21
GGAGACGATGGCGGCGTCGCCGAATTTGGCGCGGAGGGTTTCGACGGCTTGCCATCTGGCCTGGCGCTTGGCGGCGTCGGGGTCGGCGAGGTCACCCTGGTCGGCGCCGGCGGCAGGCAGGAGCGGGTTGGCGCCGATGCCGATCAGGCGGAAGGCGGTGCCGTCGGTTTCGCGGTGCAGCAGGGCGCGGGCGGCGGCGAACAGCATCTCGGGCAGCTGGGTGGGGCCGGACAGGCGGGCGTTGCGGGTGCGGCTGGCGAACCCCGCGGTCTTCAGCTTGAGCACGACGCCGCCGGCGGCGAGGTCTTGCTCGCGCAGGCGGCGTCCGAGTTTTTCGGCCATGCGCCAGAGGTGCCGCTCGAGGCCGGCGCGGTCGGCGATGTCGGTGTCGAAGGTGGTCTCGGCGGAGACGGATTTGGAGGCGTGGTCGGTGTGGACCAGGCGGACGTCCTCGCCGCGGGCGCGAGCGACGAGGGCGGGGCCGTCGTCGCCGAGGCGGTCGCGGGCGGTGCGGTCGTCGAGCGCCTGCAGGTGGGCGAGATGGGTGATGCCGCGCGCGTGCAGCTTGCGCTCGAGCACGGGGCCGACGCCGGGCAGCAGGGCGACGGGTTCGGAGGCCAGCACGGCGGCGGCGTCGCGGCCGAGCACGGAGAAGCCGCGCGGCTTGTCGCGGCCGGCGGCGATCTTGGCGAGCAGGCGGTTGGCGGCCAGGCCGATGGAGACGGTGATGCCGATCTCGGCCTCGACCCGTTGGGCGAAGCGGGCCAGCACCGCGGCCGGAGGCGCTGCGTGGAGGGCGGCGGTGCCGGAGAGGTCGAGCACGGCCTCGTCGATCGAGAGCGGCTGCATCAGCGGCGTCAGCTCGCCCATCAGGGCGCGGATTGCGCGGGCGGCGAGGCTGTATTTCGTGAAGTCGGGGCGGATGATGACGGCGTCGGGGCAGAGCTTGAGCGCCTTGAACATCGGCTGGGCGCTGTGCACGCCGTAGAGGCGGGCGATGTAGCAGGCGGTGGTGACGACGCCGCGGGTGCCGCCGCCGATGATGACGGGACGGCCGGCCAGCTCCGGGCGGTCGCGCTTCTCGACGCTGGCGTAGAACGCGTCGCAATCGACATGGGCGATGGCGAGTTCGAACAGGTCCGGGTGCTGCACGACCCGGCGCGAGCCGCAGGCGCGGCAGGTTCGGCCATCGGTCTCAAGGGCGCAGTCGCGGCAGAGAGCCGGCATTGATCAGCCCAACGCGCGGGCGGTGAGGCGGCCGACGATGCGGACCCAGAGCTGGTCGAGCCGGCCGAGCGGGATGGAGAGGGCGACGGTGGCGGCGAGCGTGGCCAGCGCGGCGCAGGCGGCGGCAGGACCCGGCGGCATGGCGGCGCTGGCCCGGAGGAGGACGAAGGAGCCGAGCGAGCACATCATCGGAATATGCAGCACATACATGGGGAACGCCACGAATCCGAGGAAGCGGGAGAAGGCGGCGCCGGGTCCTTGGGCAAGCGACGGCAGGGAGAGGACGGCGATGACCATGAGTGCGGAGACGGGCAGCCAGGCGATGTGGACGTTCTGGCCGAGGCGCTCGAGGCCGACGAGTTCGCCGACCGGCTTGTTGACGATGAGTAGGAAGAGCGTGGTGATGACGATGATGCGGGCGGCGGTGCGCGGCAGCAGGGTGGCGCGGCCGTGGGTGAGGCGCGCGAGTGCGGCGCCGACGACGAATTCGGCCAGGAAGGGCTGGAAGGTGAAGAAGATGAAGCCGAGCACGAGGGTGAGTGCGGCGATGGCGCGGGCGCCGCGGGCGGCGATGAAGACGGGGGCCAGGCCGATGGCGAGCATGCTGCCGAGCAGCTCGATGCGCATGGTCCACAGGCTGGTGTTGAACCAGACCTCGCCGGCGGAGAAGACGGCGTAGGCGCCCTGGCGGATGGCGCGCCAGAGGGTGGGTTCAGGGCCCTGCCCTGGTGCGGGCACGACGTGGTGGGCGAGCCAGTCGGAGCCGCTGAGGGCGGCGGCGGCGGCGTTGAAGTAGAGGCCGGAGCGGAGCAGCGCCCAGGAGAGCACGGTCGAGACGAGGCAGAGCAGCGCCAGGCGGGGCCAGCGCTTGAGCAGGCCGCGGACGACGGATTGGACCCCGGTTGCGAGCATGACGGATCGGGTCAGCACGAAGCCGGACAGCAGGAAGAAGAAGGCGAGCAGCGCCGGGCCGTCGTAGGGGGCGAACAGGATGCCGCCGATGGCGGCCGTCGGCGCGGTCTCGGCGAAGTAGCCGGAGCGGGCGGGGGCGAAGCCGATCAGCAGGTGGATGGCGAACACGCCGAAGGCGGCGACTCCGCGCAGGAATTCGAGCGGGGCGAGCTTTTCGTCGCGTCCGGGCGATAGGGGGGGCATCGGGTCAACCTTGCCGCTTCGGCCGGCGGAGGCAAGAAGGGGGCATGAAACGGTGGTTGAAGCGGGCGCTGCACTGGGACGAGCGCAGCGACTACGAGAAATCGGTGGCGCTGTATCGGCTGCGCTATCGTGTCGCGCGGGCAGCGAGCCCGGCGGGGCTCGGGCTCCGGCGGCTGATGCGCTGGGCCGGGACGGATAAGGATCGGCCGGAAGGGCACTCGTATGGGCCGGTCTATGCCGAGGCGCTGCGGCCCTATCGGTGGCGGGCGATCCGGCTGCTGGAGATCGGCATTGGCGGGACGGATGACGAGGCGGGCGGTCGGTCGCTGCTGGCCTGGCTGGCGTATTTTCCGCGTGCGCATGTGGTCGCATGCGACCTGCAGGACCGGTCGGCGCTGGCGGGCGGGCGGTTGGTGATCCGGCAGCTAAATCAGGGCGATCCCGGCGATCTCGGCCGCCTCGCCGCGGACGGGCCGTTCGACGTGATCATCGATGACGGCTCGCATCTCTCGGCGCACCAGTTGCTGACGTTCCGGGCGCTGTTCGACGGGCTCGCGGAGGGCGGGCTGTATGTGATCGAGGACGTGCAGACGTCGTATTGGCACCGCGAAGTCGGCGGGGTGGCGTGGGACGGGGCGGCGCCGCAGAGCGAGGCGTTCGGGGCGACCTGCGTTGGCTGGTTCCTCGAGTTGGCCAAGCACCTGAACCACGCCGAGTTCCTCGATCCGGCCGACCCGGCGCTGCTCGCCTATGCCCGGCAGATCCGGCGCATCACGTTCGAGCACAATTTGATCCTGATCCAAAAGGGGCACAACGACGCGCGGTCGAACACGGTGGGGCGGCCATGAGGCTGGCCTTGCTGCGGCGGCTGGCGCGGCGGGCGATGGTGGCGCGGGCGCATTGGCGGGACTGGCGGGCGCGGGGGGCGCGGGTTCGGCTGGCGGTGTGCGCGATCTTTCGCGAGGAGGCGCCGTTCCTGGAGGAGTGGCTGCGGTTCCACCATGGGGTCGGGGTCGAACACTTCTATTTATACGACAATTTCTCCACCGATGATTTCGGGGCGGTGCTGGCCCCTTGGGTGACGCGTGGGCTGGTGACGTTGACGGCGTGGCCGCATCCGGTGGGGCAGTTGGCGGCATATCGGGATTGCGTGGCGCGGCGGTGGCGGGAGGCGGGACGGATCGCGTTCATCGACATCGACGAATTTTTGTTTTCGCCGGAATCGGACGATCTGCGGCCGATCGTGGCCGAGTATGGCGATGTGCCGGGCTTGTTGGTCTATGGGCCGTTCTTTGGCGCCAATGGGCACCGGGCGCGGCCGGATGGCGGGGTGGTGCGGGCGTATACGCGGCGGGCGACGATCGATTTTGCGTGCAGCGGCAAGACGATCGCCAATCCGCGGCATGTGCGGGCGATCACCAACGTGCATGGGTTCGAGTATTGGACGCGGGAGACGCTGGATACGGCGCGGCGCACGCATGCGGAAGGGCGGCTGACGCCGGTGTTCGACCGGTTGCGGTTCAATCATTATTGGTCGCGCTCGATCGCCGACCTGCATACCAAGGTTGCGCGGGGGGATGCGTCGACGCCGGAGGCTCGGCAGTTGCAGTGGCATCTCGATTACGAGGCTCGGCTGAACGAGGTCGAGGACGAGGCGATCCTGCCGGTGGCGCGGCGGGTGCTCGGGTAAGGCGGGTGCTCGGGTGATTAGGCCGGCCAGAGCCAGGCGGCGCCGCGGACGCCGCTGCTGTCGCCGTGGTTGTTGCGGCGGATCGGGGTGTCGGTGGTGTCGCTGAAGACGTATCGGCGGAGCAAGGTCGGCAGTTGCTGGTAGAGGTGGTCCATGTTGGACAGGCCGCCGCCGAGGATGATGGCGTCGGGGTCGAGGATGTTGCAGATGACGGCCAGGCCGCGGGCGAGACGGTCGGCGTGGCGGTCCAGCGCGGCGATGGCGGCCGGGTCGCCGGCGGCGGCGCGGGCCTGGACGGCGGGCACGTCGGGCGCGTCGCAGGAGCGGGCCAGGCCGGGGCCGGAAAGGTAGAGCTCGAGGCAGCCGCGCTGGCCGCACCAGCAGGGCGGCAGCGGGTATTCGCCGTCGCGCGGGGCGGGCAGCGGGGTGTGGCCCCATTCGCCGGCGATGTGGTGCCGGCCGGACAGGATCTGGCCGCCGATGACGATGCCACCGCCGCAGCCGGTGCCGAGGATGACGCCGAAGACGCAGTGGGCGCCCTGCCCTGCCCCGTCGGACGCTTCGCTGAGGGCGAAGCAATTGGCGTCGTTCTCGACCCGGACGGGACGGCCAAGCGCGCTTTCGAGGTCGCGGTCGAGGGCGTGGCCGATCAGCACCTGGGTGTTGGCATTCTTGACCAGGCCCGTGGCCGGGCTGATCACGCCGGGAATGCCGACGCCGATGCTGGGTTGGACACCGGCCTCGGCCTCGGCGGCGCGGACCAGGCCGACCATGGTGGCGACGATGTCATCGTAGCCGGCCGGCGTCGCGACCCGGTGGCGCCAGACGATCTCCCCCGAAGCAGCGAGCACGGCAACCTCGGTCTTGGTGCCGCCGAGATCGATCCCGAGACGATGGTGCATGCCGACTGCATACAAGCCGCTCCCGGCTTGCTCAACCGGTCCGGGCGGTGGAGATTGGCGGGATGACGGAAACCGTGCTCGACGTGAAGGGAATGCGCTGCCCGCTGCCGGTGCTTCGCGCCAACCGAGCCCTGCGGGGGCTCGCGGGCGGCGCGCGGTTGCGGGTGCTGGCGACGGACCGGGCGTCGGTGGCCGATTTCCAGGCGTTCTGCCGCGAGACCGGCCATGCGCTGCTGGCCCAGGGCGAGGAGGCCGGCGTATTCAGCTTTACCATCCGCAAGCGGGCGGACGCGGCGGAGACGGCATGATGAAGGTCGCCATGTTCACCCATCCGGCCTGCCTCGGCCACGACACCGGCCCCGGCCATCCGGAGCGGCCGGACCGGCTGCGGCGCGTGCTGCAGGCGCTGGAGCATCCGGATTTCGTGCCGCTGCTGCGCGAGGAGGCGCCGGAGGCGACGCGGGAGCAATTGCTGCTGGCGCACCCGGCCGAGTATGTCGACGCGATTCTGTCCGTGGCACCGGCCGAGGGCGAGGCGGTCTATCTGGACGGCGACACGCTGATGAGCGCGGGTAGCCGGGCGGCGATTTTGCGCACGGCCGGCGCGGGGGTGGCGGCGGTCGACGCGGTGATGGACGGCTGGGCTGATGCGGCGTTCGCGGCGGTGCGCCCGCCGGGTCATCATGCCGAGCGGACGCGGGCGATGGGGTTCTGCCTATTCGCCGGCGCGTCGATCGCGGCGTTGCATGCCCGGCAGCGCTGGGGTTTGCGGCGGATCGCGGTGGTCGATTTCGACGTGCACCACGGCAACGGTACGCAGCACATCCTCGAGGGCGATGCGAAGATGCTCTATATCAGCTCGCACCAATCGCCCTGCTATCCGGGGACTGGGGCGGCGAGCGAGCGCGGCGTGGCGGACAACGTGGTCAACCTGCCGTTGCGGCCCGGCACCGGCAGCGCGCAGTTCCGGCAGGCCTGGGAGACGCTGGCCTTGCCGCGGCTGGAGTCGTTCGCGCCGGAGTTGCTGATCATCTCGGCCGGGTTCGACGCGCACAAGGCCGATCCGCTGGCCGATATCCGGCTCGAGACGGAGGATTTCGGCTGGATCACCGACCGGTTGCTGGAGCTGGCGGACCGGTGTTGCGGCGGCCGGGTCGTGTCGATCCTGGAGGGCGGCTATGATCTGGACGCGCTGGCGGCCTCGGCCGCCTTGCACGTGCGCCGCCTGATGCGGCAATAGGGCCGCCCGAACCAGATAGGGGCCGCCATGGCCGACGAGATCACCCCCCTTTCCTTCGAGGACGCTCTGGCGGAACTCGAGCGCATCGTGCGCGGGCTCGAGGGCGGGCAGCAGAAGCTCGAGGACGCCATCGTCTGCTACGAGCGGGGCGCGGCGCTGCGGCGGCACTGCGAGCGCAAGTTGGCCGAGGCGGAGGCGCGGGTGCAGGCGATCGTCGAGAAGAGCGATGGCTCGCTCGCGTTGAAAGCGGTCCAATGAGCCTCACCTTGGCTCAGGTCGACGTTCCCGCCGCGTTGGCCGAGCGGGCGCGCGACGTGGAGGCGGCGATCGATTCGCTGCTGCCGCTGCCGGAGGGGCCGGAGCGGCGGCTGCTGGAGGCGATGCGGTATGCGACTCTGGGCGGCGGCAAGCGGCTGCGCGGGTTCCTGGTGATGGAGGTGGCCGGGCTGTTCTCGGTGGCCAACGCGTCGGCGGCACGGGTGGCGGCTTCGGTGGAGATGCTGCACGCCTATTCGCTGATCCATGACGACCTGCCCTGCATGGACGACGACGACCTGCGCCGCGGCAAGCCGTCGACGCACAAGGCGTTCGACGAGGCGACCGCGGTGCTGGCGGGCGATGCGCTGCAGGCCCGCGCGTTCGAGATCCTGGCCGAGCCGGACACGCATTCGGACGCGCAGGCTCGGTGCGACCTGGTGGTCGCACTGGGGCTGGCTTCGGGGGCGCGCGGCATGTGCGGCGGGCAGATGCTGGACATGGCGACCGAGGGCGAGTCGCTGACGGCGGCGCAGGTCGGGCGGGTGCAGGCGCTCAAGACCGGGCGGCTGATCCAATACAGCGCCGAGGCGGGGGCGATCCTGGGCCGCGCGCCGATGCAGGTGCGCACGCAGGTGTGCTGGTATGGGCGCGACCTCGGCGCGGCGTTCCAGATCGCCGATGACGTGCTCGACGCGGTCGGCACGACCGAGGGGATCGGCAAGACGGCGGGCAAGGACGAGGCGGCGGGCAAGGCGACGCTGGTGAGCCTGATGGGCGTCGAGCGGGCGCAGATGCATGCCGAGATGCTGGCGCGGCAGGCGAGCGCGCATCTGGACGGGTTCGGGGCCGAGGCGGACCGGCTGCGGGCGCTGACGCAGTTCGTGGTGGCGCGCCAGAGTTAAGGCTGGCGATGGCTAAGCGGCGGGCGGACCAGGCCCTCGTCGACCTCGGCTTGGTGGAGAGCAGGACCCGGGCGCAGGCGCTCATCATGGCCGGCAAGGTCTGGAGCGGGGATCGGCGGATCGCCAAGTCGGGCGATTTGCTGGCCGAGGGGGCGGAACTCGAGGTGCGCGGGCAGGACCATCCCTGGGCGTCGCGCGGCGGCCTGAAGCTGGATCACGCGCTGCAGCACTTCGGGTTGTCGCCGGCCGGGCTGGTGTGCCTGGACGTGGGCGCCAGCACCGGGGGATTTACCAGCGTGCTGCTGGCCGGCGGGGCGGCGCAGGTGCATGCGGTCGATGTCGGGCATGGGCAGTTGGCCTGGCCGCTGCGGCAGGATCCGCGCGTGGTGGTGCACGAGCGGGTCAATGCACGCTATCTGACGGCCGAGACGGTGCCGGAGCCGATCCAGGCGCTGGTGTGCGACGCGAGCTTTATCGGGCTGTCGACGATCCTGCCGGCGCCGCTGGCCCTGTGTGCGCCCGGCGCGTGGGCGGTGGCGCTGATCAAGCCGCAATTCGAGGCTGGGCTGGGCCAGGTCGGCAAGGGCGGCGTGGTGCGTGACGCGGCGGTGCATCGTGCCGTCTGCACGCGGGTCGAGGCGTGGTGGTCGGCGCTGCCGGGCTGGTCGGTCAGCGGGGTGATCGAGAGCCCGATCACAGGGCCCGAGGGCAACCGGGAATACCTGCTCGCAGCGCGGCGGGCGTCCGCCCTGCCCCATCGTTCCGGCGCTTAACCACAGCTTCCTCGTCGACAAGCTCAAGATCGACCGGTCGTTCATTCAGGCGCTCGGCAGCAGCAGCGAGGCGACCGGGGTGGTGCGCGCGATCGCAGCACTCGGGCGCAGCCTCGGTATCGTTACGATCGCGGAGGGCGTCGAGACGGAGGCGCAGGAAGACCTCGTCCGGCTCGACGGGTGCGACGAAGTGCAGGGGTTCCTGTTGAGCAAGCCCGTACCGGCCGCTGAGGTCGGCCGCCTGATCGCCTCGCTGCAGGCGCCGCCGCGCCGGACCCGGGCGGAACACCCGCAGCCCGTCGTGGCGTAGCGGCACGGACGAGAGTTCTTCCCCGCTATCCTATCGTTAACAATTCGATTCTGAGCGGCCTTGGCGTTCGACGTGCGAGCCAGTATGAGCAGCGTCAACAATTCTGGGGGGAACAGTGATGGCCCATACGATTTCGCGACGCGCCATGCTCGGCACCGCCGCAGCGACGTGTCTTGCGGGACCGGCAGTCGCGCAGTCGATCAAGCCGAAATCACCGCTCGCCCTGACCATCGTCGATGTGGCGGGCAATCTGGCGCTGACCCAGAAGGCCTTCGAGAACTATCGCCGCGCCAAGCCGGAGATGGTCTCACGGTTCACCTTCAGCAAGGCGCCAGCGCCGGAATTGCCGGCCAAGCTGCGGGCGCAGCAGGCGGCCAACCGGGTCGACATCGACCTGGTGCTGACCGGGACGGATGCGTTGGCGGCGGGGATCGAGCAGAAGATCTGGGCCGAGATGCTGCCGGTGCATTCCGCCGGCCTGCCGAACCTGCAATCGATCCTGCTCGAGCCGGCGATGCGGATGCAGGGGCTGGCGCAGAACCAGGCGGTGGTGATCAGCTATTATCCGTCGGGCCCGCTGCTCGAATACATGCCCGACAAGATCAAGACGGCGCCGAGCACGGCCGAGGAGCTGTTGGCGTTCACCAAGGCCAACCCGAACCGGTTCATGTATGCGCGGCCGGCCAATTCCGGGCCGGGTCGGACGTTCCTGATGGGGCTGCCCTATATTCTCGGCGACGCGAACCCGAAAGACCCGATCGGCGGCTGGGACAAGACGTGGTCGTTCCTCAAGGCGCTCGATGACGGGATCGAATATTACCCGACCGGCACCGGTGCGACGATGAAGGAGCTGGGCGAAGGCTCGCGCGACATGATCGTTTCGACGACAGGTTGGGACATCAACCCGCGCGTGCTCGGGATCGTGCCGAAAGAGGCGAAGATCGCGACGTTGAAGGGCTTCCACTGGGTGGTCGACGCGCATTACGCTGCGGTGCCGAAAGGGCTCGATCCGGAGCGCATGGTGGTGCTGCTGGACGTGATCTCCTTCCTGCTGACGCCGGCGCAGCAGGCCTACGCGTATGACGAGGGCTATTTCTATCCGGGCCCGGCGGTGAAGGACGTGCCGCTCAGCACGGCGCCGGCCGAGAGCCAGGCGGCGATCAAGGAGTTCGGCCGCCCCGAATACGACAAGCTGATCGCCGACGTGCCGACCGAGATGCCGCTCGACGCGGACAAGATGGTGCAGGCGTTCCGTCGCTGGGACGAGCAGATCGGGGCGAAGAAGACGAAGTGAGGACGGCCGGGTGACCATGCAGGCCGCCGCCTTTCGAGAGCTGCGGCTCGATGGTCTGAGGCGCGACTTCGGAACGCTCAACGCGCTGCGCGACGTGACGCTGACGATCAAGCAGGGCGAGTTCATCGCCTTGCTTGGGCCGTCCGGGTGCGGCAAATCGACCACGCTGAACATCCTGACCGGGCTGCTGCCGGCGACCGGCGGCTTCATCTGGCTGGACGAGCGCCGGATCGACACGCTGCGCCCCGAGCAGCGCGGCTTCGGCATGGTGTTCCAGAACTATGCGTTGTTTCCGCACATGACGGTGCGCCGCAATATTGGCTTCGGACTGATGATGCGGCGCGTGCCGAAGGCGGAGGCGGCGCGCAGGGTTGACGAGGCGATCGCGCTGGTGCGTCTGCAGGGGCAGGAGAACAAGCTGCCGGGCCAGCTTTCGGGCGGGCAGCAGCAGCGGGTGGCGATCGCGCGCGCCATCGTGGTTGAGCCGCCGCTGGTGCTGATGGACGAGCCGCTGTCCAATCTCGACGCCAAGCTCCGGCTCGAGATGCGGGCCGAGATCCGCCGCATTCATGCGACGCTTGGTGCCACGACGATCTACGTGACGCACGACCAGGAGGAGGCGCTGTCGCTGGCCGACCGCATCGTCGTGCTGCACGACGGGGTGATCCGCCAGGTCGGCACGCCGGCGGAGCTGTTCGCCCGGCCGCTGCACCGCGACGTGGCCGAGTTCATGGGCTTTCGCAACGGCATCGCCGGCACCGTCGAGCGCATGGAGGGGTCGGTTGCGGTGTTGCGCGTCGGCGACATCTCCCTGCGCGGGCAGGCTCAGGGCGAGTTGCAGCAAGGCGCTCCGGCGGTGCTTGCCTGCCGCCCGGACGACCTTGTGGCCGAGCCCGGGGGCGCGCTCCATGCAAGCGTCGTCTCGGCCGAGTTCCGCGGTCACGACTTCACCGGCTTTGCGCGCATGCAGGACGGGACCGAGCTGGTGTTCACCGGGCCGACCGGGGTCGCTCCGGGGAGCCAGGTGACGCTGGCGGCCAATCCGGACCGCTCGCTGGTGTTTGCGGCATGACGCTGTCGCAGCGGTTGTCGCTGCGGGGTCTCGACAGGCTCACGTTGCTCGTGCTGCCTGCCGCGGTCCTGATGGTGCTGACCTTCGTCTATCCGTTCCTCTATGGGCTGGTGCTGTCGTTCCATCCCAAAGAAGGCGGTGCGCTGGCGAACTACGCGCGCTTCTTCGCCGACCCGTACCTCTATCAGACGGTGTGGACCACGCTGGTGCTGTCGGTGCCGGTCACCATCCTGAACCTGCTGCTGGCGGTGCCGATCGCGTTCCGGATGCGGCTGATGCGGCGGCAGCGGTTGCTGACGACGATTCTGGTCGTGCCGATCACGCTGGGGACCGTCCTGGTGGCGGAGGGATTACTGAACTATTTGGGGCCGCAGGGGTGGTTCAACCGGGTGCTCATGGCGGCCGGGCTGATCAGCCAGCCGGTGCGGCTGCTGCATAATTACTGGGGCGTGTTCCTCTCGCTGTTGATCACCGGCTTTCCGTTCACCTTCCTGCTCACCCTGTCCTATCTCAGCGGCGTCGACCCGGCGCTCGAGCAGGCGGCGGCGACGCTGGGCGCCGGGCCGCGCGCACGGTTCCGGCATGTGCTGCTGCCGCTGCTGCTGCCGGGGTTGGCGATCACCTTCTGCCTGTCGTTCGTGCAGGCGTTCTCGGTGTTTCCCTCGGCGGTGCTGCTGGGCGCGCCGGCCGGGCCGACGCGGGTGATCTCGATCGCGGCCTACCAGGCGGCGTTCGAGGAGTATGATTACTCGCTGGCCTCGGCGATCGCGATGATCATGGGCGTCGTGGAACTGGGGATCGTGGCGGTCGTGCTGGGCAGCCGGGGCCTGGCGTATCGCGGCCCGACCAGCGGCGGCAAAGGCTGATGGCGAACGCGGGGATGCGCAAGACGGTCGGCGAACGGCTATGGGCCGGCGCGGTCTGGACGCTGGTCGGGTTCTTCATCGTCAACCTGCTCGCGATGATCGCCGCGGTCATCACCAGCTCGTTCGCCACGCGCTGGCTGCGGAGTTGGTTGCCGGATGGCTGGACCACGCGGTGGTATGGCTCGGCCTGGGAGGAGTTCCAGCTTGGCGACGTGCTCGGCGTGACGTTCCAGGTGGTGTTCCTGGTGGTGCTGATCTCCGGCGCGGTCGGCGTTCCCGCGGCCTATGCGCTGGCGCGGCGCAACTTCCCCGGTAAGAACCTGTTGCTGCTGCTGTTCCTGGTGCCTTTGCTGGTGCCGCCGATCACCTACGGCATCCCGTTGGCCACGGTGCTGTATCAGGCCAGCCTGGCCGGCTCGATGGCGGGCGTGGTCGTCGCCAACCTGGTGCCGACGGTGCCGTTCGTGATCCTGGTGATGATCCCGTTCGTCGAGCAGGTGGATCCGCGCATAGAGGCCGCGGCGCGCGTGTTCGGCGCGTCGACCCCGCGCCTGTTCTTCCACGTGCTGATCCCGTTGCTGCTGCCCGGTGTGCTGGCGGCGCTGCTGCTGGTGCTGGTGCGCACGATCGCGATGTTCGAGCTGACCTTCCTGACTGCGGGGCCGACCAGCCAGACGCTGGTGGTGGCGCTGTATTACGCAGTGTTCGCGGCCGGGGTGCGGGCGGTGCAGTCGATCGACGCGATGGCGGTGGTCTACATGGTCACGACGCTGATCTGGCTGCTGATCGCGCTGCGCTTCGTCAACCCGACGCAGATCGTCGGACGAGCCAAGCGGACCTGACGAGTCGGGGATCAGCGCGCGTCGTGGAAGATGATGCCGAGGGTGTGGCGGCGGCCTGAGCGAATGCGGCTGACGCCGTGGCGCATGGTGACGCGGTAGGTGCCGCGGGCGCCTTGGACGGGGCGCTGGTTGACGGCGAAGATCACGCCTTCGCCCTGGCGCAGCGAGATCACTTCGGCGCGGGATTGCATGCGCGGGCGCTGTTCGGTGAGGACGAATTCGCCGCCGGTGAAGTCCTGGCCGGGTTCGCTGAGCAGGATGGCGATCTGTAGCGGAAAGTTCAGCGCGCCGTAGAGGTCTTGGTGGAGGCAGTTGTAGTCGCCGGGGCCGTATTGCAGCAGCAGGGGCGTGGGCCGGGTCTGGCCGGCTTCGTGGCAGGCGTGCAGGTAGGCGGCGTGGTCCGCGGGGAAATGCGGCTCGCGGCCTAGCGCCTGTTCCCAGCGGTTGGCGATGGCGGCCAGCGGCCGGTAGAGCGTGGTGCGGAGGTCGGCGATGGCCGGCGGCAGCGGGTAGGCGAAGTATTTGTATTCGCCCTGGCCGAAGCCGTGTCGCGCCATGACGATGCGGGCGCGGTAGGCGGCGTCGTCGGCATAGGCGGCAGCCAGGGCGGTGCAGGCCGCGCGGTCGAGCAGGATGCCGATGGTGGCGCAGCCGTGCGCCGCGAGGTCGAGTTCGATGCGGGGCCAGTCGATGATCATGGGCCCAGTTTGGGCGCATCGGCCGCGCTTGCCACTCCGCCGCTTGCGCCGGCGTCGAGCCTTCGGACATCCGGGCGCGGTTGGCCCTCGATCGCGGCGGCAAGGTCGTGGGAGATTTGGGCCAGCGGCTCGGGGCGCATGTGCACCGCGTCCCACCAGAGCGAATCGTCGCTGGTGAGCGCGTTGGGGAACGCCAGGTCGAACACCTGCGCGTTCGGCCGCGCACGGGCGATCCGCACGACCCGGCGCTTGCACTCGTCCATCATCGCCGCGCCCACGCTACCGGGCGCGGGATAGAGGTGATAGCGCGGCACGAACACCAGCAGTTTGCGTGTCTCCGGCGGCATGCGGTCGAGCCGCTGGGTGAGGCGATCGAGCGCGGGAAAGCGCCAGGTCGCCGGCTCGGGGGTGATCGGCTCGGGCCAGAGATCGGTCAGGTCCTTGGCGATGAGACTGTGGGCGAGTGCGGGGTCGTAGCGGTGGCGGTCGACGTCGATCAGGGCGTAGCCGTTGCGGCCGTAGGGGCGGGCCGAGAGGCCGAGTTCGGCGCTGAGCGAGCGCCAGGCGGTCTCGATCGCGTGCAGGTTCAGCAGGTTGCCGAGTGCTGCGCCGAGATCGCCGTCGTAGAGCCATTCCGGGATCGGCTCGTAGCCGAACAGAAACTGCTCGGCGTCGCGCTCGCACCAGACGCGGTCGAGCCCGATCAGCACCGCGCGCGGCCGGGGATGGGCGTCGAGGAAGACGTCGAGCAGGCGGGCCTGCTCGTAGGCGAAGGCGCGGACCATGGAGAGATTGACGAAGCGGGCGTCGGTGGCCGGGTCGAGGTCGGCCGGGTTGAGCAGGCGGGAGCCGGAGTTGCCGATGATGGCGGCGTCGAAGCGCTTGTCGCGGGCGAGCTCGGGGTAGGCCCAGCGCTGGCTGTGGTCGGCGGGGATGGTCGGCACCGGGCTGCCGAGCGCGCCCCAGGGGTCGAGCAGAGCGAGCAGGGCGAACAGAGCGAGGCTGCCGCCGAGGAAGACGGCGACGAGCTGGAAGACGAAGCGACGCCAGGCCATCGTTTAGAACTGGAAGTAGAAGAAGACGGTTTCGAGCCGCCCGCCGGTCAGCAAGACGACCCAGATCGCGAGCGCGCCGGCGGGCCAGGCCATCCAGGTGCGCGGGCGGAGGCGCTTGAGCGCGATCTCCTGGCTGGAGATGCCGAAGAAGGCGAGTGCGGCGGCGCCGAGCAGGGCGGCGGTGTGTTCGCGGTCGAGCGTGACGTGGCCGAGCCCGTGGGCGCCGGTGAGTGCGAGGAGGAAGCGGCCGGCGGCGCCGAAGCCGGGCGAGTGGAACACCATCAGGGTCAGGAAGAAGAAGAAGAAGGTGAGCGCCCAGCCGAGCAGGCGCGGCAGCTTGATGCCGGTGCGGTCCCAGACATGGTTGACCGCGAGACCGAGCCCCTGCAGCCCGCCCCAGGCGACGCAGTTCCAGTTGGCGCCGTGCCAGAGCCCGCCGAGCAGCATCGTCAGCACCACGTTGCCGACCTGCCTGATCTCGCCGACCCGGCTGCCGCCGAGCGGGACGTAGAGGTAGTCGCGCAGGAACCGCGACAGGGTGATGTGCCAGCGACGCCAGAGGTCGCGGCAGGAGACCGCCTGGTAGGGCGAGTTGAAGTTGATCGGCAGCTTGAGGCCGAACATCAGCGCGAGCCCGATGGCCATGTCGGAATAGCCGGAGAAATCGAAATAGAGCTGGAAGGTGAAGGCCATGCCGCCGACCCAGGCTTGGGCGGCCGAGAGGTCGGTGGTGGCGGCGAGCTGGAAGGCGGGGTCGGCGAGTTGGGCGAGCGTGTCGGCGATGGCGACCTTCTTGGCCAGACCGATGATGAACAGCACGAGGCCGCGGCCGAGGTTCTCCCAGGCGTCGGCGCCGCGCGGATCACGCTGGAATTGCGGAATGATCTCGTTGTGGCGCACCAGGGGCCCGGCGATGAGCTGCGGAAAGAATGTCACGAACATCCAGAAATCGAGGAAGCCGTAGATGTGGCGGTCGCCGCGGCGCAGGTCCATCAGGTAACTGATCTTCTGGAAGACGAAGAAGCTGATGCCGAGGGGAAGGATCAGCTGCCAGGGCTGCCAATCGGCGCCGGCGACGCCAAAGACGGTGCCGCGCAGGAAATCGGCGTACTTGAACAGGGCCAGGACGCTGAGATTGAGCGCGATCCCGAGCGCGGTGACCCATCGCTGCCCGGTGCGGCCGAACCAGCCTGCGAGCAGCCAGTTGGCCAAGGTCAGGCCGACCAGCAGCGGGACGAAGCGGATGTCCCAGTAGCCGTAGAAGCCGAGCGAGGCGACGATGACCCAGACCTGCCGCCAGGTCCGGCTGCCGGCCAGGAGGTAGTATCCGGCCAGCGTGGCCGGGAGGAAGCCGAAGATGAAGACTTGCGAGTTGAACAGCACGGGAAGACGGGTTTAGCGCTGCGCGAGTGTCGCCGAAAAGCCCTGTCCGGGCAGAATTTCGCCGCGGGGACGGCGGCGCAGCAGCAGGGACAGCACGATAGCGACGTTTAGCGCATTCCACAGCAGGCCGATGGCGAAGGAAGCGCGGTAGCCGCCGGCCCATTCATCGACGGCCCCGGCGAGCCAGCCGCCGGCGGCCATGCCCAACATGGTCGCCATCAGCACCAGGCCGAACCTTGTTCCGGCCTCGCGCGCCGGGAACAGCTCGCGGATGACGACGGCGTAGCTCGGGACGATGCCGCCCTGGAACAGGCCGAACAGGGCCGAGATGACGTAGAGGGAGTCGAGCGCGCTGAACTGGACATAGAGCAACAGGGCGACCCCCTGGAGCACGGAGCCGAGCAGCAGCGTGTGCAGGCCGCCGATGCGGTCGGCCAGCCAGCCCGACCCGGCGCGGCTGACGATGCCGAAGGCGAGCATCAGCGACAGCATTTGCGCGCCGCGGGCCGGACCGTAACCGAGGTCGGCGCAGTAGGCGACGATGTGGACCTGCGGGGTGGACATGGCGACGCAGCAGGCAAAGCCGGCCAGTACGAGCAGCGCCTGGATCATCCCGGGCGGCAGTGCTACCGCGGTCGCGCGGCCTTCCCCTCGCCCGCGCGCCTCGGCCGCCTCGGGCTG
>JAABUZ0100005607.1_pt1 | contig 16347 bp, 16 predicted proteins | sample 5562091 | NCBI WGS metagenome assembly JAABUZ01 (sample SAMN12813069, study PRJNA571459) | rock metagenome | isolation source: Antarctica rocks | place: Antarctica: Victoria Land, Linnaeus Terrace sud | collected 2015-12-21
ACTCACGGTTATATTCGCTGATGGCCAAATTGGCCGACGAAGATTGTTCAATTTGTTGCGATGTCATTAACCCTCCTTAGGGCTCTTATATCGTTGCACAATAAACTAAACCACACAATAGCAGTTTGAGTAAAGGGCAGGGCGACCTCATTATTATAATTTTTGGTAACGAGAAATGAATGTAATGCCAAGAAACTCCTGATGTTTTAACAAATTGGGAGGGGTTATGGGTGCGATAGAGCGTTTCGGAACTTGTCAATGACTTTGAGACACCTGGCCGCATAAATTAGTGAGTTTCTCCTGGCTCCGGTGGACGGGCCTTGGGAGGGTTGATCCAGACAGCATCGGGAAGCTGCGCAGGCTGCGGTGGTCGGCGGACGAAGCGCTCGGGATGCTGCTGAAAAGCTGCGGTTAAGACACGCTGCCGGTTTTCGAGGACGTCGGCGGCGAATCCGTAGTGAACCATGCGCGGCGTGAGCCTGGCGATGCCGCTGTGGTGGTGTTCGTGGTGGTACCAATGAAAGAAACACTGGCAAAACGCCCGAGCATCTTCCAGTGAGCCGAAGCGGTCCGGGAAGTCGGGCCGGTACTTCAAGGTCTTGAACTGGCTTTCCGAGAACGGATTGTCATCGGAGACATAGGGCCGACTATGAGATTTGGTCACACCGAGGTCGGCCCATTTGAAAGCCAGGGTCTTGCTGATCATCGCCGGTCCATTGTCGGCGTGGATGAGGAGTTGGCCTTCCCCGACGCCTTGTCGCGCGATGCTCTCCCCAAGAAGCTTCTTGGCCAGTTCTGCGGTTTCGCGCTGAGCCACCATCCAGCCGACGACAAAGCGGCTGAACAGGTCGAGAATCACATAGAGATAAAAGTAGGTCCACTTGGCCGGACCGCGCAGTTTCGTGATATCCCAAGTCCAGACTTGGTTGGGTTGTGTGGCCAGCAGTTCTGGTTTCCGATAAACGGGATGACGGAGCTGGTCACGACGCTCGCGGACCTCACCGTGTTTTTCGAGCAACCGGTACATGGTACGCGGCGAGCAAACAGAGAGGCCCTCGTCCAGCAAAGTGGCATGAACTTGAGGCGGCGCCTGGTCGATGAATCGCGGTGAGTGCAGAATCTCAAGCGTGGTCTCTCGCTCAGCATCCGAGAGTGCTCGCGCCGGCTGGGACCGTGGAGAAACGGTATCCAGATCAGGACGAGGTGTTCGCGCACGATAAAACGAGGCTCGGGGAATAGCGAGAGCACGGCAAGCTGCGGCGCAACCAACCGTGGCCGAGAGTTCCATGGCCGCTGTCATGAGTTGCTCCCGTCCTGATCCGTTTCCGGCAGGCTGATCCCCAGCAGGGCCGATACTTTTTTGGGAACGTCGATGATGATCCGGGCCTGCTGAAGTTGCCTTTCCAGCCGTGTCACCTGGGTCTTCAACTGCTGATTCTCCTCAGCCATAGGATTGCGGGTGGGCTTGCGTCCGCGCTTTTTCGACAAAGCGTCCAAAGTGCCAGCCTCCCGGAGACGACGCCACTCGACCAGGTGGGACGAGTACAAACCTTCCCGCCGTAAAAGAGCGCCGATCTGGCCGGAGTCGGTGGCGCGGTCCGCTTCCTCGACGATCGCCAGTTTGTATTCAGCGGTGAATTGGCGGCGCTGGGGCTTGGCGACCACTTCCGTCTCGACGGGGGTGGGCCGCCGCGAGTTGCCAGCCACTCCACTGCGGGAGGACTCGCTACGCTCACCTTCCCTCCGCCCCGGCGCTGCCAGTTCGGTCGTTTGGGAATTTCCATTGAGCTTCAAGGTACTTGCCATGCTGTTTCATCTTCTCCGCCCTCTGCGAGTCAGTAATTGCGGGTGGGGAAGGTGTCTCAGTCATGTTGGCACAGAGGGGTGGCTTTAGTGGCTCTCCAATTTGGGATACGGGCTTTCTAGCGAGTGGATGTGGGCAACATTGGAATCCATCGCAAGCACGGCTGTTAGGAATTGCATGGTTTTGGGATCAAAGTAGTTCAGTAATAGTAGCTACTAAAGCAACAAAAATTCGAGAGTTTCTGATAGATGCTATTCGGGAGGAGGCAATTGCCGACCAATGGCATCAGCGAGGCCGACCTAATGACAACCGTCAACCAGATGTCGAGTATGCATTGAAGCTTTATCCGCATCTGAGCTAATTAGCTTCAATGGTGGATTAATGGGCTGCAGGCAGTATCACAGTACAAGGTCGTTTGCCTTGTCCGACTTGCAGCGCTCTTTCAGTACGAAACAGTTGTAATAAAAGGCCAGAAAATTGAAGATATAGAGGGCACATTCGGAGATGGAACTACAGCGCGACAGGGGTATTGTTTCACCGTCTCAGTTTCCGGGTTGCCGACAATCCAGGAGCAACTCGGAAAGTAAACACATCGCCGTTACTGGTGGTTAATGCTGCAGGGTACTTTCAGTTCCGGTTTGCTCTAGCTTCACATAGATATGCAGGTGGCGCGTCTATGATACGATTCTCCAATGCCCGGTGACAACCTCCTGGGGACGCTCCAGCTCCTGATCCTCAAAACTCTTTCTCACCAACCCAAGCACGGCTTCGCCATCACTCTTCATATACAAACCGTTTCCGAAGGCCTCCTCCGGATCGAAGAAGGTTCGCTCTACCCCGCTCTTCACCGCCTCGAGCGCGCCAAGCTCATTTCCGGTAAGTGGATCACCACCGAAAACGGTCGCCGCGCTCGCGTCTATAGCCTTAGTGTCCTCGGAAGGAAACGCCTGGCTGAAAACACCGCCACGTGGGCCGCCGTCTCGCAAGGTGTCCAGAAAGTGTTGCAATTCGCATGACACCCTTCTGGCGTCGCTGGCTTCCTCGATTCCGCCGGGAGTGGGACGAAGAGCTGCAATCTCATATCGCCATGCGCGCCGAGTGGAACAAAAGCAATTTCGCCATGAACGACGAACAAAGCAAGCAGCTTGCTGGGCGTCAGTTCGGCTCCCAACTACGTATCCGCGAGTCCATCGAAGATCTACATCCCATGCACCTTCTTGCCGACTTTGTACAGGACGGGCATCACACGATTAGCCTCTTCCGCCGCGCACCCGGCTTCGCTCTCATAGCAGTCTCAACGCTCGCGGCCGGCATCGCGGCTGCTACTGCCGTCTACACCATCGTCGATCCACTTCTCTTCCGCAGTCTCCCGTTCCGCCATGGCGACGAATTGGTCTCGCTTGGACTTCTGGGCCCCATCGACACAAACGAGTTTGCCATGGGCGGCATGTATCTCGATTGGCGCGACCATCAGACTGCATTTTCTTCTCTCACTGCCATGCGTCCGGGAACGCACTGCGAACTGGAATTCGGCCGCATCGAGAGCGTTCCGTGTGTCTCTGTGCAGCAGAACTTCCTGCCCACCCTGGGAGTCTCGCCGCTCATCGGCCGCAACTTCACGGGTGCCGAAGATCAGCCCGACGCACCACGCGCCACTCTCATCTCCGCCCGCATTTGGCATAGCACGTTCGGGTCACAACCGGACGTCCTCGGCAAAGTCATCCAACTCGACGCAGCCCCGGTTCGCATCATCGGCGTTCTTCCCGTTGACTTCGTATTGCCACAAGGAGGCGATGTCGATATCCTTCTTCCGGCTCAGCTTAACGAGCGCCTCATGCGTGCCCCCGACGCGACAGTCTTTCTACGTGTTTTTGCGCGGCTTAAGCACGGTGTCTCTATCGCGCAGGCTCAATCCCGCATGGCTTCCCTCTTCGCGGCGAGTCTTCACGCGGTTCCACCCAACATCCGCTACGACTTCCATCCCGTTCTTCGCTCCGTCCGTGATCGCATCATCCAGGAAGCCAAGCTCGCCTCCCGTTTCCTGCTCATCGCTGTCGCACTGCTTCTGGTAATGACCAGCCTGACCGTAACCAACCTCCTTCTCGCGCGAGCACACGCCAGTCGTACAGAGTTCGCTATGCGAGCCGCACTCGGAGCCAGCCGGAGTCGCCTTATCCGCCAGTCGCTCACCGAAACACTCCTGCTCTCGCTTGCGTCCGGCGCTTTGGGCTTTGTTATTAGTTACGTCTGCATCCGCGTTGTCACCCATTTGGCGCCCGGCGGATTCCTTTAACTCGAAAAGGCACAAACCGGCAGCCGCAGTTTCCTGTTCTCTCTGGTGGTAACGCTCATCGCGACCTGCTTGTCCGGAACACTGCCTGCTCTGCGCCTTCCCGCGCTCGGGGCGCTTCGCAGCTACCGTCTCGCCTTGCCTGTCACTGCTCAACTCCGGCAGGTCCTGACTGGCATCCAACTCGCCTGCTCTCTCGTCTTGCTCACGGGTGCCCTGCTTTTTGTTAATAGCTTGATGCGCATCGAATCGCAACCGTCCGGTTTCGAGCAGAACCGCCTTATTGCCGTCTCTCTCCACCTCAGTCGTTCTCGCTACCAATCGCCCGAGCGCATTAACGCCTTTCACAATGCCATTGAATCGAGATTGCAATCCGTGCCTGGCATCGAATCAGTTGCATTGAGCGACTCGATTCCCCCTGCCGGCTCTATCCATGGCCGACCGCTCAACAACATCAAAGTCGCCGGACAGCCCGCGCTTAGCGGAGCCGGCACCATGGTCGCCTTCCGCTATGTGTCTTCGAGCTACTTTCGAACTCTTGGCATTCCTGTCCTCCGCGGCCGCACATTTACCAAAGCCGAAAGTGCTCTCCCCGGAGGCCCACTTATAGTCAGTCAAACGCTCGCTGATCATCTGTTCCCATCGCGGAACCCGCTTGGTGCGCAAGTCTCCCTCGATGGCGGCCAGGAGTGGCTCACCGTCGTCGGAATCGTGCAGAATGCCAAGAACAACGGCCTCGCCGCTCCCGCTTCGCCCGAGTACTACCGCACACTCGCCGGCACCGGAACACGCCTCGAGCTCAGCACCGCCATCCTCATCCGCTCTGCACTTGGTTCCGCAACGCTATCCCGTTTGATAAGTCACGAAATCTCGGCCCTCGATCCCACCCTCTCCCCAGTAATCGAACCCATGAGCGAACGTCTCCGCCGGCTGAACGATCGCCCGCGTTTCCTTACGGTCGTCCTGTTCGTCTTTGCCTTCGTGAGCGTGCTGCTCTCCGCCGGGGGCCTCTACGGAGTCATCGCCTTCCTAGTGAACGGCCGCACACGCGAGTTCGGCATTCGCACGGCACTCGGGGCGACCCGCCTCGACATCATCGTCCTGGTACAGCGCCAGATGTTATGGTTCGCCCTTCTAGGGCTTGCGATGGGTCTTGCAGGATCTCTTTCGCTCGGACGCCTGGTGCGCGGGCTCTTGTTTGAGGTGAGCCCGCATGATCCGCTCGTGTTCTCTGCTTCGGCAGCGCTCCTGTTTGCGATCTCTATCCTGGCAGTTCTGAAACCGGCATGGGAAGCCGCGCACACTGATCCGGCGCAGGCGCTGCGAGTAGACTAGCGTCTACGCAATGATTGATTCTCCCGAGCGTCCGGATCTTATGCGCACCAAGACAGTGGTCCGCAAAGCAGGGCGTTAGAACATCATCGGCAGACATATCGGCATTTAGATCCGCCCTGGTCACAATGTGTTTACGAATGGAGCCTGGAGAATAGTTTTCGAGTTGTGCCAGGATGACGTTAGTACCTTATCGGAGGCGGCGCAGGAAATAATGGTCTGAGAGCAGTACGAGGAAGGGGATCTGTCAACTTCCGTTCTGTTGGATGCAGAAGTTTTGAAATCTTAGCAATCAGAGATTACGGCATCATACAGTTCAGTAGCGTCCGGTTTGCGGGTGTGTGGTCGGCGGTACGGAAAGTGAGATTGTGAAACAGGGTTCCCGGTAGAGTGGCAGTTCAGGGCTAATATCAACAATGGCGAAGCCGACAGCAGCAGTTTCTGGGTTGTTGTTGGATGGTCGTCTATCCGGAGAATGGGGCGGGTTCGCACTCGCCAGCTTGCCTCGATCCGCTCCCTCTCCGCATCGCGCCCCACGCGACAACGACCCGGACCGCCGTACGGACAAACCCATCCACACGAGTCGAGCTTCGGTCTGCTCCCCAGCACTCCCGGCCCGACGGGAGCCCAAGCTAGGCGATTCTTCGGACCCATTCGCTTTCCTGTCTGGTATTGGGCTTTTTCTGGGGCGCGAGGGTCCGTTCTCCCCGGATGACCGAGCCGTTCATCAGCCAGACTTTGGCCATCCCTTGGGAGTACTCCCGGATGATGGAGCCGCGCCGATGCTCGCGTAATTCTCCGTCGAGGTAATCCACCACGAAGTGATAGGCCGTCAGCGGTCCTTCGATCATCTCTCTATTTCAACATTCGTGGTGCGGGGCGCAGAGCAGTGCGGCGGCGCGAGGGAGGACACGAGCGGCACGCCGACAGCCGCAGTCACGCCCTCGCTCCTCGGGTGGGCGTTTCTCCTTTCTCATCTTCGAATGATGATGGTTGGTTGAACCGGATAACTTCCGTGTGGCCCGTTACCTGGGAGCTAGCCAGAAATAAATAGAATGGCGGAGTCAAGCAACTATTCTGGCCCTCACCCTTTCCCACCTGCTCCTTCGAGTTGCATATCTAGTAGAATAAGATCTGCTCTCTACTTGGATGTCTAGCAAAGATTCTCACCGCGTTGACATTCTCCAGGGAACCCTCGATCTCATCATCCTGCGGGTTCTCTCAGCTCTGGGGCCCCAGCACTCCTACGGCATTGCCTCCCGTCTGGAGCAGATCTCCCAGCACGGCGTGTCCCTCAATCAGGGCACTCTCTATCCGGCTCTGGTGCGCCTGGAACAAAACGGCTGGATCGCGGCCAAATGGCAGAAAACCGAAAACAACCGGGATGCCAAATACTATCGGCTCACCAAAAGCGGTCAACAGGCTTTAGAGAAAGAAATCGAGAAGTGGCGGCGATCCGCCGGACTCGTCGAACAACTTCTGCTCGAAGGGCAATAAATCGATGATGGCCGTCAGGCGATTCTTCGCGAAGCTCCGCAACTTTTTTCATCCTGGCCGGGCGGAAGACGAACTGGCGCGCGAGGTGGCCTCACATTTGACTTTGCTGGAAGATGAGTTCCTCGGTTCCGGCCTGTCTCCGGAAGAAGCGCGCCTGGCCGCCAAACGCACCTATGGTGGCGTGGAGCAGACCAAGGAGTTACAGCGGGACGAGCGATCTTTTCTCTGGCTCGAACAACTTCGCCAGGATGTTCGAATCGCAGCGAGAACGCTCTGGAACGCTCCCGGATTCTCCCTGGTCACTATTCTGATTCTGGCTCTCGGGACCGGGGCCAACACGGCCATTTTCAGCCTGATCGATTCGCTCCTGCTCAAAACGCTCCCGGTCTTTCGTCCCGAACAACTGCTGCAGGTGAACCTGCGTGGTAAGGACTTGTGGGGCAGGGACAATCCCTTTGTCAGCCATCCTGTTTGGGAGCAACTGCGCGACCGCCAGGATGTCTTTTCCGGGCTCTTTTCCTATTCGATCGGACGATTCAATCTGGCCACTCGCGGCGAGGCTCGTTACATACAAGGAAATTATGTGTCCGGTCAGTTTTTCGACACCTTAGGATTGCGGCCCATAGTTGGCCGCACGCTCACTCTCGCGGACGATCGGCCGGGGTGTCCGGCTACGGTGGTCCTGAGCTATCACTTTTGGCAGAGCGAGTACGGAGGCCGCCCGGAGGTGATCGGCCAGACGCTCTCGCTGGATCAGCATCGTTTTCTGGTGCTGGGCGTCCTGGGTCCCGGATTTACGGGGGTGGATGTCGGACGGAACAGTGATCTGTACATACCGCTGTGTGCGGACCGAGTCCTCCATGGGACCGCCAGTGCTCTGGAAAACGGCATGGCTGTCTGGCTGCATGTGATGGGTCGCCCGAAGCCCGGCTACTCTCCGGCTCAGGTCGAGGCACGGCTGCGGACGTTGGCTGGTCCCGTTCTGGCGGCCACCCTGCCTCCGCATCTGCGGCTCGACCAGCAGGAAACGTATCGTCAGCGCACTTTTCAGGTGCAACCGGCCGCCCACGGCTCTTCTCTGGTTCGCACCCAATACAGCCGGGCGCTGGCCGTGCTGATGGTGATCGTCGGCCTAGTACTGGTCATTACGTGTGTCAATCTCGCGAATCTCCTTCTGGCCCGCAGTACCGCCCGGCAACGGGAGATGGCCATCCGCATGGCGCTCGGATGCGGGCGGGGGCGCCTCCTTCGCCAACTCGTGGTGGAGTGTCTGCTGCTTTCTTTTACCGGCACATTCCTGGGAATGGGTTTGGCACAGGCAAGCGCACGGCTGCTCGTCGGCCTGCTCTCCACAAGTGTTTACCAGGAGAGTCAGGTGTTTCTGGATCTCAGCATGGACATTCGCGTGTTGGCCTTCACCACCGGAATAGCGCTCCTCACCGGATTCCTGTTCGGGCTGGCTCCGGCCTGGCGGGCGACAAGCGTCGATCCCCAAACGGCGCTGAAGGCGAACGCCCGGGGAGTGGTCCGGGGAGGAACCTTCGAACCGGGCAAGATCCTCATTGTTCTGCAACTGGCACTCTCTCTGTTGCTGGTGACCGGCGCGGGATTGCTGCTGTCCACCTTTTTCCAGCTGAAAACCCTCTCACCGGGCTTTGATCGACAACACGTCTTGTTGTTGAGAACTTCGCGGCGTGTCGAAGGAGATACTGCAGGCGAGCGGCGCCTCCGTTGGGAGCGCATTCTGCAGGAACTGCGCGCTGTTCCTGGGGTCCGTTCTGCCAGTTACTCCGATGTCACACCTCTCGAAGGCAGCATCAATGCCGGTTATATTCAGACAGAAAACGGGTTGGCCCGATCGCAGAGGCCTTCCCTGATCTATCTGAATCTGGTGAGTAATCGGTTCTTTGCCACGCTCGGCACACGGCTTCTGGCCGGACGCGATTTTAGCGGGAAGGACACGGTGGGTTCGCCTGCCGTAGCCATCGTCAATCAGTCGTTTGCCCGTGGATTCTTCCCCGGGCGGAGCCCCCTGGGACAGCACTACCGATCCGTCCAGGGAAATCAACCGGGTGATCCGATCGAAATTGTCGGTGTGGTGCAGGACGCCAAGTACGCCAGCTTGCGCGAGGAGGTTCCGCCCACGGCCTACTTGCCAGCCAGTCAGGAAATCCGGACAGGCTCGTCGATCACCTTTGAGGTGCGTACCGTCGCCGGCTCCCCCACGGCACTGATTCCTGCCCTCCGGTCTGCGCTGGCAACCGTCGATCCGGATCTCCTGGTGCAATATCAATCATTCGCCGAACAAATTGATGCCTCGTTGACACGGGAACGGCTGCTCACCACGTTATCCAGCTTTTTTGGGGGGCTCGCTTTGCTTCTGGCCCTGCTCGGCCTTTATGGCTTATTGTCGTATCGCATGACTAGGCGGCGACCGGAAATCGGCCTTCGTTTAGCTCTCGGAGCCGCACCGTCGGATGTGCTCTACGGAGTGTTGCGGGAAGGAGCGGTTCTGATAATCCTGGGCCTTTTGCTTGGATTTCTGGCCTCTCTCAGCGCCACGCGATGGCTCGCCAGCTTTCTCTATGGCGTGCAGGCGAACGATCCCCGCCTGCTTGGCTCCGCCGCCGCCCTGCTGGTCAGCGTCGCTCTGCTGGCGAACTGGATTCCGGCCCGGCAGGCTTCCCGCCTGGACCCCATGACCGTGCTTCGCGAGGAGTAGAAGAGATGCGTCTGTTCTTTCTGTTTCTTCTCCTCGTGTCCGGGGACATGCTTCAGGCCGAGACCGCTGTCACGGCAGAGATGTTGGGGCAGGCCGCTCGGGCGGGCCGCCTCGAAACCATGGAGACGCTGCTCTCCTCCGGGATGGATCCCGATCTGACAGACCAGTACGGGAAAACGCCGCTCTATTATGCCGTGTCGTTCAACCAGAAGCAGATGGTCACTCTCTTGTTGGACCATCACGCGAACCCGAATGCCTCCGATCAGCCTCTGCTATGCGCCGTGGATCGGGGCAATCTTTCCATCGTCGATCTGCTGTTACAAGCGGGGGCTCACATCAACACCAAGGCAAAGGACGGACGCACGGCCTTACAACTCGCCGCCATCGGCAATCAGCTGGATTTGATCCGGCATTTAATGGAGAAAGGGGCGGATGTAAATGCCCGCGATAACGAGGGGACGAGCCCTTTGGATGAGGCGGTGTGGCGAGGCTATCTAGAGGCAACCGCCATCCTCCTGGCCCGGGGAGCGCGCCTCAATGAACCCCAGACCCGCAGTGGCGCTACCCCCATTCATCAGGCAGCCGATCGCGGTCACTTACCACTAGTCCGTTACCTGCTGCAATTTAGGCCGGATCTCACGATTCCTGATCGCCAGGGACACATCCCCTTGGAAACAGCCATCCTGCGGGGAAAGTCGGAAGTGGCCCTGGTGCTTTGGGATGCGGAATCGCCGGAACAGAGGACATCCCTGTTGCAGCAGAAAATCATAAGCGTGGCGATCCGAAAAGACGATGCCGGAATCATAGACATACTTCTTCGGGACCAATCGCTTTTCAAAGCGCTACTGCCCTCAGGGAACACGCTGCTGGGCGAAGCCGCCTCGACGGGAGCCGTGAAAGTCGTGCAGACTTTGTTGGATCACGGTGCCGATCCAAATCAAATGAGCCGGAACGGAGTTAGTCCTTTGGAAGATGCTGCTCTGCAGGGCAGAGAGACTATCGCACAAACATTGCTCGACCATAGAGCTTTCGTCAATCAGTGTAATGGCGATTCAGGAACAACCGCCCTGTACGCAGCCGCCGCTTTTGGAAAGCTCGCTGTCGTCAAATTGTTACTGGCGCGGGGAGCGGATCCGAATCTTTGCGGAACGGGTCAAGTGACCCCCTATGCCGCCGCTCTGCGGAATGGTGATCGGGAGATAGCCACACTCATTCAGCGCCAAGGAGGGGGGAGTCAGTGTAAGCCTCAGGATAGGCAGATTCAGTGAAAATGCAAGCCCAAGAAAGGTAGGAGACGGGGTTCCGTCCTGTGATCACCTCTTGCTCAAAAAGCGGATCTGTCAGAACTGGGTTTGCTTCTGAGGGAGTGAAAAGACGAGAGAGGGAAAAGCCGCAGGCGTCTCCGTTCCGTTTCGGTAATCAATGGGTCACGAAGGTGGTTTGCAGGACAGCGAGCTGACTGATGAATTGTTGCTTTCGCTGGGCTGAGGGGACCAACTCGTTCGGAGATCGCCGGGGCCGAAAGTAGTTTCGGAGTTCGTCGAACGATCGACAGAAGCGCTGGGCGGAGGGAAAGCTTTTAAACCCCAGCATGGGGTAGTAGCGCTGTTTGATGCCCCGGTGATCTTGCTCGATCCGATTGTTTTTGTAGCGGCTGCACCGATGCTTCACTCGCTTTCCGAGCACCTCCGCGATGGCTCGCGGATACGAGTCATGCCCGTCCGTGGTGACCTGTTCGGGACGGCGTCCCGCGACCGTTTGCGCACGGCGGAAAAAGCGTTGCGCCGCCGCCATGTCCCGCTTCGGACTGAGCATCGAATCGACCAATTGCCCGTCCCGGTCGATGGCTCGATACAGATAGCACCATTGGCCGCTGACCTTGAGATAGGTCTCGTCGACGTACCAAAAACGGCCCACCTTGTGCTTCCGTTTCCGCCGGACTTGATCGGCCAGCAAGGGAGCAAACCGCGCCTCCCCGTCCCGCACCGTTTCATGACTGAATTCATAACCGCGGATCAAGAACATCTGAACCAGATCTCGCAGACTGAGCTTAAAGAGTAGTCGGAATAAGACAACCTGGAAGACGATGTCGGTCGGCATCTCTAAGAAGTTGAATGGCGTGCCAGTTCGCTCGTTGAAACTACGACGACAGCTCTGACAGCGATAGACCGCATAGCCGAGATCCGTGGTCTTGGAAAGCTTCCTGATTTCGCGATACTGGCAGTGGGGACAATTCATTCTTTCCACTCACCGTACCAGAACTTCCACAGAGCCTCGGGGCGACAAACTGAATTCTGACAGATCCTGGCTATTCATCAACCAGAGCTCGCCAAATCTACCGTACGGGCTGAAGGCCATCAGCGATTCGTCCGGCAAGACACTCCAGCCGTGAGAATCACTGCGAAGCTCGCGTGGAGATCGCCCCAGCAGCGAGACAGTCCACATGTTTCCGTGTCCGGCTGGCTGCTCCGAATCTAAATCAGCCCACAGGGAAATCGGACACAGCCGCAATGATTTGAGAGCAATGGCAGTCTCATGAAATGAGACCGGAACGACGCCCATCAACCGGATCACTCCCGAGAATCTGTCGTGCCTACTCAAAGTGTCATCGAGATCCCCCCGGAAGAACAAGCCCATTTGCTAGCAGAATTGCGCCGCGCCCGTTGTGGTCGTTGGCTGGCTCTGCACATTGTGCTGCTCCTCGCCCAACATCGCTCTCCGAGGGAGATCGCCACCTTTCTGTTGTGTGCCCGTTCCACCGTGTATCGGGTCGCCCAGGACTGGCAAAGCGGACGTTATGGCCGGGCGAACGTCACCGGCGCGTCCGGACCGCCCTGCCTCTCCTTTTCTGTCCGGCGAAGTTTGCTCGCGTTATTACAGAAAACACCGGCTGTTTATGGCTGGTGCCGCACGCGCTGGAGTTGTGCCACGCTGGCGCTCCAATTGCAAACGCAGCGAAGCATCAACGTATCAGCCGAGACCATTCGCCGTGGGCTGCACGCGCTGGGCTGGGTGTGGAAGCGAGCCAAACTCGTGGCCAAGGACAGTGATCCAGATCGGGTCTCGAGGCTGGCCCGTATCCGTTGTGTTTACGAACAGTTAGGGCCTCGCGAAGCCTTGCTCTTTGCTGACGAACTCGATTTACACCTGCTGCCCAAGGTTGGTTCGCAATGGATGCCTCAGGCGACCCAAGTGGAGGTGATGACACCGGGAACGAATGAACGCCGGTATCTGGCGGGAGCCTTGGATGTGCGCACGGGTCGGGTACATCACTGTCTCTGGTTTCGAAAAATGACGGGACTGTTCCTCGATTTGTTGAACCTCCTCGACCGCGCTTATCCAGCCCGGCGCTTTCACCGCATTTATGTGGTGGCCGACAACTGTAAAATTCACAAGGCCGCTCAGGTCCAGCGCTGGTTACGGCAGCATCCTCGCTTTCACTTGTTGTTTCTGCCCACCTATTGTCCTCGCGCGAACCCGATCGAGCGTTGCTTCGGCGATCGGCACGACAAAGTCACCCGGAATCATCGGCGCAAACGCATGCACGATCTGGTCAAAGACGTACAGCGGCACTTGGGGTAGACCCAACACTGACACTGGTGGCGAATTCCAAGTCGTTGATTCTGAGGCATGATGGAGCCAGGTGGTCCCCTCGCTCCTGACCGCCTCTGGAGTTGTCCCGATGTCGCTGCACCCACAAGATTTTTTCCCGATTCCTAGTGAAACGGAGCGGGTGGCCCGCGCTGCTTTCCCGAAAGGCTGCCTGGCACTGCACGTGGCCGCTGCGCTTGGCCCGGTGTTCCAAGACCAGCAGTTCACGGCCTTGTTCCCCCAACGCGGCCAGCCCGCCGAAGCCCCCGCCCGACTCGCCCTCGCCACTCTGCTGCAATTTGCGGAAGGCCTGTCCGATCGGCAAGCCGCGGATGCCGTGCGCGGACGCATTGACTGGAAGTATGCGTTGGCACTGGAATTGACTCACCCCGGCTTCGATCACACGGTACTGAGCGAGTTCCGCTCGCGCTTGGTCGAAGGGAAGGCAGAATTACTAGTGTTTAATACTCTGCTGACCCGCTGCCAAGAACTTGGCCTCTTGAAGAAGCGTGGCCGACAGCGTACTGATTCCACCCATGTGCTGGCCGCCGTCCGTGTGCTGAACCGCTTAGAACGAGTCGGCGAGACACTCCGGGCCGCGCTGAACGCTTTGGCGGTGGTGGCACCCGACTGGCTGCAGGGCGTGGCTTCCGCCGAGTGGTACCCGCGCTATGGCGAGCGCGTGGAGAATTTCGACCTGCCCAAAACCGAAAAAGCGCGTCAGGACTTAGCTGCGACCATGGCCGCTGATGGCCAGAAACTTCTGGCTGCCATCGACGCCGACCCGGAACAGAGTTGGTTACAGGAAGTACCCGCCGTCAGGATCTTGCGCCAGGTCTGGGAGGAACAGTATGTCGAGCACGAGGGCCAGCTCTGTTTTCGTGACAGCAAAGACATGCCCTCGCCAGCGGAACTGATCGCTTCCCCTTATGATGCTGAGGCCCGCTACAGTAACAAGCGCAGTGTGGAGTGGGTCGGCTACAAAGTGCACCTGACCGAAACCTGCGACGACGAACGGGCGCCGCATCTGATCACCAATGTCGAGACGACGCCCGCGACGACACCGGATGACAACATGCTGGCGCTCGTCCACGAGTCGCTGCAGAAGCGTGATCTGCTACCCGCCGAACATCTGGTCGACAAAGGCTATACCGACTCCGAAACGCTGGTCGAGAGCAAACAAAGGTATGGCGTTGAGATCATCGGGCCGGTCGCAGACGACCCGATTGCAGCATCTGCTGACGGCAGCGGCGCTCGCTCAGTTCGTGTAACATCGTTTCTGTAAATTGATGAGGGAACCGAAGAGACCGTTTTATTCTGGGCCGTAGCGCCGGCGAGCGGGGCGAGCCGCAGCGGAGGGCCAGAATAAAACCAGGATACTTGTTTCGGCGGGCCGAATCTGTTTTCCTCATTTGAATAGCGAATTCAAAGGAAAAGGAGAACGATGTGGCCCACCAGCCCGACAATAGCGTAATTGAGACGGTCGTTCAACTTTTGTGTGAAAACGGCCTGGATCGCAGGGCGGAGGTAGTTCGTATGATGCTGAACGAAGCCATGCGCCTCGAGCGCTCGCAGGTATTAGAAGCGGCTCCCTAGGAGCGTTCGCAGAAGAGGCTGGGCTAGGCGAACGGATATAAGCCGAAGACGGTCGCCACGCGCCGGGGGCCGCTCACGGTGCCGGTGCCGCCAGTGCGCGGCGACATCGAGTTTTATCCCTCGGCACGGGAACGGGGCGGGCGCAGCGAACGAGCCTTGAAGCTGGCCATCGCTGAGATGTATGTGCAGGGTGTGTCGACGCGCCAAGTGACCGACGTCAGGGAGCAGTTGTGCGGCTTCGAGGTCAGCAGCACGCAGGTGAGCCGGGCGAGTCAGCTCTTGGATGAAGAGTTGACGGCCTGGCGTCATCGCCCGCTGGGCAAGACGAGCTATTTATACGTCGATGCGCGTTACGAAAAGATGCGCCACGGCGGAGCGGTGGTCTCGTGCGCGGTGCTGATCGCGGTGGGCGTGAACGGGGAGGGCCGGCGCTCGGTGCTGGGGGTCAGTGTCTCACTGAGCGAAGCGGAAGTACACTGGCGCGACTTTTTCGCGGGGTTACAGGGACGTGGGCTGCATGGAGTGGAACTGATGATTAGCGACGATCACGCTGGACTGAAGGCCGCGCGGGAGGCTCGGTTTCCGGGCGTGCCCTGGCAGCGCTGCCAGTTTCCTCTGCAGCAGAACGCGGGCCATTATGCGCCACGCGTGGCGTGGCGCGGCGAACTCGCGCGCGATCTGCGCGCCATCTTTGATGCGCCGGACCGGGCCGAAGCCGACCGGCGGCTCCGGCTGGCGGTGGACAAATATCTCAAAACTGCGCCCAAACTCAGCGCTTGGTGGGAGGCGAACATTCCGGCGGGCCTGACCGTGTTTCAGTTTCCGGCAACGCATCAGCGGCGGCTGCGCACCTCGAATTTGCTGGAGCGAACGAACAAGGAAGTAAAGCGGCGCACCCGGGTAGCCACGCTCTTTCCCAACGAAGCGGCGCTGTTGCGCCTGGTCAGTGCCGTTTTGATGGAAATCAGTGAAGACTGGGAAACCGAGCAAATCTATCTCAAAATGGAAAACAGGAACTCGCCGGAACAAGGTTGAATGAATTTACAGAAAGGATCTTGCTTTATCGCGAGCGCCAGTTCCGCTTCGCACAACGACAGATATTCCAGTCGCTGCCCATCGTCGAAGTCAGGCATACCGTACAGGGCGAACTGCTCGGCGTCCGAGAGGATGCTCAAGAGCCTGTTCTTGCCGGTCATCGCTGAGTCATTCCCCCCGTGTTCGGCCAGCCGAGCCGCGCTAGCGTCTCGATCAGCGTGGTGCGCTTGACGCCGAAGTTGCGGCATACAGCCGCCTTCGACATGCCCGCTTCCAGCGCGGCGATGACTGCCTCCCGTTTCTCGCCGGCTAGGGCGGGAGGTCGGCCCCCTACACGTCCGCGCCGCTTGGCGGCAGCTAGGCCTGCGATGACACGCTCGCGGGTCAAAGCGCGCTCATACTGCGCAAGCGCGCCGAACACATGGAACAGCAGTTCGCCCGAAGCCGTGGTGGTATCCATCCCCTCGGTCAGCGAACGGA
>JAABUZ0100005608.1_pt1 | contig 16345 bp, 14 predicted proteins | sample 5562091 | NCBI WGS metagenome assembly JAABUZ01 (sample SAMN12813069, study PRJNA571459) | rock metagenome | isolation source: Antarctica rocks | place: Antarctica: Victoria Land, Linnaeus Terrace sud | collected 2015-12-21
GAGTACGCAGTCCTCGCTGGATCGCGTGCTTGTCAAAGACTAGTGTAGGAAATGATTGCAAAGATCGCAAGATGCTTGGTCAACTTGGAGTCCCCAATGGCGTAAAGCATGATGCGAGACACACTCTTCTATTAATACCTATTTTACTGATATTGAGCAAATGCTGCGGACTATCTCTCACGTACATCTTGAACGTATCCAGGTGCTACTTGAACACGCTTATCGGAATGGGCGTCGTATCTTCATCATGGGAAATGGGGGCAGTGCTGCGACTGCTTCTCATTTCGCACTCGACCTTGCGAAAAATACGATTATGCCATATGCGCCTCGTGTGAAGGCTATTTCACTCACAGATCATGTCCCTCTGATAACCGCCTGGGGCAATGATACAGCGTATGAGCACATCTTTGCGGAGCAATTAGCGACCATGATCGAGCCTGGTGATGTGGTTATTGGCATAAGTGCGAGTGGAAACTCGCAGAATGTCATCAATGCCTTCCTCCTAGCGCAACGGTCGCACGCTACCACGATTGGTTTACTGGGAGCAAAGGGGGGCAAGATCAAAGACATGGTCGATGCTTACATACTAGCGCCCGGTGAGAATATTGAGCAAGAAGAGGATGCTCATCTCATTCTGGCTCATGTCATAACCCGTCATATGCACGAGGTCGTGCGTTCGTACGACAGAGTCCTGGTCTCACTTTCTACGAGTGTGTAACTAACAATTGCATTCTTTCACTTGTTGGTGATACTGAAATTGATGGAATACTCACCGTTGTGGGCTTTCCACCAATGGCATTGATGTTTACCCTGAAATTTTAGCATTACAAAATCGTTAGCATTCTTTAAGCATAATAGCATAGCGGATACTCAGAAAGAGTATTCGCTATGCTATTGCAAAAGTGAAAAAAAGCATTTTGCCTTGCGAAATTGGGGTTTGGAGATCATTGAGATGCTTGAGGTGGAAGTTGTTTCTTAGAATGAAGCCTATATTCATCTCGTAGAGCATTGAAAGCACTCGTAAGCAGGAAGACCACAGAGAAAAGAATTTTATAGATAATAATCGCAAACAAATCTTCAAACATAGGGATACTCTCTTCTTTCCTTTTAGAAGGACTTTCCAAGATAACGTTCAATGACAACAAAATTATAAGATGGATGTTGGCCTGTAAGTTCTATCTTGACTAAAGCATATCTGAATTTTACCCATTTTAAGCTGAAGAACATGTAGCGTATACAAGCTGAGTTCAGACTGAGCATAGGAGTTTTGGGGTGATGTTGAAGAACGAAAATCACCCCAAAGATGACGGCGACGAATACGTCACGAAAGGTTACTTGTTACAAAGGAAAGGGGCATTTCCCTCGTGATAGAGGTTCTGACCAGGAAGAGTAACGAGGTTAGGCTGTAGAATTCGAATAGACAAGACCTAAATGAAGTCCCCGCCATCGGTTTCGATGTTCAGGTCAGAGGTTATTGCGCTCGTTCGACCACCTCTAATTTTCCTGTGTTGATGTCGATAACGAGGCCATGCACGGGTAATTTCGGCAAATAGGGGCTCTTGCGAATGACGTTGACGACCTCGCGCACGTTGACATGGACATCGTGGAACGCACCAAGCCAGCGCATCAGGCCGTTGACATCGCCCAGGTCTTCGCGCTCTATCAGCGTTTGCGGCTCTACGCCGAGTGCCTGCATTGAAGAGGTCAAAACGACAGGGTTGACGCTCGACAGGCCACACTCGGTATGTCCAATGACGACCACCTCGCGTACACCGAGCAGGTAGATGGCACCGGCAAGCGAACGAATGAGATCGTTTTCGGCCCCTTCACGCTCCACCAGTGAGATGGTCGCACCTGCCGTGCGCAATTCGACGGCGTCGCCGCGTTGCAGACCCAATGCAGGCTCAAACATCTGCACCAATCGGCAATCCATACAGGTGATGACCGCGAGTTGCTTGCGTGGCGTATGCCCAACATGCGTCAGAGGTTGCTCCTTGAGAAATTGTTCGTTGTTCGCTAAAAGCTCATCGATTCTCATACAGACTATCCTCTTCTCTCTCATACATAAATTTGACACAATGTAGATGTGGGCCTGACGACTCGTCGGTGTCTTCCTGACGAAAAGGTACGACGTGCCATAGAACCGGGGTTGATTTTTCCCTGTTTGCTTCTCCCCCGAACGATGGTGCAATAAGAAGTCGAGTCCAAGTTCTGCGTCACGTTTGCTAAAGAAAGCATAAAAATGAATACTTGCGCCTTACTGCGGGAACGTTAGACATAGTTGTCCATTAGTCTAAAATGCTCGTAAAAATTTGGCTCATCTGACAGTGAAATCCTGGTAGAAGAGGTGTTTCTAGAACATCGCTTTCATTGAAGGTTTTGTAAAATGTCAACATATCGTTTCTACGTCGGTAGACATCAATTGTCCGTTCTTGCCAATTGACAACCCAGTATTCCTCGGCCCCACGTCGAGAGTACAGATCAAGCTTCAGGCTTCGGTCTCGATGAGTATTCTCTGGACCTGGGGAGAGTATTTCAACCATCAGTTCAGGAGAGGCGTTCAGCTTTCCGTTCGGTTGTAGTGCAGTTCTTAATCGGTCACGACTAATCGAAACAACATCAGGAGCAACGGCTGTCCCTTTGCTATAAATCACTCCTGGCGCAAGATTTGCCATGCCTGCTTGTGTTTGACTACTCCACAGTTGCAGAACAGCAAATATTTGTCCCCCGACGAACTGGTGTTGCCAATCGGGTTGTGTTGACACGTTCAATTCTCCATCAATAATCTCGTGACGCGTGCCTTCATCGTCTGGTAAACGCTCCAGGTCGTCTATCGTCCAGTATCGTGTTTGCATAGGTCCTCTCCCTGATACTAGCCTAGCATCAACGTTTTTAAATCTCTAGTAGTGAGTCAATTGTAACATACTTATGGCCTGCACCCAAGCTTTACTGCTGAGAAAAGATGCCAGTTTACTTATGTATGAGCCAATGCCTTAGGCAAATCCTTGTGTCTTGACAACATGGGCAACTATATATTGCTTTTGTATAATTTCTTAGTATTATCCCCTCTCGCAAATAATAAGCACTAGAATGATCATGAGTAGAGTAGTATAGATATATCTGCGCCTATTGAGAGTGATAATATCATAAAAATTTTCTATAGACTATCATCTTATTGTCCCGAGTTGTGAAATCTCGTGAAGATAATTATTTTTGTTTTATTGAGGAATTTTGTAGATATGGAAAAGGGAAACAAACAAAACACGAATGCGTAGTGTTTTATTTTGCGTTGCTGTAGTAGTTAAATTTGGGCAAAAACAGAACCCACCTCAAGTCTCTTATATCCTGACTTTAGGCACAGCATCCTTCTGTATAATACGGGCTATCTTTGCAGCTGCCCCCACTTGAGGAGTGTGTCCAACACCAGGTAAAAGAATGAGTTCAGAGTGAGCTATTCCAGAGTGAAAATCATAGGCGCACGCTAGTGGTAGGAGATGATCTCGTGTTCCCCAGATAATCGTTGTCGGAACCTGCACCTGCGGCAACACCGCATCTAATTCCACTTCCCGATCATACGTCTGAATGAAACCAGTGTAGGCAGGTCGTTGTGAATTCTGTACCATCGCATCCAGTACAAAGCCAGGAACAGGTAACGAATAGCTCCACATACGCCGCATCGAGCGCAGCGCAGCTTCGCGGGTAGGTGCATAGGGAGAGTGTGCGCCTTTACGCTTCAAGCCTGCACTGTTGAGGAGATACAAATGCTCCACACGTTCAGGATGCTTGACTGCAAAGAGGGTCGCGATCCACCCGCCAAGTGAGTTCCCCACGAGCGTCACACGTGGGTAACCAAGAGCATTGATAAACCACTCAATATAAAGGACATGAGTAGAAATATCCGATCCTTCGGGGGCCAAAGGCGTTTTACCAAAACCGGGTAGATCAAGAGCGTATACCGTGCATTTTTGGCTCAAGAGTGGAAGGAGTGCTACCCAGCCCTCAGCGGAACCACCAAGGCCATGAATAAGGATGATTGGAGTTCCCCCCTGTCCCGCACGATAGTAGTGGAGGGGGAAACCATTGATATCACATATTTCTTCATGGGCACCAGTGAGCAGCATGCCTGCACGAAGCACGCTAATCATCGTCTCCCACGGGCGACGATAGACTTGCGCTGCAAGGGTTGCTATACCCCCAGCAGTGGCAAGTATTCCAAGAGTTGAAAGAAACTGAAAAGATTTCTTCAATGGAGATATACTCATCCTTTCTTTAGGAAGGCCAACTGTGACGTGCTTCAATCCTGTATCAACAAGCCTCTCAGGACCTTACCGACTGTGTTTTTCGGCAGTTCGGTGCGAAACTCGATCTGGTGCGGCACCTTGTAGTCATCCAATCGCTCACGGGCATAGGCAAGCATCTCCTCGGCAGTCGCACGTTGGCCGCGTTTGAGGACGACGAAGGCCTTGATGAACGGAGATGCTGGAATACTGGTGATACCGCTATCGTCCTTGCTGACTGACGAGAGTATACTGATGACGGCAACCTCTAGGACTTTGGGGTGCTCGTACAAGACTTCTTCTACATCACGCGGATAGACATGGAAGGGTCCAGTGAGAACCAGGTCTTTTTTGCGAGCGATGATGGTAAAGAAGCCGTCTTCATCCATCTGTCCCACATCCCCTGTGTGCAGCCAACCATCCCGCAGTGCTTGAGCGGTCTCTTCAGGCAGATGCCAGTAGCCCTGCATCACTTGTGGCCCACGAATGAGCAGTTCCCCCGCTTCTCCAGGTGGCAGCGGCTCGCCTGTCTCCAGATCGACAATCCGTGCTTGAGTGCTGGGCAAGGGGAGACCGATACTGCCGACACGTCGTTCGCCCTTGTAGGGTTTCGCGTGCGTCGTGGGAGAGGCTTCCGTCAAAGCATATGCCTCCACTAGGCGTCCTCGTGTGAGCTTCTCAAATGCCTCTTGCGCCTCAACGGATAATGGAGCTGAGCCACTCACGCAGATGCGAATGGCAGCGACTCCGTACTTGCGCACATTGGGATAGTTCGCAATCGCAAGGAAGAGTGCTGGAAACCCGATGAACATACTTGGTCGATAACGCCGGATCACTTCGAGTACCTGCTCAGTGCGCGATGTCGGTACCAGCAGAAGGGTGGCAGCCATGGCGATCGCTGCGTTCATCCCTGTGGTAATACCGTAGATATGTGAGAGAGGGAACATAGAGAGGACTACCTCCCGTCCCCGCGCAGCATCGGTCATCCAATGGCACCTCTGCAGCACATTGACCACCAGATTTCTATGGGAGAGCATCACTCCCTTGGGAGGACCAGTCATCCCTGCTGTATACTGAATCAGGGCAAGATCACTCGATGTTGTTCCACTCTCCAGTGGTGTGGTTGGCTGGCGGCGCAACAGGTGCTGAAACGAGAACGCACGGAATGATGCATGACCGAGAGGAGGAGTTGACCGGGAACCTTCAAGGACCCCTTCTCCTGTGGAGGATGAAGTACTGGCAGGAGGGCCGACAGCCTCTCTGACTTCCTGGTCAGTGGGCAAAGAGGCGTAGGGTAAGAGCGTATGGAGTGCATCTTGCGACACCAGTGCATGCTCCTCGATGAGACGTACCAACGACGCACGCCGACGCAAGGGGAGATACTCACGGATATCGGTATAGATTACCTGCCTGATACTCGTGTCAGCACACACGCGCTCAGCCATGCTACGATGGGACTCCAGAGTGAGGAGGAGCTGAGCACCCGAATCATGAAGTTGGCGATGAAGCTCCTGTTCATCCAGGAGTGTGTTTCCAAAAACAACGATGGCTCCGGCCTCGAGCGCACCATAAAAGGCGATGACACATTGTGGAATATTGGGCAAGACAATCGCGACACGATCTCCCTTCTTGATGCCCAGGCTCCGTAACGCATGAGCAAAACGAGTACTCAAGCGATCTAGTGTACGGTACTGAATCTTTTTCCCAAAGAAGATGATGGAAGGATTGCCAGGAAAGGCATGCGCACTGGTGCTGAGCATCTCGTGGATGAGCTGTTTGGGCTGTGGAATCTGTGCTGGTACACCGCTATCGTAGTGGTTGAGCCAGGGCATTTCACTGCGCTGGGCAGCGAGCAGAGTACTGCGAACTCCACGCTGTGACTTGCTTTGCTGTGTCTCTCCGTTATGCCCAACCACCTCAGTATCCGTTGGCTGTTTCTCCAGAAAGCGGCTGATGGCTCGATTGACGGCATCGGGACGCTCGAGCTGCACGAGGTGGGCTGAGACAGGAATATCGACCAACTGTGCACCCGCAATACAGCGCAGCACATCTTCATACTGCGCGCGCAGGAAGACTCGATCTCGCTGCCCGAGCATGACGAGCGTTGGGACAGCGAGTTGTCGCATGTGCCAGGGAGATAATATACCATCAAGCATCCCCTTGAGCGTACGTTGTGGAGCAAACAGTGCAACTCCCAATTTTTTTGCCGCGAAGCTAAAAAATGGATCGGGAACGTTGATCAGTCTCCCCAGAAGTGGGGTCATGGTGAAGCGTGTTGTCACACCGATCAACACCAGGCTGCGTACCTTTTCAGGGTAACGAGCGGCGTATTCAGTCGCAAAGGCTCCTCCAAAAGAGTGGGCGATAAGATGTATTGGCCCCTGGACATCTAAACCTTCCAGGACTATCTCCATATCTTGGACCAGGCCATCCATCGTGTACGGAAGTCCCCTGGGATCATCGCTCAAACCATGCCCACGGAGATCGCTGGCAATCACACGCATGCTTTGCCCAAAGAAACGCAACTGGTAGAGCCACTGAGTGACGCTACCCCCATAGCCATGTACGAAGAGGAGGGTACGTGTGGCACCCTCAGGATGGATGTCGATCACGCTAATGCGCCGAAGCCCTTGTTTCCTTCGTGCGGAGGGCGCATAGATAATGCGTCGGTACAGTTCGATATCAAGTGCCATATTTCCCTCCTATCCAATTTCTGCTCTAGTAAAAGGGTTAAAGATGCAGCAACCCTATCGGCTGCATGGACCCTGTCTGGAAGACAGGTATTCAGGCTTCACCCCGATAATTGCTTGCTACTGGGAGGCCGATCGTAGCTTGAACCGCTGAATCTTCCCCGTTGCCGTTTTGGGAAGTTCAGGGAGGAACTCAATCCAGCGCGGATACTTAAATGGAACAAGTCGCTCCTTGACGAAGGTTTTCAGCTCGTTTGCCATTGCCTGGGATGGCTCATAGCCCTGCTTGAGAACGACGTATGCCCGAGGCTTGACCAGTCCACCCGCATCTGTATCGCCTACTACCGCTACCTCCAAAACCGCCGGGTGGGTGATGAGCGCATTTTCAACCTCGATTGGCGAGACCCATTGACCTCCTACCTTCAGCATATCATCTGAGCGACCGCAATACCAGAAGTAGCCTTCTGCGTCCTGATAGTACTTGTCACCGGTATGAATCCAGTGCCCCCGCATGACATCTTTTGTCTTCTCGTGCTTGTTCCAATAGTACGCTGCTGTGCTATCTCCACGAATGTGGAGACTGCCGATGTCTCCCTGTTGCACTGCATGGCCGCTCTCATCGGCAATCAGGGCTTCATAGCCGGGCACAATCTTCCCCGAACTGCCTAACTTCACCTCTCCAACACGATTGCTGATGAAAATGTGCAGAATCTCTGTGCTGCCAATGCCATCGAGAATATCGACGTGAAACTTCTCCTGCCAGCGTCGTAGAATATCGGCGGCCAGTGCCTCCCCAGCGGAGGTACAGAGACGCACCGAGGAGAAATCGAAGCGTTTCTCTGCATCAGGCAAGGCGAGCATATTCGCATAAAGGGTTGGAACACCAAAAAAGATCGTCGGGCGGTAGCGCTTAATCACTTTGAACATATCTTCTGCGAGCGGTCGTCCAGGGTAATGGACGACACTCGCTCCTACACTAAAGGGAAAATATAGGCCATTGCCCAAGCCGTAAGCAAAGAACATCTTGGCGGCAGAGAATGCAATATCATTTTCGGAAATGCCGAGAATAGGCTTGGCGTAGTATTCGGTAGAGTAGATCATATCATGCTGCAAGTGTACGCAACCCTTGGGGAAGCCTGTACTGCCAGAGCTATACAACCAGAAGGCACTATCATCTTTGTGTGTCTCGACAGCCTCAAGCTTCGCAAATGCCTTGTCTGTCCACTTTTCAAAGTCAAGCAGAGTGGATGTTTCCTGATCGCCTTCTTGTTCCAGCCCGACAACAATAACATGGCGCAGGTATTTGAGCTGGGGAAGAATCTGCCTTATGGACTTCCACACGGTGACATGAATGATTAAGGCACGTGCCCTGCTGTCATTGAACATGTAGACATAGTCGCTGGGGCGCAGACCAGTGTTCAGAGGAATGGGTACAGCTCCCATCTTGATAGCTCCGAAGAATGCTGCGGCAAGTTGTGGGGAGTCGAGCAGCACCAGGGCTACACGCTGCTCTAAATCGACACCCAAGTCGAGCAGTCCATTCCCTACCCGATTGGCAAGTTCTGCTATTTGCGAGTAGGTGTAGGTGAGCCCTTCATAGTAAATTGCCTTTTTTGCGCCACGTCCCTCGCTCACGTTACGATCCAGGAAAACAGTGGCGACATTGAGTTGATCCGGCAGGATGATCGAAGGAACGGTTATTCCCATGTGTCGTACCTCTTTTTCTTGTTAGGAACTGCTATTAAACCTCACCTACAAACACGATTGGCTACAACAGACGTGAATACTGTAAAGAGGGTAGGCGTCAAGCAAATGTTGGTACGATAATGATTGTACCATAGTTGAGGGAGTGAAGGTGCCATTTACATCATTTCATTGTGTTGCATTTGGTTCACCCGAATCTTCCCTGCCAAGCTGTGCCGCAGAGAAAACTAGTACACGGAGGGATACATCACTCCACGGTTAAGCCAGCAGTAACTTTCTGCAATCCTTCGCTGTGGCAGCCATTCTTGGCAAAGGATTATAGTGGTAGGACTTGTCAAGACAGAAATTGACCAAAAATAAGATAGAACTCAACAGGTAAGAGAAGGCACGTACTACTCACGATAATACACCGAAAAGGGTGTTTGATAGTCTAACGACTGATGATATCGTTCACAATTGTAATGGTGGAAGTAGTCTGCAAGTCCTTTTCTCACTTCTGGCACCGTCTGATAGTCTTTCAGATAGATATCTTCGTGCTTCACACTGCGCCACAAACGCTCCACAAAAATGTTGTCTAAGGCCCGTCCTCTGCCGTCCCAACTAATGCGAATACGGGCAGCTTGCAGTCGGCTCGTAAACTCAGTACTGGTAAACTGCACTCCCTGATCCGTATTGAAAATCTCCGGTGTCGCTCCTCGTAAGGCAAGGCTCGATCCAGCGCATCGAGACAAAAACTGGTATCGAGCGTCGTGGAAAGTTCCCAGGCCAAGACATAGCGACTGAACCAATCAATAATCGCCATTAAGTAGACAAACCCGCGTGTCAGGCGGATGTTGGTGATATCACAACTCCATACCTGATCAATTCGATCCACCACCACGCCACGCAATAAGTAGGGATAGCGTACACTTGGCTCTCCTGCTCGACTCAGGTGTGGCTTCGGGTACATCGTTTCCAGTCCCATCATCTGCATCAATCGCCTTACCCGTTGTCGATCAACGGTATATCCCTGCGTCTGCAGATACACGACCATTTTTCGCTTCCCGTAGTAGGGAGTACGCCTATACTGCTCATCTAAGAGCCGCATCAACAGCAGGTCTTCCTCATGGTGAGGAACTGGCTCGTAATACTAGCTGGAACGAGCGAAATCCAACAGTTCGCATTGCCTGACAATCGACAACTGCGGATGCTCCGGCTCAATTAACTGCCTTTTGTGCTCAATGGAACGGACCTGATTTTTTTTTGAGAAAATCCACCTCGACCTTCAACTGACCGATCTGTTGATATAAGCTGGCAATTAACGCCTCCTCACTCTTTGCTCGCTCGGAGCTAGGGCGTTCAAAGACATTTGGCAGTTCGTCGAGAGCTTGCTTCTTCCATTGAGCAATTTGTGTGGGATGTACTCCGTACTCCGATGTAATTTCATTGGCGGTTTTCTGCCCTTTCATCGCTTCCAACGCGACTCGCACTTTGAATTCACTGCTAAACTGTTTGCGTATTCCTGGCATTGAATTTCTCCTTGAAACGGCTTTTCTCCCTTCTGCTATTTTATCTTATCCACCTGTCCAGTTTCTCCCTACCATTATATGCAGTTTGTGAAAGATGCAGCGCTGTTCAAGCACGGTGTTGCCATACACCAAGGCCAATGCTTCCCCCAACCCGCCGCTCCCATCACGCACCACCAATTGCAATTCCTGCTCTGGTCGGCACCCTCGCTCCCAGAGCCGCTACACCAGCACTTCCCACTCCTGATGATCCTCACTGCGTGCCACCTGCCAATCCAGTACTTCCCGCCTGCCATCCGGCCAAAAGCGGAGGGCCAGCAGGATCACCATCTTTTTGCCACAGCGTTTCTTGCGTTGCCTCTTGCGTTGGTCCAGTTTGAGAGTCTCTTGCTGGCTCTGGATCGTCACCCAGATGCCATCCAGTTGGATGACGCGGGGAACATCCGTGATGAGTGCCGCGTGGACACTCTTGGTCAGAGGCTCAATCTGATTGATGCGTTCATTGAGCGTGCGTCGTCCCACACTTCCCTCCACCGTGGCACTCCACCGCTCTTGTAAGTGCCGCAAACTCTCTGCAAACCCACTCCCGAAAAGCACATTCTGATTGAGATCCAGCCAAAACCGCTGATACTTTTCAAGAATGGCGAAGTGGCTCACCACATCATGCTGACACTCCTGGCACTCCAGCATGGGAACGCGCAAATCGCTGAGGTGCCCCAGCCTGTTTCCAACTGTCGGCGGTAATGGCCGTCGCGGATGAAGCAATGGGCGTTGCTACATCCACAGGACCCACACTGCCAGTCAAGCGTGCTTCCCCTTTCTCTCGTCCCAGTTTGACGCTTACTTCGGCTTCCAGAAACGCTTCCAGGATCAGCTTGACTGCTGCACTGGCGGCGATTTTTGCTTGCTCTTGCACCGCTTGCAGGACCTTCTTGCGCTCTTGCCCCTGTAACTTCCCTTGCGAAAACGCTATACTCATCTGACTGAAGACTCCTTGTGGCTTGGTAGATTGGGTTTGTTGAACCTACTTTACCACTTGAGAACTCTTCAGTCCCTTTTTTCGCGCCTTCTTCCCACCCGTCCCCGTCCACCCTTAGCAAGGGATACGTTATCGAAAGAGGCACTGCTCATTTTGTAGACACACTCTACATACGCATAAAAACTTTGTATACACATTATCTATTGCTACAGAGACAAGCCATTCCATATACTTGCTATTAAGTAGCGTTCTCGTAGCGGTACTCACTCTCTGCATTCTCTGTCCCGCCCCAACGATCCTACGCGTACTGCGTATGACGCGCAATCCATACGTCCACAGATTTATAGAGCATCTGTTGCGTTGCTACTTTTTATCGGTATGCAGATACAGTGCGTACACCTGTAACTCATTCAGGCAGTTGGAGGTCTCTTCATTCATGAGTAATCAAGAACTATTAGGGAATGTGTTTGCCCGCCGTAGTCGTCGCCGGTTCCTTGAGCAAGCGAGTATGCTTGGCGTTTCCTCGCTTGCGCTAGCTTCATTTTTAGAAGCGTGTGGTGGCTCTACGACATCAACCACTACAGGCAGTAGTGTGAACATGGCTGGCCCTATTGACATGCAGACGTTAATCACGAATGCAAAGAAAGAGGGCAAGCTAGAAGCTATTGGTATTCCACCGGAATGGGCTGACTACAAGGACATTCTCGCCGGCTATTCTTCACAATATGTGAATGTCGAGTATCAGGCCGAGGCCGAATTTTCTTCAGCGCAGGAACTCGAAGTATTTACAAAGTCGAAATCACATGCACATGGAGATATCGGCGATGTTGGCTTTAAGTTCGGACCTACTGCCATGCAGAAAGGACTTGTTACTCCGTACAAGCATGTACATTGGGCGGATATCCCTGATACTCTCAAAGATCCGGATGGCAACTGGTGTACTGAGTATTACGGCGCTCAGGCGTTTGTTATCAACACCGATATTGTGAAGAATCCTCCGACTTCGTTCAAAGACTTACTAAGTGGCAACTATAAGAACCAGATCGGCATTGATGGTGATCCCCGTCAGGCGAATGATGCCTTCGTCGCCGTCTACACAGCAGCACTCGCCCAAAGCGGCACGACTGACGATATCCAGCCCGGCATCGACTTCTTCAAGCAGTTAAAGCAAAAAGGAAACTTCACTGCTGCTCGTTCCAGTCTTGCCAATATGACCAAAGGTGAGGTTGCTATTGGTATCATGTGGGACTACCTTGGTCTCGGTTTCCGCGACAGCCTCAAAGGGAAATCGAACCTCACGGTGGTTATTCCTTCTGACGCTTCGATTGCTGGCCCCTATGTCTCCATTGTGAACAAGACAGCACCTCATCCGTATGCAGCACGTCTTTGGATGGAGTATCTTTTTTCCGACGAGGGGCAATTGTTCTTCTTGAAAGGCTATGCACATCCAGCCCGCTATCAGAAGCTCGTCGATGCTCACAAGATCCCTGCTGATCTTGCCGCAAAGTTACCATCAGCGGATCAGTACAAAAATGTCAAGTTTATCACCGATACGAGCAAGCTCACGAAGGCTTCGGACACGGTAACGCAAAACTGGCCGTCGGTTATAGGGCAGTAGTTCAAATATCGTTGATCTGTTCTTGGGACGATGATGGAGAAAGTATGGGTTTTCTTCATCATCGTCCCAAGAACAGATCAACGAGAGACAATACTTTCTGTAGGAGGTGGTGGAATATGCAGATACCCGTATCGGGTGAAACTTCGACGACAAATGCTCAGCCAAAACACGTTACTGGTGGGGGACGCGGGTTTCGCCTGAGTTACACGCTCACCAATTGGTTAGGCTTGCTTCCATTCTTACTTTTTTGTCTTCTGTTCGAGCTGTTGCCAGCAGTTATTATCATCCAAGATAGTTTCGCGAACAGCGATACAGGGGCGTTTACCTTCAACAATTATCAACGGATGCTTTCAAGTATCACGTATCTCCATGCATTTCAAAATAGTATTCTCCTTTCGCTTGTCACCGCACTAGTTGGTGCTGTATTTGGCTTTTTCGCGGCCTACGGTGTGTATAATTCGCGTGCGAACTGGCTACGAAATCTTTTGGTTGGCTTTTCAAGTATCGCTGCCAACTTTGCTGGTGTGCCGCTCGCGTTCGCCTTTGTATCCACCCTTGGCGTCACGGGCTTTGTGACCGTCCTTCTACAAAACCTGTTTCACGTGAGCATCTATGATGCGGGTTTTAGTCTCTACAGCTTTGGGGGACTTGCATTAGTCTACATTTATTTCCAATTGCCACTAATGGTTCTCTTGACGGTTCCCGCACTGAGTGCGCTGAAACCTGAATGGCGTGAAGCCGCGACGAATCTTGGTGCATCGAATGCCTCCTATTGGAGGCGTGTCGCCCTCCCTATCCTTCTGCCCTCACTCATCGCAGCGACCATGCTGCTGTTCGCGAATTCTCTCGGGGCCTACGCAACCGCCTACGCATTAGCGCAAGGAAATATCAATCTCCTCACTATTCAAATCGCCTTCGCGGTCAATGGCAACGTCAGTATCGATCCAGGGATAGGAAACGCGCTAGCAGTTGGTATGGTTGTTGTCTTGCTCGTCGCAGTCACGCTCTATACAGCAATGCTGCGGCGTGTGAGTGTTTGGCAAGGGAGGTAACAGTATGAGTAGGCAAAGGAAACAAGCACCTCGTTTTACCTTTCACTGGGACACACTCTTTCTGGTGCTGTTTGTACTCTATCTTGTTGTTCCACTGGGCGCAACAGTGGTCTTTGGTCTTTCTGGCAGTAGCGGTGTCGATTTTAGTAGCTATCAGCTGATATTTGCAGACAAAGACTTTTCCAAAACACTGCTGATTTCGCTAGAACTCGCCTTGGCTTCGACGGTGCTTGCAATTGTATTGGTAACTCCAACGGTGTATTGGATGCAATTACGTCTTCCACAAGTTCGTCCATTGCTCGATTTTCTCTCGCTCATTCCTTTTGCGGTTCCTGCCATTCTGCTTGCATTGGGACTTTCTGAGGTCTACAGTAGTTCAAATATCTTTATCAACATTCTCTCGCTTGGCCTTGTCCCGCTACTCAGTAACGAACCATTCACTATTGTGAATACGCCACAATTATTAGTGTGTGCCTATGTGATTGTGTCGTTGCCGTTCGTCTATCGTCCGATTGATAATAGTCTGCGAGCGATCAATACACGTGTCCTTACCGAGGCGTCCTACAGTCTTGGGGGTGGATGGTGGCGCACATTTTTCACGATTGTGCTCCCAAACATCCTGCCAGGGGTGATCAGTGCAGCACTGTTGACCTTCTCAACTGCGATGGGGGAGTTCACCCTTGCATCACTCTTTGGTCTCTACACCTTCCCAATCTATCTCAATCAGATAGGTCAGAGTGCTGCTCGTAAAGCCGCATCACTCTCCATTCTCAGCTTTCTCTTCACGCTCGTCTGTGTCCTCGCCATTCTCCTTTTCGTTGGACGCAGAATCGGTGGCACACAACAAAATGTTCAAATCGCGGCTGCGAAATAGGGAAGAAGGGAACATCCATGGCTTTTCTTGAATTAGAGGGCATTTCAAAATACTTTGGTCCCACCGCCGCTGTCGAGCAGATCGACCTCTTCATCAATCAAGGTGAGTTTCTGACCCTGCTCGGACCAAGTGGCTGTGGCAAGACCACCATTTTACGCATGATTGCAGGGTTCGAGATACCAACTGAGGGTACTATTCTGCTTGATGGGGAAGACATCACAAACCGTCGAGCAAACAAGCGTCCAATGGGTATGGTGTTTCAGTCCTATGCACTCTTTCCACATCTGACTGCCACGCAAAACATTGCGTTCGGTATGGAAATCAAAAAGTTTTCAAAAGATCATGTGAAGCAACGTTGCGCTGAACTGCTAGAACTCGTTGGCCTCAGCGAGATGAGTTCACGCTATCCACATCAGCTTTCTGGTGGACAGCAGCAACGCATCGCTATCGCACGTGCGCTTGCCGTTGAACCGAAAGTATTATTGCTCGATGAGCCACTTTCGGCACTCGATGCCAAAGTGCGTGTCTCGCTACGCAACGAGATTCGCCTTATTCAGCAGCAACTCAAGATTACCGCGATCTATGTCACACACGATCAGGAAGAGGCACTGGCGATTTCTGACCGTATCGCGGTGATGGCAAAAGGCAAGATTGAGCAACTTGACCAGCCAGAAGAAATCTACAGCAACCCGAACACCGTTTTTGCAGCCACTTTTGTCGGCACGAGCAATCAGTTCAACGGTGTCGTTGAGTCTGTCTCTGAAGGTCTCTGCACATCTGGCGAATACACCTTCTCGACTACACATCTCACTCATCGACACAATGGGGACCGTGTGCTTATCATAGTGCGTCCGGAAGAGGTTTCGCTGTTGCCGGATACGGTCGGAAGCCCTGTTCCAAATACAGATGGAACAGGGCATGGCAATAATCACCTCGCAGGCGTGATCGAATTACGCACCTTCCTAGGACCATTCACGCGTTTCCATGTGCGTGTCAATGAGAGCACGACGCTCACTGCCGATATTCCGAACCAACAATCGCGGAACTTTGAAACAGGTCAGAAGGTGCTTGTCTCGTTCGCACCCGACGCCTGTCAAGTCTTACCACTTGATGCACACGATCACGAATTGCAGGAAGCGGCAGAAGCAGAGAAGGTGTAATAGGTTCATGTAATACTGATGAGTGGCAATCAAGTTTTCCCCCCTTACACTTCTACAACCATAAATTTTAAGCATCTTGTAACACAACAATTTGTGAAATCATTATTAAACAAAAGCGTTGGATCGAGAAGGGCAAAGAGGTCACAGTTTGGTTAAGATTCGGTTGCAATTTGTAAAACTAGAGGCTAATTGATATTGATGACTATGGTGTAAGAGAATACCAACGCGGTTGAGTTGATGGAAATGAGCAGAAGAGGTTCCCTTCTTGGGCAAATAGAAACAGAATCCATTTATCTAGCAACACACAATATCTGCAAAGTGAAAAAACACCGAGGGGTTGGGAAATTGTTTACAAAAAGGCTAGTACACGGAGGCTCAAATAGTTCTGTGGTAAAATAGAGTCAGCAGAAAAAGCGAACGGAAATGACGTGGCTCAATGCCAGAGCCACGAACGTTGAGCAAAACGAACCAAACGAATGAGACGTG
>JAABUZ0100005609.1_pt1 | contig 16345 bp, 9 predicted proteins | sample 5562091 | NCBI WGS metagenome assembly JAABUZ01 (sample SAMN12813069, study PRJNA571459) | rock metagenome | isolation source: Antarctica rocks | place: Antarctica: Victoria Land, Linnaeus Terrace sud | collected 2015-12-21
CCTCCAGACACGCCCGCAGCTCCACCGGCTCGCCTGACGCGACAGTCTCGACCCGGTGTTCAAAGCGCGCCAGTGTTAACATCTCCCCCACAATCTCCTCCATCCGTTGGAGATCGCCCAACGACCGATCGAGACCTCGCTCATACTCCGTCGCCGTCCTCGGCCGCATCGTCAATACCTGCAGCGAAGACTTCACCACCGCCACCGCAGTCTTCAGCTCATGCGCAGCATCGCTCACAAACCGCCCCTGCTGTGCGAACGACTCCTCCAGCCGCTTCACCGCAGCCTCCAGCGCCATCACCAGCGGCAGGAGCTCCTCCGTCGACCGCGCGCTCTCCGGAGCCGTGAAGCTCCATCGATCCACCGATAGACCCTCGGCTTCAAGCGCAAGCTCGCGCAACGGCAGCAGCCCCCGGCGAAGTATCCAGAAGATCATCGCTCCAGTTGCGACCAACAGAACAAAGCTCGCCCCAGCGTAGAACAACACGGCCTCGCGGATCTCCTCCCACACCTCGGCTGTCGTGCGTCCATAAAGAACCGTAATCGCATGCGTCGTCCCGCCTCCAGCGTCGCCCGGGTCCACGGTCCGGCTCCCGTGAACACAGATCAGGCGATACGGCACCCCGCGGATCTCCGCGCGAATAATCCCGTCCACCAGAGGTCTACGGAGCTCCGCACTCCCACCCCAGTTGGGCGACCTGCCGAGAACGCGTCCCCCACTCTCCTGCACCTCGTAAACGTCTCCACGCGGCACCTGCACACTCGCGCGGTCAAGAACAACACCATCCCCGGCATCATCCGCGTCCTGCACCGATCCGAGCAAGGAGTCCGCACGCCCTCGCAGCATGACTTCGAACGCCTCGAAGTGGACATGCCTCTCATAGGCCAGCGTGGCTCCAATCACCCCCAGCGCCGAGATCAACTGCACCAGCAGCACAGAGCCAATCAGCCGCCGCGCAATCGACCGTCTCCTCACAAACTCACCTCATCACCTCGGGTCAGGCGGTATCCCCGGCCGCGCAACGTCTCCACCACCGGCTGCTGCGATCCGCCGGCCAGCTTCTTCCGCAAATTTGAAATGTGCGCCTCGATCACATTCGAGTGGTGCTCCCAGTTGTAGTCGTACAGGTGCTCCAACATCTCTCGCTTCGACACGATCACGCGCGGCCGGTGAACCATGTACTCCACAATGCGATACTCCGTCGGTGACAAATCGATCAGCCGATCCGCGCACCGCACCGTCTGCTCCAGCGTATTCACCTCCAGCTCTCCTGCGCGAAGCACGGGGTCGGCCACACCCTTTCCCCGCCGGATCAGCGCCTTCACCCGAGCCAGCAACTCCCCCAGATCAAACGGCTTGCTCAGATAATCATCCGCGCCCGCATTCAACAGCTCCACTGTCGAAGCCTTGCCCGCCCTCGCCGTCAAAATCAGCGTCGGCGTACGATCCTGCCGCGCCCGCAGCCGCTTCACAAACGTAAGCCCGTCCATCTGCGGCAGCATCAGATCCAGGATGATGAGGTCATAGCACCCCTGCTCCGAGAGCTGCTCGCCCATCCTGCCGTCTTCGGCGCAGTCCACCGCCAGCCCCGCGCCTTCGCGAAGCGCGGACGCCAGGTTCTCTAGAAGTCGGACCTCGTCTTCTACAATCAACACTCGCATCGAGCCATCTTCCTCTCTGGCGCAAGTAAACCAACCATCTCTTTGACGCGTCTGCCTGCCCTACGCCAGCGACGCATAGCCCGGCGGCGATGACAAAGGTAAACCGCGGGCCATCACGCCATTCGCTCCGACACCTTCTCGCCATCCGCAATCAGAGCCAGCTTCGCCATGCCCAGAAACAACCCATGCTCCACCACGCCGACAATATGCCGGATCGACTCCGCCAGCTGCGCCGGATCCTTGATCCTGCCGCACGCACAGTCCAGAATCAGATTGCCCTCGTCCGTGATGTACTCCGCTCCATCCGCATGGCGCCGCATACGAGGTTCAAGGCCAAGCTCCATCAGCCTCCGGCGCACCAGCGGCAGAGCCATCGTGATCACCTCGACCGGCAACGGAAACGCACCCAAGGCAGCTACCTCCTTCGAAGCATCCGCCACAATGATGAACCGCCGCGACGCACTCGCGACGATCTTCTCCCGCAGCAGCGCGCCCCCGCCGCCCTTGATCAGAGCGAGCCCAGGTGCAATCTCGTCCGCACCGTCCACCGTCACGTCGATCTCAGGACAGCGTTCAAAATCGCAGATCTCGATACCAAACGATCGCGCCAACTCCTCGCTTGCCGCGGAAGAGGCGATCGCTCGAATACGGAGTCCCCCGGCAACCCGCCTCCCAAGCTCCTCGATAAAGATCGTCGCCGTCGTGCCCGAGCCAAGCCCGACCACCATGCCGTCTTCCACAAAGTCCAGCGCCCGCCTCGCGGCCAGCTCCTTCGCGACATTCTTACGCGACATCTCGGCATCTGCCATCGTCCGTCCTCCCGCGCGGCACCACTCCAGCCGCGCCTCGTGCCAGTCTACCGGCAGCGTCCCGCTCCAGTACCCTCAAACGCAAGCCCGGCTCGGATCAGCACCGACCCGGCTCCCGCCGGCCCATCAAGGCTATACTTCTCCCGGCCCCAAGCGGCCGCACGAACGGACATACCGCGCACCGAAAGGCCAGCCATGACACCCAGAATCACACGAAGAACCCTCGCGCAACTCCTCGGCGGCGCTGCCGGAGCCGCGGCCCTCCCCACCTTCGCCTCGCCCAAAGCTCCGCCGCCCTCGCCACCCCCCGCCGACTCTCCCCGGAGCTTCCCCCAGGGCTTCCTTTGGGGCTCGGCAACCGCCTCCTACCAGGTCGAAGGCGCCGTCAAAGAGGACGGCCGCGGCCAATCCATCTGGGACACCTTCTCCCACACACCCGGCAAAACCCACAACGGCGACACCGGCGACGTCGCCGACGACCACTTCCACCGTTACAAAACCGATATCGCCCTCATGAAGGCCCTCGGCATCAAAGGCTACCGCTTCTCCGTCGCCTGGCCGCGCATCTTCCCCGATGGCGCCGGCGCCCCCAACCCGAAGGGCCTCGACTTCTACAACCGCATGCTCGACGAGCTCCTCGCCAACAACATCCAGCCCTTCTGCACCCTCTACCACTGGGACCTCCCGCAAAAGCTCGAGGACAAGGGCGGCTGGCAGAGCCGCGACACCGCGCACGCCTTCGCCGACTACGCCGGCTACACCGCCGCGAAGCTCTCCGATCGCGTCAAGCACTTCATGACCATGAACGAGATCCAGACCTTTGTCGATCTCGGTTACGGCAACGGCACGCACGCACCGGGCCTCAAACTCGACCGCGCCGGTCACGCGCAGGTCGCCCACTTCGCCGTCCTCGGCCACGGTCTCGCCGTCCAAGCCATCCGCGCCAAGGCCCGGCCCGGCACGCTGGTCGGCTTCGCCGATAACGCCAGCGCAACCACCCCCGTTATCGAATCCCCCGAACACATCGAAGCCGCAACCCGCGCGTACCGCGAAGAAAACGCCCGCTTCCTCACCGTCATCATGGAAGGCCGCTACACCGACCTGTACCTCCAGGGCCTCGGCCCCGCTGCCCCGAAGTTCACGCCCGAAGACATGAAGGCCATCGGCAGCAAGCTCGACTTCCTCGGCCTCAATGTCTATCAGCCCAACTACGTCCGCGCCGACGCCTCCGCCCGCGGCTACACCGTCGTCCACGGCCCCGCCTCCTACCCCCACATGTTCAGCGACTGGCTCACCATCGGCCCGGAGGCGCTCTACTGGTCACCGAAGCTCGCCGCCAAGCTCTGGAACCTCCAGAAAATCTACATCACCGAGAACGGAGCCTCCTCCGCCGACGTCCTCACCCCCGATGGCAAGGTCCTCGACACCGACCGCGTCATGTACCTGCGCAACTACATCTCGCAGCTGCAACGCGCCGTCTCCGAGGGCGTCCCCGTCAAGGGCTACTTCCTCTGGAGCCTCGTCGACAACTACGAGTGGGCCGACGGCTACGACAAGCGCTTCGGCATCCACTACGTCGACTTCGCCACTCAGAAACGCACCCCAAAACTCAGCGCCGAGTTCTACCGAGAGGTCATCGCCCGCAACGCTCTCGCCTAGCGAAGCTCTGGTCATTCGAACTTTGAAAGAGACCGGCTACAGCCCGTTCGCAACTCAGCATAGAAAGCGCGGCTCCGCCGCTGAGGGACTACAAAGTCGTGCCCCGGGCTCTCATCAGAGTCTAAGAAAGCAAACTTCATTTTGATATACAGCACTACGGCCGTCGTCATCCTGAACGAAGTGAAGGACCCCTGTATTTCGGTCTTGTCGTTTGTTTGTTCTTGCTTACCACCTGCAGGAACTGTGCTCTAAGAATCCCGCTAGCTATCGACTCTCCTCCACTGCCGCAAATAAATCCCGAAGCGAGTCGAGCATCGTGAAGCGCACAATCGCGCTCGGCTCCCCAGCCCTCTTCAGCAGCCCGGCCTTACCAGCCTTCCACCCCACAGGTGCCCTCTGCCCCGCGCTAAGCATCCTGACCGCCTCCAACCCCGCCTCCGCCAGCAGCGTCAGCTGATCCGCCCGCGCCTCCACATCCCTGAGCCGCGGCGCACCTTTCATCTGCTCCTTCACCTCCGGCACCGCCGCCCGGAACTCCTCGAATCGCCCCAACAGCCTGTCTCGAGCCTCAACGTCCCCCTGCGGACTCTGCAGAAAAGCCGTCGTCAGCGTCGCAAACTCTCGCCGCGAAGACGCATCCGGCCGAACCGCATCCACAAACCGGTCCAGCACAGTAATTTGTGACGTCTTCTGTTGCTGATACCGCTCGCTGAAGCTCACCGGCTCCAGCACGGACGCAAACACCCGCAGAGCCTCGATATGCTCCGTCCCCGCAAGCTGCCGCAGCCCCACACCCTCCTGCGAAAGATGCCGCAACCCCAGTCCCTCAAGCTCGATCGACACCGCATGGAGCCGGCGATACATATCCTCCACATCCCGCACCTTCTCCGGCGACCAGAACCGCTCCGCGATCGCCGCCGTCCGCGGCCACACGCGTGAGTCGATCGTCCGCTCATCGATATGCTCCGCCCACATGCACACCTCGCCGCCCAGAATCAACCGCCGCTGCTCCGGCGTAAGGTCCGCCGTTGATGGCAGCGGATCCGCCAGATAGTGCTGACCCGCCGGCTTCATCGCGTCCAGATAGTAGGGCGCAGACAGCACCCCCTGGTACCCCAGCTTCGCCCCCCGAATCAGCGACTCCTCGCCTCTCCACGACTGCACAATCACGTCCTTCGGCAACGCCGGATTCAGGATCTCGTCCCACCCAATCATTCGCTTGTGCAGCCCCGTCAGGATCGTCAACACCCTCTGATTGAAGTACGCCTGCAGCGCATCCGAGTCGCGCAGCCCATGCGCGCTCATAAAGCTCCGTATCCGCGAACTCGTCTTCCAGTCCGGAGCCGGCGTCTCATCCCCTCCAACGTGAACATACGCATCCGGAAAGATCCCCGCCATCTCACTCAGAAATCCCGAGATAAACGTGTACGTCTCCTCCCGCGTCGGGTCCAGCGCATACTCCGAGATCCCGAACTCCCGCCGTATCCCCTCCGGCCCCTTCCCGCTCGACAGCTCCGGATACGCCACCAGCCACGCCGTGCTGTGCCCCGGCATCTCAAACTCCGGCACCACCCGGATCCCCCGGTCATGCGCATAGCGCACGATCTCCCGCGCCTCCTCCTGCGTGTAAAACAGCCCGTCCGAGCCCGCCGCCGTCAGCCTCGGAAACCTCCGGCTCTCGATCCGAAACCCCTGGTCCTCCGTCAGGTGCCAATGAAAAACATTCAGCTTCACCGCAGCCATACCGTCCAGCGTCCGCTTCAGCACGCTGACCGGCTCAAAATGTCGCCCGCAATCGATCATCAAACCCCTCCACTGAAACCGCGGAGCATCCTCGATTGTCACAAACGGCATCTCGTAGCCGCTCCTTCCCGGCTGCACCAGCTGCAGCATCGTCTCCAGTCCATGCATCGCGCCGGCAACCGTATTCGCCGTAATGCGAACACCCCCCGCATCCACTACCAGCGCATAGCTCTCGTCCTCATCGAGGCTCTGCACCTGCTCCCCCTCGCGCCCCACCGCAAGCACAAGCCGAGCACCCGTACCCCTTTCCCCGTCAAATCGCACCCCCGTCCGCTCACTCATCTGGTGAAGCGTCCGCGTCACCGCCCCGTCCAACCGCGCGCTCCGAAGCGACTCGTCCACCCTCCAGGCAGCACTCAGTGAAAGTTCCCCCGTTACCCTCGTCAAACGTGCCGGCTCCGGCATCAGGACATTACGGAACTCCGCCGTCCACAGGGTCTGGCCCTTCGCCGTCCCGGTCTGACCCCCAAAAAGCGTCGTCGCCAACATAGCCCCACCCAACAAATTCTTCACACTTAGAAGACATGTTCCACTCATTCAGGCCTCGGCAACCCATTATGAACCCGGCAAAGCGTCTTGCCTGAGCAAGCCCAGCCGCAGAGCCCCTCCAGCCAACACGAATACCCGCACACCTCCAGCCTGTAAAAAGCTGTCCCTGGAAGCCTCACCCAGCACGGATACGCGCATCTGTATAGCTAAGGTCGTCCGAAGTTTCTGGCCGGCATCAGATCAACCTGCGTCACATCAGGACCGTGTCAGCAGGGAGCAAAATCGCTAAAGGTGGAGAGCTTTGCAAGTGTGTAGCAACGAACTTGAGCTTTGGGGAGGCATGGAATGTACCGTCAACCGTGTCCACAACCGCTGGCTCGACCAGATGAAACGTTCCGGGCACCTGGACCGCTCCGGTGACCTCGCTCTGCTCCGTGAACTTGGTCTCCGAAAACTAAGGTACGGCCTCCATTGGGAGCGCTTCCACTTCGCCGGCTCCCTCGACATCTTCGCAGCCCCGCTCGCCGAAATGGAGCGCCTTGGCATCGACCCGATCGCCGGTCTCGTCCACCACGGCAGCGGCCCGCCCGGTACCAGCCTGCTCGATGATCGGTTCGGAGAAAAACTCGCCGCGTACGCATCTCTCCTCGCCCAGCGGTTCCCCTCCATCCGCAGCTACACCCCCGTCAACGAGCCGCAGACAACCGCACGCTTCAGCGGTCTCTATGGCCACTGGTACCCGCACCACCGCAGCCTCGCAAGCTATGTCTGCGCTCTGGTCAACCAACTGCGGGCCTCGGTACTTGCCATGCGCGCCATCCGCTCCGTACGCAGCGATGCCCTCTTCATCCACACCGAGGACGGCGGAAAGACCTGGTCCACACCCGAGCTCGCCGAAGTCTGCGCCATCCGCGAGCAACGACGCTGGCTCGGCCTGGATCTCCTGTGCGGCCGAGTCGACGAAAAACACCCTCTTTATGCATTCCTCCAGGCCCAGGGCCTCTCGGAACACGCCATCCTCTGGTTCGCGGAGAACCCCTGCCCACCCGACGTCATCGGCCTCAACCACTACCTCACCAGCGACCGCTTTCTCGACCACAGAACAGACCGCTACCCCGACGGCTTCGCAGGCGGTGACACAGGCCAGGAGCCCTTCGTCGATATCGAAGCCGTCCGCGTTCGCAAGGAGGGCATCGCAGGTGCAGGAGAGATCCTCACCGAAGCCTGGGACCGGTACGGTATCCCCGTCGCCATCACAGAGGCTCACCTGGGCGGCCCCTTAGAGCAGCAGCCACTGTGGCTGCTCGGGGTATGGAATCAGGCAAAAGCAGCTCGCGCAGCCGGCGTCAACTGCGTCGCTGTCACCGTGTGGGCACTGCTCGGGTCCTTCGATTGGCCCTCCCTCGTCACGCGGGAGGACGGCCTCTACGAGCCGGGTGTCTTTGCGCTGTCCGGGGGCGCACCGACCCCCACAGCCTTGGCAAAACTGGTCCGCCGTCTCGCAGCCGGAGAAGACATCGCCACAACTGAGCAGGGCTGGTGGGCGCAGCCGGAACGCCTTACGTTTGAAGCCAATCCATGAGATCGAAGTCTGCCGCACTCTGATTTGCGGCAATGCAAAATTGGCGAGGTCAGCCAGATACCCGCATCGCACCGCAACTGCAAAGCATCACATCACGCAGTACAGCTCCTACAGATTGGCAGCAGGCCCAGTCACTTTGCTTGGGAAGTAGATCAGCCGCATGCCGCGCGTCCATCCCGGCTTGCCATAGACGCAAGCTCAAGCACGCCCAGTCATTTTAGAATTTCAACCTCACCATACGTGAGATTCGGAGGTCCATGTCCTTGCTATCCACGACCACCCTCACCCTCGAGGAACAGGCAGCCCCAACAGCAGGGCAAACTGAGGCCTCTCGCAGCAGCGAGACCGAAAGCGCCCGTCAACGTGTCCACCACATGCCCTTCGGAGCCGAGTTCAACCTCGATGGCTCCGTCCGGTTCCGCATCTGGGCGCCCGCCATGCCTTCCCTTCACCTCGTCATCGAAGGCCGGGACGCCCCCCTTCCCATGACCTCGGTCGAAGACGGCTTCCATGAGCTCGTCCTCAACGAGATCCTCCCCGGAACCCGGTACAGCTTCGCCCTTCCCGATGGCAAGCACGTCCCCGACCCCGCATCCCGCTTTCAACCCGAGGACGTCCACGGTCCCAGCGAAGTCGTCGACCCCACCACCTATCTCTGGCACGACAGCTCCTGGATAAATCGCCCCTGGGAAGAGGCCGTCCTCTACGAACTTCACATCGGCGCCTTCACCGAACAGGGCACCTTCGAGGCCGCCATCGAAAAGCTCGATCACCTCGTCGACCTCGGCGTCACCGCCATCGAGATCATGCCGATCGCCGACTTTCCCGGCGCCCGCAACTGGGGCTACGACGGCACGCTGCTCTACGCTCCAGACGCGTCCTACGGCCGCCCGGAGCACCTCAAAGCCCTCGTCGACGCCGCCCACGCCCGCGGCCTCATGGTCCTCCTGGACGTCGTCTACAACCACTTCGGACCCGACGGCAACTACCTCCCGTCCTACGCTCCCAACATCTTCACCAGCCACCACAAAACCCCCTGGGGCGACGCCGTCAACTACGACGACCAGGGCAGCCGCACTGTGCGCGACTTCGTCATCCACAACGCGCTCTACTGGCTCGAAGAGTTCCACCTCGACGGCCTCCGCCTCGACGCCGTCCACGAAATCAAGGACGATAGCCCCCAGCACCTCCTCGACGAACTCGCCGAACGCATCCACGAATTCGCCGCCGACCGCCGCGTCCACCTCATCCTCGAAAATGAGTCAAACCAGTCCAGTAGGCTCACCCGCGACCAGACCGACAAGCCCGTCCACTACACCGCGCAGTGGAACGACGACATGCACCACGTCCTTCACACCGCCGCCACCCTCGAAAGCAACGGCTACTACAAGGCCTACAAGGACGACACCGAAAAGCTCGGCAAAGCCTTGGCCGAGGGCTTCGCCTATCAGGGAGAGTTGATGGAGCACAGCGGCGAGTCACGCGGCGAGCCCTCCGGCTTCCTTCGCCCCGAGGCCTTCGTCGCCTTTATGCAAAACCACGATCAGATCGGCAATCGCGCCTTCGGAGAGCGCATCAACAGAATCGCCTCCTCCGAGGCCGTCCACGCCATCGCCGCCATCTACCTTCTCCTCCCGCAAACCCCCATGCTCTTCATGGGCGAAGAGTGGGGCTCCTCCCAGCCCTTCCCCTTCTTCTGCGACTTCCACGGCGAACTCGCGGAACTCGTCCGCCAGGGCCGCCGCAACGAGTTCGCCAGCTTCCCCGAGTTCAAAGACCCCGCACAGCGCGAGCGCATCCCCGATCCCCAGGCCGAGATCACCTTCCTCTCCGCCAAACTCGATTGGCAGCAGGCCAGGGAAGGCGTTCATGCCGAGTGGATCGCCTGGTACAAAAACATCCTCGCCATCCGCCGCACTCGCATCCTTCCCCTCCTGCCCGAGATCCACGGCCATGCCGGCTCCTACGAGGTCCTCGCAGGCGGCGCTGTCGTCGTCCGCTGGACCCTCAACCATGGAGGCGAACTCATCCTCTCAGCCAACCTCTCCGACATCTCGGTCGAAGGCTTTCCCGAGTGCTCCGGCGAAACTCTCTGGCACGAAGGTCCGCCCACCTCCGGCCGCTGCCTCCGCCCCTGGTCCGTCACTTGGTGTGTGCGTCGCTAGAAATGCAGTCGCTCAGCCCGCACCCCCGCCATGGACAATCTACATAAGCTCTGGCCCCAAGTCTAAAATCGGGCTCAGGAGGGGTGTCAGAAACTCCTTGCCTTAGCTCTTCGGTGGAAGCGGAGGGCTTCACCCCCCCGACAAACGATGCAATGCCTGGGCTTCAGCCCCGGTCTCTCCTGCCCAAGCAGTCACTCCTGGACACTGGTATCCTATCGTTCGTTATAAGGATCAAAGGCTAGTTGACCCACAAGGGAGCACGAGCATGCAGCAAGGGGCCGCCGAGAAGCAGCCGGCACAAACGTCCGAAAGCACTCTGCGCAACTCCGACCCGCGTCCACCCCAATCCCGCGGCCGGGAGCGCCTCAAGACCGGCACCCCAGGTCTCGACAGCATCCTCAACGGCGGCCTCCCCAGAGGGCACCTTTACCTCATCGAAGGCGACCCCGGCACTGGCAAAACCACCCTCGCCATCCAGTTCCTGCTCGAAGGCATCCGCAGCGGCGAAAAGGTCCTCTACGTCACCCTCTCCGAGTCCAAGGACGAGCTCGAACAGGTCGTGCAATCCCACGGCTGGCCTCTCGATTCGCTACTCATCTACGAGATGGTGCCCACAGACGACGAACTCAGCCCCGAGGCCCAGTACACCGTCTTCCACCCCTCCGATGTTGAGTTCGCCGACACCATCGCCTCCATCCTCAAGCAGGTCGACGCCATCCAGCCCCAGCGCGTCGTCTTCGACTCCCTCTCCGAGCTCCGCATGCTCGCCCGCGATTCGCTCAAGTACCGGCGGCAGATCCTCGCCCTCAAGCACTACTTTGCCGGTCGCAACAGCACCGTCCTCCTCCTCGACGACCGCACCGCCGAAGGCCATGACCTGCAGCTCCAAAGCATCGCTCACGGCGTCTTCATGATGCACAGCTTCGAGCGCGACTTCGGCATCAAGCGCCGCCGCATCGAAGTCCGTAAGCTGCGCGGCTTAGCCTTCCGCGAGGGCTTTCACGACTACACCATCCAGACCGGCGGCATCGAAGTCTACCCCCACCTCATCGCCTCCGAGCACAAGACCGGCCTCGAACAACGATGCGTTCCCAGCGGCTTCTCCGGTCTCGACGACCTCCTTCGTGGCGGCATCGATAGCGGCACCAGCACCCTGCTCATAGGTCCGGCCGGCTGTGGAAAATCCACCGTCGCCCTCCGCTATGCCACCTCCGCCGCGCGTCGTGGTGAAAAGGCCGTCATCTTCACCTTCGACGAAGCCCGATCCAGTCTCATCACGCGAGGCGTCAATCTCGGCATGGATCCCGTTCCCCTCATCGAGAACGGCTCCCTCGAAGTCCAGCAGATCGACCCCGCCGAGCTCTCCCCCGGAGAGTTCGTCTCCCGAGTCCGCCGACTCGTCGACGAGCAGGGAATGCGGCTCGTCGTCCTCGACAGCATAAACGGCTTCCTCTACGCCATGCCGCATGAGCAGTCCCTCGCCATGCAACTCCATGAGCTGCTCTCCTACCTCGGACAGCAGCAGGTCGTTAGCATCCTCACGCTCGCGCAGCACGGCTTCGTCGGCAGCAACATTCAATCCCCAATCGATGTCAGCTACCTCGCCGACACCGTCCTCCTCTTCCGCTACTTCGAAGCCGCAGGCCAGGTCCGGAAGGCGATCTCTGTCGTCAAGAAGAGAAGCGGCCCCCATGAACGCACCATCCGCGAACTCGTCTTTTCGGACGGTGCCATCCACGTCGGTTCGGCCCTCAGCGAGTTCGAAGGTGTCCTCACCGGCACGCCTAGGTACATCGGAAGCTCGTCCAGTCTGGAGACCGAACCTGCTCCCGGAAAGTAGCCGATCCCCCCAGGAAAACCGCATCGTCATCCTCGCGCCGACAGGACGCGACGGCACGCTCCTCAGCGGCCTGCTCGACCGTTTCAACCTCCCATCCGACGTCTGCGCCACCCTCGACGAACTCTGTCGCGAACTCATGATGGGAGCCGCTGCCGCCATCCTCGCCGAGGAGGCCCTCACCCCCGCCCATCCCCACACGCCTCTTACGGAGGCCCCCATCACACGCCTCCTCGAAGTCCTCAACCAGCAGCCCTCCTGGTCCGACTTTCCCCTTATCCTCCTCACCGTCTCCGGCCGCGTCACCGCCGAAAGCGAACGCCTGCGCGAGGTCCGCCTCCCCCTCGGCAACGTCCTCCTGCTCGAACGCCCCCTCCGCCCCGAAACCCTCCTCAGCACCCTCGAGATCGCCCTCCGCGGCCGCGAACGGCAATACCAGATCCGCAACCAGATGCAGCAGTACGCCCGCGCCCAGGAGGCCCTCCGCCGCTCCGAAAAGCTCGCCGTCACCGGCCGCCTCGCCGCCAGCATCGCCCACGAGATCAACAACCCGCTCGAGGCCGTCACCAACCTCCTCTACCTCATGCGCGGTGACCTACCCGCCGAAGAGCGCCGCAAGTACCTCGAAATCGCTGAGGGGGAGCTAGCCCGCGTCGCCGAGATCACGAAGCAGACCCTCCGCTTCTACCGCGAGCCAAGTCAGCCCGTCGAAATCGAACTCTCCGCCGTCCTCGATTCCGTCCTCAACCTCTACCACTCGCGCCTCGCGGCCGCCGCCATCGCCGTCCAGATCGAGGTCAGCGCCTCCTCCGGCATGGTGCTCTCCAGCCCCGGCGAGCTCCGGCAGGTTATCGCAAACCTCATCGCCAACGCCATCGACGCCATGCGCCTCGGCGGCCGGCTCCGCATCCGCATCTCCAGACTCTCCGGCTCCTCGCGCGACACCGCCCCTCGCATCCGCCTCACCATCGCCGACACCGGCTCCGGCATCCCCAAAGACGTCCTGCCCGGCATCTTCGAGCCCTTCGTCACCACCAAAGGCGAGACCGGAACCGGCCTCGGCCTCTGGGTCACCTGCGAAATCATCACGAAAAACGGCTGGACCATCCACGTCCGAAGCTCCACCCGCCCAAGTCGCTGCGGCACCGTCTTCACCATCCTCATCCCCATCCCAAACCGCGACAGCCTTAACCCCACCACCGCAAGCCGCTGCGTTAAGGCAGACCTCGTCTCGCCTGGGAGCCCCTAGCGCAATGTACATTCCCTATACAGCGCCATCTCCGTCGTCATCCTGAACGCAGTGAAGGACCCCTGTATTTCGCTTTGCAGTTGCCTGTTTTTTTGGTTGTCATTCCGCAGCGGAGGAATCTGCTGTCCCCGCCCAGCTATCACTCCCCCCGCCCGGTCCCCTTGTACACCACCCCACCCTTCATCACGAACTTCACCCGCTGCAACACCGTCACATCCTTCAGCGGATCCCCGCTCACCCCGATCACATCCGCCCACTTCCCCGGCTCGAGCGTCCCCACCCTCTTCGTCCATCCCATCAGATCCGCCGCATTGATCGTCCCCGTCTGAATCCCCTCGAGCGGCGTCATCCCAAACTGATTCACATACACGTCCACCTCATGCGCGTTCAGCCCATGCGGATACACCGCCGCATCCGTCCCCAGCGCCACCTTCACCCCCGCCTTGATTGCCCGCTTCGCATTCGCCTTCTCCACCGCGCTCACGTCCCGCATCTTCTGCTCGTAAAACGGCGGCAGCTTCCCATTCTGCAGATTCCAGTCGATCAGGTACGCCGTCGGCACAAAATACGTCCCGTGCTGCTTCATCATCGCGATCCCCGCCTCATCCAGGTACGACCCATGCTCGATGGAGTCTACCCCCGCCTCGCTTGCCCACAGAATCCCCTGCGCCCCATGCGCATGCGCCGCTACCTTTCGCCCCAGACGGTGCGCCTCCGCCACAATCGCCTGCATCTCCTCCAACGTGTACTGGCTCGCCTGCGGATCGTCCCCCTTTGAAAGCACCCCACCCGTCGCGCAGATCTTGATCAGGTCCGCCCCGTACTTGATGTTCTGCCGCACTCTCTGCTGCACCGCCGCAATCCCGTCCGCGACGCCCCCGCCCGTCAAATGATACTGAAACGGTAACAAATTCTCATCACAGTGTCCGCCCGTGATCCCCAGCGGCGGCCCGCTCACCTGCATGTGCGGACCCGGAATATGTCCCGCGTCAATCTCATCCCGCAGCGCCACATCCGTGTAGTCCCCCGCACCCACATTGCGCACCGTCGTAAAGCCCGCATCGAGCGTCACCTTCGCATTCTCGACCCCGATGATCGCCTCCTTCGCCGGCGTCATGCTCAGCTCAAAGTACGGGTCGAAGTTGTTCGCCCCCGTCAGGTGCGTATGCACATCGATCAGCCCCGGCATCAGCGTGTACTGCCGCAGATCAATCTCCCGGTCGCCCGCCCCCTTCGGCGTCGCACTCGTCGCCGCCACACCCACGATCTTGTCCCCCTCCACAATCACCGTCTGCTCCGCTGGCTCCGCCCCCGTCCGCACATCCAGCACATGCCCCGCCCGCAACAGCGTCCGCCCGCCCACTTGCTGAGCCTCACCCACCCGCCCCGCAAACAAAACCGCACACACTACCGTCACCGCGATCCGCAGCTCGCCCATTCGTCTCAACTCCTCGGAAAAGATAGGCAGAGTCTAGCAGAGCGCGCCGGCAGGTCTTTCGTCCGCGTTCTTCCGCGAGAGCAGGATCGCCCTCTCCCACCTCCCGCTCGCATCCGCCTACAATCAGTGGAGCAGGAGACGTGAGCGAAGATGACCACAGCCAACCAGACCGCAAACCTTCAGGGCCTCTCCCTTATCGCCGGCAAACCCGGCCAGGCCGGCAGCAACACCTTCCACGCCTTCAATCCCGTCGACGGCGCCCCGCTCGATCCCGCCTACACCTCCGCCTCCCCCGCCGATCTCGACCGCGCCGTCGAAGCCGCCACCGCCGCCGCCCCCATCCTCGCCCGCACCTCCGGCAAAGACCGCGCCGCTCTCCTCCGCCGCATCGCCGATGGCGTCGACGCAGCCGCGCCCGAACTCACCGCCCGCGCCAACCTCGAAACCGCTCTCCCCACCAAGCCCCGTCTCGCCGGCGAGGTCGCCCGCACCAGCGGTCAGCTCCGCCTCTTCGCCCAGCTCCTCGAAGAAGGCTCCTGGGTCGACGCCCGCATCGACACCGCCGACACCGCGCGCACACCGCCCAAGCCCGACCTCCGCTCCATGCTCCGCCCCCTCGGCCCCGTCGCCGTCTTCGGCGCCTCCAACTTTCCCCTCGCCTTCTCCGTCGCCGGCGGAGACACCGCCTCTGCCCTCGCCGCCGGCAACCCCGTCGTCGTCAAAGCCCACCCCGCCCACCCCGCCACCAGCGAGCTCGTCGGCCAAATCGTAACCGAAGCAGTCCGCACCTCCGCCTTCCCTCCGGGCGCCTTCTCGCTCCTCTTCGACTCCGGCCTCACCATCGGCTCAGCGCTCGTCCAGCACCCCGGCATCCGCGCCGTCGGCTTCACCGGCTCCTTCCGCGGCGGCCGCGCCCTCATGGACCTCGCCGCCCAGCGCTCCGTCCCCATCCCCGTCTACGCCGAAATGGGCAGCACCAACCCCGTCTTCATCCTCCCCGGAGCCCTCGCCGACCGCGGTCCCGCCCTCGCCGAAGGCCTCCACAACTCCTACACCCTCGGCGCCGGACAGTTCTGCACCAAACCCGGCCTCGTCTTCGTCCCGGACAGTAACGCCGCATCCGAAAACGCCCAAGCCTTCTCTCCCAAACTCCGCACCCTCGCCCAATCCAGCCCCGCCTTCTCCCTCCTCACCTCCGGCATAGCCGCCCAATACACTCGCCAGGCCTCCTCCCGCGAACACCTCCAACCCACCCGCGGCTCCTCCTCTACGAACGGCCACGCCGCCCAAAGCGCCCTCTACGAAGTCTCCGCCCAGCAGTTCGCCGAAGACCACGCCCTCCACGAAGAGCTCTTCGGTCCCAGCACCCTCGTCGTTCACACCTCCTCAACAGACTCCGAAGCCCTCCTCGAAGCCGCCCGCAACCTCGAAGGCCACCTCACCGCCACCGTCCTCGCGACCGAAGAAGACCTCCTCGCCAACCGCGATCTACTCGACATCCTCGAAACCAAGGTCGGCCGCCTCATCGTCAACGCCTTCCCCACCGGCGTCGAAGTGGCCCACGCCATGGTCCATGGCGGCCCCTACCCCGCCACCTCCGACGGCCGTTCCACCTCCGTCGGCACCCAGGCCATCTTCCGCTTCACCCGCCC
>JAABUZ0100005612.1_pt1 | contig 16343 bp, 19 predicted proteins | sample 5562091 | NCBI WGS metagenome assembly JAABUZ01 (sample SAMN12813069, study PRJNA571459) | rock metagenome | isolation source: Antarctica rocks | place: Antarctica: Victoria Land, Linnaeus Terrace sud | collected 2015-12-21
CCGGGCTCGGGGCTGGGACTGTCGATCGTGGCGGCGATCGTGCACCGTCACGGCGGCACCGTGAGGGTGGCGGGGTCCGCGTTTACGATCGTGCTCCCGCAGGCGGGCGACTCGTGGTGAAAACCGGCCTGTTTCTAGGGAGATTCTCATTGCCCTCTTACGGCGGTCTGATGGAGTGGGGTCACAGTATCCAAGATGATCCGACCAGAGCCCCCAGAATTCCATCCCGGTAGCGCGGCGCTGCGGCGCGACGCCACCCTGAGCCGCCTGCGCCGCGCCCGCCGCTGGATGCTGGCTGGCGCCGCCGCGCTCACCGCCGCCTTCGCAGGCCTGGTGGCCTCCATCACGCCCAAGCGGGCCTCGGCGCGCGCCCGGGCGCTCACCGGCTCCGGCCGCCACGCGCCGCGCCTCGCGCAGGCGCAACTGCCTCCGCCCGCCAGCGCCGCCGCCCTGGGACTGAAGGCCTCGCCCTCTCCGCCGACGGCCCCCGCGGCGACCTCCTCGGCCGCAGCGCCATCACCCTCGGCTCCGGTCCCTTCTGACTCGGCGCCGGCGACAGCTTCATCCGGGGCATCCGGGAGCTCCGGGGCCTCGGGCAACTCCGGAGCCGCGGGCAATTCCGGGGCCACGGGGGCCTCGGGAAACACCGGGAGCGCGGCCGCCGCCGCGCCCGCCCCGGTATCCGCCGCTCCCGCCGCCACCTCCGGCGGCTCGTGAATCGGGACCCGTGATGAGCACCGGCGCGAGCTTCCCGGCCTGGGGCGGGATCGCCACGGTGGCGGTGAGCGATCCCGACGCGCTGCAGGCGGCCACCGGCGCGGTGCGGGAGACGATCGACGAGTTCGACCGGGGTTGCTCGCGGTTCCGCGCCGACTCCGAGCTCTCAGCGCTGAACCGGGGGAGCGGCCGGCCGGTCCGGGTCGGAGCGGCGCTCCTTGACTCGGCGCAGGCCGCGCTCCATGCCGCGCAACTGACTGCTGGCGCCGTGGACCCCACCGTGGGAGCGGCGCTGATTTCGCTGGGCTACGACCGCGACTTCGACGAGATGCTCGCCGGGGGGCCGAGACCCATCTGTGTGCGGGCGGTTGCCGCCGCCGGCTGGCGCGCGGTGGAGCTCGATCGGGAGCGCGCCACAATCAGGCTGCCCCGCGGCGTGAGCCTTGACCTGGGGGCCACGGCCAAGGCGCTGGCCGCCGACCGCGCCGCGGAGCGGGCATCTGCCGCCGCCGGCTGCGGCGTGCTCGTCAGCCTGTCCGGCGACGTGGCCATCGCCGGAGAGGGGCCGCCGGAGGGCTGGTGCGTGCGGGTGACCGACGACCACCGGGCCGGCCCCGGAGCGCCAGGCCAGACCGTGACCCTGCGCGACGGCGGCCTGGCCACCTCCAGCACCGAGGTCCGCCGCTGGCAGACGACCTCCGGCGAGGTGCACCACCTTCTGGATCCTGCCACCGGCCGTCCCGCCTGCGGCCCCTGGCGCACGGTGAGTGTGGCCGCGCAGAGCTGCCTGGGCGCGAATATCGCCAGCACGGCCACCGTCGTCCGGGGCGAAGAGGCCGTGGCCTGGCTGCAGGAGCTGAGCCTACCCGCGCGGCTGGTGAGCCAGGCGGCCGCCGTGAGGCACCTCGGCGGCTGGCCGGCCGCGGGAGAGGACCTCCCCGTCGGCCCGACGGCGGTGGCGGCATGACGGCCCTCGCCGCCGTGGCGCCAAGCGCCTTCGCAAGCGCCTTCTGGTACCTGGCGCGCGGAACCGGCGCGGTGTCGCTGCTGCTCTTCACCGCGGTCATGGTGCTGGGGCTGCTCGGCAGCCTGCGCGTGTCGGCTGGTCCCAAGTGGCCGCGGTTCGCCCTGGACACCATGCACCGCGACGTGTCGCTGTTGGCGGTGGCACTGCTTGTCCTCCACATCCTCACCAGCGTGCTCGACGGGTACGCGCCGATCGCGCTGACCGACGCGGTGATCCCGTTCGTGGGCACCTACCGGCCGCTGTGGCTCGGCCTGGGGGCGCTGGCGCTCGACATCATGCTGGCGCTCGTGATCACCAGCCTGGTCCGCCGCCGGCTCGGGTACCAGGGCTGGCGCGCGGTGCACTGGCTGTCCTACGCCAGCTGGCCGGTGGCGGTATTGCACGGCCTGGGCACCGGCACCGATTCCAACCAGTGGTGGATGCTGGCGCTGACGGCGGCCTGCGTCGCCGCGGTCGCCGTTGCCCTGGCGCTGCGGATCGCTCGCAGCGACGTGGCCGGCCCACAGCGCACCGGAGCGCTGGCGGCGACGGCCACGGTGGTCCTAGGCGCTGCCGTGTTCACGCTCGTGGGGCCTTTGCAGCGCGGCTGGGCACGCCGGGCGGGCACCCCGATGACGCTGCTCGGCGCCGTGCGTCCCGCGCGCGCTCGCGGAACGAGGGTGGCGGTCGCCTCACAGGGGATCCCGTTCTCGGCGCAGGTCACCGGGACGCTGGCGCAGCGCAGCCGCCCCGGCGGCCAGGTGCTCGACCTGGATCTGGCCGTGAGCGGGGGCGCCAGCGGGCGCCTACGTGTGCGTATGGCGGGGCAGCCCCTGTCCGGCGGCGGCCTCTCGATGACCGGCAGCCAGGTCGATCTGGTCGTCGCGGGCCTGCCCGGCGTGATGGCCGGACGGATCGTCTCGCTGCAGGGACAGCGGTTCGTGGCCCGCTTGAGCAGCCCCACCGGCGGACGGCTCAACCTCGGTGCCGACCTGCAGATCCCCGGCAGCGGGCAGGCCGTGACCGGAGCGCTGCGCGTCACCGCTGCGGGGAGCGGAGGATGAGCGCGGTCGCCCCCCCGGCTTCACGCGTGGCGCAGGCGCCGCGGGGCTTACCGCGCCTGCTGAGCGGACTCGACACCTCCGGTCTGCCGATGCGCCTGGCCGAGCACGAGCGGATCCACGGCCCGGTGTCAGCACCGCCACCCGGGGAGCTGACAGAGCTCGTGGCCCGCAGCGGCCTGCGTGGACGCGGGGGGGCCGACTTCCCCACGGCCCAGAAACTGCGGTCGGTGACGGGGGGGCGGCGGCGCCCGGTGGTGGTCGTCAACGGCAGCGAGACCGAGCCCGGCAGCCACAAGGACCGCCTGCTACTCGCGAGGTTGCCGCACCTGGTGCTGGACGGTGCCGGGCTGGCGGCGGGTGCGGTCGGCGCCACCGCGGTCATCGTGAAGATCTCCGAGACCGCCGTGGGAGCGCTGCGGGCCCTGGAGGAGGCGATCGCGGAGCGGCCGGCCGGTGGGGTGAGCTTCACCGTCGCCGCCGGGCCGGCGGGCTACGTGACCGGCGAGGAGACCGCGGTGCTGAGCTTCCTGGAGGGCGGTAGGAGCGTGCCGAGGTCTGTGCCGCCGCGGCCCTACGAGCGCGGACTGCGCGGCCGCCCGACGCTGATCCAGAACCCCGAGACGCTGGCTCAGATCGCGCTGGTGGCCCGGCACGGCTCACGCTGGTACCGGGAGCTCGGGACCGAGGCCGACCCCGGGTCGGCGCTGGTCTCCATCGGCGGCGCGGTGGGAGCACCCGGCGTCTACGAGCTGGCCTTTGGGACCTCGATGCGCAACCTCCTGGCCGCCGCCGGGGGCGCCACCGAGCCGTTGCAGGCGCTGCTTGTCGGTGGCTACTTCGGCAGCTGGATCGACGGCGCGCCGGCGGTGGAGCTGCGGCTGGCCCGGGAGGACCTGCGCTCGGCCGGCAGCGCGCTAGGCTCCGGGATGCTGTTCGCCCTCGGGGAGAGTGCCTGCGGGATCCACGAGTCGGCGCGCGTGGTCGACTACCTCGCCTCGCAGTCCGCCGGCCAGTGCGGGCCGTGCGTGCACGGGCTGGCCGCGATCGCCGCCAGCTTCTCCGCGCTCGCCGACGGCGTTGCCCACCGCTCCGAGAGGGCCCGCCTGCTGCGCTGGTGCGACGAGGTCAGCCATCGCGGTGCCTGCCACCATCCCGACGGCGTGGTCAGGTTCGTGCGCAGCGCCCTGACGGAGTTCGGGGAGCGCCCCGGCCACTCCCGCGCCCGCTGCGGGGCGCCACCGGCCGGCCTGCCCCTGCCCACGGTCCGCGCGCGATGAGCGCCCGCCTGCGCGTCGACGTGATCGCCTGCGAGGGCCACGGCCTGTGCGCGGAGCTGCTGCCGGAGCTGATCCGCCTCGACGACTGGGGCTACCCGATCATCGAACACGACTTTGTGCCCGACGAGCTGGCGGCGCTGGCGCGGCGGGCCGCTGACGTCTGTCCCACGCTGGCGCTGCTGCTGGAGGAGGACCGGTAGGCGCCGTAAGGTGCCCCTAGCCAGGGGCCCCCCGTCTATGCCTCCAGGCGCACCGGCGGTCCCGGCTCGGACGGAGGCAGGTCCGCATCCGAGGCCAGCGACCGCTGCCAGATTCCGACGTCCTGCCAGGACCCGTGCTTGTAGCCGATCCGCTGGTAGATCCCCACGGGCGTGAAGCCGAGTGACTCGTGCAGCGCCACGCTGGCAACGTTCGGCAGGGTGATCCCGGCGCAGGCCATCCACAGGCCCTGGCGGTGCAGGAGCGCCAGCAGCCGCGTCAGGAGAGCGCTGCCGATCCCGCGCCGATGATGGCGGGGATCGACGTAGACGCTGACGTCGGCGGCCCAGCGGTAGGAGGCGCGCTCCCGGTGCCGGGAGGCGTAGGCGAAGCCGGCCGTGTCCCCGCCCGCCTCGGCTGCCAGCCACGGGTAGGCCGCTGAGATCCGCGTGATCCTCCGTGCCATCTCGGATTCGTCGGGCGGCTCCTCCTCCAGCGAGACCACCGTGTCGGCGACGAAGGGGGCGTAGATGCGGGCGCAGGCGGCGGCGTCGCGATCGGCCTCGGCAGCGCGGATCAGCATCCGCCGAGGTTATCCGCGCCGGACGCCGCGGGACGGCGGGCCAGAGGCTTGTTGGCACCGCGCCAGTAAGATCCGCGCCACCGGCAACCGGCCGGCAGCGAGCGATCGGGAGAGCCATGACCATCCAGACCCTGAGCGACGAGCAGCACGCGTTCGTCGAGGCCATCCGGGACTTCGCCCGCCGCGAGTGCGGCACCCGAGAGCAGCGCGACGCGCTCACCGACAAGGACGCGAGCCGCACAGCCCGCAGATCTACCAGCAGATCGCCGATCTCGGCTGGCTTGGGGTGGAGCAGAAGCAGGAGATCCTCGGCGGGGTGGCGCGGGGCCGCGTCGAGGCCATCGCCATGTCCGAGCCCGAGGCTGGATCGGATGTCGGCAACCTGTCCTGCCGCGCCGAGATCCAACGGCGGCTACGTGATTAACGGCCAGAAGACATGGATCACAGCTGCGCACGCGGCCGACCACATCCTGCTCGTCTGCCGTACGAACCGCACCGGCAACAAGCCCTTTGACGACACGATCGCCTACGTCAAGGAGCGCAAGCAGTTCGGGCGTGCGACCGGGACCTTCCAGGCGTTGCGCCACCGCCTCGCGGACCTGGCGGTGGAGATCGAGTCCGCCCGCCTGCTGATCTACGACACCGCCGCCCGGGTCGACGCCAATCCCGGGACGCTGTTCCCCTGCGAGGCCTCGATGGCCAAGCTCAAGGCCACCGAGGCGGCCAAGCACGCCACCCTGGAGGGAATGCAGATGATGGGAGGCTACGGCTACGCCGCCGAGTACGACATGGAGCGCCAGGTCCGCACCGCGGTGGTCACCACGATCTACGGCGGCACCAGCGAGATTCAGCGCGACATCATCGCCAAGACGCTGGGGCTCTAGCCCCAGGGGCTACTCCGGGCGGCCGCGCAGCGGGCGCCGCGGGATCGGCGCGTCGCGGTCGTCCTCGGAGGGGCGCTGGTCCAGCGGGACGTCGTCCTGGTGGTCAAACCAGAAGGAGCCCGAGCGCCCGATGTCCTGCAGGGACCGAGCGGGCCCGAACATCGCGCCCAGTGCCAGCGCCACCGCTGCCACGGCGACGATCAGGATGATTGTCTCGAAAGCGTTCACCGCAATTTACTACACCGACGTAGCCAAGCCGTTACGGCCGACCGCCTCCACCGCCGTGAGCACCTCGCCGACGATGCTGAGAAACCCCTCCACCAGCAGGGCCTGAAGCTGAGCTCGGGAGAGGCGGCCCCGCTCCAGCCACTGAACGCTGGCCGCCTCGGCGAAGCCGCCGTAGGCACGGACTGCCGCGCGAACGTGGGCGGGTGCCTGCGCCGCCGCTCCCCGGCCGAGGGCCTCGAGCAGCCGGTCGGCTGCCTGCTCGCGGGCCTGCTCCAGGATCGCCTCCACCTCGGGGTCCCGCCCCAGGCCCCGCGCCCCGATCGCCGCCAGCCAGGTCCCGCGGTTGCGCTCCAGCAGCTCCAGCCAGCGATCCACGCTCTCGGCGATGATCGACTCAATCCCACGCCCCGCGCTCTGCGGCGGCACCGGGTTCGAGGGCATCCGCATGAGGGTGCGCACAACCTCCAGGTACAGGTCGCGCTTGGTGCCGAAGTAGTGGTGCAGCAGGCCTCGGGTCACTCCGGCCTCGCCGGCGATCTCCGCGGTTGAGACCGAGGCGTAGTGGCGTTGCGAGAACAGCGTGCGGGCGCAGGCGAGGATCTGCCGGCGGCGCTCGTCGTGGTCCAGGCGCTGCCACCGCGGGGCCGGGGAACTGGCCATCGAGCTGGCAGCCTAACACAGTTGGCGCTCCGCCAATAAGGGTTTGGGACACTAGGATTGGGGCTGTGGCGATCGAAATCCGGGGTTCCCGAGTGGTGATCACCGGCGCCGGCGGCGGCATCGGTCATGCCGCCGCGGTGCACTGCGCCGTCCGCGGCGCCGAGGTCATAGCGGTCGATCTCGACGCCGAGGCGGCGGAGCTGACCGCGCAGGAGTGCGGTCAGCTCCACGGATCCGCCCACGCGCACACCTGCGACGTCTCCGACGGCGAGGCCGTGGCCGAGCTGGCCGAGCTGATCGAGCATGACCACGGCCCGGTGGACGTGCTCGTGAGCAACGCCGGGGTCGGCATGGCCGGGCCGTTCCTGGAGGGCTCGATCGAGGACTGGCAGTGGCTGCGCGGGGTCAACGTCGACGGCGTTGTGCACAGCTGTTACGCCTTTGGCCAGGCGATGGCGCAGCGGCGGCGCGGGCACCTCGTGAACGTCGCCTCGATGGCGGGCTACGTGCCCAGCGCCAGCCTGACCGCCTACTGCACCTCCAAAGCCGCGGTGATCATGTTCTCGCAGTGCCTGCGCGCGGACCTGGCCAGCCAGGGCGTGGGGGTGTCGGCGATCTGCCCCGGGGTCATCAACACGCCGATCGCCACCAACACCCGGCTCGTCGGCTCCATGGCCGGCAAGCGCGGACAGATGGTCCGCGCCTTCAGCCACGGCCACTCTCCGGAGGCGGTGGCCAAGGCCATCGTGCGCGCGGTGGAGCACGATCGCGAGCTGGTGCCGGTAGGGATCGAGGCGGGCGTCGCCCGCCAGCTGCTGCGCGTCGCGCCCGGGCCGGTGCGGGGCCTCGTGACCCGGCTGCGCCTGGACTGAGGGCGGCGCGGGCGGGCGCGCCGCAGCGAGCGAGCGCGAATGCAGGCGGCGTCCGTGGCGGCCGACGTCGAAAGCCCAAGGACCCGCGCGCTGTTCCTAGGGCGCATGGAAAGGCGATAATCCCGCCCATGCGCATCGTCAGGCTCGGAGCGATTCTCGTCGCGCTGCTGACATTTCCGCCGCACGCGCTTGCCGGCGAGCGCGGCGGCCAGCAGCTCCCGCTCGCCGCCGGAGGCCCGTTCACGGTCGTCGAGCAGCAGATCACCATTGTGCGCTCGCCGCCATCGACGCTGTGGGCGCTGGGGGGAGCGTTTGGATCCCGGGTTCCGAAACGTTCCGGGAACCTGGAGCATGGGCGTCCAGCTCGGCGCCGGCGCCCGGCGGGGAGGCGCTCCGGCACAGGCCGTGTTCACCGAGCGGTGAGGCGGCACGCTAATCCTGCCGCCCGATCTCTGCCATCGGGATCGAAGCGGCAGCAAGACCTGCCGCCTGCCGATCCCGTTCGCTCCCGGGGACCGCTACGAGCTCCTCCACGGCGGCGGGGGAGGTAGCGGCGACGGGTCGTTCACGACGCCACGATCAACTTCGACGCTTTCGACCCGATCGACCACGGGGCCGGCTGGTTCCCCCCGCTGAGCGGGCTCCAGGACACGACGACCTACCTGACCGCCGGCGCCTGCGCGGGGCAGCGCCGCTCCGAGGCACTGGTTTCAAGCCCCGCTGCTGGACGACCACGGTCTGCTCGGCCCGGTCAACCTCAGTATCTACGGGGTGCCGCAGGAGCCCGTGACCCAGGCGACGCCGGTCCCTGCCGGGGGGCAGCGCAGCGGCTGCGTCCGCGGCTCGCACCTGCGCGTCGGGGCCGACTGGCAGCCTGTAGGGCGAGGGCGAGACGTTCCGGGCGCTGCCCCACGTCCGCTTCGCCTTCAGCCAGAGGTGGACGCCGACCCGCACGTCGATCACCGGGATCCGGGCGCTGAACGCGCGCGTGCCGATCTTCGAGCTCGACTGCGTGGGCCCCCGCTGTCCGTTTTGGCACCGTCCGCGGCCGCGTCGGCCGGCTGGCCCGATTCGTCCGGACCGTGGAGCGGCGGCCGTTCTTCGCGGGCGACCGGCTCTACGTGTTCGTCGGCACCACCAGGGGGTGCGGCCCCAACTGCGAGTGGGGAAGCGAGTTCCTGGAGCTACACGTCCGCGGAACCGGCCGCTCGACCTCGTGGGCTGCGATTTCCCCCGAGGTCCGAGCTTCGCGTATGGTCGCAGCTGCACTACGAGCCCATCCCCCGAACTGGCCGCCGGTGATGTTCAGCACCTGCCCGTGGATGTAGTTGGCCCAGGGCGTGCACAGCAGGAAGATGCCGCCGGCGGCTTCCCCGGGGGTGCCAGGGCGCCCGAGTGGGGTCAGCATCGGCGCCATCCCGCGCAGCTGGTCGGGAATCCCCAGCTGCACCTTCTCGCCGCCGATCTCCATCGTATCTCCTTGGCCAGGGTCTTGGTCAGCCCGACCACGGCGGACTTGCCCGAGGAGTAGTTCGCCTGCCCAGCGTTGCCCATCGTGCCGGAGATGGAGGAGACGCTGACGATCTTGCGGAATACCTCGCGCCCCGTGCGGCGTCCTCCTTGGCGGGCTCACGCATGTGCGGAGCGACCGCGCGACACATCCGGAACGGGACGATCGAGTGGATGTCCAGCATGCGCTGGAACCACGCGTCGCTCATCTTGTGGATCGGCGCGTCGAGCGTGTAGCCGGCGTTGTTGACGAGGATGTCGACCTGACCCCACTCGTCGATGACCCGCTGCACGAGCTTGTCGGGCACGCCCTCCCGCGTCAGGTCTCCGACGAAGACGAGCGTGTCGCCGGAGATCTCGTTGGCCGTCTGCTCGGCGGCGTCGCCATCGAGGTCGTTGATCAGTACCTTCGCGCCCTGCTGGGAGAGCAGCTCGGCCGTGGCCCGCCCGATGCCGCGAGCCGAACCGGTGACGATCGCCACCTTGCCGTCGAGGAGAGTCATGGGGATGCCTTTCGCTTGGTCAGGGGAGACGCGGCATTATCTCCTCGCGGCCCGCGCGATAGAGTCGGCGCGTGCCCGCCGAGCCCGGAACCGCGATGAACGCGCGGGAGTGGGTCAGCGCCTACGCCGCGCTGCTGGGGACAGAGCCGCCCAGCACCGAGCAGTTCAAGGTGATCCTGGACCTGGCCGGGGAGGCGGCGCACGCATCCGAGCGCGTGGCCGCCCCGGTGGCCTGCTGGCTGGCCGCCCAGGCCGGGGTGGAGCTCCAGCAGGCGGTGCGACTGGCTCAGGAGGTGTGATGGTGCCGCGCGATCACGACATCGTCCTCTTCGGCGCCAGCGGCTTCACCGGCGGGCTGACGGCGGAGTACCTGGCGGCCCACGCGCCGGACGGGCTGCGCTGGGCGCTGGCCGGGCGCAACCCCAGCAAGCTGGAGGGGGTCCGCTCACGGCTGGCGCAGATCGACGCCGGGCTGGCCGAGCTGCCGCTGCTGGAGGCTGACGTCACCGATGAGCCGTCGATGCGCTCGGTCGCGGAGGCCACGCGTGTAGTGATCACCACGGTCGGCCCCTACATCCGCTACGGAGCGCCGCTGGTGGCCGCCTGTGCCAGGGCGGGCACCGACTACGTCGACCTCACCGGCGAGCCGGAGTTCGTCGACCAGATGTGGCTGAACCACCACGAGGAGGCACAGCGCAGCGGCGCCCGCATCGTGCACTCATGCGGCTTTGACTCCATTCCCTACGACCTCGGCGCGCTCTACACGGTGCAGCGCCTCCCCCAGGACGCGGCGATCAAGCTTGAGGGCTTCGTCCGCGCCGGTGGTACGTTCTCCGGCGGCACCTACCAGTCGGCGGTGGAGGCCATGGGACGGCTACGCCAGAGCATGAGCACGGCCCGGGAGCGCCGTCAGCGTGAGCAGCGCCCGCTGGGGCGCCGTGTCCGCGGGATCTCCGGTGCACCCCATCGCGACGCCGGCGCCGGAGGGTGGGCGGTCCCGTTCCCCACGATCGATCCCCAGACGGTGCTGCGCTCAGCGCGCGCGCTGGAGCGCTACGGCCCCGACTTCAGCTACAGCCACTACCTCGTCATCCGCCGGCTGCCGATGGTGGCCGGTCTGTTTGCGGGGGCCGGGGCGGGGATCGCCCTGGCGCAGCTGCCGCCCGCCCGCCGTGCCCTCCTGAACCTCAAGAGCTCGGGCGAGGGCCCCTCCGAGGAGCAGCGGGCCAAGGCGTGGTTCAAGGTCCGGATGGTCGGTGAGAGCGAAGGCCGGCGCGTGGTCACAGAGGTCCGCGGCGGCGATCCGGGCTACGGCGAGACCTCCAAGATGCTGGCCGAGTCCGCCCTCTGCCTGGCCGGCGACGAGCTGCCGGACCGCTCGGGCCAGCTCACACCGGCGGTGGCCATGGGGGAGGCGCTGATCGGCCGGCTGCAGCGCGCCGGCATCGAGTTCCGGGTGCTGGAGGGCTCCGACGCGTGGGCGTGAGCGCCGAGGATGCCCTCACCGCCTCCCACGAGGCGTTTGGGCTCCACCCCGGCCACCGAGCGCTGCATGCGCGGGGCACGCTGCTGAAGGCGACGTTCGCCGCCACCCCCGAGGCGGCCGCGCTCACCAGCGCGCACCATATGCCGGGGGAGCCGGTTCCGGTCACCGCGCGGGTGTCCAACGCCAGCGGCGATCCCACCATCGGCGATCACGTGCCCGACATCCGCGGGCTGGCGATCAAGCTCTACCTGCCGACGGCTCCCGGACCGACCTGGTGATGCAGACGGCGCCGCGCTTTCCGGTGCGCACGCCGGAGGCGTTCCTGGAGTTCGTACGCGCCCAGAAGCGCACGCCCTCGGCGTTCTGGCGGCGGCCGCTGTTCCTGATTCGCCATCCCGAGGCGGCGGTCAGGCTGCCGGCCAACACCGCGGGCTGCTGCCTCCGGAGAGCTACGCCACCTGCTCCTACTACGCGATCCACGCCTTCCGCTTCGTGGACGCCGGTGGGGGTGCTCGGTTCGTGCGCTACACGCTCCTCCCGGAGGCCGGCGAGCGTCGCCTTGATCCGCTGAGCGCTCGTCGGCGCGGTCCCCAGTTCCTCCAGCACGAGATCCGCCGGCGCCTGCAGTCCGGTCCCGTCCGTTTCACCCTGCAGCTGCAGATCGCCGCGCCGGGCGACGAGGTCAATGATCCCGCCAGCAACTGGCCCTCTGAGCGCCAGCGCGTGACCGCCGGGACCCTGGAGCTCACGGGCCTCGACACCGAGCGGGAGACCGGGGACGATGTGCTCGTGTTCGATCTCACCCGCGTCTGCGAGGGCATCGAGTGCTCTGAGGATCCGGTGCGCTACCGCTCTCCGGCCTACCGGGCCTCGGTCTCGGAGCGGACCTCGGGCTGATGGCGGACAAGTGGATAGCTGCCGAGATCCCCGATCAGTCGGGTCGCTTGGCCGCCGCGGCGCACGCTTAGAGCCGCTTATTAGAGCCGCTTAGGCGGCAGGCCCCCGGCGACGCATGATCGCGACGGCGCCGCCGAGTAGTGCAAGGGCCACGAGGATGATGACCACGATCGGGGCGGTGTTGCTCGAGCCGCCCTTGCTGCTTGACGAGCTTGACGGGGCGCTCGGTGCTCCGTTCAGCGGCAGCTGGGTCTGGGAGCCGCTCTGGGTGAGGTACACGAGGCCCTTGGTGGTCGTCAGGTGCTGGACCAGCGGCGCCAACGCACCCGTGGTGAGGTTCACGCGGTCGACCTGGTCGCTGAGGCCGTCGTTGGAGGCCAGCACCATGTTGGGCGTGAACGGGCCGGTCACCTTGTAGATCGAGGAGGTGCCCTTGCTCGTGGTGCCGCCGTCGTCAACGACGTAGAGCGTGCCTGCGGCTGAGGTCGCCCAGGTGATGTCGTCGAGGCCGTACGGGGTCTTCAGCGCGGTGATGCCGGTGCCGCTGAAGAGGTCCTGCGCGAACACGAGTGTGAGGGCCGTCTGGTCGTCGATGACGTAGCCGCCGCCGAAGCGGGGGCTGCTGCGGGGGACGATCGCCCCCGAGTCCACGTCGCCCAGCTTGAGCTTGACCGGGCCCTTGCCGCTGATGCCGTTGGCGGCGATCGCATCGTCGGCAAAGGTCGGGCTCAGCTTGGCGGTGCCGGTTCCGCCCGCGCCGGATGGCGGGCTAAGCACAACACGGAAGACCGCAGTCCCGGCTTTCAGACGAGCGTGGGACCCGGTGACCAGCACGTTGCCGACGCTGTCGACACTCACATGGTCGGTACCACCGCCACTTCGCAGCGCCGCGGGGGCAGCGCTGGACTGCGGGCTCGGCGAGTACCTGTAGTAGGTGACCTGCTGGCCCGACGGCGCCGACGGGGCGACAGTGGCCAGGTGCGTGTTGGCATCCTCGTTGAGGGTCACGATCACCTCGTGGGTCACCGGATCACCGGCCAGCCCATCGATCTTGTCCTTGATCGCCCAGGTCCGGATCACCTTCCCTGCGGGCGAGGCCTGCACCAGGGTGCTGGTACCACCACCGCCCCCGCTCAGCGTGGCGTTCTGGCAGCCCATGAACAGGTTGCCGTCGAGAAAGCCGAGGTCGTCGCAGCTCTGGGTGTCGGCGGGAGCGGCCAGGATCTTGGTGATAGTGAAGCCGGCGGCCGCAGAGGGCTTGGGCGCAGCGGGCTTTGACGCAGAGGCGCCCAGGGCGCCCGACGCGTCCGCGCCGAGCGCGCAGAGGACTACGGTGACGCCCGCCACAACGGGCGGCAACTTGCGGCTGCGCGGGGATGTTGGTGATCGCATCGGGATCCTCCTGGTCGTGGGCCGATAATGGAGGTGACCCCCCGCACCGGACGCCCGCCGACCATATGGTTCGCCCTGAGGGTGCCTGTTACAGACCCGTGAACCAATCCACCGCTAACAAGCCGAGCAGCGTTCCAGCTGTGATGAGCTAGGGTCAGGGCCGTCATGGAGCGCAAGTGGTGGACACTGATCTCCGTCTGCGTCGCGACGTTGATGCTGCTGATCGACGTGACGATCGTCAACGTCGCGCTGCCGGACATACAGAACTCGTTGCACGGGAGCTTCAGTGATGTCCAGTGGGTGATCGACGCCTACTCGCTGATGCTGGCGGCGCTGCTGCTGACGGCGGGATCGCTGGCCGACCTGTTCGGGCGGCGGCTGGTGTTCGTTTCCGGGCTGTTGGTGTTCACGGCCAGCTCGCTGCTCTCCGGCGTGGCCACGACGCCGTTGTTCCTGAACCTCGCGCGCGGGGCGCAGGGGGTGGGCGGCGCGATGCTGTTTGCCACCTCCCTGGCGCTGCTGGCCCAGACTTTCCGCGGGCGCGAGCGGGGAGTTGCGTTCGGGGTCTGGGGTGCGATCACCGGAGTGGCGGTGGCGATCGGTCCGGTGATCGGGGGCGCCCTCACCAGCGGCCTCTCCTGGCGCTGGATCTTCCTGGTCAACGTGCCGATTGGAGTTATCGGCGTGATCGTCACGCTGGCCAAGGTGGACGAGTCGCGCGCCCCCCAGGCCCGCCGGCCGGACTTCATCGGCCTGATCACCTTCAGCGGTGGGCTGGGCGCGATCGTCTACGCGCTGATCAAGTCGAGCACGCTGGGGTGGGGCTCCACCACGATCCTCGTCTGCCTGATCGGCGGCGGTGTGCTGCTGGTCGCGTTTCTCGTCGCCGAGCTTCTGCAGGCGCACCCGATGTTCGACCTGTCCCTGTTTCGCAAGCCGACCTTCGTCGGGGGGTCGGTGGCCGCCTTCGCCCTCTCCGCTGGCATGTTCTCGCTGCTGCTCTACCTCACCCTGTACATGCAGGACATCCTCGGCTACACGCCTTTCGAGGCCGGCCTGCGGCTGCTGGTTCTCTCCGGCGGGATCCTGCTCACTTCGACGGTGGCGGGCCGACTGACCGCGTACGTGCCGATTCGGCTGCTGATCGGGCCCGGTCTGCTGATGGTGGCGACCGGGGTGCTGCTGATGCGCGGGATCAGCGTCAGCACGGGCTGGACCCACCTGATCGCCGGTTTCATCGTCGCCGGTTGCGGTGTCGGGCTGATCAACCCTCCGCTGGCCTCCACGGCCGTGGGCGTGGTCGAGCCCGAGGCGGCGGGCATGGCCTCGGGCATCAACACCACCTTCCGCCAGGTCGGCATTGCCACCGGGGTGGCGGCCCTCGGCTCCGTCTTCGCGCACAACGTGAAGACGAAGATCGTCTCCGGCCTGTCCTCGGTGTCCTCGGTGCCGGCCGCCTCCGTCCACCGGATCGCCGCTGGGGTCTCGCAGGGCAGCCCCGCGACTGCCCTCAAGACGCTGCCCCACGCCGCCCTCGCGCCGGCCACACGGGTGGTGCACGCCGGCTTTGTCACCGGGTTGAACGCCATCCTCCTGATCGGGGCGATCGTCGCCGGAGTCGCGGGGGTGCTGTCGCTGGTGCTGATACGCAACCGGGACTTCACCGCCGGCGCAGCACACGACAAGGGACCTAGCCCCGGGGACGCCTCGGCCGCCGAAGCCGCGACCCCGCAAACCGACTCCGAACCCGAGCCCGCCCAGCCGGTGGCCCAGAACGGATCCGGCGCCATGGACGGATCGCCTGCCGGCATCGCACTGTCAAACCCCGGCGCACAGAGCACTGTCACCGAATCCGGCGCCGACGGGTCAGCAGCGATCCTCCACACCACCGAGCAGGCCCTCGCGGATCTGCACCGGCGCGTCGAGCAACTGATCGACGCCCACCGGGAGGCGGGCCTGGCGAGCGCCGCCCGGCAGGCCGAGGAGCTCCGCTCCCAGGCGCTGGCCGAGACCGAGCGTTACGCGCAGGGGCTGCGCGACCGGGCGCGGGAGCTGCGCACGCAGGCCGAGCGCGGCCGCCATGAGCTGCAGTTCCAGTCGCGTGCCGAGCACCAAGCCGCGGTAGGGGCTACCGCCGCCCGGGGCGAGCTCTACCGGCTGCTCGGAGAAATCGGCGTCCTGGTCAAGGACGGCGCTGCCAACGGCGCCCCGACGCCCGGGCTCGGGGTTCCGCAACCCTCCCCACCCGGCGGTCGCCCGAGCGCTACTTGAGCTCGGCGGAGCTCTTGCCGAGCAGCAGGCGGGCGACCACCAGCTGCTGGATCTGCTGGGTGCCCTCGAAGATGTCGAGGATCTTCACGTCGCGCGCCCACTTCTCCAGCAGCTCGCCTTCGCCGTAGCCGACGCTGCCGGCCAGAGCCACGCAGCGCAGCGCGATGTCGGTGCCCACGCGCCCCGCCTTGGCCTTGGCCATCGAGGCCTGCAGCGAGTTGGGCTTGCGGTTATCTGCCATCCACGTCGCCTGCAGCGTCAGCAGCCGCGCAGCCTCCCAGTCGGACTCCATCGCGATGAACTCCGACGCCGCCGCCGGCTGGAGGTACGGGGGCGCGTCGTAGTCGATCTCGACCCCGGCTTCGGCCAGCAGCTCCCGGGTGCGCTCGAGCGAGGCCCGCGCCACGCCGAGCGCCATGCCGGCGACGAGCGGACGGGTGTTGTCGAAGGTCTGCATCACCCCGGCGAAGCCGCGCTTGGTCTCGATCTCAGGGCTGCCGAGCAGGTTCTCCTTGGGGACACGGCAGTCGTCGAGCACGAACGCGGCGGTGTCAGAGGCCCGGATGCCGAGCTTGTGCTCCAGGCGGTCGAGCTTCAGGCCCGGGTTGCTGCGCTCCACCACGAACGACTTGATCGCGCCGCGGCCCGCGTCGCGATCGAGCGTGGCCCATGTACCCGTGCCCGCCCAGCAGCTGCACCCCGTCGGATCCGATCGCCATGCCCCGCTCGGCGCAGAGGCGGCGGGCCAGGGTCACCTCGCGATAAAAGGAGAGGCCCTGATCGACGCGGCTGGCGG
>JAABUZ0100005615.1_pt1 | contig 16336 bp, 16 predicted proteins | sample 5562091 | NCBI WGS metagenome assembly JAABUZ01 (sample SAMN12813069, study PRJNA571459) | rock metagenome | isolation source: Antarctica rocks | place: Antarctica: Victoria Land, Linnaeus Terrace sud | collected 2015-12-21
GCGCTGATACCCGGGGTCGCCGCGCCCGAGACGGTGATGCCCGCGGCGGTGATGCCCGCCGGAGTGATGCCCGGGCGGTGGCGCTCGAGGCGCTGCTTCGGGTCGAGGAGGGTGCCTATGCCAATCTCGTCCTGCCCGGGCTCCTCAACCGCTCATCGTTGTCCGAGCCCGACCGCCACCTCGCGACCGAGCTTGTCTACGGAACCACCCGGATGCGACGGGCATGTGACTGGCTGGTCGACCGCTTCGTGCTGCGTGAGCCCGACGCCCCCACCCGAGCGGTCCTGCGGCTCGGCGCCTACCAGCTCGAGTTCCTGCGCACGCCGCCCCACGCAGCGGTGAGCGCAACGGTGTCCTTAGCACCGGGGAACACTCGAGGGTTCGTCAACGCCGTGCTCCGCCGGGTCGCTGATGCCGGGCACCCGGGCGCACCGGGTGCATCGGGCGAGTCGGGCGCATCGGGCGAGTCGGGCGCATCGGGGTCACCCCGCGCACCGTCTGTGGTCGGCTCCTCGAGCCCGTCGGCAGCCTCGCCTCCGTGGCCGAGCGATGCGGTGCGTCTGAGCTACCCGGACTGGATCGTGGACCGGCTGGAGGCCGATCTCGGCACCGAGACGGCGCTCGGAGCCTTGGCGGCGATGGACGTGGCCGCCTCGCCCACGGCACGTAGCGACGGCTACATCCAGGACATGGCGAGCCAGTGGGTGACTGCGGCGCTCGACCTTGGCCCGGGTGAGCGCATCGTCGATGTCTGTGCTGCGCCGGGTGGCAAGGCCACCGCCCTCGCCGGCAGGGGCGCGGCCCTGGTGGTCGCCGGTGACGTCCGCCCGGCTCGAGCCGCCCTCGTCGCAGACAACGCCACCCGTCTCGGCGCCCGCGCCGTCGCAACGATCGTCGCCGACGGCACCCGCCCGCCCATTCGACCTCGATCCGTCGACCGGGTCCTCGTCGATGCGCCGTGCTCGGGCCTCGGCGTGCTCAGACGTCGCCCGGACGCCCGGTGGCGCACCAGGCCGTCCGACGTCACTCAGCTCGCCTCACTGCAGCGCCGGCTGCTCACGTCGGCGGCGGTCCTCTTACGGCCCGGCGGAACCCTGATCTACAGCGTGTGCACGCTGACCGCAGAAGAGACCCTCGACATCGACACCTGGCTGGCCGAGGAGCACCCGGGCCTGTCCTGCCTCGAGCCACCGGGGGAGCCGTGGCGATCGCTCGGACGGGGTGCTCTCCTCCTGCCCCAGGCAGCCGGCACCGACGGGATGTTCCTGCTGATGCTCCGAGCCGGGTAGCCAGGAGCCGGGGAGCAGGAGCCGGGTAGGCGCAAGGTCACGGGCACCGAGCCCGACGTGTCGCGCCGCGCTCGGGGGTCGCCGCCGTGTCAGACTCACCGTCTGTGGCCCATGTCCCCTCGAAGTGCAGGATCGCCCCCTCGATCCTGTCGGCCGACTTCGCAGACCTCGCTGCCGCGATCGACGTGGTGGCCGGCGAGACCGAGCTTCTGCACGTCGACGTGATGGACGGCCACTTCGTCCCCAACCTCACCATCGGCCCTCCGGTGGTCTCGGCCATCGACCGCCACACCGACCTCACGCTCGACTGCCACCTGATGATGACCAACCCGGGGGACTTCCTGCAGGACTTCCGAGAGGCTGGGGCCGACTGGGTGAGTGTGCATGTCGAGGTCGGCGCCACGGCCGAGCTGATGGCTGAGATGCGCCGCCTGGGGCTGAGGGCGGGGCTGGCCCTCAACCCCGAGACGCCCTTCGAGGCCATCGAGCCGTGGCTCGGTGAGCTCGACCACGTGCTGGTGATGACCGTGCACCCGGGTTTCGGCGGCCAGGCGTTCATGGACGAGGTGGTGCCGAAGGTCGGCCGCATCGCCGATGAGATCGCCCGTCACGGTTACCGTGCGGTCGTTGAGGTCGACGGTGGCATCGACGAGGCGACCATCTCCACGGCTGCCGGGGCCGGGGCGACGGTCTTCGTGGCCGGCAGCGCAGTGTTCAACCGGGCTGACCCGGCTGGGGCGGTGCGCGAGCTGCGGGCTCGCGCCGATGCGGTGCTCGGCGCGCCGTGACCGGCGAGGCAGCGACGCTCCTGGCCGCCAAGGTCCTCACGGTCTCCGACGGCGTTGTGGCCGGGACCAGGGAGGACCGCTCTGGCGAGGCCCTCGTCGGCGCGCTGAGCGAGGGCGGATGGCAGGTCAGCGAGCGCCAGGTGGTGGCCGACGGCACGCAGAACGTGGCCGGCGCGCTCCGATCGCTGTGTGCGGGCTTCACCGGGGTGGTGGTCACCACGGGTGGCACCGGTTTCTCCGTGCGGGACCAGACACCCGAGGGGACCCTCGCCGTCCTGGAGCGCCAGGCGCCCGGTCTGGCCGAGGCGATGCGGGCCGTCAACCCGGGCCCAGGGCGGCTGTCACGGGCGGTCGCCGGCACGGTGGGGACCTGTATCGTCCTGAACACCCCGGGCTCATCGTCAGGGGCGGTGGAGTGCCTCGCTGCAGTGATCGACGTGCTCCCCCATGCCCTGGCGCTGCTGGCGGGGCAGCCCACGTCGCACTGAGCGGCGGGCGCCTCTGATCAACCATCGCCAGGACAAGAGCCGGCGCATCGGCCGGACGAGCGGCCGGGCTGACGTGACGAGCGGCCGGGCTGACGTGACGAGCAGCCGGCAGGCTGATGTGATGAGCAGCTGGGCCGGCTGCCCCCGCACCGCCAGGCTGACGGGGCGCCCCGGCCGCCGGCGACGGCGCGCTGGGCCAGTGCCGTACCGGTCGCGTGGCGCTACGCTCGTTGTCGTGGCGACCGGTCGAACGGGCGAGGAGGCCCACAGGCCCGATGTCGACCGGGACTGCATGCGTCTGGCCATCGAGGCTGGTGCCGGGTCCCGAGGCCGTACGTCCCCGAACCCGTGGGTGGGGGCCGTGCTCGCCACCGCCGACGGCGCGCTCTTCACAGGAGCGACACAGCCTCCCGGGGGGCCCCACGCGGAGGTCGTGGCGCTTCGTGAGGCGCTGCACGCCGGTGCACCCACGGCGGGTGCCACCCTCTATGTCACGCTCGAGCCATGCTCGCACCGCGGCCGCACACCACCGTGTGTGGAGGCGATCGTGGCGGCCGGGATCGGACGTGTCGTCGCCGCCCTGGAGGACCCGGACCCCCGGGTGAGTGGCCGGGGGCTGTCAGCCCTGGCTGGCGCTGGGGTCGAGGTCAGCGTGGGCGTCGGCGCAGGCGAGGTGGTTGAGCAGCTGGCGCCCTACTTGAAGCATCGCCGGACGGGACGGCCCTGGGTGACGCTCAAGCTGGCGTGCACCCTCGATGGGCGCACTGCCGCGGTCGACGGCACCAGCCGGTGGATCACCGGTCCCGAGGCCAGAGCCGACGCCCACCGCCTGCGCGCCGCCCACGACGCCGTCATGGTGGGCGCCGGCACGGTCCGTGCCGACGACCCGTCGCTGACCGTGCGCCACGCCGATGGCCAGGACCCACTGCGCGTGGTCCTCGGGGTGGCACCCCCGGGGGCCCGGGTGCATCCGGCGCTGGAGCTCACAGCGCCGCTGGGCGACGTCCTCACCGAGCTCGGGCGCCGCGGGGTGATGTCGGTGCTGGTCGAGGGCGGCGCCTCGGTGGCTCACGCCTTCCACACCGGGGGCCTGGTCGACCGCTACGTGATCTACGTCGCCCCTGCACTGATGGGGGGCAGCGACGGACGGCCGGTGCTGGCTGGCCCGGGGGCAAACAGCATCGACGGGTTGTGGCGGGGCCGCTTCTTGGGCCTGCTGCGCCTCGGCGACGACCTGCGGATCGATCTCGAGCCGGCACCGGCTGTCGAGCCCTCGCCGCTCGTCGATCTCGGGCCGGTGCCGCCTGTCGAGCCACCCCCGCCGACCGCCGTGGCCCAGGCGGTCAGCTAGGCGTGTTCACCGGCATCGTCGTCGAGCTCGGCCATCTCCGGCGCCGCGACGGGGCGCGTCTTGTGTTCAGCGCGTCGATGGTGCTCGACGACCTGCACGTCGGTGACTCCGTGGCGCACAACGGGGTCTGCCTGACGGTGGTCGAGGTGATGTCCGATGCCTATGGCGTCGACGTGGTGGACGAGACCATGCGCCGCACCAACCTTGGGGCACTGGCCCCGGGTGACGCCGTCAACCTCGAGCGCCCGGTGCGCCTCGCCGACCGGCTCGACGGCCACCTCGTGCAGGGCCACGTCGACGGTGTCGGTGAGGTCGTGGCACCGGCGCCCGACCTGCGGGTCCGCGTCCCACCCGGGCTGCGGCGCTACCTCGTGGAGAAGGGGTCCATCACCGTCGACGGCTGCAGCCTCACGGTCGTGGACGTGCTGGTCAACGGGTTCAGCGTGGCAGTCATCCCCCACACTGCGGCGGCCACGACTCTCGGGCGGCGACGGGCGGGAGATCACGTCAACCTCGAGGTTGATGTCATCGCCAAGTACGTCGAGAGGCTGCTCGGCGCCCGGGCCGACGACGCCCCTGCCCCTGTCGCCCTGTCCTGAACTGGAGCTGAAGAGATGTCTCTTGCCACCATCCAGAAGGCCATCGCCGCAATCGCCCGCGGGGAGATCGTGGTCGTCGTCGACGACGAGGACCGTGAGAACGAGGGCGACCTGATCATGGCCGCCGAGTTCGCCACCCCCGAGCGGATCGCCTTCTTCGTCAAGCACACCTCAGGGCTCATCTGCGCACCGGTCACCGAGGCGCGCGCCGATGAGTTGGACCTGCCACTCATGGTGTCGGCCAACACCGAGGCGCAGCGGACCGCGTTCACGGTGACCGTCGACTACCGCCACGGCACCTCGACGGGCATCTCCGCCGTTGACCGCTCGGCCACGATCCGAGCCTTGATGGACCCGGCGACCAAGCCGTCGGACTTCAACCGCCCCGGCCACATCCACGTCCTGCGCGCCAGGGAGGGCGGGGTGCTGAAGCGGGCGGGGCACACCGAGGCCGCCATCGACCTCACCCGCCTGGCCGGGCTCTACCCTGCCGGCGTCCTGTGCGAGATCGTGACCGAGGACGGCATGGAGATGGCCCGGCGCCCTGAGCTCGAGGTCTTCGCCAGGGCCCACGGCCTGACCATGATCTCCATCGCTGACCTGATCCGCTACCGGCGCCAGAGCGAGAAGCTCGTCCGGCGGGTGGCCGAGGCGCGCATCCCCACGCCCTGGGGGGACTTCACGGCCTATGCCTATGAGAACCTGCTCAACGGTGACCAGCACGTGGCCTTCGTCCGGGGCGCGGTGCAGGGTGAGGACGATGTGCTCGTCCGGGTGCACAGCGAGTGCCTGACCGGTGATGTGTTCAGCTCGCTCAAGTGCGACTGCGGTGCCCAGCTCAGCGTCGCGATGCGCCGGATCGCGGAGGAGGGTCTCGGGGTGGTGGTCTACCTCCGGGGCCATGAGGGCCGGGGCATCGGCCTGGCACACAAGCTGCAGGCCTATGCCCTCCAGGACCTCGGCATGGACACCGTCGACGCAAACGTCGAGCTCGGGCTGCCGATCGACAGCCGGGAGTACGGGATCGGCGCCCAGATCCTGGTCGACCTGGGCATCACCACCATGCGGCTGATGACGAACAACCCGGCCAAGTACGGTGGCCTGGACGGCTTCGGCCTCCAGATGGTCGAGCGCCTGCCCCTCGAGACCGAGCCGACCGCTGAGAACATCGAGTACCTGCGCACCAAGAAGGCGCGGATGGGCCACCTGATCGACGGCCTCGAGGAGCCCTTGACGGTACGGGTCCTCGGGGACCTGGGGGCCGGGTGAGCGCCGTCTATGCCGGCCGGCTCCACGGCGCTGGGATGCGCGTGGGGCTTGCGTGCGCCCGGTTCAACGATCTCATCACTGACCGCCTGCTCGCCGGCGCCACCGATGCGCTGGTCCGCCACGGGGTCGACGACGGCTCGATCACCGTCATCTGGGTGCCGGGTGCCTTCGAGCTCCCCCTCGTCGCCAGGCACCTGGCGGTCTCGGGGGAGTTCGACGCCATTGTCTGCCTGGGTGCGGTCATCCGGGGGGCTACCGGCCACTACGAGCAGGTCGCCAACAACGCGGCCGCCGGCATCGCCCGTGCGTCGCTCGACACCGGTGTGCCGATCGTGCTCGGGGTCCTCACCACCGAGACCGTCGACCAGGCCGTCGAGCGGGCCGGTACCAAGGCCGGCAACAAGGGGGCTGAGGCGGCGGTCACGGCGATCGAGATGGTCGACCTGCTCCGTCAGCTGCCCAAGCCACCGCTGCGCTGAGCTGGCCGAGGCAGCGGCCTCGCGGGGAGGGCCTGGGCCAGGTCCCGCCGACGAGGCGACGAGGCGCCACTACGCTCAGACGACGTGCTGCGCGTCGTGCTGCCCAAGGGCTCGCTGGAGCGGGCGACCCTCGAGCTCTTCGAGCAGGCCGACCTGGCGGTGAGCCGCAGCTCGGAGGTGGACTACCGCGGCACCATCGACGACCCCCGGGTCGCTGACGTCAGGATCCTGCGGCCCCAGGAGATCCCCCGCTACGTGGCCGAAGGCCGCTTCGACCTCGGCATCACCGGCCGGGACTGGATCGAGGAGACCGGCGCCGACGTCGTCAGCCTCGGTGAGCTGCACTACTCCAAGGCGACCGCCCGCCCGATCAAGGTCGTCCTGGCCGTCGCCGACTCCTCGCCGGTGCGCTCGGTGGCGGAGCTGGCCGAGTCGACCACGGTGGTGCGGGTCTCGACGGAGTACCCCGAGCTCAGCCGTCGCTACCTCGAGGCCAATGGCGTGAAGGCCGACGTGATGCTCTCCTATGGTGCCACGGAGGCCAAGGTCCCCGACATCGCCGACGCGGTGGTCGAGATCACCGAGACGGGGCGGGCGCTGCGTGCCGCAGGGCTGCGGGTCATCGAGACGATCCTGGTCTCCTACACCGAGCTCATCGCCAATCCCGCCGTCTACACCGAGCCCGACAGGCGCCATGCGATGCACCAGCTCCACACCCTGCTCTCCGGCACGCTCGAGGCTCGGGGGCGGGTGCTCGTCAAGCTGAACGTCGGCGAGGGCGCGCTAACAGCTGTGATCGACCTGCTGCCTGCGATGAAGTCGCCGACGGTGTCGAGGCTCTTCGGTGGTGAGGCCTACGCCGTCGAGACGGTGGTGCCCAAGGCCGATATCAACACGCTGATCCCGGCGCTGAAGGATGTTGGAGCCTCCGACATCATCGAGCTGCCGATCGCCAAGATCGTCCACTGAGCTCGTGGCCTCCGTCACGTCCCACCGGGGCGCCGTCACCGCCTTTGACGAGGCCCGTGGGCTCGGCACGGTGGTGGGGGACGACGGGCGCGCCTGGTCGTTCCACTGCACCCGCATCGCCGATGGCACGCGCACGATCGACGCAGGCACCCCGGTCATCTTCACCGTGGCGCCTGGTGGTCCGGGCAGGTGGGAGGCGACGGGGCTGGTGAAGCTCACGTAGCCGTCACGCTCGGGCCCCGGCTGCTGAGCCGTCGGGCCCTGAGCCGTCGGGCCCTGAGCTGTCGGGCCCTGAGCCGTCGGGCCCTGAGTCTTGTCCCTCAGCCGCCAGCGCCGCGGGGGCTGGCGAGCAGGCCCGTTCGAATTCCCTCGCCCGCTGGCAGGGAGCGACGGCGTGCCAGCTCGAAGGCCACCACTGCGGCGGCCGACGCCACGTTGAGGCTCTCCACGCCGCCGGCCAGGGGAACGGTGCACCACGAGCTGGCCAGGGACGCCACACGGGGCGAGACGCCATCGGTCTCGTTCCCCACGACGAGCGCGACCCGCTCGGGTATCTCGGCCTCCCACAGCGGCTGGCCCTGGCCTGCTCGCAGCCCCATCACCGTCACCTCGGCCGCCATGAGCGCTCGGGCGGCCTCGGCGGCGGTCGTGACCCGCATGATCGGCGCCCACAGCGCGATACCCGCCGACGCCTTGACGACCAGAGGCCCCACCTCGGGCGAGCCGGCCCGGGGCAGGACGACGCCGTCGAGGCCGGCGCCCACGGCGCTGCGGATGATCATCCCGGCGTTGGCCGGGTTCGTCAGCCCATCAAGGACGATCAGCGCGACCGCTCCGCTCGGATGGGCCGCGAGCCATTCGTCGAGCTCGGCCAGCCTGGGCGACGCCACGTCCGCGACCACCCCCTGGTCCTGCCGCCCGTTGCGCGAGATGCGGGTCACCCGGTGCGCGTCCGCCCGTTCGACCCTCACGTTGCGCGCCGCGGCTGCAGCGAGGATGCGCTCCACGGACTCGCCTCGTGCGCTGCGCGCCACGATCAGCTGCTCGACGACGGCGCGGGGGTCGAGGAGGGCCTCGAGCACCGGCATGCGCCCGTAGACGGTGATCACCCGCTCCCGTGGGAAGCGAGCGGTCCCCTCAGGCGTCGTTCGGTCCACCGACTGGCGCGGGGCCGCTCACCTCGCCCTGCCCGCTCACCTCGCCCTGCCCGCTCGCCGGTGTGGCGGCCGGGCGGCCGGGCGGCGGGGGGTACGAGCCGCCAGCTCGGCCGGCGGGCGGAGGGGCGGGCGCAGCGCTCACCTGGACGAAAGCCAGCCGCAGCTGGGCCAGCGCGTCGCGCACGGTCGCCTCACCGTCCCCGAGGCGTCCCTGGAGGCGGTCGAGCACTGCGCCCACGGCGTCGATGGCGAGCGCCGCGTCGGCGAGCTGGGGCGGCTGGAGGCTCAGGTGGAGCGCAGCCAGCTCCCACATGCCAAGGCAGTGGTTGATCACGACCACCTCGGCCGGGGTCTGGGCCAGCTGGGCCTGGAGCGCCGCCATCTCCGCCTCGCTCGGCTCTGGCCCATCGAGCCCGGCGTCGCTCGTGCCGCCTCCCCCGGGATCGCCAGCCCTCGGGTGGCCTGCCGGTGGCCCGCTGGCCCCCGGGTCGCCTGCGCGGGGCGCGGCTGGCGTCGGCTGGGCCTCGTGGCCCGGGGAGCGGGCGCTGCCGTCGCCGGTCGGACCTCCGGGGGTCCCCGGCCGACCGCCACCTGGGCGCCCTCGGTCGATGGGGTGCTCACCGCCAGGTGTCCACAGGCTGCTCATAGGTGTACCCTACGACACAAACCGAGATCGGGAAGCGGGGCGACGGCGGCTGTTGCGGCTGCTCAGCCCCCACCCAGCCGGCCCTGCCATGCGGGGACGTGCTGGGTCGGATGGCCGCCAGCCGGGCGGGCGTTGCTCCCGACGCCTGCCCTTTTTCACGTTCGGTGCCCGACTCGACAAGAGGCGGGCCGCAATCGAGGAGTGATGTCGAATAACTGCCACCCCCGCCACTGAGGAGCACCGGATCAATGAACGGATCCGGGCTCGTGAGGTTCGTCTCGTCGACCCCGACGGGCTCCAGCTCGGTATCAAGTCCGTGCCCGAGGCCCTCGTGATCGCCCGGGACCTCGACCTCGACCTCGTCGAAGTGGCACCGCAGGCGTCGCCGCCGGTGTGCCGGATCATGGACTACGGGAAGTTCAAGTTCGACGAGGCCCAGCGGGCCAGGGAGTCCCGGCGCAAGTCCACCAACGTCAGTCTGAAGGAGATGAAGTACCGGCTGAAGATCGGTCCCGGGGACTTCGAGACCAAGACCCGGAAGGTGGCAGGGTTCCTCGCCGAGGGGCACAAGGTCAAGATCACGATCATGTTCCGCGGCCGCGAGGTCGAGCGTCCTCAGTTCGGGAAGAACATCCTCGACAGGATCGCCGACAACGTCAACACGGTCGGCAAGGTCGAGTCCATGCCGCGCCTCGACGGGCGCAACATGGTCATGGTGCTGGCACCCGACAAGCGGGCCCAGGCCGCCGCCAAGGAACACGCGCTCAAAGCGGCGGCTGCCCTGGGTGACGTCTCCACCGATGACACCGATGACACCACCGACGCGGTCGACCGTGGCGCCCTCCACAGCAATGGTCGGGTCGCCAGTCGACGGGGGCCCGACGCCGTGAGGCCCGACGCCGTGAGCCCTGACGCCGTGAGGCCCGATGCCGTGACGCTCGACGCCGTGACGCCCGACGCCGTGACGCCCACCGCATCGCACCAGGTCGCTTCCAGCCCAACGAGCCCTGCGGCGGCGGTCACACCCGCCGCAGCAGTCCCCGCTTCGTCCACCTCCGCGCCGGCCCCGGCGGCGGCCCCCAATGCCTGACCAAGGAACGAGCACCCGCACATGCCCAAGATGAAGACAGACAAGGGAGCCGCCAAGCGGTTCAAGGTGACGGGCACGGGCAAGCTGCGCCGGCGCCACGCCTTCATGAACCACATCTTCGAAAAGAAGAGCCCGCGTCACAAGCGCCGCCTCACTGGCGAGACCAACGTGGCGGCCGTCGACACCCGCGCCGTGAAGCGCATGCTTGGCCGCTGACGACGCGCTGAACTCCTCTTACGCGCTGACCCCTCCTACCTGCACGCCCCGGCGGTCGGCCGCAGTACATGCGCCGCCGCTGCACCACCCGTCCCCCGAAAGGAGCCTCGATGGCCAGGGTCAAACGTGCCGTTCACAGCAAGAAGCACCGCAGGGCTGTCCTCGAACGTGCCCAGGGCTACTACGGCAACAAGAGCCGCAGCTTCAAGTCCGCCAACGAGCAGGTCATGCACTCGCTGGCCTACGCCTACCGGGACCGCAGAGCCCGCAAGGGCGACTTTCGCCAGCTGTGGATCCAGCGCATCAACGCGGGCGCCCGCCAGCACGATATGAGCTACAGCCGGTTCATCGCCGGCCTCAAGGCGGCTGAGGTCGACCTCGACCGCAAGGTGCTCGCTGATCTGGCGGTGACGGACCCGACTGCCTTCGGCGCCCTGGTGGTCGTGGCCCGGGAGGCGCTCGAGGGCCGCCAGGGCCCGGGGGCGCTCGTCGGTGCCACGATCGACGTCCCGGCGTCGGTGGGCGGCGAGTAGGAGAGGGGCTCCGGGTCGTGTGACGGTCCTGCTGACCTACCGGCACGCAAAGGTCCAGCGGCTGCGGCGCCTGATCGGGCGCCGCAGTGCACGTGAGGCTGAGCGCGCCTTCGTCGTCGAGGGTGCCACCCTGCTCGGTGAGGCGGTCCGTGCTGGAGCGCCCATCGAGTCGGTCTACGTGGCCGCCCGTGGCGCCGGTGCTCCTGAGCGGTCATCAGCGGTGACGGCGGCCTGGGAGGCGGGGGCGCGTGTCTATGACCTCGAGCCCGGCGTCGTCGAGCGGGTGGCGGGCACCGTCACGCCCCAGCCCGTCCTCGCGGTCGTGGCGATGGGCGCCACCACTGTCGAGGCCCTGTCGGGCCCCCGACCGGTCGTGGTATGCATCGACGTGCGCGACCCGGGGAACCTGGGGAGCGTCCTGCGCTCCGCCGAGGCGGCTGGTGCCGCAGGGGTAGTGTGCTGTGACGGCACGGTTGACGTGTTCAACCCGAAATGCGTGCGAGCGTCGGCTGGGGCCGTCTTCCACATCCCGATCGTTGCTGGGGGTGAAGTTGTGAGCGTGCTCGAGGCCCTGGGGCGTGGCGGCTGGTCGAGGCTGGCGACGGCGCCCACCAGGGGCATTGCGTACAGCGACGCAGACCTGGCCGGATCGGTGGCCTTCATCCTGGGCAACGAGGCCAACGGCCTGCCGGACGGCCTCGAGAGTGCCCTCGACGGCATCGTCCATGTGCCGATGGAAGGCCGTAGCGAGTCGTTGAACGTAGGGATGGCTGCGGCGGTGCTGTGCTTCGAGGCCGCTCGTCAGCGGCGGGTGATGATCGCCGGCAGATCCACACTCCGCAGTGCAGCAGGTGGCGCATCGGGCGTCACAGCCGGTGGCGGGTCGGGCGTCACACTGGGTTGCGCGTCAGGGGTTGGGGCGGGAGCGGACCGTGACTGAGACGACGGTGGCCCGTGGCTGACGCGACCAGCCGATCGAGGGCCGGGGCAGCCTCGGCCACGAACACAGGGGCACAGGGGCAACGACCACAGGCGCCCGGGTCACAGGCGCCCTTGACGAGGGCGCCCAGGGGAGGAGCCCTCGCCAAGAGGCGGGGTGGCGAGACGGCTGCTGCGGCGAGGGCGGCAGCGCCGAGAGTCGCGTCTGCGAAGGCGGCTGTACACAGGGCGGCGCCAGAGGAGGCTGAGTCACCGATGACTGCGGCGAAGGTGGCAGCTGCGGGCAAGAATGGCTCGAGGACGGCTGCGCCAAGCGGGGCGGCGCCGGCACGGACAGCTCCGACGAAGGCGGCAGCCCGGGACAAGGCTGGGTCAAGGGGGGCTGCGCCGGCAAGCACGCCGCCCTTCGGCGATAACGGCTCGAGCCGCCTGGCCGACCTGCTCCCCGACGCCGTGCTGCGCCTCGATGCGGCGGCGCGCATCGTCGACGCCAACCGCATGGCCACGCAGCTGACCGGCTACCCGGCCGATGACCTCCTGGGAGCGGGGTGCGCCGAGCTGTTGGACCCCCACACCCCTGACGGTGAGCCGCTTCTCGCCGACGGCTTCCACCGCTCGGTGCGCCTGAGCGCCGTCACCGGGCTCCCCGAGCAGGCGGTCACCATCCTGCGCGCCGACGGTGCAGAGGTCGGCGTGTACGTGACGGGCTCCTACCAGCGAGGCGCCGACGGCGTGGTCGAGGGGGCGACCCTGGCGATGCGCGAGATGGGTCACCGTGCGCACCAGGTACCGACGGGTATCGAGATCGTGTCGACGGTGTCTCACGAGCTGCGCTCGCCCCTCACGTCGGTCAAGGGCTACACCGGTCTGCTGCTCAACCGGTGGGACCGCCTCGGTGACGGCCAGAAGCGGGAGATGCTCGAGCAGGTGAACCACGACGCCGACCGGGTGAAGCGCCTGATCGACGAGCTCTTGGACATCTCCCGGCTCGAGACGGGGCGCCTGCACCTGCGCCGACAGATGGTCGACCTGGCGCGGCTGATCGCGACCGTCGTGACCAAGGTGGCAATGGAGTATCCGTTGCTCGATGCTGCTGTACGGGTGGCGCCCGAGGTGCCCGAGGTCTACGCCGACCCCGACAAGCTCACCCAGGTGCTCACCAACCTCGTGGAGAACGCCTGCAAGTACGCCTCCCCGACAGGCATGCAGCTCAGTGTGGACATCGGTGCAGGCGAGGTCTCGGTGTCGGTCTCCGATCAGGGTGAGGGGATCCCGGAGGCCGAGCTCCCGAAGGTCTTCGACAAGTTCTCCCGGCGTGAGCTCGGCCGCCCGACCGGGTCGGGCCTCGGCCTGTGGATCAGCCGCGGCCTGGTCGAGGCCCACGGTGGCCGCCTGACCGCCAGCTCGGTCGGGGGAGCCGGCACCACGTTCCGCTTCACCCTGCCGATGTACGCCTTCGACGAGCTCCACCACCCATGACCTCGTTCGACACCGATGCCGTGACCGCGGTCGAGCAGAAGGCACTGACGGCGCTCGCCGAGGCATCGACCGTCGACGAGCTGCGAGCGGCCCGATCTGATGTGCTGGGCAAGCGCGGGACGCTGACGGTGCTGAACCAGTCGCTCGCGTCGGTCCCCGTCGCTGACCGCAAGGCTGCGGGGGCCGTCATCAATGCTGCGCGCGCCCGATTGGAGGCCGTCACGCAGGCGCGCCTGGCGTCGCTCGAGTCAGAGGAGCGGACCTCCACGCTGGAGGCCGAGCGCCTGGACCTCACCGAGGTGCTGCCCGGCCCGCTACGGGGGTCGTTGCACCTCGTGACCCAGACACGCGACCTGCTCGAGGACACGTTCATCGGTATGGGCTTCGCCGTCGCCGAGGGGCCCGAGGTGGAGTCGGACTGGCACAACTTCGAGGCGCTGAACATGCCACCTGCCCACCCGGCCCGAAGCGGGTTCGACACGCTGTACCTCGACTGGGGGGCGCCAGAGTCCACATTGTTGCGCACCCATACCTCGCCGGTGCAGGTGCGCCTCATGGGCTCCCAGCCGCCACCGATCTACGCGATCATGCCGGGGCGTGTCTACCGCAAGGACACGCCCGATCCACGTCACACGCCGAGCTTCAGCCAGATCGAGGGCCTCGTCGTCGACCGCGGGATCACTTTCGGTGATCTCGCAGGGACGATCGACACGTTCACCAGGGCCTACTTCGGGCCGGCGATCAGCGCACGGCTGCGGCCGGCCTACTTCCCGTTCACCGAGCCGTCTGCTGAGTTCGAGATCACGTGCTCGATCTGTGGGGGCGCGGGCTGTCGGACCTGCTCACAGACGGGGTGGATCGAGCTGGGCGGCTGTGGCATGGTGCACCCCAACGTGTTCGAGGCGGTTGGTGTCGACCCGGACGTGTGGTCAGGGTTTGCGTTCGGCTTTGGGATCGACCGCCTCGCCCAGATGCGCTACGAGATCGCCGACATGCGGGTGCTCGCCGATAATGACCTGCGGTTCCTGACGCAGTTCTAGATGCTGGTCCCCCTTTCCTGGCTGCGCGACTTCGCGCCCTTCGACCTCGACCCCGTCGCCCTCGCAGAGGTGTTCGACGACCTCGGGATGGTCGTCGAGGGCATCACGCACATCGGCGGTGGTCTCGACCACGTCGTCGTCGCCCGTGTGGTGTCCGTCGAGGCAATCCCCGACGCCGACAGGATCCGAAAGGTCATGGTCGACGCTGGCGATGACGAGCTCGTGCAGATCGTGTGCGGAGCGTGGAACTTCGGGGAACGTGACCTGGTGCCGCTCGCTCGGGTCGGCGCCGTGCTCGGCGGCGACCTCCACATCGCCCGCCGCACGATGCGGGGGGTCGTCTCCGACGGGATGCTGTGCTCGGCGCGCGAGCTGGGCCTCGGCGAGGATGCAGCGGGGCTGTTGGTCCTGCCCCCAGGCCCCGCACCGGGCCGTCCGATCCGGGAGGCCCTTGGCATTGAGCCTGATGTGGTCTACGACCTGGCCATCGAGGCCAATCGGCCGGATGCCAACTGCGTGGCTGGTGTCGCTCGGGACGCAGCGGCACGCCTGGGCATACCCTTCGCAGCTGCCACACCGACGTCGGTGCCCAGCGGCGCGGCGACCAAGTTCGAGGTCGAGGTCGAGGCCCCTGAGCTGTGTGACCGGTTCACCGTGAGCGTCTTTTCGGGAGTCGAGGTCGGACCGTCGTCGGGCTGGGTCGCGCGACGGCTCACGATGGCGGGGATGCGGCCCATCTCGAACGTGGTCGATGCCTCGAACTACGTCATGCTCGAGCTCGGGCAGCCCACGCACGCCTATGACCTCGACCGCCTGGGCAGGGCCACGCTGCGGGTGCGAGCCGCCCACGTCGGCGAGCGCCTGACCACCCTCGACGACGTGGAGCGCGTGCTGGGCGAGGGGGCCAGTCTCGACTGCGTCATCTGCGACGGCCGAGAGCGGGCCATCGGCATCGCCGGGATCATGGGCGGAGCGTCCTCTGGGGTCCACGACGCCACGTCCCAGGTCGCGCTCGAGGCCGCGCATTTCGTGCCCATGGCCATTGCTCGGACGTCGAAGCGCCTGGGGATGCGCAGCGAGGCGTCCGCCCGGTTTGAGCGGGGCGTCGACTATGAGGGGATCGAGAGGTCTGTGGCCCGCTTCGCCGAGGTCCTCTCCGAGACGTGCCCCGACCTGGCGCTGCGACCGATCGCCCGACCCCTCAACGTCGACGACGAGGCCGGCGGTGCTCCGGCCGATCCGGGGCTCAGCGTGGACTGGCGCGCGCCGGGCTCAGATGAGCGCCCCATCGTCGCCCTGCGGCCCAAGCGGGTCAACGCTGTGCTGGGTACCGACCTGACCTCGGACGAGATCTCGCGCCTGCTTGTGCCCATTGGCTTCGAGGTCTCCGCCGGCGCACCCGGCGTGCTCGCCGTCACGCCGCCAAGCTTCAGGCCCGACGCCACCACCGAGATCGACCTGATCGAAGAGGTCGCTCGCCATCACGGCTACGTCAACATCCCCCGCACCAGCGTGCACCCCACCCAGGTCGGAGCTCTGACATCGTTCCAGCGAGCACGACGCCTCGCTCGGGAGGTGCTGGCGGGGGCGGGACTGTCCGAGGCAATGACGAGCCCGCTCGTCGGTCCCGGTGACCATGCCCGAGCCGGGCTGGCCGAGGACGGCATCAACGCCGTCGACCCCCTGGCGCGCGAGGAGTCGGTCCTTCGGGCCTCATTGCTGCCCGGGCTGCTCAAAGCGGCGGGGTACAACGCAGCTCGGCGGAACCCTGACCTCGGGCTGTTCGAGATCGGCCACGTCTGGCGGCGTCCGGTCCCGGTCGCCCAGAAGCGGCGCGGGATGGCAACAGGGGAGCAGGACCGAGGCGGGCTGGCACCGGGGGAGCAGGACCGAGGCGGGCTGGCACCGGGGGAGCAGGACCGAGGCGGGATGGCACCGGCGGGCGAGCTGTCAGCGCACGAGCCGAGCGCCCTGCGCGCCCTGCGCTCCCCCGGCGAGCTGTCG
>JAABUZ0100005617.1_pt1 | contig 16331 bp, 13 predicted proteins | sample 5562091 | NCBI WGS metagenome assembly JAABUZ01 (sample SAMN12813069, study PRJNA571459) | rock metagenome | isolation source: Antarctica rocks | place: Antarctica: Victoria Land, Linnaeus Terrace sud | collected 2015-12-21
ACCCCACTGGTGAACAGGTCACCCGGAACTTGGGCGGTGGCCGTTCGCGCTTCTACGCGCCGCGGCCCCCGCCCGCCGATCTACACACATCTACGCACACGACCCAACCCTGCCACGGCAAGACTGTCCAGAGAACTGATCCCGTGAGTCCTTCGCACACGCTGCCCACCTCGCGCGAGGTACGGGCGTTCCGGCCCGACACCGCTGACACCACCGACCGCGCCGACCGGCGTCGCCTCGCGAATGTCCATCCCGCCGACTGGCAGAATCCGGCGCCCGCGACGCGCTATCAGCTCGTCGTGATCGGCGCCGGTACCGCCGGCCTGGTGAGCGCGGCGATCGCCGTGGGACTCGGGGCACGCGTTGCGCTCGTCGAGCGACACCTGATGGGGGGTGACTGCCTGAACGTCGGGTGCGTGCCGTCGAAGGCGCTCATCCGCGCCGCCCGCGCGTGGCACGGCGCGCGGACCGCGGCCGAACACTATGGCGGCCCCGCGGTGCGTGGGGCGGGGGACGCTTCGGAGGCGCTGACGCGCATGCGGCGTTTGCGGGCGGAGCTGAGCCGCGTCGACTCGGCGCAGCGGTTCCGCGACCTCGGCGTGGATGTCTTTCTCGGGAACGCCCGGTTCACGGGTCCCGACACGCTGGTCGTCGAGGGCGCGCATGGTCCCGACGTCTCGCTGCGGTTCCGGCGTGCCATCATCGCGTCGGGCGCGCGTGCAGCGGTCCCGCCCATCCCCGGGCTCGCGGAGGCGGGCTATCTGACGAACGAGACCGTCTTCGACCTCGACGACGTGCCCGAGCGCCTGACCGTGATCGGGGGGGGGCCGATCGGCTGCGAGTTGGGGCAGACCTTCGCGCGGCTCGGGAGTGACGTGACAATCCTCGACGCCGGGGAGCGGCTGCTCCCGCACGACGACCCGGAGGCCGCGGCGCTCGTCGAGCGCACGCTGGTGGCCGAAGGGGTCACCGTGCACCACCAGGCGAAGGTCGTCGCCGCGCGGCGCGACGGGTCGACGCGTACTGTCGCGTACGAGATCGACGGCGCGCGCGCCGAGGTCGCGGGCGATGCGATCCTCGTCGCCGCCGGCCGGGCACCGAACGTCGAGGGCTTGGGGCTCGAGGCCGCCGACGTACGCTTCGACGCGAAGGGGATCGACGTGGATGATCGGTTCCGCACGGCCAATCCCCGCGTCTTCGCGATTGGCGACTGCGCTTCACGGTACCAGTTCACGCACGCAGCCGACGCACAGGCCCGACTCGCGGTGCCCAACGCGCTCTTCTTCGGGATCGGCGGCGGGAAGGCCACCGGGCTCGTCATGCCGTGGTGCACCTACACGTCGCCCGAGGTCGCGCATGTGGGCATGTCGGCGCAGGACGTTGCCAAGGCGGGCGATGCCGTCGAGACGATCACGGTGCCACTGGCCGAGGTGGACCGTGCGGTGCTCGACGGCGACCGCGAGGGGTTCTTCCGCGTCCATCTGGCGCGCGGGAGCGACCGCATCCTCGGCGCGACGTTCGTCGCGGAGCACGCCGGGGAGATGATCAGCGAGGTCACGGCGGCTATGACGAACGGCATCGGGCTGGGCGGACTCGGTAAGGCAATTCATCCGTATCCGACCCACAGCGAGGCCATCCGGAAGGCGGCCGATGCCTACCGGCGGCAGCGGTTGACGCCCATGGCGAAGCGGCTGTTCGGGCTCTTTTTCCGAGTCGTGGCGTGACCGCGTCATCGCCGTCGGTCTCCAGCGGGCCGGCCGCGGCGACTCCTCGGGGCGGGATGGTGCGGAGTGTGGCACTGGTCGCGCTCCTCGCTGCGGCCGCGCTGGCCGCCTGGCGCCTCGGCTTCTTCGACCTGCGTGATCCGCATCGTCTCGCCGCCTTCGTCCAGCGCGCCCGCGCCGTCCCGGCGATCGCCCCGCTCTTCGTCGCGGTCTATGCTGTCGTGGCCGCCTTCGGACTGCCGGCCACCCCGCTCACGCTGGCGGGCGGCGCGATCTTCGGCACGGTCCTCGGGTCAGTCCTCAACTGGGCGGGCGCGGTGCTCGGCGGTGCCGGCTCCTGGTTGCTCGCCCACGCGCTCGGCGAAGACGCGTTCCGGCGCCTACTCGGGCGGTGGAGCGACAAGCTCGGCACGCTCGACGCGCGCAGTGGATTCACCACGGTCTTCCGGCTCCGGCTCGTGCCCGTCGTACCGTTCAACGTGCTGAGCTTCGCGGCGGGCCTCGCGGGTGTGCCGTTCCGCGCGTACGTGCTCGGCACCGCGCTCGGCATCGTGCCCGGGACCGTGATCTACACGTACTTCGCCGACAGCCTCATTGCCGGCGTCGCCGGTGCGTCCCACGCCGCGTTCGTGCGCCTCGGCATCGCGGCCGCGCTGCTGCTGCTCGTCTCGTTCGCGCCGACGCTGGTGCGCCGCATCCGGCGTCCCACGCCGGAACGCGTGCGGCGGTGAGCCACGGTCCGGGCCCTCAACAGCCTCCCGCCGTCGCCCACCCCGTCGCCCTCCCAATCTGAATCCCGGATGAGATTGTTGTTGTCCCGTCACCCGAGTACCGCGCTGCGTCGCGCCATCATCTTCACGATCGCCACCCCAGCGCTCGCCGCCGCCCAGGCCACGGCCCGCGTGGACGGCGTCGTGCGCGAGCAGAGCGGCCAACCGCTCGCGGGTGCCAGCATCCGCTTCGCGCCGGGCGATGCGACCGCCACGTCCGATCGCAGTGGCCGGTTCAGCCTCCGCGTCGCGGCGGGGACGCCCGGCACGCTGACAATCCAGCGCGTCGGCTTCGAACCGACCCGATTGGCACTCCCTGCCCTCGCGGAGGGCGCACGCCGCGGACTCGGCGTGACACTGCCGGGGCTCGCGCGGCTCGACGCCGTGAGTGTGGTCGCGTCGCGGACGCCACCGCTGCTGAACACGCAGGACGCGGCGGCCGGCGGCAGCATCAGCCGACAGGAGCTCCAGGCGCTTCCGACCGACGCGCGCGACCCGATCCCGCTCGGCTACACGATCCCGGGCGTCGCGCAGGCCACCGGGTTCTTCGGCGACGCGCCCAAGCTCTCCATCAACGGGTCGAATTCCCTCTACACGCAGTACTCGCTCGACGGGCTCGAGAACAACGAGGGCTTCCTCGGCGGGCCACGCGTCGAGCTCCCGCTCTCGGCGCTGGCGCGCTTCGACGTGCTCGCCAACACGTACTCGAGTGAGTTCGGGCGCAGCTCCAACGGTGTCGTCAACATGCAGAGCCGAGCGGGCGGCGACCGGTGGACGGGCGAAGGGTTCGTGTACAATCGGCCCGGCATCCCGTTCGATGCCCGCGCGCCCGTCGTCCCGAGCGGCCAGAGCGCGGCAGACTTCCTCCGCGAGCAACAGGGGTTTCGCCGGACGCAGGTCGGCGGCGCGGCGGGCGGCCCGATCGTGGCCCCGCGTGCCGACGGCACCGGCACCTTCGCCTTCGGGGCGCTCGAGTACACGCACGAGAACGACGAGCGCGTCAGCTCCAGCGCGAACCTCACCTTCTTAGGCCGCGAACTGCGCGAGACGTACAAGGGCTTCGCCCGCGTCGATCACGGATGGACGCCGACGCAGACCACCACGTTCCGCTTTGCCGCGAGTAACGTGAGCCGCGCCGGCGAGGGCACCGGCATCGTCGCGCCCGAGGCCGACTACACGGTGCAGCGCATCGGCACGGTTACCGCGCTCACGCACCGCTCCGCGCTCCGCGCCGGGCGCGCGAGCAACGAGGCGAGCCTGCAGATGGGCACGTACCACTGGAACTACCCGCCAACATCGAGCTCCTTCAACACCCCGCAGGTCACGATCGCGCAGGTGATCAACCGCGACACCACGGCCGTCGGCGTCGTTGGCTCAAGCAATTTCGTGTTCGACGAGCGCGAGCTGCAGTTCCAGCTCAAGGACGTGTTCGAGGCGTCGTTGGGCGACGCGCACCGCCTCCGCTTCGGCGCCGACGCGTTCCGGTCACGCTTCCGCCTCGCCGGCTCGCAGACCAACCCGAGCGGGGCGTACGTCGTGCTGAACGAGGGCAACATCCCGGTGCAGCCCGACGGCCGGTATCGCTACGCCGACGTTCCGGCCAACGTGCGCGTGCTGAGCTACACGGTGGACGCCGCGCAGAAGCAGGTGGACCTCGAGCAGAGCGTGGTCGGCGCGTTCGTCGAGGATCGCTGGCGCCCGACGCCCGCCGTCACCGTCACCGGCGGGCTGCGCTGGGACTACGATGATCTGACCTCACGCGGCGCGAGCAAGCCCGACCTCAACAACGTCCAACCGCGCGCGGCGGTCAACTGGCTCGTCACGCCGACGAGCGTGCTGCGCGCGGGGGCCGGCGTGTACACGGGCAAGTTCCCGTACACGATCTACTCCGATGCCGTCCAGTTTGGCCCCACGGGCAACCAAACGGTCACGTTCCAGGGGTCGACCGGTCCCTTCGCCGCGCCCGCGTTCGGCCACGGGCCGCGCACGGCCACGCTCGACCGCACGCAGCTGCCACCGGGCGAGATCCGTGAGCTGTTCGCGTTAGGCCTGCAACAGTCGATGAGCTACCAGTACACCGTCGGCTACGCGCGCCAGCTCGGTGACCGCGTGAGCGTCAGTGTCGACGGCGTCCTCGCCAACACGTTCCACCTGCCGCGCTCGTGGGACCTGAACCCCGACACCCGCGGCATCCGTCCCGGCGACACGCAATCACTCCCGGTGGCCGTCGGCGACCAGTACCGCCCGGTGCGGCCCGTCGCCGGCAGCTACCGCCGCCACACGACCAGCGAGAGCGGCGGGCGCTCGACGTACCGCGGGCTGTACACGGTTGTGCGCTACCAGGCCTCGCAGACGCTGCTCTTCGACGGGAACTGGGTGTGGAGCCGCGCACGCAACAACACCGAGGACATCAACTTCAACGCGACCCAGGGTAACCGGTTCGACCTGGAGTGGGCCGACGCGGTCAACGACCGCCGTCACAAGGTGTCGGGGCGCGCGACGTACACGGGGGTGCGGCGCCTCACGCTCGCCGGCATCCTGGATTTCCAGACCGGACAGCCCATCAACCGCATCGCGAACTTCCTGGACCTCGACGGCTCGGGCGACACGTTCGGCAACGGGTTCCTCGGCAACCAGGACCGCTACTACGGCGTGCCACGGAACGGCGAGCGACTGCCGAACGCGTTCGTCGTCAACACGAGCATAGGCTACACGCTCCCCGTCGCGAGGGGCGCCGGCGCGGGCGGGCTCGAGTTGCGCGCAGATGTGTTCAATCTGCTCAATCGCGCGAACTACAGCGGCGTGCAGAACGGCATCCCCGGCGGCGGCTCGCGCACGCAGGTCGGGCGCCCCGGCGACCCGGTCGTGTTTACCAACGCGGGCACGCCGCGCCAGCTGCAGTTCTCGCTGCGCTATGCGCTGTGACATGCCTCGGGATCGGCGGGCCGGGGGGCGATCGCGCTCACGCCGCACCGCCGCCCTCCGACTCGCGGCAATCGCGTGCCTCACCGCATGTGGGGGCGGGCCGCGCGCACCGTCCGGGGAGGCCGCGGTCGAGGCACTTCGGCCGCTGCCGTGGGACAGCGTCGTCGCGCGTGCGCGGGGGACCGACGTCGTGTGGCGGATGTGGCGCGGCGATCCATCCGTCAATGCCTACGTCGACGGGTGGGTGGCACCGCGCGTGCGCGATCGGTACGGCGTGACCCTCCGCGCCGTGGAAGGGCAGGGGCCCGATCTCGTCAATCAGCTCGTCGTGGAGCGCGAGGCCGGACGGCGCGCAGGTACGGCAAGCCTCGTCTGGATCAACGGCGAGACGTTTGCGAACCTGCGGCGCGAGCGGCTGCTCGCGGGGCCGTGGGCCGGGCGCCTGCCCAACGCCGCGTACGTCGACAGCGCCTCGCCCATCGTCGCGCGCGACTTCGAGCAGGACCCGGCGGGGTACGAGAGCCCGTGGGGACGCGTGCAGTTCGCCCTGATCTACGACAGCGCGCGCACCCCGGTCCCGCCGCGGACCTTCGACGAACTGGGCACGTGGGTCCGCGCGCACCCGGGCCGGTTCACACACGATCAGGGCTTCGCCGGAATGACGTTTCTGAAAATGCTGCTCTACGCCCGCGGCGGTGGCGTGGAGCGTTTCCAGGGCGGTTTCGACTCGGCGCGCTACGTGGCGGCGCGGAACGCGGCGTTCGCGTGGCTCGACTCGCTGCGCCCATCGTTCTGGCGTGGCGGCGCCACGTTCCCGCCCGACGTGGCGGCGATGCACCGCCTGTTCGCGAACGGCGAGATCGACTTCAGCATGTCGAACAACCAGAACGAGGTCGTGACGAAGACACGACAGGGGGTCCTGCCGGCGACGGCACGCCCGCTTCTTTTGCGCGATGGGACCATCGCCAACACGCACTACCTGGGCATCCCGTCCAACGCGCCGAACGTTGCGGGGGCGATGGTCGTCGCCGACTTCCTACTGTCGCCCGAGGCGCAGTGGCAGAAGCAGAAGCCCGACGTGTGGGCCGACGGTTCGGTGCTCGCGCCGGCACGCCTCCCGGCCGCGTGGCGGGCGCGGTTCGCCGCGCTGGCGGCCGATCCGCACGCGCTCGCTCCGGACTCGCTCGCGCGCTACGCGCGCCCGGAGGTCGATCCGCGCTACCACGAGCGGCTGGTCGCCGACTGGCGCGCGCACGTGCGCGGCCGGGGCCACCCTGGCGACACGCGGTGAGCGCGCGGCGGACCGGGTCGCGCCTGCCGGTCGGCCTCGGCGCGGCGCTGCTCGTCGCTACGCCCGTGCTCGTCGGCGTCGCCTACTCGGCGGCCGCGGCGATTGGGCTCGCCGGGGCGGGGGCGGGTCAGGCGACGACGGCGCATCTGACGCGGGTGTTCGGCGAGCGTGCGACGTGGACCGGGCTCGCGTGGTCGCTCTGGGTGGCCGGGCTGTCGACGCTGCTCGCGACCGTGGGCGCCGTGGGCGTCACGATGGCGTTCCGCCGCTCGCGCCTTACCGACCGGCTGGGCCGGGCGCTCGCGACGGTCGCACTGCCGATCCCGCATCTCGTGGCCGCCCTGCTCGGGCTCTGGGTCCTCGGTCAGAGCGGCATGCTTGCGCGCCTCGCGCGCGCCGCGGGACTGATCGCCGGACCGTCGGCGATGCCGGCGCTCGTCTACGACCGGTACGGCATCGGTCTCGCGCTCGCGATCACGTGGAAGGAACTGGCCTTCCTCACGATCGTTGCCAGCGCGCTGCTCGCCACGCGCGCCGCCGACACGGAGGAGACAGCGCGCACGCTCGGCGCCGGCCGCTGGGCGACGTTTCGGCGCGTGACGTGGCCGGTGCTCTGGCGCGGCCTCGCGCCGGCGGTCGTCGCCGTCTTCGTTTTCGCGGTGGGGAACTGGGAGATGGCGGCGCTGCTCGCGCCGAGCGATCCGCTCGCGTTGCCGCTGTTGCTCGCCGACCGTGCGGCGGATCCGGACCTCACGCGCCGTGGCGACGCCCACGTCGTCGCGCTCCTGCTCTTCGGCGTCGGGGCGGCGGCGGTGCTGGCGCACGAGTGGGCGCGCGCGCGCTGGGATCCGCTGGATGCGTGAGGCGCTGCCGAGCGGCGTTCCTCGACGGCGGCCCCCGGCATCTGGCGGACCGTTGCTGCGGGGCGTCGTCCTGGCGCTCGTCGTGGTGGGTTCCGTACCGCCCGTGTTGCTCCTCGCAGTGTGGTCGGTCAGCGGGCGCTGGCTCTACCCGGCGCTCGTACCGGAGGCGTTCACGCTCGACAGCTGGCGCGCGGTGGCCGGCGGAGGGGCGCTCGGCGCTGCGCTCGCAACGAGCGGCGGGCTCGCCCTCGCAACCGGCCTGGGAGGGGCCGCGCTCGCGCTCCCGATTGGGCGGGCGCTCGCGCGGCTCCGCGGCTGGCAGCGGCACGTGGGCGCGGCGGCGGCGTTTCTCCCCGTCGCGGTGCCGCCACTCGCGCTCGGGACCGGGCTGCAGGTCGTCGCGCTCGCCGCCGGCGTTGGTGGGACGGTCGCTGGGGTCCTCCTCGCCCACCTCGTGCCGGCGGTCGGGTATCTCTCCCTGCTCTTCCTCGGCGCGTTCACGCTGTACGACGCGCGGGCAGAGGAGGCAGCACGCACCCTCGGCGCGACGCGATGGCAGACGTGGTGGCGCGTCACGCTCCCGGTGCTGCGGCGCCCGATCGCCGAGGCGGTGGCCGTCGGCGGCTTGATCTCGTGGACGCAGGTCGCACTCACGCTCGTCGTGGGCGGCGGCGCGGTCCGCACGCTGCCGCTCGAGGTGTTCGCCTACATCCGCGCGGGCCAGGACCGCGCCGCCGCCGTGGGAGCGTTGCTGCTCATCGTCCCTGCCACCGCGGCGCTCGCCGCGCTGCGCTGGGCCGTGCGGCGAACGGCGGTGCTGCCCGCGTGATCGTCGCCTGATGGCCGCGTCGGTCGGGCCGCCTGCCCCCCGTGCGGAACCCGCCGTGGCGCTCGCCGTCGAGCGCCTCGCGGTGCCCTTCGGCGACCGCGCCGGGCTCGTGGACATCACATTCTCGGTCGCACGCGGCGAACGTCTCGCGGTCCTCGGACCCTCCGGGGCCGGCAAAACGACGCTCTTGCGCACCGTGGCGGGGCTCGCGCCGGTCGGGCAAGGAGGACGCGTGGTGGTGGGAGGCCGCGACGTCACCGCCCTCCCGCCCGAGCGACGGAATGCGGTGTACCTCCACCAGGTACCCGTGCTGTTTCCGCACCTCAGTGTCGCGGAGAACGTCGCCTTCCCGCTGCGGGTGCGTGGCGAGCGCGGCCCAACGGTCGTGGCCCGCGTGCACGAGGCCCTCGCGGCGGTGCGGCTCGCGGACCTCGCCGGACGGGCGCCGAGCGCCCTCAGTGGCGGGCAGCGGCAGCGCGTGGCGCTCGCGCGCGCGATGGCGGCGCATCCGGCCGTGTTACTGCTCGACGAACCGCTCGCCTCGCTCGACCCCGCACTGCGTGATGATGTGCGCGCGGCGATCGAAGCCACGTCGGCGCCCGTGGGCGCGGAGGCGCCGGGGCTCGTCATCGTCACGCACGACCTGGACGACGCGGGGCTGCTCGCCGACCGTGTCGCCGTGCTCGTGGGTGGCCGCATCGCGCAGATCGCGACGCCGCCGGCGCTCTTCACGCGCCCCGCGTCGCTCGCCGTGGCGCGGTATCTCGGGCTCTTTCAGGAGCTGCAGGGACGCGTGCGCGACGACGGCGGCGTCGTGTGCGCGCTGGGGGTGGTGCCCGCCTCGTCCACGCCTGCCCTCCCTGCGGGGGGCGCCGCGATCGTGGCATTCCGGGCGGATGCCGTGCGTGTCATGCCAGATGTGCCCGAAGGGGCGGTTCCGGCGCGTGTCACCGCGGTGCGACACCGGGCGCGCGGCTCGGGCCTCGTGCTGCGCCTCGACGTCCCTGCGGGCGGCGGGTCGGACGGCGTCGAGATCGAGAGCGCGCTGCCTGGTGATCGCGAGGTGCCGGCGGCGGGTACGTGCGTCGGCGTGCGGCTCGACACGTGCCGCGCGATCGTGTTTCCCGGCTGACCGATCGCGGATCCCGATGCTCGACGCACTGCTCCGCCCGCTCAAGGAGCGCGTGCTCACGCCGCTCGCGCATGTTGGAGGCCGACGGCTCTCGCCGAGCGCGGTGACGCTGTCCGCCTTCGTCGTCGGGATCGGCGCCGCGGTGCTCGCGGCACAGCGGGCGTACGGCGCGGCGCTCGCGCTCTGGATCGCGAACCGCGTGCTCGACGGTTTCGACGGCACGCTCGCACGCGTGCAGGGCACGCAAAGCGACGTGGGTGGCTACCTCGACATCCTGCTGGACTTCGTCGTCTATGCCGCCGTGCCCATCGGCCTCGTCGTCGGTGTGGGAACGCGCACGTCATTCATCGCCGCGCTCGGGCTCCTCGCAAGCTTCTACGTGAATGCCGCGTCCTGGATGTACCTCGCCGCCGTGCTCGAACGCCGCGACGCCGGCGCCCGGGCACGGGGCGAGCTGACAACCGTGACGATGCCGCCCGGCCTGATCGGCGGTACCGAGACGGTGGTCTGTTTCACGCTCCTGCTCCTCTTCCCACGGTACGTCGCGCCACTCTGCTGGTGGATGACGGGATTGGTGGTGCTGACCGTCGTGCAGCGCCTCGTGTGGGCGATCCGGTGCCTCTGACCCGCCAAGTACCAGCATCTCGACCGTGCGACGTCGTGGTAATGAGCGGGCGGTGATCGCCTCCCGGAGGCCGGCCGGGAACTCTTCCGGCCAGCCGCGGCTTGCCGCGGCGAGCCGGTTGGCATCACACCCACTCCTCGAGGTTCCCATGTCGCTCCATCGCTTGGCTGCACCGCTGCTGCTCATCGTCGCCGCCTGCAGCTCTTCCGAGCGTCCCGCTACCGACACCGCGGCCACATCTGCCGGTACTGCGGCCAGCGCGAGTGCCGCCCCGGCCGACACCGGCATGCGGCGCGACCGCGCGGGCGCGATGGCGGGCATGGCAGGGATGCACGCCGACACCGTCGTGACCCGCGTACGCCAGGACCTCGCGACGATGGATGCCGCGGCGGGCGACAGCGTCACGCGCCTCGTGCCTGCTCACCGGCAAACCGTGGATGCGCTGATCGCTGACTGCGAGGCGATGATGCGGCAGATGAAGATGGATCCGCCGGGCAAGTGGCGGAACGCCGTGGCCGACCTCCGCACTGATCTCGGCAAGATGTCGACGGCGAGTGCCACCACCGTTCACGCGCTCTGGCCCGAGCACAAGCGGCGCGTCGAAACCATGCTCGCCATGCGCCACGACATGATGAAGATGTGACGCCGACAATGCGACGGTTTTCGCTGACGCTGCTGCCCCGATCCGCGCCCCACCGGACCCCGCACTCCTGAATACGCTGCTCACGTCGATTCGGCGCGTGTGCAACGCGCGCCGCTTCTGTGGTGGCGCTCGCGCCGGCGCTCGCTGTTGCCCAGTCCTCCGCGCGCATGGGCGGCATCGGCGGCATCGTGCGCGAGCAGAGCGGCCAGCCGCGCGCCTGGACGTAATGAGCGTCATCGCCTCACGCTCCTGCTCCTCTTCCCGCCGTACGTCGCGTCACCCTGCCGGTGGATGACGGTGGTGGTGTTGCTGACCATCGTGCGGCGCTTCGTATGGGCGCCACGGTGCCTCTGACGCGCCGAGTATCAGCGTCTCGGACCCGGGGCGGGTGTGATCATGGGGGCGGCGTTGATGCGGTGCGCGCGGTGGGTGGGCACGGGAACTCTTCGGACGAGCCCTGGCTTGCCTCGCCGCGGCCGCGTCGCGCCGGTCCGGCGGCCCCAATCCTCGCGCCATCAGCTCTGCTCCGGCAGCAGAGCTCCCGTCAACTCCGGATTACCGCCATGCCCCGTACCCGATCGCTGCGCCGCCGTCTCACCGCACTTCCGCTGTTCCTCAGCATGGTCCTGCTACCCGGTGTTGCCGCCGCGCAGTCCAGCTTCGACCACGGTGCCTTCGACGCCATGCTCAAGGCGCACGTGCGCGACGGACTGGTCGACTACGACGCCTTCGCGCGGTCGCCGGAGTTCAAGAGCTACCTCGCGCGGCTCGACGCCACCGACCCCGCCACGCTCGGCCGCTCGGAGCAGCTCGCCTTCTGGATCGACGCCTACAACGCGTACACGATCGCGCTCATCAACGCGCACCACGAGCGCGAGTCGATCCGCAACATCGACAGGAGCTTCGGCTTCGTGAAGGCGTACGGGCCCTGGAAGGAGAAGATCGCGAAGGTCGGCGGGCACGCGTACGGGCTCGACGAGATCGAGCAGGAGATCATCCGGCCGCGCTACCACGAACCCCGCATCCACTTCGCCCTCGTCTGCGCCGCCATGGGGTGCCCGCCGCTCCGGAGCGACGCCTACACCGGCGCGCAGCTCGACGCGCAACTCGACGACCAGGCGCGGAAGTTCTTGCTCCACTCGCCGAGCAAGAACCGCGTCGACGCCGCGAACCGCACGGTCTACCTGAGCCCGATCTTCGTCGAGTTCCGCGACTACATCAAGGACTTCGGCGGGTCCGAATCCGCGGTGGGCCGCTACATCGCGCGCTTCTATCCCGCTGGGCCGGAGAAGTCCCTGCTCGAGAGCGGCGACTTCAAGGTCGTGAAGACGAACTACGATTGGACGCTCAACAGCCAGGCGAACGGCGCACGGATGGCCGCGCGGTGAGCACCGCCGGTGCGCGGGATCGCGTCACGCTACGATCTCGGGCTCCAGTTCGACGCCGAGCCCGAGCGCCAATCGGTTCACGAAGTTGTAATAGGCGGTGACGGCCGCGGCATCGTGGACACCGGCGTCGGGCACGCCGGCCGTGCGGAGGGTCTGGACGTCGTGTTCGGTCACCGACGCGGGCGTGCGCGTGAGCTTGAGCGCGTATGCCACGAGGGCCCGCCCTCGTTCGTCGAGCGGCGCGCGATCGGGGGATTGCGCGAGGGCGGCGACGAGCGCGTCGTCGCCGCCCTCGGTACGCAACGCGTGTTGGTGATGGGCGACGCAGTACCCGCACGCGTTGGCCGCGGATACGGCGACGGCGATCATCTCGCGCTCGACCCGCGTGAGGCCCGAGGGGCCGAACATCAACGTGCGGTACAGGCTGAGGTGCGCGTTCAGCGCGGGCACGTTGAGGCTGTGCACGCGCAGGATGTTCGCGACCCATCCGCGCGCGGCGCGTACGCGCGCGTAGGTGGCCGCCAGCGCGGGCGGGGCGTGCTCCGGGTCCGTCTCGGCGATCCAGGTCATGGCAGGGATGAAGGGACGTTTCCCAACACCGCGCTGGCTCGGCAGTGGCGTGGGTTGATCGTGCCCGACGACGGCGGTTCGGTCTGGTCGGGAGCGGTGTCCTAATTTGCGACCGTCCGGGCCGGATGCCGGACGACGGGAATTCGGCGCCCGATCGTGCCCCGCTCGCCATCTCCCATCCCCTGCAGAGGCCGATGTCATCTCAGCCAGCACCTCGCATGCGTCGAGCGGTGGTCCATGCCCGCGGCCGCGCGGTCGTCGTTCGTAGTGCGATCGGTGCCGTCGTCGGCGCGCTGGTGCTCATCGGGGTGAATTACGATGGGCCAAGTCCAGGGTCAATCGTCAGTGCCAGCCTGGCGCTCGAAATCCTGCTCACGGCCGCCGTGGCCTATGCCGTCGTGACCGTGGCGAGCGTCCTCGTGCATCTTGGCTCGGGGGACCGTGGGCACCAGCCGCCGCCGCGCCGCTGACCGTGTGCCAGGCCGCCCGCGTCCGGTCGTCTGGGCACGGCACAGGACGGGCCACGTGACTCCGACGGAGTTCGGTGGCGGATCACGAACGCCGCGGCAACGTGTCGGGAACGTCGGCGATGCGGACGTAGAGCGCGCCTAACACGAGGCCGAAGAGGGCGTGGGCGGCCGCCATGGGGGCCAGCCCGGTCCGCTGAACCATGATCGGATCCGCCCACGACATCACGGCGGCGAAGACGAGGGGGTAGGACGCGAGCGCGTACGCGAGCGCCGCGAGCAGGCTGCGCCACGTCGGCAGGCGGTAGATCCAGGGGACGGCGACAACGCCCATCAGCGCGCTCGTGATCATGTGCGTGCCGAAGCCCAGCAGCGTCGCGCCGCTCAGGCGCGTTCCGGCGACGTGGGGACCGAGCCACATCGCAGCGATGAGGTTCGGATTGACCCACGGGCTGCCCACCGTCACGGTCGCGTACAGCATCATCGCGAGCGCCATCACCGCGCCGGCGGTCGCTCCCGCGATCCCGCCGGCCCACCACTCGCGCCTGGTCGGGCGTCCGGCGTGGACGGACGGCGCATCGGTCCCCCGGGAACCGGCGCGCGGGGCGCGGCGCGTGCTCACCGATGCCACACGCCGTCGACGAAGGCGCGCAGCCGGTCCACCGGGCCGACACCGTGCGCCTCCGGCGGCGGCTGTTTGACGAGGTGCAGCGTCCCGCGTTGGCGGAGCACCTCGCCGTGCGACTGGCCCTTGTCGTCACGCCAGAAGCGCAGTGAGGCCGTCGCGCCACCCACGCGCAGGTTCTCGACGATCACCTCGGGCAGCCACGTGGGGAGCACCGGGTCGATCACGAGGGTGTCGAGCGGCGCGACCGGCTGCAGGCCGAGCATGGTGTGCACGAGGAGCGCGATCCCCGTCGCGTTCCAGAGCTGCGGCGTGTTCGCGCGCGGGTACGCCCCGGGGGTTGCGCGCTCGCCGCGTGCGTAGCCACCCACGCACTCGGGGATGCGGTACTCGGGATAGCGCCGCGCGAGGTCGAACATCCCCTCGCACAGCTCGAGCGCACGCGTGTCGAAGCCGAACCGCCGGAGCCCGAACGCGATCGTCGCGTTCTCCACCGCCCACGTGCTGCCGAGGTGGTAAGACAGCGGGTTGTAGGACCCGTGCTCGGTCGAGAGCGTGCGGATCATCCAGCCGCTGAACAGGTCGGGCGCGAAGAGGCGGCCAACGACCCGCGGCTGGCGCTCGGCGTTGATGATGCCGGTGGCGAGGCACTGCCCCAGGTTCGACGTCGGGGCGCGGATGAGGCGCTTCTCGGGGTCCATGGCGAAGGCATAGACACCGTCGTCCTCCACCCACCAGTCTCGATTGAAGCGCTCGCGGAGTGCCATGGCGCTCGCCCAGTACGCGCGCGCCTCGTGGAGGTGACCGAGCGCGCCGCAGAGCACGGCAAAGACCTCCTGCGCCGCGAACCAGTAGCCCTGCAGCTCGCACGTCGCGATCGGGGCCGGGACCGGTGTGCCGTCCTCGTAGACGACGGCGTTGCCCGAATCCTTCCATCCCTGGTTCTTGGGGCCCTGCTCGGATGCGGTGAGATATTCCAGATACCCATCACCGTCGCGGTCCCCGTACTCGCGCGCCCAGTCGAGCGCCCGCCGCGCGGTGTCCCAGTGCTTGCGAAGGCAGTCGGCGTCGCCGGTCCACGCGTAGAGCTGTGCGAGCGAGATGACGAACATCAGCGGGCTCGCGAAGTCCGCGTAGTAACGGCCGAACGGGTTGCGGCCGAGCCGCGCGAGCGGGCCGCGTCGCAGCTGGAACGGGATGCGCCCGGGCTCGGCGTCGCGCCACGGGTCCACGCGGTCGGCCTGAAGCCGCCCGAGGCGCGTGAGCGTCGCATCGAGGAACTGCGCACGGTCGACCCACGCGGCGTGCCAGCCGGCCGTGAGCGCGTCGCGCCCGAACAGCGCCGGGTACACCGGCATCCCCGCCTGCATCGCCAGCCACTCGTCCGGCGCGCCCTCGAGCAGCGGGAAGGATGCGATGTCGCGCAGGTTCGCCTCGACGATCGCTTCGACCTCACCGCCGCCCGGCGTCCGCACGCGGGGGAGCGTGTCGCGCCAGGTGCGCCAGGCGCGCTCGCGGGCCATGACGTCCTCGGGCGATAGCGGGTGCTCGACGTCCACGGGCGTAACGACGAGGGCCAAGGACGTGGTCACCTGCGGCGCGAGCGTCACGCGCGTCGCTATCCGATCCGCAGTGACATGCCACTCGCCGGCGCCGGTCGCGTCAATGCGCGTGCGGTACGGGAGGTCCTCGTGCGCGTAGACGTAAGTGAGCGTCGCATCCGTGCTCTCGACGCGTACGGACGCTTCCTGCTGGCGATCCTGACCCTGGGCCTCCTGGATGTCGGCGAAGTCGGCGCCGAGTTCCCAGGCAAGCTCGATGGTCACCTCGCGGCGTGCATGGTTCGTCACGTCGACCGCGACGCGCAACTCGGCGATGCCCACTTCATAACGCGCGCGGATGTCGAGCGCGCGGTAGGGAATGCCCTGCGCGTTCGTCTCGACCGTGTCCCCCGACATGCCGCTCCCCCCGCCGCCGAAGTGCGTGAGCTCCGGGTGGATGTACGTGAACGCCAGCACGTCGGGGGCGGCGACGGCGCTCTCGCAGAGCCACGGCGCCTCACCGTCGATCGTTAGGCGCAGGGTGCGGAGGAAGCGGGCCTCGCGGAAGTAGTACCCGGACAGTAGCTGGTCCGCGCCGCACGCGCCCCGCACGTTCGTCACGATTAGGGACTGTCCCCGCCACGCATACCGCACGTCGGGTCGGATGTAGGTCTGCGGCATCGCGAAGCGAACGCTCGGGGCTTGGGGGATGATTCGCCGGCTCGACAGTCGAGCGCCGCGCCAATCCGGGCATGCGGCGGGAGTCTGCGTCTGCGCCCTCCTCTCGCGAGCGACATGCCACAAGTACCCTCGTCGCATGTATCAGTCGGGCTGAATATCGACCAACTGATCACGTCGTTGTGATTCAGTATGGCGCGGGCTGTGCATCACCTCTGCTCGCTGCGGGGCGGCGGACGGCGGCGGAGCATCGATTCTCC